>Ga0180431_10000959_pt1 | contig 40488 bp, 40 predicted proteins | sample SS_ome_11_FD_132459 | JGI IMG/M metagenome (GOLD analysis project Ga0180431, IMG submission 132459) | Hypersaline lake sediment archaeal communities from the Salton Sea, California, USA - SS_1_MS_1 metaG | ecosystem: Environmental > Aquatic > Non-marine Saline and Alkaline > Hypersaline >... | reverse complement strand
CCCTCACAGTATACGACACTCCTTTGCCACCCACCTCCTGGAAGCGGGGGCCGACCTGAGGGCCGTCCAGGTCATGCTGGGTCATGCGGATATTTCAACCACCCAGATCTACACCCATGTCACGAGAGAACGGCTTAAGGAACTCCATGAGATGTATCATCCCAGACCCTGAGCAGGGTCTGAGAAACAGGGTAAAGCGGCGCCGGGATCGAAATGGGTGAAATTATTGACTTCAAGGGTCGATTTCAAAAGCCGACGGACAATCTCGCCTCCCTCAAACCCTGGGAATTTCGAAGGGCGGATTGGGAGACCCCCCACTTTATTCAGATGTTGAAGTCCCAGTCCGCCAAACTGGAGACCCATCGTCAGGAGGTCTATAAAGAAGGGCACAAAGGGATCCGGCAGCTTCCTCCCCATTTCGTCTTAAAGGGAGGGATGGGTTACACCATTCGGGCGGCCTATGCCTACAGGGGCAATGAAGAGACGATGCGAGAGGTCTATTATCTGACAGGATTGGTGGATTGCATGATCAACCAGGTCAATCCCCTCTTGCGCACCGATTTGCTCCGGGCCATGTACAAGGAGATCTTCAGGATGAAGAAGGCCCTCAACACCCACTGGTACGGATCTCTGGATCAAGTCCTGCTTCCCATCGACGCCTATTTTTATAATGAACCGGCGTACCGGTCTTCTTTGAGGAGGGCCCGGACCATGAAAGAACTCTACCGGATGATCAGGAAGGGAACGGATGAGATGTTTGACATCCTTGCCCTCCAATATGTCTTTTATAGCCCTGGAGTAGGAGGATAATGGCCATGGAATCCGTAAGGGCTCTTAAAGAGGAAATAGACCGGTTGAGGGCCGCTCTGAATCGCAGAGAGGAAGAGACCGAGAAGCTGAAGGTGAGCAACCTCTTTCTGGAGGCCTTGTTTCACGGGATCCAGGAGGAGATCATGGTGGTTGATCAGGATTTCGTGATTCAAGATGTGAACAAGACCTTCCTGGATTCCCATGGCATCCGGAAACAGCATGCCCTTGGACGGAAGTGTTACGAGGTGGCGAGCAGTTCAAAGAGCTCCTGCGGTTTTGGGACCGCCTCCTGTCCCCTTGAAAAGACCAAGGAAACAGGAGAGCGGGAAGAGGTCACCCATTATCTTCAAAAGAAGGAGGGAGGCCTCAAGGAATTGCTCCGTATCATGTACCCTGTGGCCTATAAGAGAAAGACGCCCAAATATTTTGTGGAGATCACCCGGGACGTGACCGAGTACCGCGACCTGATCAGGAAACTGCAGTCCTCTGAAAAGAAATTTAGATCCATCCTGGATACGGCCACGGACGCCATTTTGAGCATTGACGAGGGCCACAGGATTATTCTCTTTAACAATGCGGCCCAGCAGATTTTTGGCTATTCCAGGTCCGAAGTCCTGGGCAAGAACCTTAATATGCTCATCCCTCCCCAATATGGGGATCATTACCGATTTGTGCGGAGATTTCTAGAGACAAAGGAGCCCAGGATCATGGGTGAAACCCTCAACCTCACCGGTTTTAGGAAGGGGGGCGAGGAGTTCCCCCTTGAGCTCGGCCTGTCCTACCATGAACTGGAAGAAGGGGTCACCTTTACGGCCATTATCAGGGATGTGTCCACCCAGAGGCAACTGGAGAAAAAGCTCCTTCAGACGGAGCGTCTCGCCGCTGTGGGGCAGACGGTGGCCCACGTAGCCCATGAAATCAAGAATCCCCTTATGATCATAGGCGGGTTTTCCCATCAGATCAAAAAGAGTCTCACCGATGAGAATTCACTCCGGAAACTGGACATGATCCTTGATGAGGTGGTTCGGTTGGAAAGGCTGGTAGAGAGCCTGGGCGATTTCACCAAGGTATACAAGCTTGTAAAGCGGCCCGCCCACATCAATGTGGTGATGGAGGATGTGTTACGGATCATGGGGGAGATCTATCCCGCAGAAAAATATGGGTTCAGGGCGGCCCTTTCTTCTGATCTGGAAGAAATTCATTGCGATCCGGACAAACTCAAACAGGTGTTTATGAATATTATCGCCAACGGCGTGGAGGCCATGGAGGAGGGTGGGACCATCGCCATCAGGACCCAAAAACGGCAAAACGGCGTGGAGATACAAATCAGTGATGAAGGAATCGGCATCGGCGAAGCCGATCTTCTCCACATATTTGAGCCCTTTTATACCACCCGCAAGAGGGGTTCCGGGCTGGGTTTGTCCATTTCCTACAAAATTGTGGAGGCCCACAATGGGGAGATCTCAGCCGTGAGCAAGCCGGGGAAGGGAACCACCTTTGTGATTAGGCTTCCTGCCGAGTAGAAAAGACCTTAAATTTTTTAAATTTGACAAAGATGGGAGAGAATGCTAAATTAAAGTTTTGGCGCGGGGTGGAGCAGTCAGGTAGCTCGTCGGGCTCATAACCCGAAGGTCGGTGGTTCGAATCCGCCCCCCGCTACCAATGAAAAATTAAGGGCTTGCGGCAATTCCGCAAGCCCTTTTATTATGCCAAAAAAGGCCGTTGCCCGCACTCAAATATCCAGCCTCGACAAGTTGGCGAATAAGATCTTTGCGCTTCAAACGATGACCTTTATCTCTTTTGATTGTGACACCATATGAGGATCAGGGCTACGTCAGTAAGAATTACAGGTATGGTTTGTGCCTGCACCTTTGTTGATTTTCGTGACAAAGCGAAATTTGAAAAAGGCCACATTGAGGGGGCCAACCATGTCGTTTACAGCGACATGTTTTCCAAACCGATGATGGAGGAACTAAACAAAAGCAATAGCCTGGTCATCAATTTCAGCCTTATTATAAATCATAAGCCGCAATTTCCAACCATCGTCATTACCCAGGTCAGATACTTGCGACCTTTTGGTCAGTAAAGGAACCCGAAAAGCCATGGTGGAATCACATTGGCATATCCCACCTCCATGACATCTATCACCACAAAGGCTTAGAAGGCCCTTTGACCTGATCAGGTCCGGTACCCCTGCTCGCTACATTTCCGATCAGGCGATTATTCCAGCCAATGGCATTCTCGAGAAAACGGCTTCCCGACCCCGGAGTCGCAGCCATAAGGTTGCGCTAAATTTTGAAAAATTCGCTCAAATGCGCCATGACTTGCGCCTCCCCTAATGGCGCCGTGATTATTCGATAAGCTTACTGAACGCTTTTGCCATTATTTCGTTAAGTGTAGTTTACGGTTTTCCGCCTGTTTTCCTCCCAGTGGCAAAGCCGTAAAGGGAGTGCAGCCCTGACACTCGCAGGGGCATCTCAGGGAGTATGGGGACTTGTGAAAAAAGGGTGTGGTTACATCTGCCTGAAGAGGTGCATGTAACGGTTACTGACCGCCAGGGGCTCGCTCCGGTCTTTGAGCCTGACTATACCCTTCCCTGTCATGGAGCGGCTCACGCGCTCGATGGATTGGACGTTGACGATGGTCCCCCGGTGGATCTGCCAAAACCTTTCAGGATCCAATTCCAATGCCAGGTCCTTGACCGCCTTTCTGATCAGCGACTCCCCTTCCCGGGTGATGACCAGGGTGTACTTATCCTGGGCCTTGAAGTAGATGACGTCATCCACCGGAATCAGGCGCACACTGCCGCCGTGCTGGACGCGGACATAACGGAGGTGACGGGGTTCCTCACGGGAGAGCCGGCTCATGAGACGACGGAGGGTCTCAACAGGGACTGAGGCGCCGGCCTTCCGCGAAGGATCTCTGAGAAGGATACGCCTGCGATCCGGGCGCCGATAAAGGTGCCGGCCGTGGCCCCTGCAGGCATGGTCACCAAAAGAAGAAGCACATGGCCGATCAAGGAGGGACGCCTTACAAGGACATGCCCGGCAAGGATACATGAACACATGCACAGGCCGATGGAGTGGGAAAAAATAAAGTTGATCCAAAACCCGCCGCCAAAACCCAGGTGGGTCAGAAAGAGGGCGATAATGGTGTTGAATAAACCCGTCAGGGCAAGGGAGGTGACCACTCGCCGGGTGTCTAATCGGAATTCCATAGGCCTTTTCTATCACCCGGACTGACGGGGTTCAATCAAACAATGAGGGGGACATATCTTTTTGTTCTGAGGACGTAGCGTTCATAGTCAACCCCGAATTTGGCCAGATTCTCCTTTTCTTCCACCCTGGAGGCGGTCACCAGAAAAGAGATGGTGATAATAAACGCCGCTGCCGCCAGCACAGAGAGGTCTTTTAGCAGCATGCCCCCGGCCAAAAACATGAGGCTCGCATAGAGGGGATGACGAATGTAGGTGAACACCCCTTCATGGACCAGCCGGGTGGTATTCTCCCAGTCCTCAACCGCCTTTCCGTATCTCTTAAGCGCATGAAACCCAAAAAGGGCCAGCCCCGCGGATACCAGCATCAGTATCCAGGAGAGGGCCTGCCAAGGGGAAAAGGGGTTTTGAAACATGAATTTTCCATTAAAGATAAACAAGAGCAGGAGTGCTTCCGCCGCCACGAACATATAAGGTCCATGGCGCTTGAAGGCGAAGAGCTCCTTTCTGAATTTCATGATAATTCCTACACTGAGCACCGAAAAAACAAGTCCTTTGATCATCATCAGCTCTTTCCTTTCTCTTCTTTTTAGCCCCAGTCCTCAATGATCTGCTCGAAGGTGCGCGCACCCGCCCTCAGCACGCCCCCGAATCCGCCCCCCGGATTGCCCCAGGCACCGGCGAGGTAGAGTCCCTTAACCGGGGTCCGGTTGTCGATACGGTTCATAAAGGCATTGTCCATGGACTGCTCGAATCCGTAAATGGCCCCCTGGGTGTTCCCGGTGTACCGCCAGCACGTGAGAGGGGTCCCGGCCTCCTTGACCTCGATCATGGAACGAAGTCCCGGAATCAGGCGTTGCTCGGTTCGCCGGATCAATATATCGGTCCATCGCTCTTTTTCCTTGTAGTAGGCTCCTTTGTTACCTGCCTTGTAATCCCGGAACACCCTGCCTTGCCAGATGGGCGGCGGAGCAGAGCCCTCCCAGGCCGGCCCCGATCACCACGGTGGGATAGTCCTTTTTGGGCCCCATCCGTGCCGCAAAGGCCTCAATCTTTCGCCAGTCCGTGGCCATAGCCAGTGCTGTCATGGCTGCGATGGACATAAAGGAACGACGCGATACCCGGCGTGTCAACATGATGCTTCCTCCTTTGGGTGGCGTTTTGTACACGGGCGCCCCTGTTTTCTATGGTTTTCATCTTATTATTGCCGGGCTCTTAGGATGCCGCAAGGGGCTTGCGACGAGATGGGGATTTCAAGGGATGAATTGCCAAATGCCGGGGTTCAGGCGCATCAGCCTCCGAACCAAGATAAAATACTTTAATATCCCGGGTTCCGGCACCCGAATCCCTCAAAACGTCCACCCGCCGACTCTGGTCAATTCCGGACTTGTCTATTTCCTCCTGTATGTATTAGAATAATTTGAACATATCTGATTTTGGAAAGATCCGGGCTCCTTACAGGCAGTTGCGGATAAAGAGGCCGGTCTAATAACACCTTTGAAGAAGGGGGACGGTGGCCGGCCCTTCGGAGCGGGTACCGGGGTTTGAAGTGAGCGGGGAGGAGGATTTTATCAGCCAGCAAAAAATCAGGTCGTGTAAGTGGTATGCGTGTTGCCCCATTAAGGCCTATACGGTCCAAGGGAGATTAGAAAGGTACTGGATAAAGAATTATTGTCTGGTCAACAACCATGGCTGTGTCCGGTATCAGATGGAGGAAAGAGGGGAATATCATCCAGATAACATGCTGCCGAATGGTGAAATAAGGGAGGATCTGTAGGCCCAGCATGTGCCTGGATCAAGGCTCCAATTTCTTATTTGACCATTGGGGCGTTATTGCTCCCAGGATTTGATTCAGTAGAAGAGACAGGTCAAATGCTTAAAAAGATCATCTCAAGTGGCCAACCCGGTGCTGAGCAGGCGGCCCTGGATGTGGCTATGGAATTGGGTTTCAATCATGGTGGATGGGTACCAGAGGGGCGGAGGAGCGAGGCTGGTCTTGTGCCGGAGAAATACCAGTTACAGGAAATGCCTACGGAGAGTTCTGCGGGGTGGCAGGAGCAAAATGTCCTTCATTCAGACGGGACCTTGATCATTTGCCGGGAAAAACTGACCGGGGGGTCTGCACTGACAAGGGAAATGGCGGAAAAGAACAACCGCCCGTTGCTTCATATCGACCTGAACGCAATGGACCCCTTTGCTGCGGCCAAGGCCATCAGTTATTGGCTGGAACACCATAAAATTGAGATTCTGAACGTGGCAGGGTCAAGGCCCAGCAAGGATGCCAATATCTATGACGCCGCCAAAAGCCTTCTCAGGACCGCACTGCGCCTCAGCATTATTGATATGGACATGCCTGAGCCCAGCAGAGAGACACCGCTGATACCCTGTACGGTGGAGGAAGCGGTTGAGGACCTTTCCTCAAAGTTGCCCCTAAAGGCCAAGACAAACCTGGCAAGGATGGAAGAGGCCGACCTCCTTTCCCTCCAGTCCTCTCTGGGGAGATACATTCGCATGAAATACGGTTTGTGGTCCACCAATAAGGCCCTGATGGAGTCCTGTCGTATTACATCCGGCCAAGAAGACCTCTCCCGGGATGAGGCTGCAGCCCTTATCATCAGGGAGCTTTGGAAAAACCTGAGGGCCAGCCACACCCTGAGAGTGGTCAAATAATCGGCGCCTCATCGGGATGAGTGTCCTTTCTTGGTTAAAATAGAGAAACATATCTTTCACCCATAAATTATTTTAAGGGACCTCGACCGATTTGAAAAACCGCAACAGGGGATGAGGAGAGCGAAATGGATATTGAAAAGTACTTTCAGCTCGTAAGTCAATGGCTGGTTTCCAGTGGTTTGAGGGTGTTGCTTATTGTCATCCTCACCTTGGTGGCTTTGAGGGTGGCCCGGTTTATATCAAACCGCCTCTTTCCGGCCTCCAAAAAGCAGCGGGATCCGGAATTCCAGAAGCGTGCGGATACCCTCAGTTCTGTGATTCGTTACATCCTCTTTATGGCTATCGTCATCGTGGCCGCCATTACCGTCATGGGGGAATTGGGCATTGAGATCGGCCCGATTCTGGCCGCCGCCGGGATTGTGGGACTGGCCGTGGGCTTTGGCGCACAAAACCTTGTACAGGACGTCATCAGCGGGTTTTTCATTCTCCTGGAAGACCAGATCCGTGTGGGTGATGTCGTGCAGATCGCTGACAAAAGCGGGGTGGTGGAGCGCATGAGCTTAAGGCTGGTGGTCCTGCGAGACCTCGCAGGGAATGTACACTTTGTCCGCAACGGTCAGATTCAGACGGTCACCAATATGACCAAGGACTACGGCCGATACGTGTTCGAGATAGGGGTGGCCTACCGAGAGGATGTGGATGAAGTCATCGAGGTGGTCAAGGGGGTGGATGAAGAACTCCGGAAGGACCCCGCATATAAAGACGACATCCTTGAACCTATCGAGATTCTGGGACTGGATCAGTTTGCGGATTCAGCGGTGGTCATAAAGGCGAGGACCAAGACGAAGCCCATCCGTCAATGGGCGGTGGGTCGGGAGTTCAACAAAAGGTTGAAAAAGGCCTTTGATGAAAGAGACATTGAAATCCCCTTCCCCCATGTAACTCTCTATATGGGTCAAGATAAAAAGGGCGAATCACCCCCTCTCAACATGATGGTTCATAAGGAAGAGCAGAAATGAATCAATCAGAAAGGCAAACAACCACCCAGCAACCTCAAGGAGAATGCCACATGGCGTTACATACCAAAGATGCAGTGAGGGAAGTGCTTCTGGATGATGTGCATGCATCCACGGACATGTCTATCAAGATGCCCAAATACAAGATCCCCCGGGACGAGGCCCTTCCCCGGCATGCCTACACCCTCCCCCCCATTGTGAGGACCTGCCTGTCCAGCGAATTGTGGTGCGTCATGGATTCAGTCGCGATCTTGGGGATTTGCTCTTGGATGATATAAGGCGCTGCCTGAAGCATTTTGAAAAACATGCCTTAACCCGTCCCTTAAGCGAGGAAGAGGCGGGCGGTTTCAAACACACCTAGCAGTGGAAAACCATGTCAGGCGGCTCAGGGGGGAGTCAAAGGCCTTTTTCTTTAATTAATCGAGGCGTCGTTCAGCCTTACGCGCCGCTTTCTGAGGAGGGTGAAGCCCATGATGGTGAAAGCCAACGGTATTTGGATGAATTATGAATTCTCGGGGAGAAAATGGGGTGAGGTGATCATGTTGAGCCACTCCTTGGCCTCCAGCCTGGCTATGTGGAACCCCCAGATGGCCGCTCTAAGAGCCTTTTACAAGGTGCTGCGTTACGATATCCGCGGCCATGGCCAAACCGAGGCCCCTGAAGGATCCTATACCCTTGAACAACTCGGCGAAGATGCCCTGGCCCTTTTGGATGCACTCAAGGTGGATCAGGTCCACTGGGTAGGGCTTTCCATGGGCGGTATGATAGGCCAAATCCTGGCCCTCAACCATGCAGACCGCCTCAAGAGCCTTGCCCTGTGCGATACCACCGCGGTGGTCCCTCCGGAGGCCCACGAAATCTGGGAGGAAAGGATCCGCACGGCCCGGCAGGAGGGTATGCAAGCCCTGGTCGAGGAGACGCTGTCCCGGTGGTTTACTCAGGCCTATCTGGCCCAAAACCCGCCGGAAGTGGAAGAGATCCGCAGAATATTCCTGGCTACGCCCGTGGCCGGATATGTAGGCTGCAGCCAGGCCATCCGCCAACTCAATGTCTTGGATCGGCTCCCGCAAATCAAAAGGCCCACCTTGATCATGGTCGGCCGGGAAGACGCGGGCACCCCGGTGGCCGATGCTCAGGCCATGCATCAGGCCATTGCCGGATCCAAGCTGATCATCCTGGACTCCGCCGCCCATCTTTCCAACATCCAGCAGGCCCGGGACTTTAACCGGGAGCTCCTGGCCTTTCTGGACGAATGGCTATTTGGGCTCTCTCAATAAGGCCCACTTCTCCCCTCCGGGCGAACTGGCTTGACATTCTGGGGGTATGTCTCTTATTTTTAAATGAATACGGTTATCCTAGGCACCGATTCCCTGGGCGGGCCGGTGGTTTTGACCAGGGGATTGGGACATAGAAAAGGGAGGAAAAAGAAATGGATAAATATGTGTGCTCTGTTTGTGGTTATGTGTATGACCCCGCGGAAGGGGATCCGGACAATGGGATAGATCCTGGTACCCCTTTTGAAGACCTGCCTGATGATTGGACCTGCCCGGTTTGTGGCGCCGCCAAGGACCAGTTTGAAAAAGAGGATTAGGTCGATCCAAACCTCTATTTAGGACAAAGAAATCATGGGGACCGACGAGGATCGCCGCCCCGAAGCCCAGGAGGCGGTGATTCTTAGACAAGCCGTTGAAAACACGAACGAGGCCTTTGTGACCATAGACGAGAATCACAAGGTCTTGTTCTTTAATAGGGCCGCGGAAGAGCTCTTTGGCTTTGCCCGGGAAGAAGTGTTGGGCCGCGATCTGGATGTGATCATGTCGCCCGGGTGCAGCCGCGATCACCGGGGAGCGGTAAAAAGGTATGTGGAAAGCCGGGTTCCCCGGCGTATCGGCCACGAATCCGAGATCATGGTCACCCGTAAAGGGGGAGAGGTTTTTCCGGCCTCCATCTCCTTTTCAGTGACCGAAGTAAAAGGGGGGCTTTTCTTCACAGGGATTGTGAGGGATTTGACCGAGACCCGGGCCCTTCAGGAGCAGGTTTTAAAATCAGAGCGCCTGGCCGCCCTGGGCCAACTGGTGGCGGAGATCAGCCATGAGATCAAGAACCCCCTCATGATGATCGGCGGTTTTGCCAGGCAGTTGATTCGGAAAAACCGTGACGAGCAGGATCTCAATAAGCTCCACGTCATTGCCGAGGAGGTGGAACGGCTTGAGAATCTCCTCTCGGATCTCAGGGGTTATTACCTGCCCAGGGAAATGGTCAAAGAGCCGGTGGACCTCAAGGCCCTCCTGGAGGAGGTCCTGTCCCTGAGCGCTGAGGATATTGAAAAAACGGGGATTGAGACCCATCTCGACATCGAGGAAAAGGCCGCTACCGTGGTGGGGGATGAGAAGCGGTTGAAACAGGTCTTCCTCAATCTGATCAAGAACGCCATGGAGGCCATGGACGAGGGAGGACATCTCTGGGTGGCCACCAAGAGGGTGGATGGCCAAGTGGAGATTCGCCTCAGGGACAGCGGCAGCGGTATCTCCGAGGCAGACAGGGATAGGATTTTTGACCCTTTTTTTTCCACCAAGGCCCATGGTACGGGCCTGGGGCTGTGTGTCTCCAAAAGGATCATCGAAGAACACGAGAACAGCGCCCTGTCCATAGAAAGCAAAGAAGGAGAGGGTACCACCTTCAAGATTATTCTGCCCCGGTACCAGGAGAACGCCTGACCCGCGTCAATGGGGATACCCCCTTGCACAGAAAGGGTTGAAGACAGGCGCCCTGGGGAGTATATCACCGGGAAAGGCACATGATGCTCAGGATTCCGCCAGCCTCAGGAAAGACCGAGCTCGACCAGCTCTATGAGAGGTACAACTCCCGCAAGTGGGTTCATCCGGATCCCCTGGAATTCCTTTACCACTATACCGGGCAACGGGATCGGGAGGTGGCAGGCCTTGTGGCCTCCTCCCTGGCCTACGGGAGGGTCAACCAGATCCTGCGCAGTGTGGGCCAGGTCATGGAAGTTTTGGGCCCTTCCCCCTACCATTTTCTCACACACACCTCAGAAAAGCATTTAAAGAGGACCTTTTCAGACTTCAGACACCGTTTTACCACGGGAGAGGAACTCGCCTTGATGCTCTGGGGGATTAAGAGGGTTATTCAACGGTATGGCTCCCTTTACAATTGTTTCCTCTCCCATTTCAGGCCGGATCATGAAGGCGTCCTTCTTGCCCTCTCTTTCTTTGTCAAGGACCTGACCCACCCTTTCAAGGGCGTTACCAACAGCCTTTTGCCCTCCCCTGAAAAGGGGAGCGCCTGCAAGCGGCTTCATCTTTTTCTGCGATGGATGGTGCGCCAGGACAGGGTGGATCCAGGTGGGTGGGGGGAGGTCCCCCCTTCCAAGCTGGCGGTTCCTCTGGACACCCACATGTACCGAATCTCCCGTTCCCTGGGACTCACAAGGCGGAAAACGGCGGACGTGCGAACCGTCATGGAGGTTACCCGTGGATTTCGACGTTGGGCCCCGGAAGATCCGGTACGTTACGATTTTGCCCTCACCCGGCATTCAATGAGATCCGGCGTGTGAACGGCTTCATAAGGGCGGGTCCCCTAAATGAGTTATACAAACCTTAAACACGGTTTGAGGAGAAAAGGGGCATGAAGATTTTTGTGACCGGAGGGACGGGTTTTGTGGGCACAACCCTTGCTGGGGAACTCACTGAAAAGGGGCATAAGGTTACCCTGCTCACGCGTTCCATCAAAAAAGACGCCACCCTCCCAGAGGGGGCATCCTTTCTACAGGGGGACCCTAGAGAAAAGGGGGCGTGGCAGAAACAAGTCCCCTTGCACGAGGTAATCATCAATCTGGCGGGGGCCTCCATTTTTACCCGATGGACCAAGGAGACCAAAAAGCTCATCCGGGAAAGCCGGGTGCTTACCACCCAAAACCTCGTGGAGTCCCTGGCTGCAAGTGAGAGGAAGACGGCCCTTTTTCTCAGTACCTCAGCGGTGGGTTACTATGGGTTTCGGGGGGACGAAGCGCTGGATGAAGAGAGCCCGCCTGGTAAAGATTTTCTTGCTTCCATCTGCCAGGAGTGGGAGGCTGAGGCCTTGGGGGCCCAGGACCTGGGGCTGCGGGTCGTCATCTGCCGATTTGGGATTGTTATGGGCCGGAAGGGAGGTGCTTTGGGTCAGTTGCTGCCCCTTTTCCAGAAAGGACTGGGGAGCCCCTTGGGCCATGGAAGCCAGTGGATATCCTGGATTCACGAACAGGACCTGGTTCGCATCTATGGGTTCGTCCTGGACCGAAAGGATATTTCCGGGCCCTTGAATTGCACAGCCCCTCACCCCGTGAGAAACAAAGAGATGACGAAGTTCCTCGGGCAAGTGCTTCACAGGCCGACCTTTCTTCCTCCGGTGCCGGGTTTTGTGCTCAAGCTCAAGATGGGCGAATTTGCCACCACTCTCCTTAACGGCCAAAAGGTTATCCCCAAAAGACTGTTGGATATGGGTTTTGAGTTTACCTCTCCCGATCTCTCCGGGGCCCTGAAAGATTTATTGTCCGGGGCCCGGCAGCCATAAAAGAGGTGAGTGAAGGATGACCCGACTCTTTATTATCAGAGGTCCAAGGCCAGGGCAGTCTTTTGATTTGAGATACAATGTCCTGACCATAGGACGGGCGTCTGGTAACGACATTCAAATAAAGGACCCTTCTGTGTCCCGGAAGCATGCGAGGATCTCCAAGAAGGACGGCTCCTTTTTCCTGGAGGACTTGAAGAGCGTCAACGGGACCTGGGTTGAAGGACGGCTCTTGAAGCCGGGGCAGCGCGCTGTGGTCAAGGAAGGCAGCCTCATTGCCGTGGGGGGCACCCTGATTACTCTGGGAGAGGACTATCCGGTGGATGGGAGATCTCCCCGGTATGCTATTGATCTTGGGGAATATGGGGCAGGGGCGGGGAAGCCCTCTCTTCACAAGGACCGGCGCATGATGAACAGGAGAAACCTGGAGTTGATCTATGAGCTCTCCACCGTGTTCATGCAGCCTTTCGATATTTCCACCCTGTGTGCCAAGATCATGGAGGCTGTTTTTCCCGCCCTCAAGCGGATTGACAGCGGTGCGGTCTTGCTGGTGAATTTTGAGACCGCCCAACTCGAGCAGGTGGCCGGCAGGGTCCGGGAGAGTGACAGGGATGTCAAGATCGACTACTCCCGAACCGTGGTAAACCGGGTCATCCGTGAAGGCAAGGCCATGGTGATGTCCGATACCAGTCAGGAGGACAAAGCCCACCTCTCCGACAGTATTGAAATGATGGGGATCAAATCCATCATGTGCGTCCCCCTGATCACCAAGTCGGTGGTCCGGGGAGTCATCTATGTCCATTCTGTCCGGGTGCCCCATGGTTTCCGCAGAGAAGATCTCTTTTTCCTTACCGCATTGAGCAGCCCGGCGGCTGTGGCCGTGGAGAACGCCCTGCTTCTTTCAAAACAACGTCAGGCTGAAAAGGCCCTGCGGGAGAACGAGGAAAAATACCGCCTCTTGACCGAGACGGCGCAGGACATCATCCTCATGATGGATTTGGATGGAAGAATCAACTACATCAACAAAGGGGGAGTTGAGACAGCCGGGTACAGAAAGGAAGACGTACTGGGGGCGGACATCGCGGGTTTCCTTCCTCCTGATCAAGCACCGGTCCTCAAGGATCACCTGGCCAAGCGCCTCGCCGGGGACAAAGAGGTCCACCTCTGTGAGACCGCCTTGGTAAGCGGAACAGGAGAGCGCATACCCGTTGAGGTAAGTTCCGCCCTTATCATGAAGCGGGGCAGACCCTCCAGTGTCCTCCTCACAGCCAGGGATATACGGGAACGAAAAAGGGCGGGGGAAGAGCTTTTAAAGGTCCAGAAGCTTGAATCCCTGGTTCCCTTGGCCGGGGGCATTGCTCATGACTTCAATAACATTCTCACCAGGATTTTGGGCAATATTGATCTGGCCCAAATGGATATGGACCCCAAAGACAGGGCCTACAAGAGTCTTAACGACGCCCAGGAGGCCTGTATGAATGCGGCGGAATTGACGGAGAAATTCCTCGTCTTTGCCAGGGGTGAATCCCCCGTCAAACAGATCGCAGCCCTGGACGGACTTATTGTAGACACTGCCCATTTGGCCGTCACAGGTTCCAACGGGAGATGTGAGTTCAGCATTCCCGATGATCTGTGGATGGCCCGCTTTGATCGGGATCAGATCAGGCAGGTGATCAACAACCTGGTGGTCAATGCCAAGGATGCCATGCCCAAGGGAGGGATCATTTCGGTGATGGCGGAGAATGTGGTCATTAAAACCGAAAAGGATGATCAGGGCATGCCCATGAAAAACGGACCCTACGTGAAGATTACCATTCGCGATCAAGGCGTGGGCATCCCCAAGGAGCACTTGAACAAGATATTTGACCCCTACTTCTCGACAAAGGAGAGTTGGACGGAACAGGGAATGGGCCTCGGCCTTTCCACGGCCTATTCTATCGTGAAAGGCCATGACGGGTATATCCGTGCGGATTCGCAGATAGGTGAGGGCACGAGCGTGCTCGTTTATCTCCCTGCTTGCAGGGAGGAGGAGATGGAGGAACGGCCCTCAGCAGAGCAAGGGCCCGTATTTGGACAAGGCAGGATCCTCCTCATGGATGACGAAGAATTGGTCCGGGATACGGCAGCCGAAATGCTCCGCCGCATCGGCTATGAGGTGGTTCTTGCGCAAGAGGGCGGTGAGGTGATCGATCTCTACAAGCAGGCGGAGGAATCGGGCCGGCCCTTTGACGCGGTCATTCTGGATCTCACCGTCCGTGACGGAATGGGCGGGAAGGAGACCCTTCAAAGACTTCTTAAATTGGATTCCAAGGTGAGAGGCATTGTCTCCAGCGGATACCCGGGCAATCCGGTCCTGGTTGGTTTTATAAACTATGGGTTCCGGGGGGCCATAGCAAAACCCTATAGAATGGAAGAAATTGGCCGGGTCCTGCGGGATGTCCTGGGATCTTCATAATCCACTTATCCCGTAAAGGCTGCATCAAGGGGGGAAACTGTTGGGGAGATCTATGAGATCTCCCCAAACCAGGCCGCAGGCAGATGCTTCAATCTATGAGGGCCCGTGGCATGCAGGTCCGTGGCATGCCGGTCCGTGGCATGCCGGCGCGTGACACGCGGGGGCATGACAACTGGCTGCGTAAGAAACCTTTTTTTCTACTTTCTTAATCTCTACCATGTCTCTTCCCTCCTTTCCATGAAAGTGGACAACCGATACCGCAAAAAAAGGTGTCTCTTGACGGGTTCTCCTTGTCCTAAAACAGGCCTCCCTTTTACGGTTAGGAGTCCAAAAGTAGTTCATAATAGGGAACACTGCCACTGACCGTCATCCTCATTTCCGGCTTGGCCTCTTCGTTGGCCACGTTTTCACAGGAGGTACAGTTCCAGTCTTCCCAGTATTCTTGGATGGCGTAATTCAGGCATTCGTTGTAATAGGGGCAAAAGATGTTCCTGTGTCCCCCTTTGCCCACGGGTTTGCATGTCTTGTTCATGATTCGGCCCCCCTCTTTAAGAGAAATGCCGCCAGTCCCCGTCCTGTGAACGGGGGGCTTTACTCGTTACGGTTATTAGGTGATATCGACATCTTCAAATTCCATGCTCACCCCTTCTCTCAGGGTGTACCTGGAATCGGGTGTACCGGTTTCAGGCATCTTCAGAATGGCCACAATCAACTGCAAGGTGTGGTCATCCAATTCGAAATCATGCCAGCCCATCAACTGGAGACGGGTGTTCAAGGTTTCAACATCACCATGACCATAGAAGGAAATGGCATTGGCTAAGTCCCTGATGTAAGGAGGGATATTGCCTAATTCCATGCCCCTGCAAGCCAGGCGCTCAATCAGAATTTTTATGATTTGCTCCATGCCGACGTTCCTGCCAATATCTTGGGTTCGTCTTTTGGAATCTCCTGCATCCCTTAACCCATAACTTAATTATCCGACGGGGGCCGGTAAATGGGGTAAACAGAGTATTTTTGAGGGAGAAACCACCTATTTGACGCCCCCATCCTATTTGGGTTCTGCCTCGGGATATACAGCTGCCACCACTGCCAAGATCTCATGGGCCGTGGAATCGCTTTTTGAGAGAAAATGGTTGGCCCCGCAAAGGTCTGCCGCATCTCGATATTCCCGGGAGTCATAGCTTGTGAGAATGATGACGGTGGCCTCACAGTTGGAGGCCCTGATTTGTTTGGTGACTTCAAGGCCGTTTTTTCCGGGCAGCTTAATGTCCACGAAAACCAGATGAGGATCAAAGGCCTCCACTTTTTGCAGGGCCTGGTCGCCGTCTTTCACCTCCTCAAAGACCATCAAGGGAAATCGGGAGCTGAGAAGCCTTTTCAGGACCTCCCTGAAGGCGTCGTTGTCCTCAATAATTAGGGTTCTAAACATGCGGATAAAAAATCCTTGATCCTAATATCCGGCGAAGCGGGGCCCGGCGTTTTTTTACTCTGACTTTACGTGAGATAAAACCTGTGGTAAATAAGGCAAGGACCCCATATTTTCTTGAAAAACCCTGTATTTTTCGGCCATCGGGTGGGAGGCGCTCTTTTTTTAAGAGGTCTATCCGTTGCAAAGCCTGAATCATGGACAAAAAGGTTCGCATTCTGATCGCGGAGGATCATACCATTCTTAGGGAGGGCCTCAGGGCCCTGCTCCTAGGGGAGCAGGATTTTGAGGTGGTCGGCGAGGCTGAGGATGGAAGGGAAGCCATTCGCCGCATCGAAGAGCTGACCCCCGACCTGGTTCTGATGGATTTATCCATGCCCAGGATGAGTGGCCTGGATGCTATCAGGGAACTCAAAAAGCGCCATCCCAAAACAAAAATCCTTGCCCTGACCGTGCACAAGACAGAGGAATACGTCCTTGAATGCCTGAAGGCCGGCGCGGACGGGTATGTGCTCAAGGATGCCACCCATTCTGAACTCACCACGGCAATCAAGAGCGTGCTAATGGGCAAGAGGTACCTGAGTCCCGGTGTCTCCGACCAGGTTATCGAAGGCTACCTGGAGGGAAGAAGGGACGTAGTGGTCGCCTCGGTGTGGGATACCCTTACCCAAAGGGAGCGGGAGGTTTTAAAGCTGATTGCCGAAGGGTATAAGAACAAAGATGTTGCCGACTACCTCTGCATCAGCCTGAAAACCGTGGAAAAGCACCGGGCCAATCTGATGAGGAAACTGAACCTTCACAACGCGGCCGCCTTAACGGCCTTTGCCATGGAAAAGGGCCTGGTTACGAAGTAGGACCCTGGACCTCTCCTGTCCACAGGGCACGGATAATACACCCTCCGCCGGCCAGGGATTCCACCCTTAAGGATCCTCCCGAGAGTTCAGCCCGTTCTCTCATACTGGAAAGCCCAAATCCCTTCTTGATCTCTTGGGCAGGGCCCATCCCCTCTCCTTGAAAACCGATACCGTTATCCCGGATCAGGAGCTCCAGGGTGCCGTTTTCTTTTTTCAAAGAGAGATCGACGCGGTCCGCCTGACTGTGGCGGGCCACGTTGTTGAGGGCTTCCTGGAGGATCCGGTAGATAACGATTTTGAGGGATTCCGGGATGTCCTTTTCCTCGATTTGGATATTTGGTTCGATGTGGAGGCCCGAATAAATGTGTTGAAACTGCCTGCACTGCCAGGAAATGGTGGCCAGGATGCCCAGGTCGTCCAGCATGGGGGGCCGAAGGTTGGTCATGATCCTCCGGGTCTCTTCAATGGCGTTTTGAACCGTGGAAATGATGGTCTTTAGGGAGCTCCCTTCCTGGGTGGTTTCATCGGCCGGTGAATTTAAGCTGTTTTCCAGACCGAACTTGACCGCCGCCAGGCTCTGGGCGATACTGTCATGGAGTTCCATGGCAATGCGCTTTCGCTCTTTCTCTTGGGTGCTCAGGAGCTTGGCGGAAAGACGCCGGAGTTGGGCCTCGGACTGACGGAGGTCCTCTTCTGTCCGTTTTCGCTGGGTAATATCTATATCATTTCCCAGTACCGCGGGTTTCCCGTTGTAGGTGCTCATGGCCAGGCTTCTTTTTATCCAGATGAATTCGCCCGTTTTTTTGAGTCCCCGGAATTCGTATTCCTTTGCGGCATCAGCCCCTTTGAGCCGCTTTATTTTCATGTCCTGTACAAATTTGCGGTCTTCGGGATGGACCAGCATGAGGGTATCCATGCCGGTGACGCCCTCTTTCTCATAACCGTATATGTCGCTGAAGCGTTGGTTGGCAAATATGATTTTTCCCTCTTGGGCCATATAGATGCCCGTGAGGGAGCTTTCAACCAGGGTCATATACTTGTGTTCAGAGGTGTAAAGAGAGGCTTCGGTCCGTCTGCGCTCAGCGACTTCTTCCCTCAGTAGGGCATTGGCTCTCAAGAGCTCGGCGGTCCGCTCTTCCACCCGCTTTTCCAGCTCATCACGGGCCTTTTTTAGGCCGTCTTCGGCCCTCTTGCGGGCGGTAACATCATAGACAAGCCAGATCTCCCCGGTCTCAAAGGAATAGCCGGCAAACTCCACGTGCCTCAAGGAGCCGTCCTTCCTGGTTATGGAAAAGGTGCGCGAGGTCGGAAAACGGGCCTTCTTGTCCTCTTCGTAGGCGGCCCGCATCCCGGGGGCGTTTTCTCCGTGTAGACGAGAGAACCATCCATCCAGGGTGGTGATTTCATTGGACCCGTAGCCGGTGATTTCCTTGACGGCCTTGTTCAGATAGAGGTTATTGCCTTCCCGGTACACGGCCCCTGCAGGAAGGTGTTCCACCATCAACCTGAGCCGCTCCTCCCGCTGCCTGAGGGCCTGTTCATTTTGTTTCAGATCCCTGAAAAGCAGGCTGTAAGGCTTGACCAGGCCTGTTTCAATGATGGCCCTGTATATCAGGTAATAGGAAAAGATCTTCAGGAGGTGGCCGAGGAGATTAAAGAGACCGTATACGCTGATGTATAAGGTAAAGGTCAGTTCCTGTGCTATGGTCACTGAAATGGAGGCCACAATCAGGGAAAAGACAGATCTGTCAAAATTTTTTCGTTTGTGAAACATATGGGCAATGGCCGCTACGAGGATCAGGCAGATAAGGTACTCGCTTCCTTTTTTAAAGACCGTCAAGCCCGCCCCTTGCACAAAGCAGACCGGGAAAACGTTCCAGTAGAAAATGGATATGATCAAAAGGGCGACCACCACCGAGAAGCCACCGATGACGCGGTCCGCCCGCATGGGTTTGCCAAGCCAAAAGGGGGCCAGGAGGAGAGACAGGCCTTCCAGGTAACGGGCCGCAATCCATAGCTGGGTGGCAAGGTTGGGCCCATAGCCCGGGAAGACCCCCATACCCTTGTAGGCCAGGGTGTGGGTCAGATCCAGGCCTCCCACATAGAGGTAGGCGATGCCCAGGAACAGGAAGTAATTGTTTTGCATAAAGTGTCTGGCGTTCCAGGCAATCATGAAGATGCCGAAGGCCACGGTGATACTGAAGAGCTCTACAATGGCGTGAAAGAGGAGGTAGCTGTAAAGACTTGTCAGGTATAGGCCGAGGAGGACCGGGATCCAGATCAAAAGGGCCGTGTGTGTCCTGGATAGAGGAAGGCGTTTTTCCATGATCTTACCTCAGACTATCTTTTTGGTTTACCGCGGCCATACCAAGGGCCCCGTGGAAGGGCCTTGCGTATCCTGTCATTTCCACATAACCTCTGCCCTTAACGGGCCCGTCGGCGACCCGGCCATGGGCCGAAACGCTTCCTTCCCAATAGGTGATCCGGGTGGAATTGGGGGTGACCAGTTCCTGGTCTTTGAGGTTGGCCGTCACTGTGAGGTCCAGGCCCAAGGGGTCCACCCGGATCCGCCAGCGGCAGGGGTAAACCGCGCCTGACCGGGAACTTTCCCAGCGCTCCAGGAAATCCACGTGCATATCCTTACGCTGCAAGGGGTGGCTGATCCCGGACCGGTCCACAAAGGTGCCACTGGAGGCGGGGGAAATGCCCCCCTCCACCTCTCTGAGCAGGTAGAGCATGAGTTCTGTCTTGTCTTCCAGCTGGAGGCTGAACCAGTCCCAGCCGCAGAGGTCTTTTTCCAGGGGGGCCGTGCTGTACTCATGGTCCATCCAGGCGGACCCCCGCACGGTCATGGTTTTGCCCCGTTTGTTGAGGGTTCCCGAAGTTCTGAGGCGGGTCAGGGAATAATAACAGCTGGCGCTCTGGGGGTTCCTGCCTTTCAGGCTGTATCCGCCTGCACCGTGGGCGGTCACCGGTTTGAGGGGGATGCACCGGAGTTCAAAGGAAAAGTCCTGGGTGTCGGCCTTGAGAAGATGGGCCCGGGGTCCTATGCATGCGTGCCACCGGTCCAGAAAGACGCAGATTCCATCCCCCTGTGGCCTGACCCCGGCCAGGCCCAGGGCCTCCCGCGACAGGGCCTCATGAAAGGAGAAGGATCGGCCCTCTATATCGGAGAGGGCGGTATGAGCTGCATAGAGGTTTCGGGTGCGCCACGCCGAAGGGGAGGGAGGCCATTCCTTTTCAGCCCCGGAAGGATTGATTTGGAGTCGAAAAAAGGTCAATTGGAAGCCGTAAGGGTCTCCCTGGAGGGTTCGGACATTTCCCGTGTAATACCACCATTCCGTGCGGAATCCTGGATGGGCCCCGTGGTCCCGGGGAAAGGTAAACCCGCAGGGTCCCTTTATGGGGTGGTAGGGTTGCGCCTGAGGCGAGGGACAGGTCGTCCACAACACCATAACGAGGGGCATCAGGAGGAGGGGGGCGCGAAAGCATCTCTTCATATCAAGACTCCTTGAGGACCAGGGCCGGGGAGGAGCGCAACGCCATGCGGGCCGCCGGGAGGGCTGCCACCAGGGCGGTGGCCAGGATGAGGGGCAGGGACAAGAGGAGGGTGCTCCAGTCTACGCGGTAGAGAAAGGTCCAACCAAAGGAATAGAAATTGATCACATAGATAAGTAAGTGGGCCAGCAACAGCCCGCACATGAGGCCTATCCCCTCTCCTGCCATCACCATGAGCACGGCCTCCCAGAAGATCATGGAACGGATTTGGCCGTGGGCCGCCCCCACAGCAACCAGGGTGTTCAACTGCCGCATCCGCTCCATGACCAGGACGGTGAGGGTGGTGGTGATGCCGAGCCCCGCCACCAGAAGAGCGATGAGGAGGAGCACAGTTGTGACGGCAAAGGTCTCGTCGAAGATCCGCAGGATCTCCTGGCGCAGTTCTCTGCCTGAGGCGACTTCCAGGGGATGGCCCTGTGCACATTCTTGCAGGATCCGGGAACGCAATTTGGCCGTTGCCTCCCCCAGATCCTTGGGGGGCTCTCTAAAAAAGAACCGAGCCCCTCCCCATGTATGGTCCCCGGTCATGTCCTGAAAGGGGCCCAGGGCCATATGCACAACCCCGCCCCGCGTTCGATAATCGCGAAAGACCCCCAGGATGGGCAAATCCAGGTGGGCCTCTCCCAGCTGTAACCGGTAGTGGTTTCCCTGGTGCATTCCGGTCTGGTTGGCAAAGACCTCGGACACGATAACGCCCTCGCCGGCATGGAGTGCGGGGGTGATGGCCTTGAGGTCGCCTTCCAGCATGATAAACTCACCATAGCGCAGAAAGGTCTCAAAGTCCAAGGCCTCAAGCTGGTAGGGGGTTTTGCCGTATCTGAGGTGAATCCTGCGGTAGGGCAGGAGATCCACCCCATGGTTCAAACCCTTGAGGGACGCCACCACCTTGGGGGGGAGGGCGTCTTTGTATTGATTGACCCCGGCCATCATGGGGCGGACAAAGAAGTCCCCTGCCAGAGTCTGGTTCACCCACAGGGATACGGTTTGTCGAAAGCTGTGGATCATGACTGCCAGGGACACAAACAGGGCCATGGCCGTCACCAGGGCACCCACAGAGATGGCCGTGCGCCTCCCTGCGTCGTGAAGGTAGCGGCCCGCCAGAAAGGCCGGTTCTCCGGCCGTGCGCCTCAGGAAAGGAGAAAGGGATTTGCCGATAAAACGGAGGACCAGGGGTGAAAAGAGGGAGAAACCCGCCACCAGGAAGAAGGCCCCCACATAGCCTGCCAGGGGAAAACCGGGCGTGCCCGGGAGCTTGGCTACGGGCCAGGCAAGGAGGATCAGGATCAGGCCGATGAGTGTGGCTCGGAAGCTATGCACCCCTTGGCCGGAAGGGAGGTCCTGGAGGGTCATGGCCTCCCGGGGGGCGATGCGGGTCGCCTCTCGGGCGGGTCTAAAGGCGGCCAAAAGGGCAATAAGAAGGGTGACGCCGAAGGAAAGCACGAGTTCCCATGGATCTAATTGCAATGCCTCAACATGGACCCGGACAAAAAGGGTGGAAATGGTGCCGCTCACCGCTCGAAGCAGGTATTTGACCAGAAAGGAGCCCAAGGGTATGGCCAGGAGCCAGCCGATAAGTCCCAGCACCGCGCCTTCGGCCATGATCAGCATGAATAGGAGCCCTGAGGAGCCGCCCATGGAGCGGATGATGGCCCACTCTTTTCTCCGGGAGGCCGCGTTGAGCGATACCAGGCTGTAGACCAGGAACATGCCCACGAAAAGGGATACAAAGCTGAGAATGGAGAGGTTGATCTGGTAGGCCTTAATCATGATCCGGCCCGTTTCCTTCCTCTCCCCGGGCTCTTGGAGAACCATCCCCTCGGGCAGGAGGTTGCGGATCTGGCGGGCTGCGCCCTCACAGGAGCGAAGGAGTAGATCGATGCGATCCACCCAGCCCTGGGAGCCTGTGAATTCCTGCATGGTGGAGATATCCGTCACCGCCACGTGGCCGCCTTCCACCAGGGCCAGGCCCTGGGGTTCCAGAATTCCCAGTACCTGGAAGACGGCGGTCCCATGGACGTGCCCCAGGGTTACTGTGTCCCCGGCCTGGAGATTGTATTCCCGGGCCAGGGCCTGACCCAGAAAAAGGGTATAGGGCCTGCGGATGAGATCCAGCCACACCCGGGGATCCAGGGAAGAAGCCGAAGTCACTTGCCAACTCCGTAAGGACCGATCCAGGATAGGGTCCAGCCCGAGGAGCAGAAAAGGGGTCTTTTCGTTTCCGGAAACCCGGACATAGCTGCTCATGAGGGGGGAGGCGGTCTCCACGGCCTGGTGGGTCTTGAGACGGGTGAGGAGCCCTTCGGGGATGCGGCCCCCGGGCCGAATCACCACCCGGTCTGCCCGGCTTGAAATGAGATCCATGGTCTGGGTAAAAGAATCCAGGGAGGCATCCACAGCCAGGCGCACGCTGGTAAAAACGGCTGCCCCGAGGGCAATACCGGCCACCACAGCCAACACGCGCCAGGGATGCATCAGGAACTGGCGCATCCCCAGCCACCGGGTCAGATGAAAAAAGAGACTTATTCGTCCCATGACCCCGTCTCGCTGACCGTACCGTCCCTGAGACAAAGCCGAAGCGTGGCATGGGGATCGGCAAGGTCGCTATGGGTGGCAATGATCACGGTGGTTCCCAGGCTGTGGTTCAGTTCAGCCAGGAGGTCCATCACAATGCGGCCGTTACGGCTGTCCAGATTACCTGTGGGTTCATCGGCCAGAATGATGGAGGGCTTGTTGATCAGGGACCGGGCAATGGCCGTGCGTTGCATCTCTCCTCCGGAGAGCTGGGAGGGGTAGTGGTCGAGACGGTGATCGAGATTCAGCCACGCCATCCATTCCAGGGCCTGATCCCTGACCTTCTCGTAGTCACGACCCGCCAGGAGGGCGGGAAGGCACACATTCTCAATAACCTGCAAGGCGGGAAGGAGGTTGAAGGACTGAAACACCATGCCCACCACATCGCGTCTGTAACGATTAAGCTCCCGGGCCGTGGCCTTTTGAAGATCCTGCCCGGCCACGGTAAGCCGGCCCTGGGTGGGTCGGTCCAGACCGGCCAAAAGGGCGAGAAGGGTACTTTTTCCTGAGCCGCTGTTTCCCTTCAACACCACGAGCTCACCGGCAGGAATTTGAAGGTCCACATCCTTGACGCCGATCACCTGTGTGGAGCCGAGGGAATAGATGCGACAAAGGCCTTGGGCCGCAATGAGCGGGCCGGAGGTAGTGGGCTTTAGCATGATGGCTCCTTGGGAAGATCTCAGGGTTCCTATCATGATGAGTGAATCCACAGGATGTCAAGGGAGATCAAGAAATTACTTGCATCCCAAGAGCCCCCTTTTTAAAATGCCTCGTGGTGAAAACCGGTACAAAACCCGGACTTTGATCATTCAGGGAGGTCAAATCATGTCCGAACTCATTTTGTGGAAAGACCAAGAAATGAACAAGCTGAGAAGGGACATGGACCGTCTCTTCAACCGGTTTCGGTCCCATTGGGGGGCGGGTCTAAGCCTGGAATGGTTCCCCGAAAGTCTCCCTCTGGAAGTGACCGAGACAAGAGATGCCCTTATCGTGAAGGCGGAGCTGCCCGGGGTTGACCCCAAGGATCTCAGCGTTTCCGTGACCAATGACACCTTGCTCGCCATCAGCGGGGAAAAACGGTCTGGGAAAGCGGAGGAAGACGGCCACACCCAGAGGATCGAGAGACGTTTTCACTCTTTCAGCCGCACGTTGCGGCTGCCGTGCAGGGTAAAGGTCGGTGAGGTCAAAGCGAGTTACAAGGAAGGCATTTTGGAGATTTTCATGCCCAAATGGGAACCCCACAAGGCACGGGGCATTAAGGTCGAGGTTCAATAGGGTGGGTCGTGTCGAGGACGGTCAATATTGGATAGGGAGGACATAAATGCCTAAGAAAGAACAGTATCGAGAAGTCCCCTTGGAGGAGCTCAGATGGCGGCTTGACCCTGAGACCCTGGGTTTTGAAACCACAGATGACCTCAAACCCTTGAAAGAGATCATCGGACAGAAGAGGGGGGTCGAGGCCTTCCGGTTCGGTCTGGGCATGAAAAAGCCGGGCTATAATGTCTTTGTCACCGGTATTGCAGGCACGGGCAGGATGTCTACGGTAAAGCAGTTGATCCAGGAGATGTCCAAAGACGGAGCGGTTCCTGAAGATCTGTGTTACGGCAATAACTTTGAAAACCCTGAGGAGCCCGTGCTTTTGCGTTTTAAGGGGGGACAAGGCCATGCCTTTAAAAAGGGTGTGAGCGATCTGGTGGAAAAACTCAAAAAAGAGATCCCTCAGCTCTTTGAAAGCCAGGAATATATCAACCTGAAAAAAGAGATCATGGAGACCTATGAGAACAAAGGCAAAAGCTTTTTCAAGAATCTGGACCAGAAGGTGAAAGAGGAGGGCTTTGCCCTGGTGGATATCCAGATGGGGCAAATCAAACGACCGGAGGTCATGCCTTTGGTGGACGGAAACCCCGTGCATATAGACCAGGTTGAGGAGATGGTGGAGAAGGGCCGATTCCCCAAGGAGGAATTCGAGGGTCTCAAGGAGAAGCACGCCAGGCTGAGAGAACAGATAGACCAGATTTTTCTGGAATTGAGGGATCTTCAAAAAGAGGTTCAGGAAAAGATTGAAAAAATGGACCGGGTCATGTTTATGGATAACGCCATCCGCCTGGCCGAACCTCTCCAGAAACAGTTTAAGGCGGAACCCGTAAAGAACCACCTTAAGGCCATGCTGGATGATATGGCGGATAACCTCCAGATCTTCCGTCCCCAGCCCCAGCCCCAGCCTTCCATGGCGGGCCTTATGGGTCTCCTTCCCGGAGGCGATCCCTTTCAGCCCTATCAGGTCAATCTGCTGGTGGACAACAGGGACCAAAAAGGGCCCCCGGTCATTGTGGAGACCTACCCCACTTATCGAAACATCTTCGGTAGCATTGAAAGGGTGGTGGACCGTAGCGGGGTGTGGCGCACCGATTTCAGCAAGATCAAGACCGGATCCCTGATCAAGGCCAACGGCGGGTATCTGGTCCTCAATCTGCTTGACGCCATTGTGGAGCCCGGTGTGTGGCGGGGCCTTAAGAGGGCCTTGAAGAGCGAAAAACTGGAAATCCAGACCTATGACCCCTTTTATCTCTTCACCACCAGCGGGTTGAAGCCCGAACCCATTGAGCTGGATGTGAAGGTGGTGGTTATCTCTGATCTCTATCTCTACCACCTTCTCCTTAACTATGACGATGATGTGAAAAAGATCTTCAAGATCCGGGCCGATTTTGACACCTCTATGGACAAGAATGATGAAAGCATCCGGCAGTTCGCCGAATTCATCAAGCGCAAGACGGATGAGGATAAACTGCGGCCCCTTGACGGAACAGCCGTGGCCGCCCTGGTGGAACATGCAGTGCGCCTGACAGGCCGCCAGGAAAAGATCTCCACCGGTTTCCCGGAGATCACCGATCTGCTAAGGGAGGCCGATTTCTGGGCCGGGGAAGACAAACAGTCCCAGGTCAAAGAGGCCCACGTGGACAAGGCCATAGAGGCCCGGATATACAGGACCAATCTCATTGAAGAACACATCCAGGAGATGATCGATCGCGGCACCCTGATGATTGCCTCCACCGGTGAGGTGGTGGGGCAAGTGAACGGCCTGGCCGTGTATGATCTGGGAGACCATATGTTCGGGAAACCCTCCAGGATTACCGCCTCCACCTCCATGGGCCGGGCGGGGATCATTAATATTGAAAGGGAGGCGGACCTGTCCGGAAACACCCATAACAAGGGGGTCCTGATCCTGGGTGGTTATCTTCGCAAGAAATACGCCCAGGACAAACCCCTCACCATAAGTGCCAGTCTCGCCTTTGAGCAGTCCTACGGGGCCGTGGATGGGGACAGTGCCTCCTCAGCGGAGATCTACGCCCTCCTTTCAAGTCTCTCTGGGGTGCCGCTCAGGCAGTACATAGCGGTTACCGGTTCGGTCAATCAAAAGGGAGAAATCCAATCCATCGGCGGGGTGAACCAGAAGATAGAGGGGTTTTACGACTGCTGCCGCCTCAAAGGGCTCACCGGGACTCAAGGGGTGCTGATCCCGGAGAGCAATATCAAGGATCTCATGCTTAGGAAAGACGTGGTGGAAGCCGTAAAAAAGGGTGAATTCCACATCTACCCGGTCCAGACCATTGACCAGGGCATTGAGATCCTGACCGGCAAAAAGGCGGGAGTCCGGAAAAAGGACGGAACCTATCCAAAGGGCACGGTCAACGCCCTGGTGGATGAGAAACTTAAAGATCTGGCCGAAGGGCTTAAGGGCTTTGGGGAAAAGGGTGACGAGGGGGCCAAGAAAGGGGGCAAAAGAAAAGGGGGCGCCAAGAAGAAAAAGACCTCATGAATATATCTCATATTTCCCTATCGAGCCCCATCCAGGAAAAGATCGGGTGGGCCGAGGAGACCTACTGGGCATTTAAGGATCGTCTCCTAAAAGATGAGGAGATCGCCCGCCTCCTGGAACGGCTGAACCGTGCGGCCCTGGACTCCCAAAAAACCATGGTCGAGGCCGGCATTGCCCATATATGCAGGAAGTGCGAAGAAGAGGAGGGCGGCTCCTGTTGCGGGACCGGCCTGGAGGACCGCTATGACCCGTGGCTTCTCCTTATCAACCGGCTTCTCGGGGTCAGCCTCCCCCGTGTCCGGAACAACCAAAAGAGCTGTTTTTTCCTGGGCCCGCAAGGGTGCCTCCTCCGGGCCCGCCACGTGATCTGCATCAATTATCTCTGCAAAAGAATCACCGACCGTATCGATCCCCTGAAGATTCATGCCCTGAGGAAGAAGGAGGGGGAGGAGATTGAAATCCTCTTCATCCTCCATGAAAAACTTAAGACGGCCCTGGCCTCTAAGGCGTAATCCATGGATAAGGTGCTTCAAAAAACCCTTGGGAGGGTAGCCCGGTACTATGACCAAAGAAAAGTGGGGGACGTAGGCCCCTTGGGTTTCAGGCGTTCCACAGACCTGGGGACCCTTTTCTCCTGTGTGGACCGTCTCACGGAATACGGGATTATCCGCCCGGAGACCCGGTTTCTGGACCTGGGGTGTGCCGACGGCCGGGTGAACGTGTTTTTGAGTTACCTGGTCCGCATCTCTGTAGGCATTGAACTGGATGAATGGACCCTAGATGAATATGCGCCTTTGAGATCCGGGCTGGAAGAGCGCCTCAAGAGGGAGGGCCTCTTGGCTCCCCCTGAAAACATCTTGCTCTTTCACGGGGATGCCACGGACCAGAGGCTCCATCAAGAAATCCGCCAAGAGGCGGGGCCGGCCTTTGAAGAATTCGACCTCTTCTATACCTATCTTGTGATGCATGAGGAGTTCGCCCGCTTGATCGAGGAAAGGGCCAAGACCGGGGCCGTATTCATGGTTTATGGCCTGGACAGGATCATGCCCTGCTATGAGGGGTTTCGCCTCATGGAGGATCTGAGCCCCTTGGAAGGCATCCTGGCCCTGTATCGGAAGGACTAGAAGTCCCGGGAGCCCCCGGGGCGGACCGGCGAGGCCAGACTCAGATAGGTGTCCCCTTCCCTGAACATGAGGCGTTTGTCCACCATCATCCGCAAAAAGGGATCGGCCCTTTCCTGTCCCAGCCCTGGAAAGTGGGCCAGGATTCGGGACAGGGACTGCGGTTTTCGGCAAGAGAGGTAGATTTTCCTGGAGGTCCCTTTCAAGCGGTGGGTCATGTCTTGTTGCCCCGGCCGGCGCTGGCGGATAATCATGAAGTCCCTCCCGTCCTGGTAGGAGAGGGCGGGTCCGGACCCGGGCCTCTTGTGAAGCGTGTCATAGGCCTCTTTCCATCTCTCCAGCTTTTCCCTCACAGGCCGCCACAGCCGGTGCTGATATCGTACACTGCCGTAGTAGCCCTGAATCATGAGCACCAGACCCTTGAGCACGGGCGCCGGGAAAAGGTGCCTGTAAAAGGGGTGGGGAGTCACCCTCTTGATCCCAAAGTCACCGGGACTGTGCCAGACAGGGCTGCCGTATCCCAGCCAGAAGGGGATGCCCTTTAACGGCCTGAATGGAAAAGCAAATTCCACGTTGGCCAAGGTCTCTTCCACATCCGCTTGGTCACTGGAAGGGAAGTTGAGAATGAGGTTTCCCGTCAGACCGGGGAGGCCTTCTTCTTCACAGTTTCGCATGATCTCCAGGTTGGTAATGGCCGTGGTGCCCTTGTTGATTTTTTTGAGGAGCCGGGTGCTCAAGGATTCAACCCCAACCTGGACTTCTGCCATCCCGGCCCGGCCCATGGCCGCCAGGACCGTCCGGGGGGTGGTGGCCCGGATTTCCGCGAAGAGCCTCAGGTCGAGCCCAAGGCCCTCAATGGCCCTGAAGAGCTCCTCCAACCCCTTGGCCGGGAGGAGGTTGTCCATAAAGGATATGGAGAGGGTCTGGTAGCGGTCTACAAGGGCCTTGAGTTCCCCTGTTATGCGCGCCTGCGATTTGGCCCGGTAGCCCCGCCATTGGAGGTTGAGATTACAAAAGGCACACCCCGAGCGCCCTTGGGATCGACCGGCCTTCCGCCACCAGCAGCCCCTGGAGATTTCCATAGGGATTTTGGGAAGAAATCTCCTCTCCGGTTTCAGGGATTCAAGGTCTCTGAAATAGTCACTGTAGTCCGGAGAGGGCAGGTCATCCAGGCGGGGCGCCTGGGAGCCCTCTTTGGAAAGGAGGGCCCCGGATCGGCGGACGAGGCCGGGCACGGCAGGAGGCTCCGGTGATTCGGGGCGTTGGCTTAAGGTCCTTAGGAGATAAAGGAAGGGAACTTCCCCTTCGCCGCGGATGACAAAATCGATTTGGGGAAAAGTCCGAAGGAGGCTTTCCCCCAGCTGACCGGCGCAGGCGGAACCTCCAACCACGATTTTGAGGGCGGGCGCCCGCTTTTTGATTTCCTGGATGAAGTAGAGGGTCGAGGTAAGCTGGCCCAGGCAGATGGAAAACCCGACAAGGCCATATCGTTTCCAATCCTCTTGGGAGAGCAAGCCCTGGGAATGGGTCTCAAGGCTGTGGCAAAGGATATCAAAGTCATGGATCCGGCCCCCGGGGAGCCGGGCCGTCTGTCTTTTCCAAAACCGGGAGATGCGGAACCGCTGATCCGGATAAAGAAGGGCGGCGTAGGGAGGCTCCGAAAGCCAGGTCCTCTCGGATATAGGCCCGTAAAGGTCATAGCCCAGGGCTGAGGCGATGCCCAGGTAGAGGTGATGGGTTCGTACCTGGATGGAGGGAAGGTGCTCTTTGAGATAGGCCTTGAGCGCTCCTATCTGGACCGAAGGTCGGTTGAAAAGGGGCCACGGCGCAGAAACCAGGGCCACCTCGTTGGGCGTCAAGAGCGGCTACTCCTTGGCCTTTTCCAGGCCCATGTCAAAGGCCTTGAGATTGGACTCGAGGAAGGTCTTTTTGGTAAAGACGGATATGGCCTTCTTCATGTCCTCCGCACCGATGGGCACGGTTCCCGAGCCGATAAGGGCCCCCAACATGACCATGTTCAGGGACAGGGGGTTTCCCGCGTCCCGGGCCAGGCCGTTGCCGTCCAGGGCTATGGTTTTTTTTGCCTTGCCCTTGATAAGGTCTAGGATTTGCTCCACAGGGGGATAAGTGCCCTGGCCCACGGCTACAGTGAACGGCGGGAGAGGGTGGGTATTGGTGATCACCACCGTGTCATGGTTACATTTTCCCAAGGCCCGAAGGGTCTCAACGGGCTCGAATCCGATGAGCACGTCCGCCTCACCCGCGGATACGATGGGGCTGGTCACCTCTCCCATAAGAACGGCCGATTCCACAATACCACCCCGCTGGGCCATACCGTGGATCTCACTTACCACGGCAGGAATGCCTACGGACAGAGAGGCCTCTCCCAAAAGACGGGATGCGAGAAGATTTCCCTGACCACCAACGCCGATAAAGACGAGTCTCCTGGTTTCCATAGAAGCCTCCAATTATTCCTTTAAGGGAAGGATTGCATTTTCGGGACAGATCTGGGCACATACCGAGCAACCGATACACATATTGCTGTCAATCTCCACCTGTTCCCCTTCCAGGTACATGGCAGGACAGGCCAGCTTGTTGATGCAATCCCGATGGTTTTTGCACTTGTGGTGATTGATATAGAAAGCCTTGGACCTCTTGAGCTGCCCGATGGCCCTGGCAAAGAGGGGACAAAATTCCCTGGATATGATCACCGAAACCCCGTCATATTCCCTGGCGGCCTTGACCGCCTCAATGGTCTTCTTGACCTTAAAGGGCTTGACCACGTGGACATCTTTCACGCCGCACCCCCGGACCAGTTCTTCCAGGGAGACCTGAGTCAAAGCCACCCCCATGGGCTGGGTATCAACCCCCGGATGGGGCTGGTGCCCGGTCATGGCCGTGGTGCCGTTATCCAGGATGACCAGGGTGAAGCGGTGGTTGTTATGGACCGCGTTGATAAGGCCGGTGATTCCCGAGTGGAAAAAGGTGGAGTCTCCGATAAAAGAGACCACCTCCTGGTTGGTGGCCCGGGAAAAGCCACAAGAGGTGCTGACGGAAGACCCCATGCAAATAACCAAATCGGCCATGGAGATGGGTGGCAAAAGTCCCAGGGTGTAACAGCCTATATCCGTAGGATTAATGGCGTCCGGGCCAAAGGCCTCTTTGACTGCATAGTAGGTGGCACGGTGGGGACAGCCGGCACAAAGGTTGGGCGGCCTTCCGGGCAGGTCCGGTATGTCGGAGAGGTCCGGTGTTTGGGGTCCGGTGTAATCCACCCCAAAATAGTCGGCCAGGGCTTTGCGCACCATGCCCGGGTCGTATTCAAAGAGACGGGAAAGTCCCCCCACGCCCTTTCCCATGATAGGGAGGGTGATCCCCTTTACTTGGGCCAAGGCCCTCAGGTCGTTTTCCAGAATCGGTTCCAGCTCCTCCACCACCAGCACCTTTTCCACTTGCCCGAAAAAGCGGAGGCAAATACCCTTGGGCAGGGGCCAGGAAAGGCCCAGTTTAAGGATGCTCACCTTGTCTCCTATTCCCAGATCTGACACCGCATCGCTCACATAGTTGAAGCTCACTCCATTGGCCACAATACCCCAGGTCCCGCTTCCGATGATCCGATTTTCGGGCCAGGACTCTGACTTATCCTCTGCCTTGTCATATTTTTCCAGGAGGAGTTTGTGGAGGTTTCTGGAAACGGCAGGGACGCACACATAATGGAAGGGGTCCTTCTTAAAGGTGGTCTTGGCCGTGATGGGCTTGAGCTCCCCCAACCGGACCGCTCCCCTGATATGGTTGAGCCGGGTGGTGGTCCTCAGGATGACCGGGAGTCCGAGTTCCTCGGAGAGATCAAAGGCGGCCACGGTCATGTCCTTCATTTCCTGGGTATTGGTAGGCTCCAGCATGGGAAGGCTGGAAAGCTTTGCATAGTAGCGGTTGTCCTGCTCGTTTTGGCTTGAGAAGAGATAGGGATCATCCGCACTGATAATGACCATCCCCCCCTTGACCCCGGTATAGGCGAGGGTCATCAAGGGATCGGCCGCCACATTGACCCCGACGTGTTTCATGGTCACCATGGTCCTGAGGCCGGAAATGGCTGCTCCGGCACCCACTTCCAGGGCCACCTTCTCGTTGGTGGAATACTCAAAGTAGAGGTCTGTCTCCTGGCTGATACGGAAGAATTGTTCAGGAATCTCCGATGAGGGCGTCCCTGGATAGCAAGTGGCAAAGGCCACCCCTGCTTCGAGGGCGCCGCGGGCAACGGCCTCGTTGCCCAGTAAAAGCATCTCCTTCCCCGGACTGTCTGTCAAGAGTTTGTGCATGGTTTACCCCCGGTCAATAGGGTTTTAAACTTGGAAAAAATCGCCCGGCCATTAAAGATCATCGCCTTGTAAATGTCAAGGAGACTGCACCCCTGCGGCTTTGAACCGGCCCTCTCCCCCTAGACCTTGAAACTCGCTGTGGTTCCGGCATACTTTTCTCTCAGCTTGGGCTTTTCGATCTTCCCGGTGGGATTTCGGGGCACTTGGTCAAAGAAGACCTTGCGGGGCCTCTTGTAACGGGGCAGCGCCTCACAATAGGCAAAGAAGTCTTCTTCAGTCATGGCCTTGCCCGGTTTGAGCTGTACGATGGCGGCCCCGATTTCGCCCAGGCGTTCATCAGGGATGCCGATCACGGCGGCATCCTGTACGTCCTGATTTTCCATGAGAAAGTCTTCTATCTCCACGGGGAAGATGTTTTCCCCGCCTGTGATAATCACGTCTTTCTTGCGGTCCACCAGCCAGATGAAGCCATCCTCATCCACCCGGGCCATATCTCCTGTGAGGAGCCAGCCGTCTACAAGGGTGTTTTTGGTGGCCTCGGGATTTTTGTAGTAGGCCTTCATGTTGCCCGGGCCCTTTACGGCAAGTTCCCCCGTTTCTCCCTTGGAAACATCTTTGAGGTCGCTCTGGACGATCCTGTATTCCCAGTCGAAGCCCGGAACCCCGATGGCCCCTACCTTGTGAAGATTTTCCATGCCCAGGTGGACACAGCCGGGTCCTGTGGTTTCACTAAGCCCGTAATTGGTGTCGTACTCGTGGTGGGGGAAGACCCTCTTCCAGTTTTTTACCAGGCTGGGGGGGACGGGCTGGGCCCCGATATGCATGAGTCGCCACTGGTCCAGATCATAATCGGCGAGGTTGACCTCTTCGTTTTCAATGGATATGAGGATGTCCTGTGCCCAGGGAACCAGGAGCCATACAATGGTGGCCTTTTCCTCGGACACGGCCTCCAGGATCCAGCTTGGTTTGATCCCCTTGAGAATCACGGCCCTGGCCCCTACAATAAAATTTCCAAACCAGTGCATTTTGGCTCCCGTATGATAAAGGGGCGGGATGCACAGGAAATTGTCCTCATGGGTCTGATTGTGATGGCGATTCTCCACGATGCAGGCAAACTCCAGGTTCCGATGGGTCAGGAGGATAGGTTTAGGCCTCCCGGTGGTACCGGAGGTGAAATAGAGGGCCGCGTCGTCGAGAAGGTTTAGGGGTACCCGGGGGCTTTCCGGGGAGCCAGAATCAAGAAAGGCGTGAAAGTCGTGGGCATAGTCCGGCCTTGTCTCCTGGGGGCCCAGGTACACATAATCCTGAATAAAGCCCAAATCTTCCCTGATGGGCGTGACCCGGTCAACAAAATCCTCTCCAAAGACCATGGCCCTGGCCTCGGCGATTTCTGCGCAGTAGCGGATGTCCCGGGCCGTGAAACGAAAATTGAGGGGGACGGCCCAGGCCCCGGTCCTGAGGATGCCGAAATAGGCGGGGAGCCATTCGAGGCAGTTCATCATGAGGTGGATAACCCGGTCGCCCTTTTTCACCCCCCTTGCCAGCAGGGCGTTGGCAAAGCGGTCTGCCATTTGGTCAAATTCTTTCCACGTGATCTGTACCCGCCGGTTCTTCGCCGGTTCCCTCTCGACGAGGGCCATCTGCTCAGCGTACATCCTCCCGTTCCTGGCCAGGATTTCTGTGATGATCATGGCTGTCCCCCTGAAACCGTCCCTCTTTTGCCCGGCCAGGATGCCGGTTCGAGGTCTCAACTCGAGAGGCGAGCCTGGGCCATGGGGGCAAAGGGGGAATCCGGGTACGCTTCAATGAATTTCTTGAGCGTCTCCTGTTCCTTTTTGGTCTGGTTATCCAGCCCGTAGACACGGGCGAGACTCCACATGGCCGATTCTTTGAAAGGGCTGTCGGGTTGGTCGGTGACGCGCTTGAGGGCCTCAAGGGCCTTTTTCATTTCACCCTTGGCTTCATAACACGAGGCCAGGGCCAGGTGGGTCAGGGCCTCAAAATTGGGCTGTCCTGAAACCTCCTCCAGAAACGCCTGGTAAAGGGCGATGGCCTCGTCATATTTTTTCTCAAGGAATTTGACATAGGCCACCTGGGGCAGGGCCAGGCGGGCCGCCTTGGAAAGACCATAGTCGTCGATCACCTTTTGAAATAATTCTCCTGCCTCCTTCAAATCCTGGGGAGTGGCCTCGGGTCTCATGCTCTCCGTGAGGGCCATGTAGGCCTTGTTATAGGCCTCCTGGCCTTTTTTGTTGATGTAACCGGTGTACATGTAAACGGCCAGGGAGATCACAATAAGGGCGGCAAGGATAATCCCGAGATAGGAGAACTGGCGTTGATGGGTGGTATAAAAGGCGGCCACCCGGTTGGAGAAGGTCAGGAATTCGTCCGGCTTCTTGAGGATGTCTTTTCTGGTGGGTTTCTTTTTGGCCATTTTTGCTCTCTTTTCTGAAAGCCGCCGGGGGACGGCCGGATGAGAATTCTGATAACAGAGGTGGAAATCCCAGTCAAGGCAAAAAGAATGTTGTTTTTTCACATCTTAACTTGATAATCTCCTCTGTGCACGCCCTCTTGCCGGTTCCGTTCAGAGGGCAAGGGCCGAAAGGAGAGAGTCGGCTTGCTTGATCGTTTCCTCGAACTGCTCAATGCCCTGCCTGAGCATGTCATCTATGTGATTTTGGGGGTGAGCGCCTTTGTGGAGAACGTGTTTCCCCCTATCCCCGGGGATACCATTACGGCCTTTGGCGCCTTTCTGGTGGGTACTCAAAAGCTCCATTTTTCGGGAGTCTATATCTCCACCACCGTGGGGAGCCTCATGGGTTTTATGGCCCTTTTCTGGGTGGGAAGGCTTTTGGGGAGGGGCTTTTTTGTGGAACGGGATCTCTGGCTGTTCAAGGCCAGAGACATCCAGCGGGCCGAGGCATGGTTCGGGAGGTACGGTTACTTCCTGATCCTCATGAACCGTTTTTTCCCGGGGATCCGGTCCGTCATTTCTATTGCTGGAGGCATATCGGGCCTGAGGAGCACAAGGGTGGGTTTTTTGGCCCTTGTGAGCTGCGCCGTGTGGAACCTCATCTGGATCGGCTTTGGCTATACCCTGGGGACCAACTGGGAGGTCGTGAAGGAGCGGATGACCTATATCCTGGCCCGGTACAACCTGGCCATCTTGATGGCCTTCGCCGTGGTCATCGTCATCCTCGTGCTTGCCCGGCTTAAAAGAAAAAAGGGGTCTTAGCAATTCCGGTTGCCCCGCCCGGTTTCCGCGGAAATCCAGTCAAGAAAAGGCCTGTGCCCGCCTGCCACAGGCAGGCCCACCACACAGGGACAATCATCGGAGTGGAGGGCGGTGACTTTTTCAACGAGGTCCGGCACCAGGGCTTCCTGTGTCTTGGCGATGAGCACCACTTCTTTATCCTCTTGAATCTCCCCCTCCCACCAGTAGATGGCGGTGATGGGCTCGATGATGTTGACGCACGCCGCCAGTCTCTCGGAAACCAGTGCTCTTCCAATCCCTTTGGCCTCATCCATGCTCCCTGTGGTGATGTAGATAAAATGTATACCCATTTCTTTCCTTCCGTTTTCTCCATCGATTTAGATTGTCAAAAAAAGGCCCCTTGCTTTGCCTGGGCAATTGGAAGGCTGCCCATTTCAAGAATCCAAAATGTTACCTATTTTCAGTGCCCCCAGGTGGGGACCTTGGCTGGGGCCCTTGATTGAGACCAGGATAGCCTTTTCCAGGGTGGCCTGTCAAAGCAGGACCTGGACGGGATAAAGGAAGGCCGCAAAATCGGAGCCTTTAAGGGATAAAATGTTTGATATTGTAAATCAACTGTGCTATGGAGAAGCGCAGAGACCACTACATCATTTTTCCAAGCTTTTCAAGCTTTTATAGGTTAGGCCCAAAATGCTCAAGAAAGGAGATTGACCATGAGTGCAAAACTGATTAAGGGGACTGAAATTCGGGATCAGATCCTTAAAGAGATCGAAGAGGATGTCAAGAAGATCAAGGATGAACACGGGGTTGTGCCCGGTCTTGTGACCATTCTGGTGGGTGAGAACCCGGCATCCATCTCGTATGTGACGGCAAAAATCAAGACCGCAAAGGCCCTCGGTTTCAACGAGATCCAGGACAACCAGGATGAAAATATATCCCAGGACGACCTGCTGGCCCTCATAGACAAGTACAACAAGGACAATTCCATCAACGGCATCCTGGTCCAGTTACCCCTGCCCAAGCACATCGACGAAAAGAAGGTCCTCAACGCCATAGATCCGGATAAGGATGTTGACGGCTTCCATCCCGTCAACGTAGGCCGCCTCATGATCGGTGGGGCCGAGGTCAAGTTTCCACCCTGCACACCCGCAGGCATCCAGGAAATGATCGTCCGTGCCGGCGTGGAGACCGAAGGGGCCGAGGTTGTGGTGGTAGGCCGATCCAATATCGTGGGCAAGCCCATCGCCAATATGATGCTCCAGAAAGGGCCGGGGGCCAATTCAACGGTGACCGTGGTTCATACCCGCACAAAGGATCTGGCCGGGCATTGTAAGCGTGCCGACATCCTTGTCGTGGCGGCCGGGGTGCCTGGGCTGGTAAAACCGGAGTGGATCAAGCCGGGTGCCTGTGTCATCGACGTGGGGGTGAACCGCGTCGGTGAGAAGATCAGTGAAAAGACCGGGAAGAAGATCGCCATCCTCAAGGGGGATGTGGACTTTGACGAGGCCAAGGAGATCGCCGGCTACATTACCCCGGTTCCGGGTGGCGTGGGCCCCATGACCATCACCATGCTCATGAAGAACACCCTCAAGTCCCTCAAGTTCAGCCTGGGGCTCGCCTGATTCTAAGATCTCCCTGGGGAGAAATAAAGAAGGGGATTGAACGGGCGCGTTCAATCCCCTTTTGTTTGGTAAACCGGTTTTGTCCAGGCCCTTTCCAGGGGAAATAGGGGCCTTTTATGAGAATCAGGACTCCTGGGGACCTGTCAGGAATTTCCCCGTAATGACCCTGGAATAGAGTATGGCCATGACAATGACCACGGCCAACACGCCCAGCCAGGATACCACCTTGGTCAGGGAGTCAAAGATCGCATAAATAAGCCCGGAAAATACAAAAGTGGGAATGATAAATGCCACGGCAATGCCCAATTTTCTCGGAAGATCCATATGATATCCCCTTGTATTCAGGTATAAGGGCCGTGGCACCCTTGGTGCCCGGTCCGAAACAACGATCGCATTATAGGCAAAAGGGCTAAAAGGGTCAAGGGGTTAGGATGAATAAAATTGACTTGCTTTGAAAGGGTTTCATACGCTAAATTGAGGTTTAATTTTTTGGGTATCCCGCCCTTTTGAGGGCGGGAGTGTGGTAGGCAAGAAGAGGATTTAAAGAGAAAACGGGGCGTGGCGCAGTCTGGTAGCGCACCTGCTTTGGGAGCAGGGTGTCGGAGGTTCAAATCCTCTCGCCCCGACCAGTCTTCGTTCGAAACGTAGTGAAGAACGAAGACTGTCACGGCGTCTTGTCACGCCGTAGCCTTGACGAAGGCGGAAGCTCGAAGAGCCCGGCTGAGACATGCGCTTCAGTGACATTGTTTCCAACTCTCGAGACGGCAGAGTGAAACGAAGACGCTTCGCCTTGGCAAGCCAGAGGAAGGAATTGAAAGGCTTCACCTATGTTTACATTATATTGAGTGAGAAAGATGCAACTCACCGTTACACTGGCTTGACTGACGATTTAGAAGCGCGCCACAAATCCCACAACCAGGGAGAAAACCCCCATACTTCCAAATATCGTCCTTGGCAAATCGAAACGGCCATCGCATTTCGGTCTAGGGAGAAGGCAGTTGCATTTGAGAAATACCTCAAAAGTCATTCAGGGCGCGCATTTGCCTCAAAGCACCTATAGAAATCACACCAAGGCCGGAAGCGGCTTGATGAATTGGAGTTAAAGTCCAATTCTGAGCGATATTCCGACCCGTTGCACAAGATGATACTGCTGCATCCCAGCCTGTTATCAGGAAACTCGGGGGACGTTTGGACTTCGATGAATAGTGTGGCGGGGTCTTCGTTCGCCCTCTTGAGCTTGCCCACGGGTAAAGCATGCCCCCTCCACAGAGGCCGACCCGGGGCGGGTCAGCGGCTGTGATTTTTTGAACTCCTCTGAATGAGATTATCGGCACTCATCTGTGATGACGCTTTGCCACCGGACATGACCCATCGAAGCCATTTGACCCATAGGGGCCATTTCCTTATTTGAGGGGTCATGCCCAGCGATGCCTGAGCCGTGGCCAGCGCGTCTTCCAACAGTGCATCATGCAGGGGCAGAGTTATAAGTGGCCACGTGAGGACTGCGGAGCCATGCACCGTCATCTCGATGGTATGTCTAAGTAACGTGACGCTTTTTCCGCACTCCTCCGATTGAAAGCTGTGAAAGCCGTTAAATCCTTTGGGCCTTGTGAACTGAAACTGGATATACTTGCCCGGTTTGTAAGCGGCCACAACATATCCGATGGGACCATGGCCACCACTTGCCCCCATGCGCAAAGGACCATCCAATTTCATCCGAGGCCACGAATGCGTGGGCCACAACCGATCGTCTTCAGAAGAAAGCGAATCAATCAGGGCTCCGACTCTCTCCTCATTAGCTGAAAGTTCGCGTTGGTGAACATTGACCACTTTCATAATGAACATCTATCCTTATCTACAAGATTATATATCTTAATCTGTATGTTTAAGCTTCCTTTATCCAGGGCCGTACCATCCTTTCTCTGCCTGAAAATGAGCCCCTTCTTTGCCATACGTTCCATGAGTCCAGCCGTTTCTCCAGGATCACGATTTAACGGTTTGCTCACATCTTCGGGCCTCTCCAATAAAGGCGATAATTCCAAAAACAACTCAGCCTCGTTTTCAGTAAACAACGCCTTCAGGATCTTTATCTCAATTCCGCTTTCCGTAGTTGGATAGCCTGAGGCAAAATCGTCGAGCCGTTCTCTCAGATCTGTATATGCGTCACTGATCATCCTTTCCCCTTTCTGTAGCGCCTTATTTGTTCAAGTATTTGGTCGGTCCCACCGCACCGTGCCCATCCGTCTCTCTTCAGAGAAAGAGGCAGAAGTTTCAGTTGCTGCACACCGAAGGTGTAAGGGCATACGGAAACACATCTCATACAAGTGTTCATATTGTTGTCACCTGTCTTTTTTCTCCCTTATCCAAAATAAACCAATTTTTTGATTTAGCAATTATGATTTCAATAAGTTACGGCTCCAACGCCATTGTTAATCGAGAAAATTGGGAGACCATGATTTACAGTTATAGAAAAATGCGGTACCTCAATCAAACATATACTTATTCACCCCATTTCCTGGCTTACCTGAGATCTTCGTAATGTGGTATTATTAAATTAAAAGAAAGGAGGGGGTAATGCCACCCATCGAGGAGCAAGTGATCCTCATTACCGGTGCCACCGACGGCATTGGAAGAATCACCGCAGAAAGGCTGGCCCGGAAGGGGGCTTCCGTGCTGGTCCATGGCCGTAATCTGGAGAGGTGCCAGTCCACCGTCAGACACATTCGTGAAAGCACCAAAAATGAAAAACTCAAAAGTTATGTGGCAGACTTTTCCTCCCTTTCTGAGGTTCGAGGGATGGCGGAAAAGGTAGCAAAGGATCATGCCAAGCTCCATGTACTGATTAACAATGCCGGGGTAGGGCCGCCCAACCCCGTGGACAAAAATGCGTTGAGCCAAGACGGATACGAAATATGCTTTGCAGTGAATTACCTGGCGCCCTTTTTGTTGACCCATTTGTTGATGCCGCTCTTGAAACGGAGTGTGCCCTCCAGGATTGTGAACGTGAGTTCTGCAGCCCAGGAACCCATCGATTTTGATCTGATACCCGAAAGAAGCGAAGGTCCATGGGAGGCATACGGTCAAAGCAAACTGGCCCTGATTATGTTCACTTTTGATATCGCCGAAGAGCTGAAAAACGAAAAAATTACCGCCAACTGCTTGCATCCCGGATCATTGCTGGACACCAAGATGGTCCGGGAGGGTTTCGGCACACCCCTGGGAAGTGCCGAATCCGGTGCGGAGGTGGAGGTCTTT
>Ga0180431_10000958_pt1 | contig 40492 bp, 55 predicted proteins | sample SS_ome_11_FD_132459 | JGI IMG/M metagenome (GOLD analysis project Ga0180431, IMG submission 132459) | Hypersaline lake sediment archaeal communities from the Salton Sea, California, USA - SS_1_MS_1 metaG | ecosystem: Environmental > Aquatic > Non-marine Saline and Alkaline > Hypersaline >... | reverse complement strand
GCTGCTCGAGGATCTCGGAGATGGATTCGAGGTTGGCGTTGGCCCAGGATCCGAACGAGTTGTTGTCTCCGGATGCGGAGATGGCGACGATCCTGGTGTTGGCGGTGGTGGTGGTGACTCCGGTGATACTGACCGAGGTGTTGCGGCTGCCGTATCCCTCGGAGGAGGTCACTGGGGTGACGTCGAACGGGTTGAGGCGGTTTACGTTACGCCACGCGGTTATCCCGGCGATGGTGAAACTGCCGGCGTCGGGAACGGCGCGGCTGATATCGGATCGGTACCAAGCCCAGTAGTTGGTTAGACGGACGGCGGTGCCGGCGGGGCCGACGGAGCCGGCGACGGTGTTCAGGTAATTCCATCCCTCCGGGGCGGCGTCGGCGTTGGCGTTGTCTCCCTTCCCGACAATGGAGAGGATTAGGAAGTCTCCGCTGGTTGCTCCGGTCGGCATCGCTGGGGTGACGGAACCGGATCCCTGGGCGGAGCTCTTAGCGACATAGGATGGGGCCGTCGCCACCGGGGGCTCCTCTCTAGTTGATCAGTGATCCGTTGAGGAGCTCGTTGTCGTGCCAGTGAACCGGTAGTCCCCCGAGGGTGTACTTCGGGCCACCGACCGTATGGTCTCGGGCGTCTCCGTTGTATCGGCAACCGTCGATGGTGTTGTCGTGGACCTCTCCCCCCGTAGTGTCGGTGAGGTCGTTGCCGTACTGGTCATCGCGTATCTGATCGATGCAGGAGATCCCGGCGTAGAAGCCGGTGAGCCGGTTCCGGCGGATGGTCACATAGCCGGCGTTGGCGATCTGGATTCCGACGTCGGCTCGGGTCCAGATCCCGTTGGAGCCTCCTCCGGTGCCGCCGGTGAGGGTGCAATCCTCGATGAGGGCGCTCTGGGAGATCTCGTGGAAGATCGCTGCATTGGTGACCCGTTCGGCGGTGATGCGCCTATAGACGGTGTTGTCGTTGTTGCTGTCGGTCCAGAGGCCGGGGCCGTCGATGTCCTGGAGGTGAATGTCCTCGTGGACGAGTCCATTGGTCTCCCAGGATTTCGAGCCTCCTCCCTCATGACCCCAACTTTCGGCTTTGATGTTGTACATCTCTCCTCGGGCGACGTAGCCGTCGGCGCCGAATAGGATTTTGAAGCCGAGGTCGTCGAGGTCTCGAAGGACGAAGTCGGTGAGCTCGACGTTGTCGCCGGCGAGGGTCGCTCCGTAGGAGCAGTGGTGGATCTCGGCTCCGGCGATTTTCCATCCTTCGATGCCTCGGATCGGATGGTTGTACCAGTCGCCGGGGGCGAGGGAGCAGATGGCTCCGTGGTATTCGAGCCGGCCGTAGTTGCGGATCTCGAAGGGTCCCTGGATAGTGACGGCGGGGATGCCGTGTCCCTCGATGGCGTGGGTGTAGGTGTTGGCTCCGTCGAATACCGGTCCCTCTCCTGGGCAGGCTGCCCATAGCTGGCCGGGGAGCGGCTGGTGGGAGAATCCGTTGTAGATCCCTCCGCGCCAGCCGATGCGACCCTCCGCTCCGGCTTCGGTGATTAGGTCGGCGATGTTGTCGCCGGGGCCGATAGTGACGTCGAAGTCGGTTTGCGGGGGGACCTCGAGCTTCTGGACCTTGACCGTGCGGGTGATGACATGCCGGTTCCCGGCGGCGTCGACGGCGGTGTAGCGGATGGTGTATTCACCGGGGGTGGAAGTGTCGACGGTTCCCTCCGTGGCGACGGGGAGCTCTCCGTCGACGTTGTCCCAGGCGGTCGCTCCGGGGTCGACCCAGGGGGAGTGTTGGATGATGGTGATCTCCGGTTCCCCGAGGAGGGTGACTACCGGGGGCACCGTATCGGGGGCCGGCGGCGGCGGTTCGGGTTCCCTGAATTTACGCCAGGCGACGGTGGCGGCTTGGGCTCTGGTGAACGGCTCATCTGGCCGGAAGGATCCGTCGTCGAATCCTTCGAACCAGTCCTCGTCGGCTGCCCAATCGATTTGGTCCTCGGCCCAGTGGCCGGCGGTGTCGGTGAATCGTCCCATGCGGGTCTCCCCTCGGCGGTCGGTTATCGGGTTAGCTGCCGGCGGAGAACGTGAGCTCGTAGGTCGACTCGAGCGAGTCTCCGCTGCCCAGGTTGATCACCGAGAACACGGTGCGGTCCAGCAGCGTCCCGGATCCGACCGTTGCGCTGGTGAAGATGCCGTGCTCCTCGAGTGCGACCGAGGCGTCGAACGAGTTGGTGGCGACCGTCTGGTAGATGTTCGCTGAGGCTCCTTCGGCTGTGGTGCCGGTTGCACGAGTCGAGTTGGTGGTGTATTCGGTTGTCAACTCGGTTACGAGGTCGGTATCGGCGGCGGCTTCGGCGGTGCTGCCGGTGCCGACTCCGTGATATTTGAACGTCTCGAGCTCAACGGAGTCTTGGAACGCGTCGACGATGGCGGCGACTCCGGCGTTGGTGACTACTCGGAGACCGGCGAGCCCGTAGTCGAGCTCGGTACCGTCTGCCCGTATGACCCGGAGCCATAGCTGGGACCACATGTAGGGCAGGCCGAGGCGGCGAGCGATCGCTCGAGCGGGACCGAAGCGGCGGACCGCTGGGCCGATGATGCGGCGCAGGTTCTCCCGCTTCCAGGCGGCGACCTCAGCGGGGTCGGTGTTGCTCGGGTTGCTGTAGTGGACGATCTCTCGGAACGAGAGTTCTTTCCCTGGCCGGCCGGCCGGGGCAGGGGTTGCTCCTCCTCGGATGACTCGAAGACCGAGGTCTCCGATTGCCGGGGCGGTTCCTTGGTTGCGCATAGGGGGTCTCCTTGGGTTCTCAGCCGCGGTGCCGGCCGTGGAATATCGCGTTGGGAAACACATCGATTTCGGATTCGGCGTAGCCGATCTGGGGCGGGGCGCCGGCGTCGTCTGGTCGTCCGAGGACGGTGGTTTCGTAGGCTTTACGGAGGGCGGATGCGGCGGAGTAGAGCGGCTCCGGGTTGGTGGGCGATAGCTGCCCGAGGACGCTAGTGGACTGCTGGGCGGCGAGCTCGGTGGCTTTGCTGGTGGCCAGGATTGACGCGGCAAGGGCGGAAACAGCGTCGGCGAAGATCGCCGGGATCTTATCGTCGGCGGCGGTGTCGGTCGGGTAGGGCCAGGGGGCGGTGTAGGTGACTTGAACGGTTTCGGCCGAGGAGGGGGTGTCCTCAACCAGCCGAAGGTAGTTGGTGCCGCTGGTGTAGATGTAGCGCCACCCGTAGTACTCGTCGAGGTATTCAGGGTCTCGTTCGCCGGCGGGGTACTCAACGAGGCTGATCCTCGACCAGCCGTTGATGTACTCGTCGCCGGCGTCGGCGTCGGTGTCGAGATCGAAGTCGTAGGTGGAGCCGTCGCCGGTGAGGGTTTGGGTGACCTCTCTCGGGTGGTCATTCGAGAACTGGTTGATGGCGGCTTCGAGGGCGAGACTGGTCGCAGCGTTTTGGAAGTGTTGGAGGACTCCGAGGTCGCCGAGTCGGGCTCGGATCCGGTCGTCGTATTGGTTCAACGTTCGACCCATCGGGGGTCTCCTTCTCTAGATCCTCCGGTGGGGCTCTGGCTCCGCCCGATCCCCGGCGTTCCTTCCGGGTCTCGACCAAAGCCCCACCATGAGGCTTCCTGGCCTTTAGCCTCCGCAGCCGTGGTACTCGATGACGAGGATCCCGTCGAGGGATTCTCCGCTTCCTCCCTTCGTCACCGCGGCGGTGAGGGTTTCGCCGGCGTCGACCAGCAGGTTCGCTGCGGTGCTCGATAGCGTGAGCGCAGCGTCGGTGCAGGCGGCGACGTCGTCGGATCCGTCGGCGGCGTCGAAGTCGCGGGAAGCGACGACGGTGGTACCGGTCCCGGCGGTCCCCTTGTTCTTAACAGCGACTCCGACGTAGTCGGTGGCGTCATCGGCGATGGCGGTCGTCGGGACGATGTAGACGGCGTCGATCTTGATGTTGAACGGGGCGAGGAAGCAAACCTCCTCGAGCTCGGTGCCGGCGGTTGCGACAGCGTCGGCGAACTGGTGAACGTGGCGTTGGGGGCCGAATAGGTTGGCGAGCTTCATATGTTGGTCTCCTGGGTTTTAGCCAGTTCTCTCTGGCCGGAACCGGGTGGGGGGGGCGGTGGTGGGGAGAGCAGGTTCCGGGTTCTCTCCCCACCACCGGTCGGTAGGAGTGGGTTTGCTTACTGGGTGCCGCGCTGGAAGCCGCGGTGGTCGAGGACCGTCAGGCCCCAAATGTGTCGCACCTTGTAGGTGATCTTGTCGGCGGTGAACACGGATCCGATGGCGGGCTGGTCCTGGACCAGGATCTCGGGTTCCTCGCGTCCCTGGTAGAAGCCGACCTCGATGGTGGGGCAGGTAGCCGGGTCGGCGACCAGGATCCAGTCGTTGGCGTCGGTCCAGACAGGGACCTCGATCGGGACGATCCCCCTCCACGGGTTCGGTGTGGTGGCCGACTCCGTAGAGCCGACGACCGCCGATTCGCTCGAGGTGAGCTTGTAGGCGGTGACATACAACTCCGGCGGTGCCGCCAGGTAGCGGGGGGTGAGTCCAACGAATCCGCTGGACTCTCCGCTCCGAGCCTGAGTGACCATCAGGTTCCGCAGCGTACCGATGCCGGTTTCGCCGAGGGCGACGGCGGTGGTGTTGCTATGGGAAGAGTGGAATAGAGCGACGGAGTCGTAGCTGGTGGCCGGGTTGGTCACCAGGATGTCGACCCAGATCGCCCGGTAGAGGGTGAGCGCTGCGGCTCGGCCCAGGTTCTTCGGGATCCGGCGGACCGCTCCGATGTCGTCGTTGGCGATGGTCTCGAGGGTGAGGTCCTCGGTGCCGCCCTTCTTGGTCGGCGCATAGGTGGCTTCCTCGTCACTCGGGCTGGTGAGGGCGGTATAGGTGCCTCCCTCGGATACGACCGAGAGCGTGTCATAGCCACCGATCCGGTCCCGGCGTTGGGTGCGGAAGTCGTTGACCGGAACAATGTCGGAGACGATCTGGCGCCACGTTTGTAGCTGCGGGAGTGCGTATTCGGCGATGGCGCGGCGGGTGATCGAGTCGCCGAGAGCGGAGCTCCAGGTGCTCGATGTGATCGACTCGGTGAGCCGGCGGCCTCCGGTAGCGAACGCTCCGACGGATTCGGCGAGGATGTCTCGGGCGAAGTCCTGGGTGTCGGTGGCGTAGGGGTTCCGGCCGGTGAATGCCACATAGGCTTCCTTGAGGCTCCGGAACGGGGCCGTGTCGTCGACCTTCTCGCCGGCGAGCAGGCCGTCGAGGGCTTTGCGGTGCTTATCGGTCTCGGCTTCGGTGACCTCCGCTGCGGGCTTCTGGCCGGGGAGCGGCTGGCCGGCGGCGCCGATAACGTCGGACCACATCGATGCGGTCTCGGCGACCCGTTCCCGGATTTCGGCGTCGGTGATCTCGGCGTCCTTGAACCGTTCGCGGAGCTTCTCCTTGAGGTCGTCGGGGAGCTTGGTCTCATCGACTGCTTCCCGCACCGCGAGGCGGTGGATCAGCGACCCTGGCTTGAGTGCTTCGGTGACCGGCTCCGGGTCCTTCTCCTCGACGGGGTCGGTTTCGGTTGCTTCGGTGATGGTCGCTCCGGTCATGGACGCGACGGCTTCTCGGAGCTCCGCTGGGGCCTCGGCGAGGATCTGCTTCCGTTCCTCGTCGGTGGAGGCTGCGGCGAGTGCCTCGAGTAGTTGCTGCAGAGTCATTGACTCTCCTCTCTGATGGCTCGCGACGAGCCTCTCGAGTCGACCGCCGGCGGAAGGGTCGGCGACTATGTCTACTGAATGGACCTCGGCGATTTTGGTTACGTCCGAGATTTTGCGTCCTCCCTCGACGGCCGGTTTGGCGTAGGCGGAAACGTCGTGGGAGAAGCCGATGAGGTCGGGTCGGTCGTGGCGTGCGGCCGACATGAATAGCTGGCGGATCTGGGGGGCGGATTCGGAGATGTGGAAGTCCGATTGGAGAGCTCCGTCTGGTTGCGCTTCGACGTTCTCGTGCCAGCCGGATAGGTTCCCGACGGCGCTCTGGTTCCGTTCGGCGGCGGTGCGGTGCCCGTCGAAGGCTCGGGCTCCCTCGTAAAGCTCGGTGGCTTCTCGGAGAACCTCGGGGCGGTATCGGCGGCCGTTTTTGCTGGTGCCGGGGCGGATCATCGTGACTCGCCATACCCAGCCGGCGTCCTGGTCGAGTGACTCGAGGATGGTTCCTTGGAGCGATTCCCTCTCGCGAGAGAGAGTCGGCTCGGGATCGGTGCCGGTTTCGGTTCCGCGGTCGGGGGTGGCCGGGGTGCCGGTTTCGGCTTCGGTGGTGCGGTAGGTGGTCTCGGCGATCACCTTCTCCGGCTGCCCGAAGGTGATGTTCTGGTCGTCGTCTATCTCGTAGCTGTAGCGCCAGAGGCCGTTGCGGTTGATTATCAGGTAGTCCTGGTGGACCTCGTCGACCCAGCCGGCGTCCTCGGCCGAGCCGGGGCCGGCGTTCCAGGCTTGGCGGACGAGTTGGGCGCGGCCGTCGAGACTGTCGACGTTGATCGCTTCCTCGGCCGGTTCGGTGGTGTCACCTTCGGCTTCCCGGATCCGGATCAGTCGGGGTGTTTTCACGTTGTCTCCTGGGGCTCGGGGTTGGCCGTTGCGGAGAGCCGGCTACCGGTTGGGAAGGTCACTGGTCGGCGGTGGCGAGGTGTTCGGTGATGCGGGTGTAGACGGCGTCCTTGTTTCCGCTCTTAGAGAGCCCGAGTTCGGCGGCGTAGGTTTTGAGCTCGGCGGCGGTCATCTCCTCGACCGGGGTTCGCTCGGGTACCGGGTCGGGTTCGAATGCTTCCTCGTCGATCTCGATGTAGTAGACGGTGCCGGTGGCGATGGTGATTTTGACGTTGGCGGTGTTGATGCCGTCGCGGTCTCTCTCGACCCGGTAGATGTCGGTGTAGGGGACTCCGATGGCTTCGGCGGCGGCTTCGAACTGTTCTCTCTCGGGGAGGGCGAGAAACTCGTCGAGGGGGCTCATATGGTTTGCTCCTGGTGCCGGCGTGCTGGGGGGCTCGCTTCGCGAGTGTAATCACATTTCTGTCAGGGCGGAATGCTATCAGCCGTCGATGTCGGTGTAGTAGTTGGTGGCGACGACCGTACCGTCTGCGGCGTGGAGGTGCTCGACCGCGGTTGCGGTGCCGGCCGGCGGGAGATTCCCCTCGTCGATCTCGAGCGGGTAGTTGTCGGCGTCGAAGTAGACGACTCGACGCTCGGTGGCTCCCAGGAGCGCTCGTTCCTCGTCGGTGGTGGGGAGGGTCAGCGTGGTGGTCATATCGGCAACTCTAGTCCGAACTGCTCGAGCCATTCCTCGAGGAGCGCAGTGCGGTGCGGGTAGAGCCCGCGGATCTGGTTCGCTTGGAAGCTTCCCTGGCGGCGGATCCCTCTCCCCTCGGAATAGACGAGGCTGATGAACTCGGCGAGGTCTTCCCCGACATGGGTGGCGCCGTAGGGGGTGACTCCGCCGGCGATGCCGGTGCGTTGTTGGAGTTCCCAGGCCTCGTCTGCCCAGCCGCGGATGGTGCCGATGAGCCGGTCCTCTCCGCCGGCGTCGAGGTATAGCTGCTTGACCTTCTCGAAGTGGTCGTTGCCGGGTTCGTAATCGTCGAGGACGGATAGGTAGCTGCGGAGCCGGCGGGTGTAGTTGGCGTCGGCGGCTTGGGCTTTGGTCCAGAGGGCTCGCGTGTCGACTCCGGTGTAGGAGATCTGGGCGTCGAGGCCGTGGCCGTGCTCGTGTCGGATCAGGTTGTAGAAGAATCCATCCGGGTCGTCGATGAGGTCGGCGGGGTTACGACCGGTCCATTGGCGTATATAGATTCTCATCTCTCCGGTGTTGCCGGCGAAGTCGGCGGCGACCCTCTTGGCGCTGAGGCCGGTGTTCTTGTTGATGCCGGATCCGGGGAGGACGTCCTTGTCGCTGGGGAGTAGCCGTACCAGGCGGGTGATGGCTCCTCCCTCGTTGGCGGGGAGTCGGGCTATCGAGCCGAGGAAGCTATCCATCTGGGCGGCGGTCATGATCTCGGTTCGCATCCCGACGGTGATCCCTGGGTGAGAGTCGGTGGCGAACCGGAGTTCCCACATGAGGTTTTTGCCGTCGGGGGTGAAGATGTCGGGGAGGGACCCGGTGCGGCTGATCGTCCAGCTCTGGTCGTAGTCGAGGTCTTGGAGCTTCCTGGCGAGGTCGTCGGCGTCGGGGAAGGTGTCCTCGAGTGCCCGTATGTAGTCCTCAGCGAACCGGCGGTAGGCTGCGGGGTCGACCGTGTCGTGATCCCAGAGGACCTTCATCTGGCGCTTCCCTCCCTTGTCCCAGTAGCGGTCGAATTCGGGGTCGTTGAGTCGCCACTTGCCGTAGCGGCTGGAGAGTAGCTTCTCCCGCTGGGTCGCCGACCAGACTTTCCACTGCTGGTCTCGGTCGAGGCGGATCCGTGTCGGGGAGTTGGGATTGTCGATGATCTCGGGAGGGTCGAGTCCGCGCTCTTCGAAGAAGTCGGGCTCCTTCGGCTTGGGTTTGGGCTTCGGTTTCGGCTTGGGTTTGATCGCTTTGGTGAGCGGCTTCTCGAGCATCTCCCTCTCTCCGGTGGGGAGGACCTCATAGTCGGCGAGGACCGTGACCGATACGCAGTGGCAATTCGCCGAGTTCCCGACCGAGAACGACGGGTCCCTCGGATACATCCCCCGCTCTCCGGCAACCAGGTAGGGGACGTCGATCGGGATCGGTCCGGGTTTCCCTCCGCTGGTGTAGACGTTCTCTGCTCTCACATGGGTTTCGCGGGCGCCGGGGAGGTGGGCGTTGAGCCAGGATTTACGGATCTTGGTCGGGTCGCCGGCGTCGGCGAGGGTTTGGACGAGTTGCTGCTGCCCGAGGTGGGTGCCCAGAGCTTGGGCTCTCCCGATTTCGGTGACGACGATGGTGCGGGCTCGGTGCGCCATCGTGGAGAAGTGGTTTAGGTCGGTGAGGTTCCGGCCGATGCGGGTGGCGGCTTCGTGGGGGGTTTGGGTGCCGGCGAACAGGCCGGCGATCTCTCCGTTGATGCGCTTCCGTAGGTCGGTGGTGAGTCCCTGGACTAGTTCGGCGGAGAATCCTTGGAGGATCTCGAGTTGGTTTTGGGATAGGCCGCGGCCGACGGTGAGGAGATCGAGTTGGCCGGAGGCGTGGGCGAGCGGTCCGGTGGCGATGTCGCCTCCGATCTCGAAGCCGCGGCTGGTGAGGTCGCTCATCGTCTGCCCGTAGCGGACAGCGAAGCGGGTCATCGCCTCGTCGATCTGCCGGATCGTCTGCTCGTAGATCGGTTTGGACTCGTCGTGGACCTCGGCGAGGGTGGCGAGGGTGGAGCGGCGGAGCTCGGCGAAGAGGTCGAGGGTTTGGGTGACTCCACTGTTTTTGAGGTCCGCTACTTGGTCGAGGAGGGCGGCTAGTTGCCGGCGGTATTCCTCCGGGTCGATGGTGGTGTCCCGGAGGTGATGCTCGAGCAGGCGGCGCATTGGGCGCTTCCCCTCTCTAGTCGGTGAGGAGGGCGTAGGCTTCGGCGGCTTGCCGTTGGGCTCGGTCCTCGAGGCTCTGGTCGAACTGGTCGTCGTCGGTGGGGATCTCGTCGGCGGGTAGGCCGAGGGAGGGCAGTATCGCCCGGACCATCCGGCGGATGGTTTCCCTCCCTATCCCGTCGACCATGTCGAGTTGTACGACAGCGGAGGCGACTTGGGATAGGGCGGCGGCGGCGGCTTCGACTTTCGCTGATTCGAGCTCCGGCTGGTTGATGGTGAAGAGGTCCCTGGCCGGCAGGAGTTCTCCTTTGGTGCCGTCCTCGAGGATCTCTGGTAGTACCGCGGTGAGCATCCCGGCTTTGACCTTCTGGTCGATCACGAATCGGGTTAGGTCCTCGAGGCTGGTCCGCCAATCCTGCTGCACATCGGTGAGGTTCCGTAGGACGGGGAGGTCCATCTGCTCGGCGGTGGATCGGTTGGCGTCCTCCGGTTCGGAGAGCCAGTGGGGGGCCAGGCCGGCGCCGGTGGCGATGTTGCGTAGCTGGTACGTGGCGGTTTTGATCGATTCGTGGTGACCGAGTTGGGGGGAGACGGCGTTGATCTCGGTAGCGGCGGTGTGGAACCGGACCGACCCGGTGCGGGGCGGCGCGGTGCCGAACATCTCGCGTGCCTCCTGGACTTGGTTGGGGCCTCCCTCGACGGAGACGTCCCAGTAGAACGCTCGGATCGCTTTTTCCCGTTCGAGCATCTCCCATAGGACTTGGTCGTAGGCGTCGATCCAGTCGAGGTTGGGGAGCAGCAGCGGGGTGCCTCGGGTAGCGGCGGCGATCCGTTCGAAGAGCCACACGAATACGTCGCCGGTTAGGTAGCCGGCGTCGGGGCTGGTCGGGTCGCTGTCGAGGTGACGATGTCGAGCGGGATCGTGTCGGCCGAGTTGCTGCGGCGGATGTGCGCGGTAGTGAGGATCATGTTGTTGGTCGGGTCCCGCTCGATCGACGCGACGGTGGTGGGGTCGATGAACCCGACGGTGGTGTTGCCGGCGGTGTCGACTGCTACCGGGTGGACCGCTTCGCCCATGAGGAGCCAGTCGCGGGCGTAGCCGCGGTGGTTCCGACCGAAGTTGCTGCGGGGGCTGGTCCAGAAGTCGTCGACGACCGCTTGGACCTCCGGGTTGCGGGCTTCGATGCTGGTGCCGTGGCCGGCGAGGAAGCTGGTGTAGATGCGGATGATCCGGTTAGCGATCGGGTTGGCTCGGTACAGGGAGACGCATAGGTTCTGGGCTCGGGTGAGGGTGACTCCGAGTAGGTCCCTCGGGGCGGTGCCGAGGCTGCGGTAGTAGGCGTCGTCGGGGTCGATGGTGGGGGCGCCGAGGTCGGCGATCCCTTCGGTGGTGCGGACGGGTTGGTTGGGGGCTAGGCCGAAGAAGCTCATTGGTTCCACTCTCTCGCGTAGACGATCCCGCCGGCGGCGGTTACTAGGAGGGCGGCTGGGGGCCAGACGAGGAGGGCGAAGGCGAGGAGGCTGCCGGCGGTGACGGTGAAGCCGGCGAGCTTATGGCGGCGGGTTGTGTCGCTGGGTTTCTCGGTGGCCATAGAGGGGAGTGTAACGCGGTGGAGCCCCAGCGGGGGGCTGGGGCTCCTGGCGTCGCGGCGGGGTTGGGGTTTAGCGGCCGGCTTGGCGCCGTTCTCCCTGGAGGATCCGGCGGGCGGAGCGCTTCGCTTCGAAGGGCATCTCCCGGTGGAGCCTCTCCCGTAGCTGCTTGCAGGCGACGTCGACGGTGACGTTGATGGCGGGCATCGTGAGGGGGTGGCTCATCGTCGCGGTCATGCGCCGGTACTCGGCCAGGATCCGGTCGGTGTCGTCGCCGATGGTGGCGATGTCGGCGGGGAGGAGCTCGGCGCCTCGGCCGGCTGCTCTGAGTTCTGCTGCGGTGCTGGTGGTCATCTCGGTTCCTCTCTAGCGGGTTTCGAGTTCGAGGGCTTGACTGATGCGCCAGTTGGAGTCCTCGAGCATCTCGAGCATCGCGGTGTGCTGCCGGTTGGCTTCGTCGCGGAGGGTTTCCTCGGCGGCTTCGTGGAGGTCCCGGCTGTCGGCGAGCGCTTCGGCGGCTTCCTTGAGGAGGCGGTGCGCTTCGGCTTGGGCGTGGGAGGCGGCGGCTTCCCGGCGGAGCTGGCGGGCTTTGCTGCGGGGGGTGCGGGTGCTGGTGGTCATTTTGGTTCCTCTCTCTTGGCTGCTTACAACCCGAGTGTACCATAGTTCGGGGCGGTCGGCTAGGGGGTTTTCTTGGGTTTGAGCGGGTTTTTCCCTGGGATCGGGCGGCGTCTCGGGCGGTGTTTCACAGGGGGTGTTTCACGTGAAACTGGTGGGGGTGGATCTTCGTCGGTTGGGGGGCGGCGACCGCCGGCGGCGAGGATCGACGGTCTCGGTGCGGTGTAGGCGTCCCGGATCTCTCTCTCCTCCTCTCGGCCGCGGCCGGCGAACGAGTCCCCGTGGATAGCTCCCTGGGAGCGGAGGTCGGCCCAGGACCAGTAGGCGGCGTCGGCGAGGTCCAGCGGCGGGGTTTTCGGGAACCTTTTGAGGGCGGGCTCGAGGACCTCGATGGCGCCTCCTCCGTTGTCGACATGCCAGATCCGGATCATCTCGTAGTCGGTGTGCATCCGTTGGGAGCGGGCGATCTTGGGGCCGTGTCCCTGACCGGCTTTGGCTTGCACCATCGGGATGTGCCGGATGCCGGTGTTGTTTTGCGCTTCGATGAATACGCTCTCCCAGGTGTCGCCTCCCTGGTCGGTTTCGATGCCGACATGCTCGGCTTGGAGATCGGCGGCGGTGCGGAGGGCGAGCTCGATCGCTGCGAGCGGTGTCGCTTGCTGCTCCCAGGAGAAGAGCCGGTATATGTCGCCGGCGGCGTCGATGCCGTCGGCTTGGATCGCTTGGGAGTCGGACTTGTCGGTTTTGGTGACGGCCGGGTCGACCCAGACGGTGGTGCGGACTAGGTCGGGGACGTCCTCTGGTGAGCGGTGTAGTTCGTTCCACTCGATGTCGTTGTAGATCCCGCCGGCGGGGGACTCGACGATGTGCTGGTTCTCGGATTCGAATTCGGTGGGGCCGATCGCGTCGACGATCGCTTGGCAGGTTTCGAGGTCCTGGCCGGCCCAGGTGGGGGTGCCGTGGATGATGTAGCGGCGGGGTTCCCCGCTCGAGGTGACGATGTTGGGGTTGGTGTTGCGGTGCCGCCGGTAGTTGGTGAGGGCTGGGATCGGTCCGGAGACGATGCGGTCGGCGAGGATCTCCGCTCGGCCGTCGAGTAGCTGGGCGAAGATCGAGTCGGGGTGGATGAGGTTTTGGACTCCCATTATGGCGAGGTCCTCGGCGCCGGCGGGGATGAGGCTCTTGGTGATGGTAGCGAGCTTGCGGTCGACGATGTCGGGGCTGTCGTGGGTATCGTCGATGTCATCGAAGATCATGAGGTCGGGCCGGTCGGCTTCGAGCTTGACTCCGCGGCGGGCGGTGTCGAGTCCCATCGCGTCGATGGTGAATCCGTCGGCGGTGCGGAGCCGGTTGCGGCGCCATCCTCGGCTTGACCCGAACTTGCCTACGCGGCGGCGGGCCATGCCGGGGTAGAACGCGGCGAAGGTGAGGTGCTCGAGGAGCGCGGCGATGGAGCCGACATGGTCGTCTGCTTGGCTCTGGGTGTCGCTCACGTACCAGCCGTAGCGGCGGCGGCGGCGGGCTCCGAGGGCGACGGTGCCGAGCTCGACGTTGGTGGATTTCGCTCCTCCTCTCGACCAGACCGATAGGTAGGCGGGGGGTCGAATGCCGGGTTCGATGGCCCATAGCCAGTCCCAGAAGGCGGTGTGGTGGGGGCCGTCGGGGACGAGCCGGTCGGCGGTGTCGGTGAGCCAGTCCTCGTAGAGGGTTAGGCGCCAGATGAGGTGGTTGGCTTCGAGCCGGCCGAGGGCATCGGTGGCGGTGGTCATTTAGTCGGGGTCGTAGATACCGGTGGTCATGATGCTTTGCCTCCCTGGACTAGCTTGAGGAGCTTCTCCCCTCTCTCGAGTGCTGCTCCGGTATCGACAGCGTCGTCTGTAGCTCCGAACGTCCCCTCCTCGATCGCCGAGCGTGCCCACCGTTCTGGCTGGTGTACCGAGAGGAAGTATTGCCAGAATCGCCAGTCGTCCCTGCCGGCTTTGCGCATCGCCCGGACGGCGTAGGTGATCGCCTCGTGCCTCGCGCGTGAAAGCGCGCGGGTAAAGCGGGTGAAGGGTGTTTCGATGTGGCAGAGGTTGGCGATGGTTTTCTTGGTGGCTCGCCGTGGGTGTTCGATGCCTTGGGCGGCGGCGAGTGCTACGAGTTGGGGTCGGGTGTAGTCGTCGGGGTTGGGGTGGGTGGTTTCGATTTCGTAGAGGCCGCGCTGCTCCCAGTCGGTGATGGTTTCGCGGTGGAGTCCGAGGGCGCCGGCGGTGTCTTTGAGGGTGTTCCCTTCGGAGATGAGGGCGATGATGGCGTCGTGCATCTCGGGGGTGAGTTTGGTTGGCCTACCCATTGCAGACCTCGATGGTGGTGAGGCCGGTGATGTCGATGGATCGGGTGTCGGGTTCGTAGCCGATCCATAGGTAGTGGCCGACGATGCTGGTGGGGAAGTGGTTGGTGGGGGTGGTGTAGCTGGCGGGGCGGGGGGTGTTCCATTGGCGGTCGGTGATTCGGCCGTCGGTGATGGTGATGGTGACGCAGGTGTCGGGTGCCGGCTCGGGTGCCGGCTCGGGGGTGATGATGGTTTGCGCCGGTGGGGGCGGGGCGGGTTGGTTCCAGATGTCGGTGCCGGTGGAGGGGAGGCCGAGGGCGATGGCGGCGGCGGTCATGTAGGCGAGGATGGTTTGGGCGGTCATTGGTCCTCCGTTGTGTCACGTAGTAGCGGGTGGATCTGCCGTTGGACGGTGTGGCGAATCTCTCCGCTTTGGTCGGCGAGCCATGCTCGGCCTATCGCAGCCGAGTGGGGCGGGTTGGAAGGGCTGATCGGTCGCCAGGTGGTTTCGCGGCGGACGGAGTATCGGCCGATGGCGTAGCCGGCGATGACAGCGATGGGGTATATGGCAGCGAGGGCGATCTCGAGATCTGTCATGGGATCTCCTCTGGGTCGGTGTCGCTGATTGAAGCGTAGCGGGCGATGATGACGTCGGCGTAGGCGGGGTCGAGTTCGATGAGGTAGGCGTTGCGGCCGATGTTCTCTGCGGCGATGAGGGTGGATCCGCTGCCGCCGAACGGGTCGAGGATCCAGTCGTTGCGGTGGCTCGAGTTGCGGATGGCGTGCTCGACTAGGGCGACGGGTTTCATTGTCGGGTGGAGCCGGCTGGCGGCTGGCCGGTTGTGGCGCCAGACGTCGGACTGCTTGGGGCGGGGTTTCGGTCCGGTGTCGTCGCGGCGGGGTCGGGCGTATTCGAGGACGTTCCCTTGGGTGCGGTCGTCGACGAAGTAGTGGGGTTGTCCTTCGGTCCAGCCGTAGAGGATCCCCTCCCATTGGTTGTGGTAGTCGGAGCGGCTTAGGACCCACCGGTCTTTGACCCAGGCGATGGTGGTGGAGATGTGGAGTTGGGTGTTTTCCCAGGCAGCGTGGACGGCGGCGGCGTGGCTGATGGCGTAGCACATGTATATGGCGCCGGTGGTGTTGGTTTTGATCTGGGTGCAGGCGTCCTCGATGAATGCGGAGTATTGGGCTTCGGTTTTCCAGGCGTCGTTGATGATCTCGAGTTCTTCTCTGGTGCGGCCGGTGTAGTCGACGTTGTAGGGCGGGTCGGTGAAGCACATGGCGGCGGGTTGGGGGAGGTGTTGGTAGGAGGCGGGTCGGGTGGCGTCTCCGATGTGGAGTAGGTGCCGGCCGAGGCGCCAGGTTTGGCCGGGTTGGGTTATCGGGTTTTTCGGTGGGGCGGGGGTGGTTCCTTCTCGGCCGGCTTTGAGGTCGTCGGCGGTTTCGGCTTGGAGTTGCTGGTACTCGTTGAAGGTGAAGCCGGTGAGCTCGAGGAGGGGGGTGTCGGCGAGGTCGTCGAGGACGTCGGTTAGGTCGGCGCCGAAGGACCCTTGGGCGTTGGGGTTATTGAGGAGGATGTTGAGGGCTCGTTCCCGTTCGGGGTCGAGGTCTTGTTCAACGATCGGTACGGACGCGAATTGGGTATGTCCCTCGTCTACTAGTTCGAGGCAGGCTTGGCGGCGCATATGGCCTCCGACGAGCCAGCCGGTGCGGGTGTTGATGATGGAGGGTTGGACGATCCCGAATTCGAGGAGCCCGGTTTTGAGGCGGTGTAGTTCCTCGTCGGTCCAGGTGCGGGGGTTGTAGGGGGCCGGCTGCAGGTCGTTGGGGTGAACGTGGCGGATGCGGAGCTTGTTCATCGTCGGGTCCTCTTGGCGGGTTGTTTTTTGCGGTGCTGGTCGGCGTTGGGGCAGGTAGCGAAGTGGGATTCGTAGCCGGTGACTAGCTGGCCGATCGGGGTGGCGCCGAAGTCGCCGGCGTCGACGGTGCCGGTGTCGGTGTAGATCGCTTTGCGGTCGATGTTGACCGGGGCTCGGAAACCGTCCTCGGTGCGGATCCACCGGATCGGGGCTCCGCAACTTGAGCAGGCTGCGAGTTGGGTGTCTTTGATTCTCACGGCATTCCTCCTTCGGTGAGGATCCGGTCGGTGTCGGTTTTGGTTAGGTAGCGGGGTCCTTGTGGTGCCGGTTTCCACCATTGGACGGTGCGGGGGAATCGTACTTGGGTACCGATGTGGTGGAGGGTGATCTCCTGGTCGAAGGTGGCGTAGTCGGCGAGGTGCCGGCGGGTGATATGAGCGGCGGTGTATTGGGCGGGGGTCATGGCTCTGGGGGTGGTGGTGTCGGTTTTGTATATCCAGGCGGCGCCGGCGATGCGGCTGATGGGGGCGGTGACGTAGAGGTAGATGACCTCGGTACGGATCGGGGTTTTGCGGATCTCGATGGTTTTGGTGCCGTCGAAGATCCGGTCGGCGTAGTGCGGGTGGATCGGGATCAGCATCGCTGTCCGGTCGTCGGGGGTCATCGGGTCCTCCGGAGCGTGATGATGTGCCCTTCGGGGTCGTCGAGGGTGACTGAGTCGCCTATTTTGCTGAGGTCGGCTAGGTCGGCGACGTCTCTGCGGGCGGTCTCTATGACCCAGCGGGGCAGGTCGGGGCCTCGGATTAGTTCGATGAGGTCGCGGGCGGTTTCAGCGATGTCGTGTCGGGTAGCGCCCGGTTCGGTGGAGATGGCGAGTAGCTGCTCGAGGCGGCGGGTGATGGTGAGTTCGAGTTCGGTGTCGGTCATGGCTGCTCCTCCTGGTAGATGAGGGAGACCCAGACCGGTTTGTGGCTTAGGTTGCTCCGAACCGAGGGGCGGCTGGTGGCGAGGATCCGGCCGGTGCGGATGTCTTGGGGTTTGGCTCGTCGGATCCATCCGCGCTTGGCCCAGGAGACGATGCGGGGGCCGAGGGCTCGGGCTCGGTCCGGGGCTGGCTGAGGGAATCCGTCGGTGTCCCAGAGGTCGTCGACGAAGAGGGTCGGGTGCCGGCGGAGGTAGTCCTCGGCGAACTTGTCGACGGCGTATTTCCAGGAAACGTGGGCGGCTTCGTCGGCTCGGGTCATCCCGGTGTCGCGGTTGGTGATGGCTTCCTCGAGGGTCATTTGGGCTTGGGCGTGGTCTCGGTGGGTGGCTCCGAATGTCATTGCTGCTCCTCCCACTGGTAGCTAACGAGCCAGATGCCGTTCCCGGCGTACCGGATCCGGCCGTTGGGGTCGCTCCGGTATCGGCCACGGTTGTCGTGGACGGTGTAGGAGCGGGGGACCGTGTCGGGGCGTTGGTCGTGGATCCGGCGGATCTCTCCGTCGTGGGGACCTCCCTCGAGCAGGATCTCGACGGTGGGGTTCGGGGTGGAGGATCGGATGGTGTAGAGCCAGTGACCTCGGCGGGTGCCGCCGGCGATCGGGTGGCGTAGCTGCGGCCGGTGGTAGCTGCGGGTGATCAGGTAGACGGCGAAGATGCCTGCGGGGATCATCGCGGCCCAGGCGATGGCCCACTCGGCAGCGTTGGAGGGGATCATTGGAGGGTCTCCCCTCGGGCGGCGCCGGGGCAAGCGTGCGGGGTCCACTCGACGGTTTCGCAGATGTAGCAGATCGGGCCTCCGAAGACGAGGATGTTCTCCTTGTCTAAGTGGATCTCTCCGGTGCCGGTGCCGGCGGATAGCTGCTCGGCGGCTTCGTTCGATAGGCGGTAGGTGACGTTGAAGACCCATAGGTGCTGCCGGAACCGGAGCGCTTCGGCGAGGCGGTTACGGAAGAGATCCTCGGCGTGGGCGGTGTCGATGTGCTGGGTGATCCCAGTCGGGGTGAGACGGTCGTTGGTCATCGTGGTGGTTTCCTCTCTCTCGGGGTGGCGGGTCCCCCAGGGTAGTGCGCTTATTCCCTGGGGAACCCACCAACGGTGGCTGGTGTGGCGAGTTCCCGGTACCAAGGAGGGGGAAGCCGTTCCCGCTTGGCACGGTTTTTCAATGTGACCCAGATGGCTCGGGCGTCCCCGCGGCATAGGTTGATTCGGGACGGGTGAGCTCCGCGCCATCTCGCTTCGTGGGCAAGCCGTTCTTGGGCTCGGTCGTTCAGGAACTCTGGGGCGGTGATCAGGGCGATAGCCTCGTCGATGTCGTCCTCGATGATCTGCTCCTCGGCGGCGTTGGTGAACCAGCAGAGTTCGATCTCGGCTAGTAGTCCGCAGCCGGGGCAGTCGCACCAGGTGAGCCTGGTCGGGATAGGTGGTCGGCGCCTCTCTCTATAAGCCATCGGCGGTATCTCCCTTCGGGTTTATTCGACCTCGATGAGGGTCTCGGCTCGGAGCTTGATCGAGGGGCGGGTGTCAGGGTTTCCATCTCCCCCGTCGCCTCCGGTCTCGAGCCAGTCCTCGCCGGCGTGGATGACCTTACAGGTGATCTGTAGGGTCATTCGTTCTCCGTTGACGATGCCGTCTCGGAGCCGGAACTTACCGAGTCCCTCGAGGGTGAACTTGGTGGGGTTCTCCTTCGGGTGGTCGGGCATCCCGTCGAACTCCGGGGTGTCGGGGCGGGTGGTGGTGCTATCCATTGTCGGGTTCCTCTCGGTCGGGGCGGGGATCGCCGGGTTGATACTCGGGGGTTTGGTCGGCTCCGTAGCGGAGCATGTCGTGAGCGCGCTGCGGGGAACCTTGCCAGCATTCCGGGTCGGGGCAGCAGCCGTCCGTACTGTCGGTCTCTGGGTGTTGGCCGTCGCAGGTGCCGAGCGCTTGGCGGGCTTCGATAATGCGGTTGACCGTGTCGTTGTAGTCGCCGGCGGCGACGGGGGAGCGTTGAACGATCGTCTCGAGGACCTCGACCCGTAGTGCTAGGGAGACGATGGCGTGCTCGAGGTCGCGGCGTTGGGATTCAATGACGGTGATTAATGCTCCGGCGGCGTCGGCGACCCTGGTTGCTAGGACGGCGTCGAGCGCTTCGGTGAGGAGCGCCGCGGTGGTTTCCATCCGGGTGCGGTCGTGGTCGTCTCTAGGGGAGAGATGCTCGGGGATGCGGAGGGTTTGCTCCCCGGTGGTGGGGCGGTTGAGGAGGACCGCTCCTCTCGGGTCGAGCGGTGGTCGGCTAGTCATCGGGGCTCCTTAGTAGCGGGCGGCGGGGTGGTGGGCGGCGCGGGCTTCCTGCTCGAGCCGGTCGTAGTGGGCGTGGTAGTCGGCGAGGGTGTCGAATCCGGTTTCCTCCTCCCAGTCGCAGTCGGGGTTGGCGCAGCGGACCACGACCTTCCCTGGCGGGATCGGGGGGAGGACTCCCTTGTTGGGGTGGTCGCAGACCATGTCGGGGGTGAGGGCGTACTCTCCGTACAGATCCGCGGCGAGGGTTTTGCAGCGGGCTTTGAGCTTCGATAGCGACGGCGGGTTTTGGTTTCCCTCGTCGAAGAGAGCGAGGATCGCTCCTCGGATGACGTTCTCGGGGAACTGCTCGAATTGGTGGTAGTGGTCCTCGGCGGTTTTCCAGGCGCGTGGTGGTTTGCCGGGTTCACCTGGCCATAGTCCGCTGGTGGGGGAGCAGACGAGATCGATGAGGTCGATCCAGTCGTGGGGGGTGATCGGGTCGAGTTGCTGCCTACCCATCGGCCGGCTCCTCTCCGTTAGGGGTCACGGCTTCTCTCCGTGTCGGGTCGTAATCGAGGGTATGCGGATGGCTACAGATCGGGATGTCGGCGGCTTGGCAGTCGACGCAGCGGGCTCGGCCGTGGTAGCGGAGCAGCGGCTCATCCTCCCTACCGACGATGATCGCTTGGGCGATCCGGTCGGCGGCGTACCGGATGCAGTCGCCGATGTAGACCGCTCCGGTTTGGTGGGTTCGGTGGAGCGCGTCGGCTCGGGACCGTTCGAGGCTCTCCCTGGTGATCATGATGCTCCTCCCTCGAGTGCTGGTTTGGTCGCTGCCGCTTCGGCTCGGCGGAGCCGTGCGGCTCGGTTCGATTGTTCAACGTAGCTGCTGATCTGTCCCTCGGTGATATCCCGCAGCGGGGATCCGGCCCACTCGTAGTGCTCCCAGAGGGAGTTGAGGGTGAGCTTCGCTTGGCCCCATTCGCGGACGATGACGGCGGCTCGGCGGATGATCTCCTCTGGTGGGTGGCCGGCGTCCTCCGCGTAGCGGGCGAGGCGGGCTGCCCGCGAAGCGTGATTCGGGGCTATCGGTTGCCGGAGCGCTATCTCGACCGCTTCGAACCACATGTCGCGGTGCGGTCCGGGGTGGCCGGCTCCGCGGTCGCAGAGCGGACGTTCACATTCTCTGGAGTGGAGAGCGATGACGGCGAGTGCCGCTTCGCTGCCGAGCTCCGGCTCGGCTAATGGTTCCTCTGAGGGTTGTATTGGGGGTTCAATGATGGTTCGTGCGTCACCAGGTGGCGCGACCGGGGTGTCACTAGTGGCGCGACCGGGGGTGTCAATTTGGCGCTCCCCGGTGTCAGATTGGCGCGACCCGGACTGTAGGTCGGGGGGTGTCAATTTGGCACTCCCCCCATCCCGGTTCCGATTCCGGCGCTCGAGATGCTCGACGAGGTGGGCCGGTGCGGGGTGGTGCCCGTCGGCTAGGTCGCCAACCATTACTCGGTAGAGGTTGCTGGTGCCGATCCTCTCAACGACGGCGAGCTCGAGGTGTTGCTGTAACTGCTGAACTGCTCGTTGGACGGTGCGGCGGGCGAGAAGGGTGCGGGCTTGGATGTTTTCGTGGCTTGGGAATGCCCAGCCGTTGTCGTCGGCTTGGTCGGCGATCGATAGTAGGACCAGTCGCTGGTTCCCTTTGGCCGTCGAGTGTTGCCAGACGGCGTTGAGCGCTTTGTTGCTCATGGCTTGGTGGTCTCCTCTCTCTTTAGGCGGCTCTCCCTACACCATAGCGGATGCGCCGGATGAGACGTTCCGTGTTTTGTAGGCTCCTCTGGGTGTGGTTCCGCGGCGGGCTTGGTCCCGGCGGCGGCGGCGAAGCTTGGACCGTTCGTGCGGGTCCAGCGATCCCCAAATCCCGTCGGTAGCGACGGCGGGGTAGGAGACGGCGTACTCGAGGCAGTAGTTCACGAGTGGGCATACTGCGCATAGGCGGCGGGCGATGACGACGTTGCCTCCGGTGGGGTCCAGCATTATGTCGGGGACGTCGGCCGGGTCGACGTAGTTGAGGCCGGCTCGAGCGACGGCGGCTTCGGCGTTATCGGGGGAGCATGCTCCGTTGTTGATCAGGTGATTCCGGATCCTCTCGACGTTCTCGTCTCCAGTCGGGTAGGCGTAGTTCCGTGGTCTCGGCATTGTTGGTGGTCTCCTCTCCGGGGATGAGGGCGTATAGGTAGGCGCCGGCGTCGGTGCCGGTGGTGAGTCGGTAGCGGATCCGGCCGTCGACGTTGGTGTCGGGTTCCCGGTGGTAGGCGATGACGGCGTAGCCGTTGCTCCCGGCGGGGTAGTGGATCTCGTGGGGCATCTCGGTATCGAAGCGCCACTCGTCGCCGGCGTGGGGGCCGTCGACCATTCTGGCGATGCCAGGGTTGCCGGTGTGGTGCGCCATTTAAGTGTCCTCTCTCTGCTTGGGTGGCGGTGGTGTGATCGACCACGGAGACCCGGTTCAGCGGATTCTGGGCGATCTGAGGGGCTGACGTTGGCTCCGGGGGCGGGAGTGCCGTGGGTGTGGTGGACGAGTGAACCACTCCCGACCCCTAGAGCCAAGCTTTTTTACCCTTCGGGCTCCTCCTCGATCGGTTCGAGGTCCTCGGGTTCGGCCTCGGCCGGCGGGTGCGCTTCGGCGAACGCTGCTCTCTCCTCGTCGGTGGCGAGCCCGAGCTCGATTCGGCACCACATCCAGATGTCGTTCCCGGACTGCTTATCGAGCGACCCGGTGTAGCCGAGGGCGGTGCTGCCCGAGGCGATGAGGGTGAGCGCTTTGCTCCGGATGTCGAGGTTGCGCTTATCGATGAGGTCCTTGCCGGCGGCGTCCTTGACCAGAGCGGTGACCGCTCGGGCGAGTTCCTGGATGTAGGCGTCGGGTTGGGGTTCCTCGTGCGGGTCCATCCCCCCGCCGGCTTCGGCTTCCTCGGCGGTGATCTCCCCCATCCCGAAGAGGTCCGCTGCGGCTCGGTTCTTGGCGCGGGTCTCCGCTGTAGTCGGGATGTCATGATCCGGTTTCGAGTAGTGCCGCTTCGGATGGCAAGGCTGGTTGAACGCTGCGGGGCAGTGCTGGTGCCGGCCTCCCTTCTCACATCCGGGGGCGCAGCATCGCTCGCTTCGGCTACAGAAGCCGGTGGCGTCGACGCAGCGGCCGTTGGGGGCGGTGGCGAGGACCTTGTACTCGGCGGAGACGATACCCTCTCGGAGCTCCGGGTTCTCGTAGGTGATGATTTCCTCGGTGATCCGGAAGTCGACTCCGAATGCGATGGCTAGCTTGCGCCAGCCGGAGCGCTTGGTGAACTGTTTTTTGCGGCCGTTGGCGTCGGTCTCCCAGGTGACTTGGTAGTCCTCGTCGGTTAGGAGCCGGCGCTTTGCTTCCTCGTAGGCTTCGAAGCTAGCGACGAGGGTGCCGATGCCGGCGACGGGGGCGAGCGCTGCCGGTCCGGGGTCGTCTCGCTGGGCGAGCGCTGCAGGGTTGGTTTGGTCGGTCATGAGGTTTGCTTCTCCTTGGTTGGTGGTCGAACCTCTCGTTGCACCATAGTGTGGTGCGGGGACATTTTCTATAGCCGGCCGGTAGCCTCGGCCCACTCCCTTACGGTGTCCCAGTCCCACCAGGGGGTGTAGCCGGATAGGTGGCCGGCCGGGTCGGGGAACCGGGTGGTTTCCCGGTGCGGGTTCTTGTCTCGCTTGCGGATGGTGTCGATCGTTCCCTTTTGGACTCCGAGCCGGTCGGCGATGTCTCCGATTCCGACGATGTCGTCGATAGGGATGCTGGTGCGGGTAGTGGTCACGGTTACTGCTCCTCTCGTGGTGGTGTAGGCTGGCTGGTGCCGTCGCCTCTCTCTAATGTGGCGGTTTGGAGCCCCTCTGCTTGGTGGTCGAGGGGCTCCTCCCTTTTCTCGGCCAGGTGCTGCTCGAAGTGGGCGACTGCTTGGCGGCTCCGTTCGACCGGTCCGTGCATCTGGGATACCCACCGGCCGACGTAGCCGTGGGTGGCGCAGGTGAGGCGCCAGATCCGTTCCTTCTTGTTGGCCGGGTTGACGTCCCACTCGACTCCGGGGCGGTGGCTGGTCATCTCGAGCATCTCCTCGGGTCTCCCTCGAGCTCCGATACCAAGCAGGCGAGGGGCTTCACTAGGAGGTGGTGGATCATCATCGCTACGGTGCCGGCGGCGACCGCGACCGCTAGTTGGACCTCCGGGTCGGTATGCATCGCGGTTCGGAGCCATCGGAGGAAGTCCCTCATCGGCGTGCCTTCTCTGGCCGGTGTTCGTGGAGGATGTCCTCTATCTCGCCGGCGATCCAGTCGGCTGGTCGCCATAGTCGGGCGATCGCTCCGGACCGGTCGGCTGCTTTGAGCCATTCGAGTTGGCCGTCGCGGAGCTTCCCGCGTTGGGTTTTGAGCTCGGCGACGATGATCCGGGTGCCTCCCATGAGGGTGATGTCCGGATAGCCGTCCTCTCCCTCGTAGGCGGTGCGCCATCCCTGGTTGGTTCTCGCCGGCCGGAAGTGGATCCGGTGGTAGCCGAACACGGCGGCGAGGTCGAGGACGTTGGTTTTGAGTTGGTCCTCGGTCATCGCTCGAGCCATCTCTTTGCCGGCGGTGTTTAGTCGGTCCATTAGAAGGGTGCCTCCTCGTCGAGGTAGTAGCGGTCGCGGTCGCGTTCTCTGGCGGTGTCCCGATCGACGTCGCGGTTTGGGTGGAGTTCGAGGTCCTCGAGTGCTTGGGCGATCCGTTCGAGAGCGGTCGCTTGGCGCTCCTCGGCGAGTAGCCGGCGGGTAGCGAGGACCTCGTGCCCGCGGGGGCCGATCCCGGCGGTGGCTGCCGCTGCAGCGGCGGAATCCATCGCAGTGAGGGCGGCGTGGTCGAGGTCGTTCACTGGTCCCTCTCCTCTCCGGCTACCCAATCGACGAGGTCGCTGCAGTCGAGATCGGGCGGGTCTATCGAGTGGAGGCTGGGTCCCCCGTACTGGTAGGGGCGGCGGTGCCGCTTCGCCCATTGGCGTTCCTGCCGCTCGGCTTGCCAGGCGACCCAGTTGGCGTAGGCGAACGCTCCGGCGGCGAGGAGAACGAGGTTGATGGCTGCTTCGATTAGGTAGCTCATCGGAGGCTCTCTCTCCGGTTCTGCTCGCAGTACCGGCAGCCGATCCAGTGGCGATCGTGGGGAGCTTCGGTGCATCCCCCGGAGGGGGATTCATCCTCCGCGGGAGGTGGGGTTTGATCGATGAGGTGACTTGCTTCCTCGAGCTCGGCTTCGGTGAGTTCCCTCCCGAGGATCTCCTCGGTGTCGGCGACGGCGCCGAGCCAGATGCGGTGGGTGTCGCCGGTGCTCCTGGCGTGGGTGGGGATGACCGAGCGTTGGATCCGGCGCCGGTAGCGGCGATCGACCGCTTCGGCGACCGGGTCGGGTTCGGGGAGGCCGGTGCAGGTTCCGATGTCGTTGGTGGTCGTGGCGGTCATGTCTACCTCTCTAGGTTGTAGCGGGCGATGTGCTCGTCGTCCGCGGTGGCGGGTACCGCGGGGGCGGGGAGCCCCGAGCAGCGGCCGGCTTCCCGGCGCTCGTGCTGCTCGAGGGCTCCGAGGATCTCGGCGGCTTGGTCGAGCCAGCCGATCTTGATTAGCTGGTCGGCGAGGTCCTCGACGGCGGCGATCGTGTTCTCTCCCCCGTCGTGCGGCCGCTGCGGGTCGCCGAGGATGAAGGTCACAGTGACGGTGCCGTTCTCGACGTCGAGATCGAAGGGCGGCTCGTCGTGGAGTTCCTCGTCGGGTCCGAATTCCCGGTTGAGGTGGGTGGTGGTCATGGGCGGGGTTTCCTCTCTCTGGTTGGTGGTGTCTTCCACAACCCCAACGTACCATACTTCGGGGCGGGTGTCTAGTAGGTAGGTGCAGATAAGGTTCGGGGTCGGAACCGGTGTCGGTCAGGATCCGGTTCCGACCCCTACTTCGGCGCCAGCGGGAAGGGGCTTGGTGGCGCCGGGTTTATTGGCCTCGACAGCCGTCGGTGTAGACGGTCACGACTTTGACCCAGTCCTGGGTGCCGGAGCGGAGCCGGCGCCGGTGGGCGTCCTCGAGAGAGCGGCCGTAGTCGGCGGGGCCGTAGTGGGCGACGTCGCGTTCCCGGATCTCGCCGGTGGACCAGTCGGTCTCGACGAGCAGGTATCCGGCGATGTCATGCAGGCCGTGGCCGTGGGCGAGCATCGTCGCGTTGTCGGCTTCTCGGAGCGGTCGGTTGATGGTGGTGGTCATGGGTGCCTCCTCGGCTGGTGTTCTCTCTCTTCCTCGGAGCGTACCGGAACGCGGGGCAGGTGTCTAGGAGTTCCGGTCGATGATGTCGGCTGCCCGGTCGGCGGCGCCGGCGAGGAGCTCCTGCCGGTCGGCGACATGGCAGGTGTCGAACGGCCGGCCGGTGCGGGTCAGGCTGTAGGCGGCGGCGCCGGTGTCGGGGTTCCATTGGGCGTGGACGGTGGCTTGGAGCCGGGTGCCGGGTTTCCGGACGGTGACGGTGAAGCGCATAGGTGCGGGTCCTCTCTGGGAGCCCCAGGTGGCTGGGGCTCCCTTTGGTGTTGGTTCCCTTAGTTCGATGTGGCTTCGTCGGCTGCGGCGACGAGCGCTTCGATGATCGAGAGCGGGGTTTGCCAGTCGAGTTCGAGGGTGAAGACCTCGAGGTCGGCGGCGGTTCCCTCGATGCGGGTTGCATGGAGCCGGAGGTGGTCGATGGTGGCGAAGCATCCCTCGCCGGGGCTCATGAAGATCGAGGAGAAGTCGGGGAGGTCCCACTCGGTGGCGTCGAGCTCGGTCCATCCGGCCTCGGCGAGGATGTCCTTGTGGTCGAGCCAGTGGTCGGCTCGGAAGTGGTGCTTGCGGGTGGTGATGGTGGTGGCCATGTTGGTGCCTCTCTCTTGGCTGGCTTTGCCCCCTCAACGTACCATACTTCGGGTCGGGTGTCTAGGGGTTTCGTGCGGTGGGATGAGTTCGTATTTGATGGCGCAGCGGTGGCAGGCTTCGGGGCCGGGGTGCCATTGGTCGGCGTCGGGGAGGGCTCCGCAGGTGAGGCACCATCGGCCGGCGAGCCAGTTGTCGGCTTCCCGCTGGTGGGGGCCGTCCTCGTCGACCAGGCGGAGACCGGTCGGAGGGGTCGGGGTCAGGTGTTGGCGGTGCGGGGCGGCTCGGGGCGGTTCCGAGCCTCTCCTGTGTGGTTCACTGGTCGGCGATGAACCGGCCGGCGAGGAAGGTGCAGATGGTCCCGATCGCGGTGGCGGGCTCTCCGGGGACGTCTATCCCGGCGAGGCTTAGGCCCCAGACGATGAGTACTCCGGCGGCGGCTCCGACGCCGGCGGCGCCGATGGCTTGGGCGGGGGCTTGGGTGAGTTTATTCATTGGGGGTTCCCTTCTCTGGTCGGGGTGATGAGGGCGGTGAACGGTTCGCTTGGTTGGCCGGCTTCGATGGCGGCGATGATCTCCTCGAGGCGATGCACTCGGGCGATGAGCGGTTTGATCACTCGGGTGTAGACCCAGGCGATGTCCTCGCGTTGGAAATTCCAGCCGCGGGTCTCGGGGTTGGTTCCGGAGTGCTTGCACCACTCGGCCCAGGCTCCGTCGGCCCACTCGTGTATCTCTCCGGCAGGGGGAATGTGTTCGTGGTCCATAGGGTTGGGATCCTCCTCGGTGGTGGGGTAGGTGACGTTGGGGATTAGGGCGGCGTGGGTCCAGGTTCGTTCGTACGCGTCCTCGAATATTCCGACCCCTAGACGGGTGGAGCGCGCTTCGATGGTGGTGCCGTTCCCGAGGGACATCGCTACGTGAGCGGAGGCGGGGCGACCTCCGGAATAGGGGTCGCTCGAAAACCGGAAGAGGAGCGCTCCGTAGGTGGCGAGCGCTTCGGCGACCGGAATGTTGGTGTGGTGCTGGTTGCAGAATCGGGCTTGGATCCAGGAGCCGTCTGGCATCTCTACTCCGAGCCGGTTACAGGCCCACTGGACTAGTTCGCTGCAGTCGAACGCTGCCGGGTTCTCTTCGGAGGGCGAAACCTCGACTCCGTAGATGTAGGCGTCTCCCTCGGAGGAGAGCATCAGGGCGGCTATTTGGGAGACAGTGGTCATAGGGTCCGGTCCTCTCTCGGGAAGTGGCGGGTTTTGAACGGTTCGTAGTCTATTGGGACGCCACCGAATTCCTCGATGATCTGGGTGGCGAGCGCTTTGGCCCATCCCTCGAGAACGTAGTTGCGGCGCTTCTCGAATTCGAGGTCGGCTGCTTGCTTCTCGACCCTGGCCTCGAGATCTGATATTCGCTCGGTGAGCGGGTCGATGAGGATTTTGGCGGCGTCGACGAGGTCCTTGGTTGCTCCACTGTCGAGCTTGCGGTAGTTGACCCGGACCAGGATCCAGGCGATCGCTACTGCTCCGACTCCGGAAATGATGGAGATCACTGCTTGGGCTTCGCTCATCATCTGGGGCTCCTCTCTCGTGTCGCCGAGTGGAGGAGAATCTCGATGGCAGCGATGGTAAGGACGGAGCCGGTGAACGCTACTACTCGGGAGCCCCAGGCGCCGACGCTGAGGTGGTCGATGGGTCCTCCGAAGTAGAGGAGTCGCCATAGGTTATAGGCGGCTCTCATTATCGGCCAGGCGGCGGATAGCCAGAGGACGGTGAGGGCGGCGTCTCGCCGGATCCAGAAGTGGTATCGGTGGGCGGGGATGACCCGGTAGAGGATCCAGGCTGCCATTACCCAGGAGGCGATCTTGTAGGCGAGGTCGACGATGGCGATCATCGGACTAGGACCTTGATGGTGTCGGCGTCGATTCGGGTTAGGACGCGCCAGTCGGTTGGGTTGTCGGAGTGGCCGAGCCGGCCGTCGCTGGTGATGGTGGCGTGTCGGCCGGGTTGGCAGGTGCCGTCGTCGACGGCTGGTAGCTGACCGAGGAGCCCGACGACGGTCCACTCGTCGGGGCGGTCCTGGCGGCGGCTGTAGCTGATATCGACTGGTCTCCAGATCTCGGGTGGCCGGATTTTGTGGAGTAGGTCCTTGTCGACCGTTCGGCCGGTTCCCTCGCAGTCGGGGCAGGCCTCCTCGATCTCGAGCGGCGGGGCCGGTCGGCGGGTCGCTGCGCGCTTCTCGAGGACCCTGGTGACGGTGCCGGTAGTGGCGCAGGTGTCGCAGTCGATGGTGGCTTTGGCGATCTCGTCGTCGGTGTACTTGGTCGGGTGCCAATCCCACTCGAGGCCGAGCTCGGGGTCGAAGTCTCCTGTTTCGATCCGGTGCCCGTCGGCGTCGAGGGCGTAGTCTCCCCACTTGGTCCTCTGATATCTCCCTGGCCAGTCGATAGGGGCGTTACCGATGACGGAGGGTATGGCGGAGACGATTCCGAGTAGCCAGTCGCCGGCTGCGGCTGGGCGGACCTTGTCTCCGTCGAGAGTGACCGGGGTGCCCGGAGGGATCGTGCCGGGGGTGGCGTTCTCGAAGAGTTCGGCGTAGTCGGTGGCGGGGCTGCCGGTGGAGCCGTCGATGTCGAGGTCCCCGTTCGCTCGGAGGGCGTGCTCGATGTCAAGGGTGCCATCCCAGTCGCGAGCGGTTTTGAGGAAGTCGAATCCGGAGGTGGCGTTCTCGTCGGTGGCGATGATGGCGATGGTGTTGGTGTAGGGATCGTTCCCGGCGTGGACGAAGAGGACCCTGCCGTTAGCGTCGCGGGCGATCTCTACACCAGGGGAAGTGGCGCTGGAGGGGTTCCCGGTTAGGAGCAGATACCCGGCTCCTCCGTTCGAGGCCGAAAGGCGGAGAAAATAGGAGGAGTTGGATGTTCCGAGTTGTAGCCGGTTGAGGCTGGTATAGATCCCGAGATGGCCGACCTTGGTGGCTCCCTCGTACCAAGACAGACTCTCGTCGACGACTCCGCTGGTGAGCTCCCATCGGGTGCCGGATGAGGCGCCTCTGACGGTTCGGCCGGTGATGGTGCCGGCGGTGATGTCGTCGGCGTCGAGGTCGAGGATATGGCCGGCCGTCGCGGAGATGGCGTTGGTGGCGATGTGGTCGGCGATGATGGCTCCGTCGACGATGAGGAGCCCTTCGTTGGCTCGTCGCATGTAGCAGCCGTCGAAGGTGAGGACCATCCCTACGGTGTGGAGATCGTCGATGCGGACCTCGAGGACGACATAGGCGGTGTCGGCGTCGGCGATGGTGAGCTCGGCTTCGATTTTTTGCCATGAGGTAGTGAGGGTGGTCCGGACGTCGGTAACGCCGGAGTCGGTAGTGGCAGCGCCGGCGGCGTCGAATCCTTGGATCCGGAACTGGAGGTAGCTGCCGGCGGTCGGGGCGGAGACCAGGTATCGCATATATCCCCAGGCAACGATCTTGTCTCCGAGGGAGGCTTCCTGATGCCGGCTCGGGGTGGCTCGGTCTCCGTTGAACTCGATCCGGGATTCTCCGACTTGAGCGGTGTGGTCGTATCGGCAGCCGCGGGTACCGGAGCGGGCGGTGGTGTTGGCGAAGGTGCCGCTCGAGGTGATGTATTTGTTCGGGTCGTCGTCTCCGTCGACGGTGCCGGCTTCGAAACCTCCGTTGGCGAGCATGTTCTCGAAGGACGCTACGGCAAGGGCTCGGATGGATACAGAGTCGGCGGTGTAGTGGGCTTCCTCGATGATGTCGTTGGCGAGGTCGGTGGCGTCGACGGCGCCGACCTGCTGGGCGGTGACGGCGGCTTGGCTGCTCGCTGCACTCTCGTTCCCGGACCAGTCGACGGCGGTGACCTTGACGTACCAGGGACCGAGGTCTCCGGAGGCGACGGCGAACACGGTGGAGACCGGTACTTGGGCGGAGAATGCTGCTATCCCGACGGGGATGACTCCGACTAGGTCGGTGGTGGCCGGCGTGAATCCGGTGGTGGTGGAGGCGTATACGCGAAGAGCGATCGTGTCGGACTCGAGGGTGTAGTCGGAGCCTCCGTCGATACCGAGGGCGTGGGTGACTCGGATCGCTCCGAGGAGCGCAGTCAGGGTCGGGGCTTTGGGTTGGCTCGGTGGGGTGACGTCAAGCGGCGGGTTGGTCCGGATCGGGGCGAGTCCGCCGGGGGTGATTCCGGGGGCGGCTTTGGCTGCGGTGCCTCCTCCTCGAGCGGTTTGGCCTCGGACGAGCCTTTTGATGATCGCGGCGGCGGCGTCGGTGTCGTCGAGGACGACCCGGTTGACGTCTCCGGTCCATTGGGGGATCCCGTCGTCGGGGAACTTGGCTACCCATCGGACGACCCGGTAGGCGGCTTCGGTCATCTTGCCGGGGTAGTCGACGGGGACGGTGTCGCCGAGGTGGACTGCTCCGTCTCCGCTCGAGTGGAGCGGGTGGATCCGGTCGGTGTCGAGGACCGAGATTTTGATTCCGAATCGGGCGGTGTCTTGGACGTTGAGGTCGGCTTCGGCTATGAGTGCTGCGGTGCCGGTGTCGGAGACCGTCTGGTCCTTGATGACCTTCTCACGCCGTTCGTAGTTGGTGATGTCGGTGGCGTCGGAGTCCTCGGCCCAGACTCCCCCGTCGCCGACCGCGAAGACGTAGTTTTTCGGGGGGATGGATTTCCGGACGGTGGAGGGGAGCGCAGCGAATCCTCCCTTGAACGCGGGCCATTGGGAGGAGGTGTGGTCGGTGCCGGCTCCGCCGGGGTTGTATAGGTTGAGGTCGTAGCCGTTGGAGCCGTCGGGGGTGACGGTCCATTCGTAGCCGAGGGTGGCGAGGGTGTTGAGCGCTCCGAGGAGGTCTCCTCCGTAGGCGATGGCGACGGATAGATCGTCGGTGTCCCAAGCGTTCCCGGCGGAGTCGAGGGTGTCGGTGAATGTGGTTCCGAGGAAGGTGAGGGTGCCTCGGGTTTGGATCGGGTCGAGTAGTTGCAGGACGATGTCGCCGGCGTTGGTGGCGGGGGCTCCCTCTCGGAGTGAGCAGTCGTCGATGTAGACGGGGCCGGGGTTCCCGGTGGCGTCGACGAACGCGAATCGGAATATGACGGTGTCGACGTTGTCGGGGACCTCGAGGTTGGTGAGGTTGTACTCGGTCCAGGTGTTCTGCGGGATGGTTTGGGTGTGGTGGTCGCTTGCCTCGTCGCAGGGGATTTTGTTGCCGTCGATGTCTCGGCATACGAGACGCCAGTTGCGGGCGGTCGCGTCGCTGGTGTAGGCCCAGAGGGTGGCTTGGTATATGCCGCCGGGGTTGACCTTCACAATCTGCTGTACTCCGGCCCACTTCCCGCTCGGGTCGCCGGCGGCGTCGAGCGGGTTGATTTTGAGGCTATAGGTGCCGTTGCGCTTGACGCTGGTTTCGAGAACGAACGAGGTGGATGCTTGGGCTCCGTAGGGGGACAGCTCCCAGGCGGTCGGGTTGAACACGCCGGTGCCTTCTCCGAAGGTGCCGGAGTCCGGGTCGTCGTCGATGATCTCTCGGCCGGCTTCGAAGTCTCCGTTCTCGAGCATCTCCTGGCCGGCCCAGATCCAGTCGGGGAAGTGGCTGGTGCCGGTCCCGGTGCCGGATTTGTCGTAGGGGAGGATCGCTGCCCAGGAGAGTACGTTCTCGATGCCGGGGCCGGTGATTTTGACTAGAGATGCGGCGTCGTCGTCGTAGGGGTCGTCTCCGTCCTCGGGGAAGAACGCTTGGACTTCCTGCCCGCGGTCGATGATTTTGATGAGCCGGTTGGTGTTGGTGTCCGGGTCGAGGATGTCAGCGAGCCGGTTGTCGGCTCCGTCTGTAGCGGCGGGGATCCGGATCTGGCCGGTACCGACTCCGGATAGTTGCTTAGAGATCGACCCGTCGATGACGGGGATACGGGCGACTCGCTTGGTTGTGCCTATGCCGGGGAGGTCCCAGGCTTCGGCCCACCAATTGCCGGCGGGGGCTGTCATCGGGGCTCCTTATCGGTAATGGTCGTACCACTTGACGGTTACGTTCCCTCCGCTCTTGGAGAACCGGGTGGCGCCGGCGAACGAGCAGATAGTCATGTGGCTTGCGGTGAGGAGCCCATCGGCGTCGTTGCCTCCGTTGTCGGTGACGGTCCTCGGTAGGTTCAGATCGACGGTTACTGGGTACCCTCCCGACGGGGTTCCGCTGATCTGAACGGTGCGGCTGGTCTCAACGTGGGTGAGGGTCGATGCGGCGGCGAACTCGAGGATGGCGTTACGGTGCTGCACATCGGTGGGGGTCGGGCTCAGGTATTGGTTGGAGCCGGTGATGGTTTGGCTCCGCAGGGTGGATCCGAGCCAGTAGCCGTAGGGGATCTCGAGGTAGACCTTGAAGCGGCGCAGGTAGGTGGATCCCTTGGTGATGAACGCTCTTAGGACGCGGGCGTCGGCGTGGAGGGTTTCGTTGGTGCCACCGGCTTGGGGGATCTCTCGGGTGAGAGCGATCGCCGAGTCCTCTTTCCCGAAGATGTCGAGGAGGGCGTTGAGGTTGTCGTGTACGTGGCCGGCGGATCCCTCGATGTGGGTGACTGCTCCGTTGGCGTTGGTCGGGGCTGCCCACATTGAGAGGGTGAAGACTTTCGCTCCTCGGGTGAACTCGAAGATGGGCCAGACTCCGCCGGTGCCGGGGATCCGTCTCGACCGGACGTTGGCGGCGGCGATCCCGTCGATCCCGTCGACCGTCTCGATCGAGTGGGCGTAGTCGTTGAGGCTGGTGCTGTCCGCGGTCCAGGGGAAGTCGCTTAGGACGGTCATTGGATCCCTCCGATCGACCCTGAGAGGATGCCGGCGAGCTCGGCTCGGTCGAGGATAGCGTCGACGGTGGTCTCGGTGGTTTGGGTACCGTCGATGAATACTTGCAGGGTGGTTGACGGGGAGTAGGTGGACTGGTCGGTGTAGGTATCTCCCCCGGTGCCGGTGACCGCTGCGGCTAGCTGCTCGAAGATGCGGTTCTGGTCGGCTGAGAGGATCCGTTCCTGACCGTGGGCGGTGAGCGGGACTGGTGTGCCGAGCGGGAAGTCGAGGTAGCCTCCCGAGTCGGCGGCGATATGGCCTCCTCCCATGTCCCAGATCTCTCCGTCGACGAGTCCGATTCGGGTCGCTCCCTTCACTTGGAGATCGATGACCGGTCGGACCACGTAGCCGTCGAGGAGCCCCATCCCTTCGAGGAGTAGCCGAATGGATTCGCGGTCGGTGTCGGCTGCTCGAGCGATGGAGTCGAGCCCCTCGACGAGGGTGCCGGGGGATAGCTGGTCCATTGCTGACTGGAGGGATAGGTTGGCGTCGGCGATGTCGAGTAGGGACGCTTCGGGGTCGGCGAGGACTGTCTCGAGGTTTTCCCACTCCCGCACCATATTGAATACCGGGTCGGCGGCGGCTCGGAGGTCGTCGGTGAGGAGCTTATTGGAGGCGCGGAGCTTGTCGGTGGCGGTCATCTGTCGCAGGAGCGCATGCTCGGCGTTGCCGGCGGCGAGGGCTTGCTTGTCGATGGCTTGGTAGGCGCGGGCCATCCGGATGCGGAGGTCGGTGTTAGCTGCCGCGGTTTGCGCTACCGAGTAGCGGTAGTCCTCGTCCTGGCGGGCGGCGTGAGCGATCTTGGCGGATAGCTGGTCGGCGCCGGTGGCGAGGGCCGACATGGCTCCTTCGGAGAGTTCGAGGGCGTCGGCTTGGGCGATGGTGTGCTCGATCGCTTCGAGCATCTCCTCGTCGGCGAGTCCGAGCGAGTCTCGCATGTACACGAGTGAGTAGCCGGTCATCTCGGTCTTGTCGTCCAGCCGGCCGATGGCCTCGGCGAACGATTCGGTTAGGGGGACTCCGGCGTTGAGTTCCCCGCGCATCGTCCGGAGTTGTCCCTCGGCTTCACCGATCTCTCCGGGGAGAGACCCGAGGGCGGTGCGGAGGTTGTAGACCGATTGGGTTACGAAGGAGACTCCGCCGGCGATCCATCCTCCGGCGGTTTTCATCCCTCCGGCAGCGTCGGATAACAGCGGGATAACGGCTTCGAGGACCGGGATCAGCCCGTCGCCGATGGCGGCTTTGGCTTCGGTCCACTCGGCGGAGAGGCGGCGCATCGAGTTCGCAGTCGAGTCCTGGGTGCGGTCGAGGTCCCCGATGGCTTTGCCGGCCTTCTCGGTGGCGACGGCGAGGGTGGCTTCTGCTTTCTCGAGGCGGGTGAGTTCGGAGGCGGATCGCTTCCCGGTGTCGGCGAGGGCTCGGGCTTGGACCTCCGCTTCGGAGACCGCGAGTCCGTAGGTTTTGAGCGCTTCTCTCTCTCCGTTGATAGCCGACTGGAGGGCTGCCATAACGGCTTGGGCGCCTCCCTGGGCGTTAGAGAAAGAGGCGACGTCTCCGGATAGGGTGGCCATCGCTCGGGATAGGCGAAGCGATTCCGATTCGGTGGCTCCGAGTCCCTGGACGACGTTGCCGGTGACGGCGAGCATTTGCTGGAGCTCGAAGTTGGCGAAGCCGGCTTTGTTGGCGAAGTCCTCTACGAACCGGCCGGCTTCCTCTGCTGCGGGACCGAAGGTGGTATCGAACGCGGCGCCGGCTTCCTCGGCGTCGATCGCTAGTTGTACGGTGTCGGCGGCGAACTGGGCGATCTTTGCTGCTGCTGCGGTCGCGGCAACGGCTTTGACAGCGGTTTTGAGTTTCCCTAGCGACCCGGTGGCTTTGGTGGCTTCGGCGGAGAGCCGGTCGTCCATCTCGAGGATGACTTTTTCCCGTTGGGTACCCATGCTGTGTCGTGGCTCCTCGGCGTAGTCGGGGGAGCCTCGGGCGGATGAGGGCTCGGGGTTCTCTAGGGGTTGAGTGTAACCAGTCTCAGCGGCGGTGCGGGTTTAGATGCCGGCGGCGTCGGGCTTCGAACTTCTCGATAGCTCCGATGGCTCGGCGCCGGTAGGCGGGCTCCGGCCGGCCGGCAGGGGTGCTGGCTTCGGCGAGCCGGTCGGCTTTGATCGATAGGTAGGCGAGAGCGCGGGTGACCTGATGCGGCGGGGCAGGGGCTAGTTGGTAGGGGAGGATCCCGAGGTGATCTATGCAGAGGGCGTAGAGGGCGAGGTCTCGGGGGTTCTCCCGGAGGCTTTTTTTGCGGCTTCGAGGTTCTCCGGAGCGGCGAGTTCGGTAGCTCGAGCGCCGATCTCGGCGAGGACGGTGCGGTTCCATTGTCGGATCTCGTCGACGTCGTCCCAGGTGAACATCGGCTGGTCGGTGTCGGGATCGAGGATGCAGAGGACCGCAGCGGCGGTAGCGATCCGGAAGTGGGTTTCGACCTCTCCGGGGTAGTCGTATTTAGCGAGGAGACGTTCGTAGACCTCGGTCGCTTGGGTGTCGTTGAGGGCGAGTTGCCGTACTCCCTGGGCGATCGCTGCCGGCGACGGTGCGGTCCCCTCGATGTATTGGAGATACTCGGCGGAGGCGGCTGGTAGGGCTCGGAGCCGTACCGACCCGAAGTCCTCGATCGTGAACGTCTCGACCGGTGGGGTCATGAGACGGGCGATCTGGTCTCGGGTGAGGGTGGTGGGGGAACCGTTGTCGGTCATAGGGAGCCTCTCTTAGTGGGGCGGATGCTAGCCGTTGGCCAGTATACGCTCCGAGCCCGACGGGGGTGTCGGGCTCGGAGGGGGCTTTTGGCTCAACCAGGAAGGGCTGGCATAGGGATGCTGGTTTGGGTTTTGGGTCTCCTGGTTGCGTGCTCTTCTAGGTTAGACGAACGCTCCGGATGTCGGGGTTTGGGCAGTGACGGTGATGTCCTCTCCCGACGGATTGTTCTCGAGGTGTCCCACCCGCGTGAGCCTGGCTGCTTCGGTCGATTCGGGGTTGAGGCCGGTGTATTGGGCATCTGTCCAGCGGACCACTGGGATCTCGACCTTGAACTGCCGGTCGGCGGATGCGGCTCCTTCGGAGTGGTTGGCGTCGAGGGTGAGGCTACCGGTGAAAACCTTCTCGGTGGTGGCTGTACCGGTTCCATCCTCAGCGGCGTTCAGGTAGTGGGTGTTGATGTAGGCGAGCTTCTCCCTCTCTCCGGTGTTGCCGGCGATCTGGGTGAGCTCGATCTCTCCCTCGAAGTGGATCTTGACGGCGTTGGCGCGGATCACCGAATCGGTGAGCATCGCCTCGTCGAAGGTCCAGCGGAGCCGGATGGTGCAGGCTTCGACGTTGGTTTCGGCGGTGCCGTCGACTGTCCAGGCGCAGTCGGAGCGGAGGAATGGGCGGTCCGATTCGTAGGACTCGGTGGTGGCGGATGACTGCCGTTCGAGGTCGAGTCCCCCTACGACGGCGGCGATCATCAACTCGGGGCCGTTGCTCCGCTTCTGGGCGGTGATCTCGACCTCGACGAAGAATCCGTCGATGACCCGTTCGATGGTGTTGTCGTTGTTGTTGTATTCGAACGAGATCCAGTCGGTAGCGGCGTCCTTGGTGATGGTATGGGTGTAGGGGTCGCCGGCGCCGGATACCGAGTCGGCTCCGAGGAGCGCAGCCATAACGGCGGCGGCGAGGTCCGCTCGGATCGGGGCGGCGCAGCGGGCTCCTGGCGTATATGAGTCCTTGACGGTGCGGGCGACGGTTTGGGACGAGCCGGCTTCCCTGATCTTGCGGTGCTGCTCTCCGTGGGTGAGCTCGACAGCGGACACGTAGGCGAGGAACTGAGTCGGGGCGACTCCGGTTCCCTTCGAGGACTGGAATCCGAATCCGAAGTACGAGTCCTCCGATGCCGCAGCGAAGGGGGTGGTTGACATTGGTCTCTCCTATTGGTCGGGGGTCTCGTCGGCGGCGGACTCGAGTAGCGGGTTGGTTTCGATCTGGCGGCGCGGTATGTAGATGATATCTCCGGGACCGACCACTCCGTGGTGAGGGAAGGTGCGGATGGTCTCTCCGATGTAGCGGGCGGGGACCGGAGTAGGGTCATCGGGTTCGTGGCCGGCGAGCCGTTCCTCGAGGTCGGCGATGGTGCCGCTGGTCGGGAGACCGGCTGCCGCTGCTCGAGCTTTGAGGTCGTCCTTGTGTCCCATAGTGTCGCTCTCCTCTAGGGGGTCTCAACGGTGTAGGCGTCGAAGTCGATGGTAATGGACCAGCAGAGGAATCCTCCTCCTATGGTCAGCGCCTCCGGTTCGGATACTTGCGGGGGGAGGGTGAGCTCGAGGCAGGTGCCGGATGGATAGTCGGTGCTGGTGAGCCTCCGGTTGTCCTCGACGGCGGCGGCGATGGTGTCGCCGAGCTCTATCACGGATCGGTAGTTGTCGGAGGCGAAGTCGGTGTCATGGATCTCGTCGGCTTCGGCTCCGTTGCCGTGGATGTCTTGTGGTTCGATGAGTGATACCCAGCCGCGGATGCTCCAGGCGCGCCATACGTGGTTGTGACCTCCGCCGGTGATGCGTTCCCGGCGGACTGCTTGGTCCCCTCCTCGGAGCCCGATCTCCCAGGCTCGGATCTGGTCGAGGCCGTCGATGTTGGCGACCCAGAGGTTGTAGGCGTCTCCCCTCCTCGGCCGGTCATGGATCCGGCCGATGCCGTCGATGCCGTCGATGGTTTCCACGATGGCGTCGAGTTGGTTGGTGTATGTCCCCATCAGGCTCTCCCTCCGGCGACTCGGGCGATACGGAGCCCGAGCTTTGATAGTTCGGCGGTGAGGTCGCTCTTGGTCGCTGCCCAGCCGTCCTCGACCATATGGTGTCCCTCGTAGCCGGCGGCGCCGATCTTGCGGGCGACGAGGAAAGCGACTGCTCGGCGTTCTGCTCCTGGGGGGATCCCTAGCTTCGACCCGACCCAGGGGATCAGCGCTTCGACCGGTGGCCGGCGACCGGGGTTGCGGCCGTCCTCGGCGATGTCGTGGTAGAGGGTCGGGTTGACGATCGTGCCGCGGATCCCTTTGGCGGTGGTCCGGACCTCGACTTCGTACCCTCCCCGGAGGGTCCCGGACCAACCAACGTGGGTGCGCTGAACGATGCGGGTTCGGCCGTGATGCATGATCTTGGAGACTGTCGCTTTGGCGAGGGCCGGTGTCATCCGGCCGGCTCGCTGAATGTTGCCGGCGGCTTGGTCGGGGACGAGTCTCGCTTTGATCATGATGCTGCGGGGGTTGGTCCCGCTCCGATCGTGAACCGGTGGAGGGCGGACGGTTCCGGGTCCCCTCCGCTGGTGGGGGTACACCAGACTCTGGCTTCATAGGTGCCGGAGGCGTCGTGGATCGGGTCGTCGGTGCCGGGGGTGTACTTGACGATCCCGCTCGCTGCGGTCTCGACGGTGAGCGCTCCGGTGAGGGCGAGGAGGGTTTTGGTGCGGAGGTCCCAGACTCGCCAGTCGACGCTGCTGTAGGCGGTGAGGTCCCAGGCGGAGCCGTCTCTCTCGATGGTGAATTGGAAGGGGCGGAGGATCCCTCCGACGGCGCCGAGCTCACCGATGTTGGTGATGATCATGTGTCGAAGTCCTTCCGTCGGATGGTGGTAGTGGTGTCTCTGCGGATGGTAGTGGCTTGGTTCCGGCGCGTTGTGGTGGATCTCCGGGTGGATCGGATCCTTCGGGTTACAGAGATGAGCTCTCCGGGGATCCCTTGGACGAGGGTCGAAGCGGAGCCGGCGGTACCGGCGAGGGCGGTGCGGACGGTGCGGTAGATAGAGCCGGCGGGGGCGGCGATCCCGGCGAGGGCGGTACGGGCGGTGCGGATGATGGTGCTGCTCGAGGCGATGCTACCGGCCGGGGTGACCTTCGGTGTTTTGGTGGTCACGCCGGTTGGGGTGGAGGCGCCGGTGTAGGCGCTAGTGGTGGCGGTCCGGTTGATGTCTCCCTCGGTGTCGATGCTGCCGGCGAGGCTGGTAGCGATGTGGGTGGCGAGGTCGCCGGCGAGGTTGGCGGCGCCGGTGAAGGTGCGGCGGATTGTCCCAGAGATAGCTTGGGTGGCGAGCGAAGCTGCGGAGGCGATGGCTCCGGTGATGGTTTGGGTGACGGATTTAGTGACGGCGCCGGTTGGGGTAGCGGTCCCGGTGGCTTTGGTGGCTGCTCCGCTGGTGGTCGCTCCGGTCGGGGCAGTCGATCCGGTGAGGGCTCGCGCGGCGGCTCGGGTGATCGACCCGGTGGCAGTGATGGTGCCGGCGACGGCGAGGAGCTTCAGTCGGAGGGTATCGAGCGTGCCGGCTCCGGGGAGGGTGCCGGTGTAGGTCGCGGTGACTGCTCGGGTCAGGTTCCCTGCCGTGGCGGCGGCGCCGGTGAGGGCTCGGGATATGGCTTTGGTGATGGTCCCGGCGGTGGAGATGCTGCCGGTGGGAACGTGGGCAGCGGTTTTCCCTACTTGGCCGGCGACGGGGGCGGTTCCAGCGGGAGAGTGCCGTGGGGCTTTGCTCGTCGATCCGGTCGGTGTTGCTGCTCCGGTGAGGCTCTGGGTGGGTTCCTTGGTGGCGGCTCCGGTTGGGGTCGCAGATCCGGTGAGGGTGTGCTGCGGTTCGAGCTCGAGCGCTCCGGTCGGGGTAGCGGCTCCGGTCGGGGAGACGGTTTCGACGGTCGCTGCCGCGGCCATCTCGAGAGTGACTTGGAAGATCATCGACCCGGAGGACGAGTCGTCCCAGGAGACGGTCGGGTTGTAAGTGCCGGTGCTCTCTAGGGCGCGGAGGAAGCAGGCTCCCTGGAACTCGTTGTCTCCGCCTCCGCCGGCGTTCCCCTCCTGGAGGACCTTCTCCCAGCCGGTGTCGCAATCGAAGTCGTCGATGGTGTCGGTCGTGGATGATTGCCAGTAGCAGGCGCCGACGATGGATAGGGTGTTGGCGTCGGTGGTGGTGATCGACGCTCCGGTGAGGGAGGTGCCGCTGCTGCCGGTGTTCTCGTTCCCTTGGTCGTAGACGTTGCTGGCGGTGAAGCCGGAGGGGAGATAGTCGGCGTCGATCTCGAGGACGAGGAGCCAGCCGGAGTCGGTGTCGGCGGGGGTGACGGTGACGGTAGCCGATTCGGAGGCTCCGGCCTTTTTGGTGAATACGGTGTGCCCAAACCAGGCGGTGCCATCCCAGGCGTGATCTACGTCGGTGAAGCCGGTGCAGGATGCCCAGCCGGAGAAGAGGCCTCCGCCGGCGTAGATGGCGACGAGGAGGTTGTCCTCGGTTGGGGTGTCGTCGAGGGTGACCGATATGGTGCTGTCCGATTGCCCTACGGAGGTTCGCTTGAACTGGACGATCGGGCCGTGGTCATTTGAGCGGAGAGCGATGCAGCAGTTGGCTTCCTCCTCGGCGGCGTTGATGGTGGCGGTGGTTGTCCCGGTGGCGCCGGCGGTGGCTTTTTCCCCGTGGGCGATAGCGAGGGTCCCATCGTCGCCGGCGGTGGTTTGCTGCTCGAGGATCTCGGAGATGGATTCGAGGTTGGCGTTGGCCCAGGATCCGAACGAGTTGTTGTCTCCGGATGCGGAGATGGCGACGATCCTGGTGTTGGCGGTGGTGGTGGTGACTCCGG
>Ga0180431_10000957_pt1 | contig 40503 bp, 56 predicted proteins | sample SS_ome_11_FD_132459 | JGI IMG/M metagenome (GOLD analysis project Ga0180431, IMG submission 132459) | Hypersaline lake sediment archaeal communities from the Salton Sea, California, USA - SS_1_MS_1 metaG | ecosystem: Environmental > Aquatic > Non-marine Saline and Alkaline > Hypersaline >... | reverse complement strand
TGACGATTCTGTCACAGATCACGAACTCGCGCAATTCGTCAAACGGTTACGAAAAGCGTATATTGACTACGGCTTTACCCAAGTCACCGTTACGGAGATTGTTGTACCATGAGCGAAAAAAGTGAACCGGTCACCCGCGGCCAATTGCTCGCGGCTTTCATCAATGTTGATTTTGCACTTTATGAGGACGCCAGACGCGTTGGCCGCGGTCAACCATCCTCGTTCCAAACCGACCAGGAACACGCCGAGAAGGTCCAATTGCGATCGGACATGGCAGAAAAATTGCGGGAGCTTGGGGTCCATGTCAGAATCTCATAACCCATTCGACACCATGACAGACGCCGAGATTGTGGCGCAAATCATCGATTACACAACTCAGCACAAATTGGCACAATTGGCCGTTGATGGCATATCGGCCGCAACCCCGGTGCTCGACGGTGACGCGGTGCGAATAATCCGGCTAAAAATGAAAATCCTGGAATTGGCGATCGTAATCCACCAAGCAGAATTACTCGAACGACGAAGGAGAAATCAGGATGGATCAACAGAACGACAAACCGAGAATGACGACGACGATCGAGGAGCAACTTCAACTCGCGCTGACGGAATATTCGATTCTGCAACGCAAACTGAAACCGCTTCTGGCGGAACAAAAAGAACTCCGGGCGACCATCAAGGCACTAACCCTTAACGGTTGGCAAGCCATCACGTTCGCCGGGGTCGAGGTCACGATCCGGGCCGGTTCGCAAAGGATCACATGGGACACGGCTGGGCTGACGCGGTACGGTCAAACGCACCCCGAGATTTTCAACTTCCGTAGAATTAAAAACGTCGATCCAACCATCAGCATAAAAACGCTGAAGGAAACCAGCTAATGGCGGCATACTTCAAACGGTGCCCGCATTGCGATCGGTTGATCAATAAGGGCGCATTTAATCGACACGTCGAACTTTGCGCCAAATGTGACCCAGCCGAATTGGCGGACATGCTGGAACAGGGCTACACAAAAAACGCAATCGCTAAACATATGGGAATATCTCGCGGGTTCGTTGGTGACAGAACGCGAATGCTGGGATTGTCCCGAAATCCCAACGTTCCAATGATACACGACTACACCCCGATCGAACGGCGTGATTTGCACCCAAACCTCGCGCCCGCGTTCGGCATTCGCCGGTCATGCAACGAGCGCTGTCCGCATTGGGAGACTTGCACAACCCTCATGAGATTATCCCCATATGCCTGGGCCATGTGCGAGCGGCCGGCGTCGAACATGGTGCAGGCGATTAGTGACCAACCCTACATATTGGAGATTTATCGCACATGAGCACACGAAGACGGGTTGCCCTTGTCGGATGTTGTTTGTCAATCATTTGTGTTTGCGTGTTACTTGAGATTTCGTTCATTCTGCTGACGAGGTGAGAAATGACCATATACCAACCGGAACCCGATCCGCGTCCCGGATGCTTTACCGCGCTGGTGATTGTTTGTCTCGTGCAAATTTGCATTATCGCCGCAATGGTGTTGCGGTTCATCGCATGAGACTACTGGATTTGTATTGTGGCGCTGGTGGGGCGGCGATGGGTTACCATCAGGCTGGATTCAACGATGTGCTGGGGGTTGACATTCACCCCCAGCCAAATTACCCGTTCAAGTTCGTACAGGGCGACGCCCTCGATTTCCTGGCTCAATTCGGCGGCCAAGCCGAATTAATCCACGCTTCGCCCCCGTGTCAGACATTCAGCCAAACGCGCCATTTGCCGAACACGAAGGACCGCGAACCCCCGCCGATCGCCGCTCTCCGTAACATGTTACGGGAAACCGGCCGGCCGTATATCATCGAAAACGTACCAGGCGCCCCGCTTGAAAACCATGTGATGCTGTGCGGCACCATGTTTGGATTGCCGCTGATCCGGCATCGCTGGTTTGAATGTTGGCCCGAGATTGTATTTTCCCCGGCCGCGTGTCGTTGCAAACACTTGACCACGGCAAGCCACCGGCAGAGGTCGTCATTCTCAAACGGCGCAACTGCTATCTGTGTCACGGGTCACAATTTCATAAATGAGGACGGCAAGATCGCAATGGGAATAAACTGGATGACACGGAACGAACTCGCCCAGGCTATCCCCCCGGCATATACCAGATGGCTGGGTAAAAAAATGATTGAGCACTTGGAGAATGCAAAATGAAAGCCATAACCCTATACCAACCATGGGCGAGCCTCATTGCCCTTGGAAAGAAAAACATCGAAACACGATCCTGGAACACGTATTACCGCGGACCGTTGGCGATTCACGCCGGTAAGGGGACCACGAGCGAGAGTCGAAACATCGCCGAATTGGCAGGGCTCAAATTGTCCGAACTCCCGCGCGGCGTAATCGTCGCCGTCGCTGATATCGTCCATGTCGATAAAGTGCAACTGCACAATCTCCCAATGTTCAGTGAGCGGCTTTGGGGCGACTATTCCCCCGGCCGGTTCATGTGGTACCTCACAAACGCCAAACCGCTCAAGGAACCAATTCCCGCTCGCGGACTCCAGGGAATTTGGGAATGGGATCACTTTCCGCATATTTGCCCGCTGTGCCATGGGCGAGGCGAATGCCAAACATGCAACGGGGCGGGGTTCGTAAAATGACAGAAATATGTCAACTGTGCGGCGAGCCCATTATTGACGGGCAGAAAACCAATTACCACCACCCTGACCGGGAAAACGATCCCGAGACGACGGTCCTGGTGCATCAGGATTGTCATGTCAAATATCACAAAGAACGGGGTGATTTTGTGCGGTGGGGCGCATTGGCCAGAACGGCCGGGACCCGCGGATATCGGGCGGCGCTCGACCGTTGCCCGGATTTTCACCGCCGGGGCGGCGTTACCCGATCCCATTCCGCGCAACGCGATGCAAACGGCCGGTTTGTCAAAGCGCCCTTGGCTTATTCCGTGAGTTAGTGTAAAATGTTTCTGTCAACGTCGGGACCCAAAAAACGGAAATGATTATTAGACAAAGCCACATCACATCAATAGACCAACCGCCCCGATCTCCGTCGTTTTTTGCCGGCGTTGACACCCCGCAGAACCGGTCCGGGGCGGTTGGTTTGTTTTCCGGGAGTTCAACCAATGGCACGAGGTAGAATCATCACCAACGCGATCACGCGCGACAAGGCGATCCATGACATGTCAAACGACACCAGCCGCCTTGCGTTTACGTGGTTAGTCACATTTGCAGACCGAGAGGGCCGGACCCATGGCGATCCGGCCCTCGTGCGTTCTATGCTGTTTCCCAGGCGCGATGACGTAACAACGGAACACGTAAAGTCATTCATCCAGGAATGGGTCGATCTCGGTCTGGTCGAACATTACGAGGCGAGCGGCGATTGGTGGATATCGTTTTTACGGTTCGACAAGAACCAACCCGGGCTCAGAAAGGAACGGGAACCGGAAAGCAACATACCGCCCCCACCAGGAGCACAATCCACACCGGCCGCACCAACGGACCCGCCTGGGTTTGGTATGCCGGACGAATGCCGGAACGATGACGGACCAATGCCGGATGAATGCCGCGAAATTGACGGCATAAGAGAAGAGAAGAGAAGAGAAGGGAATAGAAGTGAATTACCGCAAAAAACACGCGAGACGGATATCCCTCAACCGGATACTTCGACGGTTCCACATGATCAAACCACCGCCGCTTACCAGGAAATTCGGCAAACGTGGATCGCATTATTCCCGGAAAAACGGCAACCGCGGGCGGTGAACAAAACCCTGCAGGGAAAAGTCCGCACCCGTTGGCGGTCCGATCATTTCCGAGAGAACTGGCAGGGCGCATTGGAGCGGGCGTCCCAGTCCAGTTTTTTGCAAACCGCTCCATGGTTCGATTTAGGATGGTTTTTGCGGAATGATGATCATTACGATCGGTGCCTCGCCGGGAATTATGATGACAAACCGGGGCGGCTCCCACCGGGCCATAACGGGCGACCGATCGACAGACAACACAAAGGCGGTGTTTTTTAATGGTTAACCAGGATACATTGGTCACGACCGATACATGCAACGCAAACGCGGTGCAACCAATGAAGCGGATATTGCTCTCGGAAATTGACGTTTCCTGGCATCCGTTGGTCCGCGAGGCGGTAGCGGCCGCGCAACGCTGGAAGCGTCAAAAAGCGACTGGTGGCAACCGTCGCCTCTCGTTGGTTCTGGCGGCCGCATACCGTGACGAACGGGCGACGGGTAAGGGCGTTGGTAAAACGCACATGTTGAAGGCGCTTTTGCATTGCAATTGTTACACCGTGGACGGGGTCCCGGTTGGTTTCACTGGTCGATTCTACGAGGCGAAAAAGCTGATCCGCCTCGTGAAAAACACCAACCCGGGCGGGCTATTTGGTGACGCGGATGTAATCGCGATCGATGACGTGGGGACCGAGGGGACGTTACCATACATTGCCGCGGACATGCAAGGGCACGAGATCGCCATGCGGTATTATTCGATCGTCAATTGGTGCTATGAGCGTCAACGCGGTTTGCTGGTTTCCACGAACCTCACCCTGGACCGGGACGGCGGAGAATTCGGTCGCTACATTGGGCCGCGGGCATGGTCACGGCTCCAACAAATGGCCCCGCCCGGGCTCATGGTTGACTTGACCGGGGTCCCGGATTATCGGCTCAAATTGTCGGGGCGGCTTGCGTCATAATGCCTCAATATGGCTGGCTCTGCACATGCGGGCATTATGAGGAATCGCGTTACCATTGCTCGATTTGCGGCACGGAGCCACCTTGGGGTTGCGAATGTCCCCAATGCACCGATCGAGCGCTTGACGAATGGTACGGGATGAATGACCCGGACACAGACGGCATGGTCTGGGCAAAATAACACACAAAGGAGATTTGCGATGAAAAATGATGACTGGAACGTTTCGACTGAGAAATTATCACCGAACACGGAAATGCTGATTATTGCTATTGAACACTTGCCAACCGGCCGCCGATTCAGCGTTGCTGGAAAACTAAGAGGCGGCGGTTGGCAATATGCACTCGATGGCGACATGCCAGGAACCTGTTCCCAATATAAGGTCATTGGCTGGAAACCGCTCCCGGAACCCCCGCTTTTCCCGGCTACTCTCAGCATTGAATTGGTGACCGAGGATTTTCACGCTTTGCCGTACCGCGACCGCCCGAAATTGGCGACAACGGCAATATTCTACATGAGTGCCGCTTGCCAATCACCGCTGAATTTCGGCGTTGCAGACATGATGCTCAAAATGTCCGGGCAATTGCCAGACGAAGGGCCAGACGGCCGACTTCGCTGGGGCGGTGCATATGCCAAGATTTTAGCCGAACTCGATGGACTGAACAGCGGCGGCGGGAACCGTTTCTAATGGCGACCGCGATCGAATGGACCGGCCGCACATGGGACGAAATGCCAAACATGCAAGGAGAATCATAATGGGCTATATTACTGAGGTCGTTGTAACAACGCACGAAAAGCGGAGTCATCCATATGAATTCGGTCACGCCGATGCCAGCGTAACTTTGACGGTAACCGTGGAGCCAAACGAAAGCGCCGCGGACATTATCGACGCCGCGCTTTTGACGTGTCGAAACCATTGCTATGAGAACCTGGATGAATGGCTGGGCGACATTGAGCACGAGCGGGAACAAGAGCGTTTGTTGATCCGCGTTCGGAGTAAACTGCAACGGCTAGAGAATTGGCGCGAACTTTCCCCGGACAAATTGCTCGAATTCTGTAACAAACTCGAGGAATCCATACTCGAGATCACCGATCCCGATGAGCGCATGAAAGCGCTCGTGCGGTTCGAGTCTGGGTTGAGCGCGGCCAATGAAAAGATTTTTGCCGCAATAATTAGCGAAGGGGACGACGATGAAGAAGAGTGAACACCATGTAAAAGCGGGATTCGACACATACCGCAGGACCATCTTGGAATGGCACGATTTCATTGAGCATGAAAACGGCCGGTTTGAAATCGACGGGAAGGATTACGGGCGGTTGATGGTTCTCCACGAAACGCCGCGTTGGGTTATTCTCCGCGCGTTTGGTGATTTTGTACCGCACCCGGACGACGAGGAAGCGCCCGCGATTCACCGGCCGGCTGTTTACATGCTTTGCCGTGTCAATGACGACCGCTCGCGTATCGCAATTCATACCACGGCGGAGAATTTTGCGGATGACATGGAATGGCGGCGGGCGGTTGCGATCCTCATGAAGTGGATCAAAACGGACGAGGGAAAAATAGACGGGGCGCGGAATGAATCTACTAGCGCTTGACGCGAGTACAACTATAACCGGTTGGTGCGCGGCCGTTGACGGCGAATATGCCGATAGCGGGACTAAGAGATTTTCCGATAAACTTCCTGGTTGGTATCGTGTGTTCGAATATGTCCGATGGCTGGAAGCTGGGCTCGCCTCATGGGGTCCGGTCCATGCCATAATATACGAACTCGCAACCGGAAACAGTGGTGGCAACATGGCAACCCACCGGATGCTTGGCTCCCTCGAAGGTTTCACGCGGTACAAGGCATTTTTGCATTCAATCAGGTTTGTGACGGTGACCGCTACACAAGTCAAAGCGTCCGGTGCCCACAAGGGGCCGGCCGGGTTGATCGGTGCCAGCGGAATCGCCGGACGGAAAATAACCCGACCGGACGAGGCGGACGCGATCGGCGTCATGTCGGCCGGCTGGGCAAAAATAGTGAAAGGACGACTATTGAAAGATTGATGTCAGTCTTTCCGCTTGTTAGCACCGTGTAGTCATCAGAGAGAACTAACGCGGTCTAAATTGCATTGGCGTGGAATTTGACTTGGTAACGGGCGGAAATATACCACAACGGCCACCTTGACAAGGCTCAAGGTGGCCGTTTTCTTTTCCTGTCCTATGGGTCAATTATTCCACGTTGAACCATTCCGTTACGCTGGTCAAGATGGCATTGGCGGAAGCTACCTTTGCCCGTATTCCCCAGCGGCCCGGTTCGTCAATGTCCCCGTCAGCTAGTGTATACTCGATTTGACCATCTGACCCATCGGTGACAAATGCGGCGTTCTTTTCTGCTTTGTTGCGGCTGGGATCGATCAGCACGATTTTCTTTGACGTGGTATAACCGGACACGTCAACGGCGTTCCCGGTGTCTTTGTCCGTTATGGTCAATACCAACGTTTGACCGTAATCTTCCGATACAATGCCATTCAGGCTCATGGTGTCCTCACTTTCATGCTTGGCGATGGTTGCGCCGTAACGTCATAAGACGGGGACGGGTTACACAATGCGGCCACCGTTGGTGATTGGTTGACAATTACGGTCAGTGGGAATTCCACCAAGTCCGCCAAGGCACCAATAACCAACCCGGCATATATCCAGCAAACATGCGGCCGATCCTGAGTCCCGATCGCGCCATCCGCGACCGGGAGCACCGCGACCGTTGACCGCCTTTTGTTCTGCGTGTCGATCGCCATTTTTACGCGTCCCCAAGTTTGCCTTGTGCGAATGTGGTTCCATCGTCGCTCATGGTCCCGTCCAAGATTTCCGTTCCGGCGTCGTTGAATATTCTCCGCTCGGTGGCCGTTGACTGCGTGTTGTTTCTCAACCACATATAGACCAGCATCACCGCTTGGCGGAGCGTTGGCGTCGCCGGAATGTCAGCCGCCCCCGTGATTTCGGAAATGGCCGTATCGGCCAGCGCGGCCGAGTCCACCAGGATCGCGTCAACAACTGTATCGATGGTATCCAATTTGCCTTCGTTCGTGTCGCCCTGGCTGGTCAATTCGTCAATGAGTAAATCCAGGCGCCCGCCGTCAGCCCAATCGGTCTGCAGTTCGGCCGTGTCCGCGAGAATGGCGTCAATGAGCAAATCCAACCGCCCACCGTTCACCAAGTCCCCTTGGATTTCGTTTGTGTCGGCTAGGACCGCATCCAGGTCGGTCCACAATTGTTGACCGGCTTTACCTGCATCCGTGTGACCCGCGCTGGTTTCATCCCACACGGCGTCTGCGATCGCGCCGGCCGTTGGATCGTTGAGCGCCGAAAAACCGCTGTCTAACTCCGCTTTGGTTGGGCCGTCGTAATCGGCTAGGGCCGTGTCCGCTTCGGCGTTGATCAGATCATAGACCCCGCTTTGCATTGCATGGACGCCGACACATGCCATGCCTCGGATAACGTAAACACTGGTATTGTCCGGCTCTGTACCCCAAGCCATGCAAACGGTAGCTATCTTTGTTGTGCCGTCATAGTCCGAGATTGTCCGCGCCTGACCAGCCCCGGTCCCCGACACAATGATTAAGATTGTCTGATTGTAAAAGTCATCAATCGCGCTTGCACCAGCCGCCAGGGTTATTGTTTGCGCCCCGCCCGTTTGTGCGGTTGTCTCGCCTACCAAAACCTCGGTATCTGCGATTTCACGGAGTAGCCGACCAGCGCTGGTCGCTATGTTGTGCGTTGCACCAGTCAAAAGTTCGTCCCAAACCGCATCTGCGATCGCGGCCGCGGTTGGGTCATTCAGGGCGGCAATCAGCGCTGGTACGTCGTCCGTTTGGAGTTCGTCCGTGTCCGCCACAATGGCCGCCAGTTGTGTGCTGTTGGCATCAATCTCCGCCCGGATCGCGGCCGCGGTTGGGTCGTTGAGCGCCGAAATCTCCGTGCTCAAAGAATGCGCCTGGACCTCTTCGCCGAATGACCCGGCCGCGGTATGCCCGCTTTTCGCCTCGTCCCATACCGCGTCTGCTATGGCTGACGCATCCGCCCCGGCTTGGTTGTCACGTATTGCTTCGAGGGCGTCCGTGCCTTTGTCGAACCCGGACCAGTCCCCATCGGATGCCGCCAGCTTTGCAATGACGGAATCGTTGACCACGTCGTCAGCATCGGCGACGGCTAGCAAATGGTCGAGATTTATGTCCGAGAGAGCCGTGTCAACTTGGGCGTTTACCTCGGCCGCGCTCAAGTCGTTGAGCCCTGAAATCGCCGCGTCCAGGTTGTCAATGTTGCTTTCAACGGTGCCTAACGTCTCGCCAAATGTCCCGGCAGTTGTATGCCCGGACCGTGCTTCATCCCATACGGCGTCTGCGATCGCGCCCGTGTCGGCACCCGCCTGATTATCCCGGACCGCTTCCAGGGAATCGGTCGAATTATCGAACCCGGACCAATCCCCATCAGACGCGGCCAATTTGGCAAGAATCGAATCATTGACCGGATCGTCCGCATCCGCCACCGCAACCAAATGATCAAGTTTGTTCACTTCGATCGCGTCTTGAACTTCGGACTGTACTTCTGCATCCCAGTCCGAATTCCACGGAACGCCGGTTAACCCTGCACCGGCCGCGCCGATTTCGGCCGTATCGGTGAGAATGGCGTCAATGTCCGTTCCGCATTGCTGGCCAAACGTACCGGCTCCTACGTGGTCGCCGGCCGCTTCATCCCAGACCGCATCCGCAATCTCGCCGGCCGTTGGTGCGCTTCCGCCCGTTGGCGCTTCCTCCAGGGCGTTGGCCGTGAACCGGCTGACACCCCCGTCACTTTCGACAAGTTCATTCAGCAGAGCATCGGCCGCACCCGGCTTGGACGCCGGATCGTATGTCGCCGCCAGCAGATGATCCAGATGGATTTCTGCTAGGGCCGTGTCTACCTCTGCGTTTACCTCGGCCGTCGATACGTCGTTAAGCGCCGCAATAAGTCCGGGCACGTCGTCCCCTTGCAGTTCGTTGGTGTCAGCCACAATGTCAGCCGTTTCTGCTTTTACGGCCGCGATGTCAGCAGACACACTCGCGCCGGCCGGCGCACCAAGTCGAGCGTAGTTGTCCCCGGTTTGGGCCGTGTGACCGGTCAGGGTCCCAACCGTGGTCACGTTGGCTACCGTGTCGGCCGCGGGGTCAAAGTAACTTGCGGCGGCCAGAGTCCGCGCTTCCATTTCCGCGTTCGTTGGACCGTCATAATCTGCCAGCGCCGTATCACAAGCGGCGTTGATTTGGTCCGTTGGATCGCTGCCCTCGATATTTGTAACGTTGACATCCAATTGGTCCGTGGAAAACATCGTATCATACCAGTTGGATGTAACAATCATAAACTCCCGCCATACCGGGAGCGCCCCGCTCTCGTGGATCGCCACCGTAAGCGGTCCTAACGTGTTGGTGTCGGTCGTGTCCAATTGCAAATAATACCAACCGTTCTCGTCATGGGTTGCCCCGCTGGAGTCGTTGCTTTGCGCGAATGCCCCGCCGTTTTTCGAGAGTCGGATGTCAGCCTGAGAGATCGTCAGCCCTGTTTCGGCCGTCTTTCCGTCCGTGTCGTCCAGGAATGGACCAAAACGGAGCGTTTTTGCGGTGCTTTGTTTTAGATATTGCATCGTTACCTCTGCTGTCTATAATGTTGCATCATTGCCGGAACGCTCGATGACCCGGCCGAATACCAGGACCAATCGCCCGCGAATTCTACCCACGGGTTGTAATCGTCCGTGCTGGTGTCATTTTCCGGCAGGTCGGACGCGGACGCATCCCCATATCGAAGATCACCGTCATGACTATTCCCGCCTGCGCCGGTGGCGGGATCGCCACCGGTCCCAATCTCTACTACCGGGTAATCCCCGTCATAGACCTCTAACTCTGACGTTGTGCCGCTCATGCCCCGGTTGGTTAGGCTGGTCGCTAATTCGGTCGTGTCCCGTGTCAGTGAGAACAATGTCCCACGTAATGACCCGTCCGATTGGTGGACCCGAACCTCAAGCGCCATGTACTGATTTGCGCGGGCGTTTTCTTCCATCAGCCGCATTTGCAATTTGACCGATTGGGCCGCCAATGTTTGGGCGGCCAACGCTGGGCCGGTGAATTGCAAATATAAATGGTCCGTGTCGGCCGCATCCCCGTCCCCGTCCTTTGAGATTGTGGTCATGGTCGTGCTCTGCTTTGTTGTGTCGGCGGTTGACCGGATCGCCGTGGTCGTGTTATCCCAGTTGGAGCCATACGCCGGGGTTATGGGCGGCGTTTCGCCGGATTGTAGATATAGCCTAGTCGCCATCGTCCTCAAACTCGATTTCAAACTTGTCGAACAAATCCACAATTTCGGCGGCTTGGATCATCGGCCATTTTGTGAATGCCTTTAGTTCGTTCTGCAGGAATTCGAACACCCGGCCGTTTTTGATCGTCATCTTGAACGGGATCTCCTTCTCCATGTTCCAGCGAACTTGTGACGTTCCGTTTGGTAATCGAGTCTCGTGGTAGTCGATTTCGGCCGCGTAACCGTCGTCAAATTCGAGCGCGGTCAGAACCGCCAGGGCGCGGTGCGCCCGTTTGAAATCGCCCTGTTGGGACCCGACAATATCCCGGACGGTGACCGCTTGCCACGTCGTCAACTCGATCGTTTTGCTCTGTTTCTTTGCCATTCCAAATCTCCTTTTCTAAATCCAATAACCCCAACACCGGAGCCATACGTCCATAGTGCTCGTGCCGCTCGCCTCGACCCGGTAATATATGTCACCATCGGTGCATGGAACTGGGCCGGTGTTCTCGTTCGGGTAATCGCTCCCATGCACCGGTCTGGCGCTCATTGCGTACCAATAAGTGCTGGTTGGCCCAATAGCAAACCAATTGTCACCGGCTCCGCTATCAGCGGCGATAATTTGAATCAAGAGCGCCTTTGCATCGGCCGGAATTGCGCTACTCCAGGACGTGTTTTCAATTTTGGTTGCAGTTCCCACATCCGAGAATGAATCACCGTCAAAGCTGGTATTTGTCAATGGTGCCGACAGCGGGTGGAATGCATAAACGTCATAGGTAGTAGAACTTTTGACTGATTTCAGATTGCCGTCAAAATGAATATCATCGGCGTCTGGTGCAGTGCCGGTCGAGCCGACATAGAGCCCCGTGCCGATCCTGGTAGCGCCGTCAACTATCAGATTGTCGGTGCCTGGGTCCGCATCTTGACCTATCCAAATTCCACCGGAAGCGGTTATGTAATCGGTTACGTTCAGATGGCCCGGAGTTGTGATTTCGGTAGCGTAAAGCGTTATTCTCGAAAGAGACGAGCTGGACTGCAACCACATATACACCGGATTTCCGCCCGGATTCGTTGCAGAATAGAGTTGTAATGTAGTTGTCCCGCTGGATAAAGACGCGCCGACATTGGCTTGCATGACACTAGAACTGGTAAAATACAAAGCCGAACTTTGCGAGACGGTTGTACCTATCTCAGTTGATAATCCATCTGAATTGATGATTACATCCCCACCCCCGGCCGTTATACTCCCATCCGTGTCAATGTAGACCTCGACCTCTTCGCCGTCAGTCCCGCCCCGGAAATTGAGACGGCCGGCCGATTCATCCCAGAACAGGTTGGCTTTGTTTGTCGCAACCTCGCCAATTATGACATCACCGCCGGGGTCCCATGACCCAACGACAGCGGAGCCGGCGTAAAATTGCAGGCCGTCCGTTGGGTCAATGGTCAGATGGCTCGTCTCATATTTGCCCAACCCGACCCCATAGGTATCTGTGGAATACCCATAAATCCCGTTGAGATTGCCTATTGCCCAATGTTCGACCCATGACCCACCAGTAGCGGTCACGTTGCCAACAATGGTTGGCCCGTACCCGCCCGAGTCAACGCCGCGCACCGAGTACAGGTCAATCCAGCCCTCGCCTACCGCGCCCATTGAGAAAACGGCGTCACCCTCGTTCCAGGTATTGCCACCGGACCCGTCAACGTTCCGGGTCACGGTGTAGGAATAAGGGCCGGTTCCCGATGGTCCGGCCGTGACGAGCATTTGTTCATACTTGCCAGACGTTTCCAAAATTACGTAGTCATTGGCGGCTAGGTCATTGTGCTCAACGTATATGGTAGTGGCGGTCGTGCTGGTTATTGCGCTGGTAAGGTATGTCGTTGGCCCGACCAAGATCCGCCCGCCGATCGTCGCCATCACATCCTGGGCAACGAGATTTGATACCCAAAGTTCGGCCGCGTGGAGCGTCAGATATTTCTTGGTTATTGACCCAAGGTTGACCGTATAGGTGTCTGTCGGGTCCACGTCGTCTGAGAATGTCGCTCCGCCCACAACGTCCAGCGCGTAACTCGGGGCGGTCGTTTTGCCGATCGAGATACCGCCGTTTGGCACCACAACATCATAGCTTGCCAACATGGCAAGCGTTGACGGTGCCAGCCCGGACGCGGCCGCATTGGTGCAAAACGCAAAATACCCGCCAGATTGGGTCGCCATGATATAGTTAGCGCTCGGTCGTGTGAAACTCATCGTGACCCCAGTTGACGAGATACTCCAGTTTGCCGCTGTACCATGAACCCCCAATGATTTTTGGTAGACATCCAAACCGTAAGATGGTGAACTGTGACCGATCCCAACATTCCCGTCAGAACCGCGCACAAAAAGAGCATGGGTCAACGTGTCAGATTCAACCCGAAAATCAATGTCCGATCCATGTTGGTTGACCGCTACTTCAGAATCGCTCCAGGTTTGCCATGCATCGTTGTACGCATCCCCCAAAAAGACATAATTCATAATGTTGGTATCTGCCGATCCATAAACCCCGAAATTTGCCCAGTCAGCAGAACCGCCCGCATTGTCAATATTGAGGTCAAAAAAGTTAAACGCAACCCCACCGCTGGCCCTGGTCGTTGTGACGGTTATGGTTGGTGTAGATGCCTCGACGGTCAAACCGGCGAACTGCACAGAATCCCCCGTGTCAACCCCCTGATCCATGGACCCCACATAACCCCATTGGGCGGCGCTTATTGTGACCGCTCCGATGTTTTCCAGTTGTTGGATTTCGGCGGTCGTTAGGTTTTTCAGCTCGTCCGGGAACCCATCAACGTCCGTTTTAAGCGCGGAAATATCCACGCCGTCAACGTTCCCAACATTGGTAATTGCAAATCCGCCCATATCGAGCGCGGCCGTCATTGTCCCCTGAACCTCGAAATTCTGTACATACGCATCACCGTCCGCGGCAATCTCGGCCGTGATGACGCCCCCGCTGGTGAATTGGAGCGCCCCGGTCATTACCCCGCCCGCCTTTGGCACGTAAAGGTCGGAATTCTCAACGGTTGTCACAATGACCGTAGAGGCGACCGGCTGAGAATGACTACTCATGGTCGTCATCGAGCGGACGTGCCCAGAGAGAAATTCGGTTCCCGAGTCCGGCCAAATGTCAATGGTTGAGCATTTGACGCCAACCGTCTGAGCACCAGCGGCCGTTATTTCGTTGGTGACTTCGAGGATCACCAGGTCGTCATCTATGTCTATTTCTGTGTATCCGTCAATGACACGCTTATACACAACGCGCACCGTGTCGCCGGGGTTGAGCGCCGTTGCGAGTCCGGTCACTTTGATATCATATGCCTCATTGTTGTCTTTGTGCCGCGCGAGCCATTCATAAGCGGCATCAAAGAGCGCGTCCGCGGCTTGCTCGTCGTGCGACGTGTCCACGTCCAGCGGTACCACGTCCTTAAACTGGACCGCCTTCTCATATCGGCCAATTGCAGATTCTGTAGCGTCGTGTTTTAGGTAATTGTTCGACACGTCCAAAGTGTAACCGGCCGGTGCTGATTGCGTTGTACTGGCCAGCGTCACGCGGGCAGGTCCGAACCCGGCCCCATATGGGTAAATCCGCGAGAATCGCTCGTAACTTTCCTCGCTTTTCTCAAGCTGGGTAATTATGGCTACGTCGTCATTGTCGGCCACCGAAACCGGATCGGCCGCATGTCCACCAACGAGACGGATGCCGCTATCCGCCTGGTCGTCTTGCAACCACACGACTTCGCGCCCGTCGCCGAGGCGGAAATGCTCTCCGGTCTGTTCCGCCAACCGGCAAAGGGCGGCCAGGACCGTTTCACCGTTGAACGACAAATAAACGCTGGACCCCGCCTCGGCGTGTCCGGTCACCGTGTCCAGCGACCAGCCGCTTGGCGCATACGCCATAATCTCCGAGAGCGCGGTTGCGGTTGGGCCAACTTCCTCGATCGTGCATTCTCGGAAATCCACGGTATCGATCGTTGCGCTGCAATACATTCGGAGCCAATATTGCGTTACGCCCTCGTGTTCCATTGGTTGTTGCCAACCGGCCGGGATCGTGAAGGAGATAGTCCCATCTTGGGCCAATGTGTCACCGCCCGATTCGGTCCCGTCTGTATGGGATATGTCGATCCACCCTGACCCATCAAAATATTGAATGTGAACGGTTACGGCTTGGGCGTTGAATTGCGGACCAAGATCGAGGTATATGTCTTGGAACCGTGACGGGTTACCCCAATACAAAAACTCGCCTGCTTCCAGAGTCACAGAGACAAATGTTCCCGTATCGCCGTCGATCGCGTTTGTGAGCTCTGTTGACCCGGATGTTTCGACGTGTTGGAAATTTGCCGGGGTCACGGTCTGCCAATCGTACAATTCCAGGTCACCAACCTGACGGCTCGCCAATTCGTAAAGCATATCATGGCCGCTGACCCGGAGAATTGCGCCGGTTGAGGAATGACGCGTAAGAACCTTGTCAATTATCCCAGCACCAACCTCGCCGATCGAATCCCCGATCATGACGTTGCACGTCGCCCCGCGTTTGGCCGCTATCTCGTCGGCCATGGGATCACTGGACGGCATGGAAAAGCTAAAGTCCCCGGAACGGTCGAGTTTTAGTTTGCTCTTCCATTTTGTAACAGACGCGATCGGACCATAACCCTGGATGGTCCCGCCGTCGTCAATGTCGATTCTCGGTTGCATAAGTCACCTATGCGTAGGGATGATAATACCGGGTAACGAATGTGCTGGACGCCGACCCCCCGGTGATCGTCACGGTGAACGAATTCGTTCCTGGTTCAAGCATCATCCATTCGTCTTTATCACTTGGCGGGGTTAGACTGGCATAATCCCCGGACCCGTTATTGAGAACAGAAAGCGCCCCGCAATCGATCACCAAAGAATTACCCGCCGTCAGGGTCCCCGCCCATTCTAAGGTATGGCCCGTGGTTGTGTTGGCTATGGAGATTGCGGTTATATCAGTCGAATCCGCGCCAATTGTGAATTGGATATCTCGCTGGTTCACATTGCCCGAATTTGTGAGCGACGTTGGGCCGGTTTTGAGCGTAACGTCCGAGACTTGTGTACTGCTGGACCAACTCGGCTGAAGCAATTCAAACATCATGCTCACGTCAACGTGATTTTTGCCAGACCGCGGAGCCCAAACACCAACGCACCGGGCATATATCCACTGGTAACTTGAATCACTAGATTTCTGGCGGGTCAATTGTGCCCGCACCCCGTCAAGCGCCATCAGGTTGTCAAGCGCCGTCTCGAATTGTGCCTCGGTTCCGGTTTTGCCAATCCGGCCGTCACAACGAATCTGGCGGAGCCCCGGTATGACGGTTTCGGCTCCGTCCGGGTCAAACAGCCCGCCCCCGGGCAAGTTCAGCGCCCGAGACGAGAACCGGCCAGGGCCGAGTTCGTGCATTGAGATTGAATCGGGCAAATCCACGCTGTTGAATTGGTACAGTTTGTACATTACTGAATTCCCTGAGATCGCGTTGTGTCCCGCAAATCGTCCATTTCGTCTTTTAGGCTCTCGCCGCTGAAATCCGCCTGGACCTCTGGCGTTAGAACCATGTTACCAATTTCCTCGAGGATTTGCCGCAAAATCCCCGCCCGGTTGATCGCCTCGTCAACGGATGACGTGTCAAGGTGAATCACAAAGTCCTCGGGCATGTTCTCCAGCGTTGCCTGGAAATCACCGGCTTTCTCGTGTCCCAATTCCATCTGCCGATTGAATTCCTCTGATGCCGGGATCGCGCTCGATTCTATTATATCCGCATATTCAACGTTGCCCTCAATTATATCAGCCAGTTGTTGGATGTATTCCCCATTGGTGAGCGACCCCGCCTCGCGGCGTTGGGTGAGCAATTCGATCGCCCGTTGTTGCTGAAGTTCGGTTTCGGTCAAATCGCCGGACTGCAACTTGATCGACTGGATAAGCGCTTCCTGGTCCCGGAGCGCCATGTTTGAATTACGGACGGCCGTCTCTGCCGTCCCCCAAACACCGGCCGCCAGTTCTTGTTTGGCTTTCAGTTCTTCTTGCGCTCTGGTCAAATCCTGGACCGTGACGATCGCGGCATTCTCCGCCTCGATTTTGCGTTCCAACATGTGATCGTATGCCTGGATCGATTGGACATTCTGATCGAGCACACGGTCCATTGATTCAGCGTGTTCGACATTTTCCCGCGCGGCCCGCGCCGCGTTCTCCGCGCTTTCAGCTTGAACGTCTTGGGCGGCACCCAGCCTGCGCCAGGACGCGGCTTCGTCCTCCATGGCGTCCTGAATGGCACGACGGGCGGCTAGGAGATTGTCGATTTGTTCCGTCATCACCCGGAGTTCTTCCCCAACTTCCTCGCGGGTCCCGATCAAACCGCTCTCGGCTAGTTGCGCGTCAATGGCGGCTTCAGCCTCTTCAACAACAGCCCCGTTATAATCGCGCAATTCGCGCTTCAAATCACGAAGGATTAATTGCGCCGTCCGGTATTCGGCATTTCGGGAAATTAGTCCCGCGATGCCGATCCCTTCTTCTTTTGCCAGTTTCGCCAATTCAGCTTTTAGGTCCGCCGTGCTCGCTCGCATTCGGTCGAATGCATCCGTTGTGCTGTCCACCGTTCCGCCGACCTGTTCAACTAGCCGCTCGCCGGCCGTCATGGTCGCATTAAGAAGGGCCAATTGTTTCTCTTCGGCCGTCAGTTCTTCAACCGCTTTGCCGATGCTTTGAGCATATTGCTCATTGGCGTCCCCGACTTTGACAACCAAACCGAGATTGTCCAAAATCATTGGCGAGCCGCGTTTTAGACCAGTCGAAATGCTCTCCAACATGAAGGACGTATCGCCCAGCGTTGGGTTCAACTTGGCGGCCGCCCGGGCGTATTCGATCAATTGTGGGTAAGCGCCAGCCAGCGCCCCGCCGAATTCGTCCGTTGTCCCCGCGATCAATGTGTTCAGCCCAGCATATTGCTGGAGTTTTGGAATTGTCCCCCCGGTCGCATCGTCGATTTGGCGCATATATTCGGGCGTCATCCCCATTTGGCGATTCACCCGATTAAACGATTCCTCCAACTGGGCGACTTGCGCCCCCATTTCCGCGAATTCCAGCCCCTCTTGAACTGCGCGAGAAACGGCATTCACGGCCCCAAGAACAAGGTCAATTTTAGATTTCAGTTCGGTGAACGATATACCACCCTCGTCACCCGCCCCCGTAGCGGCGTCGCCAATCTTGACCATACCGTCTGCTATGGCTTCCATCCCGGCCGCGGCATTATCGACCAGGCTGATCACCATCTGCATCATTATTCGTTCATCGGCCATTTGTCACCCACATAAAAAACAAGGCGGGGCGGGATTCGAACCCACCCCGCCACCACAAAGGAGATTGCCCAGCGTTCGTTTAGCTGACGGTTCCGAACGCGGGAGCCACCGAACTCCCTGGGACAAACGTTACCTGACGAACTGCGCGGCCGCCGCTCATGGAAACAGGACCACCGAGACAAAGGTATTCCCCTTCCCATTCGGGATCACCAGCCGCTGGGGCGGCACCGCTGGAGCCCCATTGCATGGTCAACGTGCCAGCCGCGCCGTTTACCGATTCAATCACAGTGTGTGACCCGGTTGTGGCGGTATCGTCCATGTAGAACTGCGCGGAAATTTCCGCTTCCGCATGGCCGCGCAAATAGTTCTTGGTGTTGTCATTGGCAGCGGTGAGGTCTACTTTCTCGTGTGTGTCCCCGCCACCAACGCACGTACCCGGCACAAGGCTGGGCGTGAGATCGCGCGGTGTTCCGCCGTCATCGTCGAGCCAAATTCTGAAACCGAGTTCAACTTTATTCTTTCCTGCCATCGTTCATTCTCCTAATTCACCGTCAGCGCGATCATTGCGCTGCACGTTCCTGAAGTTCGAGTCACTTTGACCCGGACATATTGAAGAACCGCCCCACTAACGCTATCAAATTCACCCCCGACTGCGCTACCGTCTGAATCGAACGTGATCAACGTTGTCTCTTCACCGCCAAATGCTCCGGTTGGTGAATCCTCGATCACAAAGGCGAAATCACCCGGACCGGATACCGTTATATGTAGATTGGCGGCCGCACCATCTGCACCGGCCGCCCCCAGGTCTACAACGGTGCCATTCGTTGACGCCGTGAGCGCCGTCAGCGGAAGGAGAACGACGCCCCAGGGCTTGTCATAGTTAGCCGTTTCCTTCGCCGAGTCCATGACGAAATTTGCCGACAAAACCGCCCGCTCCTCGTTCCAGCTTAATTGAGCGCCGTCCTGGAGCGGCGGCACCAAATACGCCGGATCGGCCGCGGCCGGTGCGGCACCGTTCTGGCCAATCGCAAACGTCGCTGATTCGGCGGACGGTTTCGCCGCTATACTCGTCATGGTCCCCGTGTCGGCGGTATCGTCCATGTGGACCTGTAGCCCATCAATGCCGACTTCGCGCCGGCCGGACGGTATAAACCATTTTGTAACCTGGTCCCATCCATACATTGGCACCCGCCCCATTTCGTCCTGCAGGGTCCCCGGCTCGATACCTTGACCAGAGAAATCATACCCGCCGACATAGAGCCGAGCGCCAAGGAGAATCTTGTCCTTTCCCATTAGAATTCCTCACAAACGAAAACAACCGACTGGAAAATATATGACGGGATCGCGTCCGGTGCGTCCTCTGCACCGAGGTAAGTGATCGGCCCGTCATTCCTGATTTCTTTTATATCCACCGAATCCATGCTACCGGTGCGGGCCGCTCCAACGAACCCACCAAGAACCGCCTCGCGCATATCTCTGAATTCATCCAAGGAGTCGATCCATTTGGTGTCAAATGGCAACCACAATTCGACCTTTATCTCCCAATATGACTTGGTGTCATATGTTGCGTTATTGCGGAACGTGTCGGAATTGACAACGATCGCATATGGTCCCTCTTTCGTTGACCCGTCCAATTTTGACCAGTCGTTGATTGTGACCGAGTTTTCCTTGAATTCGGTCAACGCTTGGAGCGTGTCTTGAATCGCCTCTTGTAGTGATTTTTCCGTAACGCTCACCCGATTACCTGCTTTTCTTTGCCGCGCAATGTCCGCGAGAAATTGTCACCGATTCTCGCCAAGTCCTTCCTGGCGCCTGGTAACCAGCGCCGGTATGCCCGCCCCGGATACCGATTCGGCTTGGTGCCCGGATGCCAAACATTGAAAAACGAATACCAGCCAGCGCCATTGGGACCTTTGGGCCAATAGAAATAAAGCGCCTTACCTGGCGGCCGCGGTGGTTTCGGGATCGCGTGCGGTTTCGTACCCTCACGAATCCACAGCCCTAACGGTTGCGGGTCTGTGACCTTGAACCCGATCGAATCGCCCTGGACAAACGAACGCCAACGCAACCCTCTGCGAAATTTCCCCGTCTTTCCTCTTGGCGCTTCCGCGCGGGCAAGTTCGAGAAATCGCCGCCCCTGGACACGAATAAGATCGCGTCGATCCTGGAGCAATTCGTCGGACGCTTTGACGAACCGGCCGGACATGTCCCTGAACGGTGGCCGTCCTTCGATCGAAAATAGTGTTGCTGGCGTTGCCATCACGAATCCCAGTCGTGGAACGAATTACCGAATCCCTTACGCTGAAAAATGGGGAATGTGTCATCACCGCCCTCGTCCTGGTCACGCGACCCAATCCCGTCTGAGTCCGTTTCCGGCCGTTCAACGCCCATTTCTTCGAGTCCAAACGCCATAGATTCAACAAAGTCCTTTATGTCGTCCAGGATGGTCGCCCACCGCCCGCGCTGGCGGACATTCTTATCCTTGGCGTTGGGGCCGAACCTGCCGGACCCATTGACGGCGAGCACGAGGTCCGCTACTTCCGTCTCTACAAACAACGTCAACGTTTTAACGGCGTCCGCCTGCTCTACCGGGATTGTGAACCGTTCCTTTTTGAGCATCACGTTCAACAACGAGGAAACCTGATCGATCCACGCTTCCACCGTCCCGCTCGACGGACGAACAGACGCCGTAAAAGCGCCGTCATCGCTGTACATTGGAACCATGGCACCAACCCCGGCCAATGTCCCGTAGCTATTGTCGTCAATCGCCATTGGTTCTCCCTAACCGGTTTCCAGCATAAGCCAAGCCTCTACGTAATCCCCGGCATTGGCCCCCGTGATCGCAAAGTTCAGAATGTCATGAATCGGCATAATGTCATATTCGTTGGCAATGGCGGACCCGTCCGAATTCAAATTGACCTGAGTACGTGGATAGAACCAGCCGTCTGTGGCCGCGTTCGCAATAGAGAGAAGCGTTTCGCTTGGTGGACTTGGTGACGTTCCCTTTGTTTTCAGAACGATATCAGTTGTTCCGGCCGGTGGCGAGTCGTTGTATTTTAGGTATACCCCGAGCAATTTGCCTACTACCGGTTGCGTTGTGTTCTCGTTATTGGTTGCGGACCCGTCCGCACCAGCCGCTTCACCCGTCGTAATTGGTCCCACTATCTGAATCATTGTTTAATCTCCAGAATCTCAAAGTTCAACGTGTCCAAAGTGACCTTATTCCGTGGTTTGAATTTGAACCGCATACGCGCAAACCAGAACGCGAAAAGCGGGCTCATGCCAAAGGTCAACCCGTACCGAACATATAGCGCCAGCCGGTCAGCACCGCCAACCCGCCCAGGGATCGAATAGTTCTCGCCGTCCCCATAGATGACCGCCCGCGCACCCGTTGATTTGAGCGCGTCGAGCATTGGGCTATTCGGGACATGACACGCCCCAACAACAACGACCGCCCCGCGTAAATCGGCGGCCGCGATTTGGTACGCATTGCAGACCGTCTCCCAGTCCGCGTTATACCAGTATGGCTCTTTCGGTTTCCCATGCAATTTGATGTATACAAAATCAGAACCCTCAAGGAATCCCGGATCAAATGCGGAAAAAGAAACGGGTGGCGAGAGGACCGGTTCGACCCCTGCCACCCGCCGCACAACCCGCCGCCATTGCTCTGCACACAGGGCGGCTCGTTTCATTAGCTATTGTCCGGTGACGCGACCTCGATCCATTTGGAATTACCATAAATGAAAACGGCGAGGTCGTTTGCCGCCAGCGTCACATCACTACCGCCAACCGTCGCCCCGGTATCAACGATCGTAGTTGTCGTTGCTACCGTATTGTGAACAATCAAAAGGTCGCCAACCTCAACGCCGGTTGTACCCAGCGTGAGCGTCAGAACGGTTACCGGTGCAACTTGGTAATATGTACTGACGGGGTTCAAGGTCGTTGTGCCCGTGTCGGTGTTCGAAAGTTCGTCAATACCAAAAACGTCATCAACAACGAGATCGCCGGTTATGGTTGCGTCATCGCCAACGGTCAGATCGCCGGTCAATTCGAGGTCAGTGAAGTTTGTCGTTCCGAGCGTTTCGACCTGTTCCGTCTCAACCGGCTCTGCCAAAATCTCGGGCGGGTCCGGGATCGGGTACGTCACCCCGAAATAAGCGCTGACGATCATGGCTATTGCCACGATCGCCCAACCGATAAAAGTCTTGTTTCGCTCTGTCATGGTTTCTCCCTGCGCGGGATTGGGCGGGTCAGTGGCAACCCGCCCAAATCACCCGCATCGGTTATTTGTCGCCGGCCGGTTTCTTTGACTTCTCCGGCTTCTCTGGTTCTTCCGCTTTCTCTGGTTCTGGTTTCGGTTCGAATTCGAGAATCTCAAGATCGACGTAATGAGCAACCTCGGCTCGCGCCGATTCCGGGACATCCCTGAATTCGTAACGAACGAACTCCAACCCAGCACAGACGGCCGTTATGAGATTTGAGTCACTTCGAACACGCGCCTTCATTACGTGTTCCCCATTGCGACTAGTCGCCAGTCACCGTAGAACACATCATAACGGGCGTTGAAGTAGAAATAGTGCATACCGCCCTCGGGCTGGTCCGGGTCCCATTTGGTAGAGGTCAAGTTCGGCCATTCCCGCATAGCGACAATGATCGGCTTGATCGATTCGTTGGACGCGACCAGGAGCCATGCCGCGGCGTCAAGGTGCGGGCTCGACAAATGCGCGACCTTGCCGCTGTATGCGTTCTCTGCCCGGTTGGCCGTCTCGTAATCCTCAACATTTTTGACAATGTTGTGAGCGGTCATGTTCAGCGCCGGATTGCAGACCAAAAGATCGTAGTCGAAATCGGCATATTCGCCGCGGTCGTCTTTGAATGCCTGGGCCGCAACCATCACGGTATCGAAGTTCGTGAGCGAAAGAGCCAGCCCAAACATGTTGTCCTGGGCCGTCTGGTAATCCGCCCCGTCATCAATGTGGGAATTCTGGAAGAAATTCCCGCCATCGTAACAGAGTCCATAGGTGGTACCGTCCCCGCCATTCAGCGCCTGAAACACAAGTTTGTTTATGTGTTTCTGGAAATTCGACCCGGCTTGGTTGAATTTCGCCTCGAGGTTTCCGGTCTGGTCGTCGGCCAGCGCATTGCGCGAAATGCCGACTTTGATCCCCCAGTCCTTCGGTTTCACCGCGATCGATTTCTCGATCCAGTCTTGCATTTCGTGACCCTTGGTCACTTCGAGCGGCATGGGCGGAGCCCCAAGATCGACAAGATCGACTTCACGGGCCGTCATGTCAAACGTGCCAGCGACGCGTTGCCATGGGTAACTTTTGGCTTTGAGTCCGTCCAGAAACCCAGTCCGCGCGGCGGCCAGTAGGTGTTTCGGTGTTTGTCCAGAAATCATTTTTCAATACCCCCTCTTTTATGCTCCGGTGCAAACCTGCGGAGCGGTCAATTGAACGTAAGCGTAACCGTCCTTAACGTCAACCAATTTGCCGATTTGCGGATTGTCGCCGGCCGTGGTCGAGAGTGTTCCGCTGTCGCTCATGTATACCGTCTTGCCAAGATCAGCAACCGAGAAAACAGTTGACTTGAAACCAACGATCGAATCACGCGCGGCAAGTTTGATTTTGTTGTCCGTCTCGGTGTCCGTGGTCGCAACGGTGCAACCCTCAAGAGCGATCCCGAGAAAAACGTCGGTGGCCGCTACAACAGTAGCGTCAACGAAACCGCGACCGTAGGCGGTGTCCTCAGATTGGTCAATAATGACCGGTTGCCCGCGGTATACAGTCTGTGCCGCCGAATTGTCGAGAATCCATTCCTCGATAATCGGATCACCAAGAAACCGAAGCGGTGCGTCCTTTGTCAAGTCCGCCATTTTATTCCTCCTTCACAAAAGCGCTCAAATCGTAATCGTCAGCGCTTCCAATTAGATCGGGGTTGATTTGGAACCAGTCCTCAACCTTGTTGCCCTTGGCAACAAATTTGCGGATCGACAATTCAGCCCATTCGGGAAGGTCGCTCTTGCCGCCCATATGCTGGGCATGTCCCTCTTCCTGGAAATTGACAACCCCGCTCTCGACGATTTCACCGAGAACGGTTTGGAGTTCTGCTCGTTCCGCATCTGGTACCGCGGTGAGAATCTTTTCCAACCGATCCGCTTCAATGGACAAACCGTGGGGCGTCTCGTCGGTTCCACCAGTAATCCGATTACAGAACTCCGAGATTTCACCCGCGCGTTTTTGGGCCGCCATTTCGGCTTGCATTTCCGCCCGTGCGTCATCCCGTGCTTTTTGCCGCATTTCCGCCACCAATTCGGCCGCAAAGTCTGACCCGCCCGGGTCGCCCTTTGGCGTCAAACCAAACTCAGCGCGGACCGTTTGACCGGCTTCATACCGCAACCGTGCCTGGTCCGCTTTTGGCAGATCGGCGAAGTTCACTTGCTCACCCATCCGTTTTCCCTCCTGCTTTGGTGCAACCGGGTTGAGGTTGCATAATTCAATCGGCCGCAACAATAACCGCCCATCGGCGGACCGCACAGCCGGCCAATTCGTCAGCGTTCCACCGATGACGACCTTTCTGGTCATGTCAACCGTAGCGCTGAATAATCTACGAATACCCTTCTCGATCAATTCACGACCAATCTCGGTCCATTTGGGAATGAACCGGAGCACGTCGTCGGCCAGCTCAACGCCAACAATCCAACCAGCGCCGTCCCCCTTATCGTGATCCCGCACGTCAATGGGTAGGCCAACAATCTCGCCGGATTCGGTCGCCGTCGATTCAATGACGGCCCTGGTGTTGCTTTCCATTTCGCGCAAATCGTCGAGCGAAATTTCGATTTCCCGCCCGAACATGTCAACGAATGGGGACCCCCTGCGGGCGGACGTTGTGAGCCCATCAAATGGTCTACCGTCCCCGCTCAATTCAACCAACAGAATCCTTGATTCCATAACTACCCCTAAAACACACAAACGGCCGAACCCATCACGGGTTCGGCCAGCTTTGTGCGAGATCGAACGTCCAGTTTTGTCGAGACAAAAACGTCAGACAAGGATTAGTTTACAGCACATTTCTACTCGTGTCAACCGAATAACTTCTCACCGCGCTTTTTGAGCAATTTCCCGGAACACCAGCCGCTCTGACCCAACGCCCCGTTTTCGACGCGGTACCACGGCTCGCCGTCAATCGCCCTATGGCGTTTGACAATTATCTCCGTTCCATGATTCAGCGCCCCCGTCATGGTCGCTGGGCTCTGTTGTCCTTCCGGGTTCGACCAGAGGAATATCACTGGTACCGTCAAATCCCCGAATGCTGGGCTCGCCGTGTACCGGTCGATCCCCCAAACGTGATCCCGTTGCAATTTGCGCCGTTTAGCTTTCATCAACTGGTCCATATGTTCGAATGAAAATATCATGAGCGCATGGATACAACTCGCCAGCCACGCCCTCTATTAGCCAATCGCCCGCATTGCCACGCATCCAGCCTTCGCGCGTTTCAACACGGAACGGGACTTCAAACCTGATCGCACGGACAACGATCGGTAACTTCCGAAATTTGCCCCAGGTCATGTCGCTCTTCGTCGTCTTGGTTATTATTAGCTCTCCCATCAATCTCCTCTTTTTGAATAATCTCGGCCCGCATTGTACCGCTCGCCGGCCGGTCAACCGCGATCATATACCGCCATCCGCGCGGGAGACGGTCGAGCGTTCTACCCAGCGACTGGGCCGCGTTGGAAATGTCTGTCACCGATATTCCTTCGAGCACCGGCAGCGATGCCCGCATTCCGTACCAACTCCCGGCTCTGGCAGGGTCCCGATTGGTTGCCAGCCCATTGCGGCTAAATCCGGGCAGTCCCCGCAATGGTCCGCACCCGGCTCCAATATGCGCCGCTCCTCGGACATGCCAGCGCCTGCCTTGGCCCGCGTCAACGCATCAAAGTAAGCGGTACGCGGCCCGCCCGCGTATAATGACGCCCGATTCTTGATGTATTCGGGCGAGTACTCACCCTTGGCGATTTGGGCCGCAAAGTTATTTAACCGGCCGTATTCGTAAGCCAGCCGGCCGCCAACGCGCCCCCAGTCCTGGGGCGTCATTGCGTTCTTGCCGCCCCGGCCAATGGTGGCGTTTATGATGAATGCATCCTTCAACTGACGCTTCATGTCCTCTTGCCAGTTCTGGATTTTATAACCCTTGTCCTTTATGAAACGATCGGTTATTGCACCGATTTTCACCGAGACAACTTTCTCGTCATTCATTTTATCAACACGTCGAAGAACCGTCTTTTCAGCCACAAACCGGCCGGTAGCGATATCCTGATACCGCGCGGCCGTTACTAGCCAGCGATATCCCTTCGAGCCGGTTTCGGCCAATTCGAGCACAAATGCCCGCATTGTGTCAATCAGTCGCATCGCCCTTCTCAATCTTGGCGTTCAACAGCCCCCACAGAAGCGGGTCCTCTTCTTTCGCCCACGACCCAAACCGGCGAAAGGCGCCCTCGATGTCCTCCGGTGTTATGGCGGCGTCAAATGTTACATTTGTCGGATGTTCGTCTGGTCCAAGAACGACTGGCCGCGAGGCGAATTCGCCAAGCGGATCATCGTCCGGGTCGTCACCGGCCGGGTCCGGGTCCGAGTCAGGCTCTGGTTTCGGTGCTCCATCGTCGGCCAACGTTTCTGGTAGGAATTGAGACTTCCGCCGCACGGCTATCAAGTCGTCATCGTCGAGCGGTACGATCGCGGAAATTGCCTGCATGAACGCGCCAAGCGTCTCTAGCGGTATTGTTTTCTCAACCGCTGTAACGACAATGCGCGGCCGGTTCACAACCCCGGGAAATGCGCCCTTGTTCCATTCCCAAATTCGCCCGCCGATTTGGTTCTCAATTTGTTTTGCAAATCCCTTCATCATTCCGTTGAACGCATCGATTCCCGCTTCACGGCTGTCGCTGTGGGCCGAATATGCCCCCGTCCCGGCCGTTGTTGCGACCGAGATAAATTGCATAAAAAATACCTGGAGTTTGAGAATCCCATAATACCGGATCGCCTCAAGAATTGACGCGCCAGCCGCAAATGGAATGTCTTTTACCTCGCCCGTGAAACCGGCCGGCCATGTTGCATAATTCCCTTCCTGAGCCGTGAGGATGTTTCGGGCCGCGCGGGCAATCGCGGTTTCGTCGCCGTCACCAAGTTTGCGGTCGGCCGTGACCGACAGATGCCCCGCGGCGTGTTCGTACCCGATGCCCTGGATAATCTCCAGTCCATATTTGATCCGCTCCAGCCGCCAAATGGCTTCAAGTAACGCCATGCCCTCGGGGTTGTACGGGTCCCCGAAAGTCAAGTGAAGGCTCTCCCGGGCGGGAATGGTTGTCTTTTTCCGGTCCCCGTCAATCTGAACCAAACCACGCACACGGCCGCGCTTGTCCATATCCCATTTATGGAAGCTGGAATGATCACGCCAACCAAAGCGCCGAATGCCGATCCGGTTGTCATTATATTTTGAGCGCCAATCGTCACCGCCTGGCGGCCGCCATTCTGCGCGGCGTAATCCAGGAACCGCGTTCCACCATGCCCAACCCAAGAACGGCACATATGACACGGCGGCTTCGAGCAATTCACCCGGGCCGCCGTCGATGTCGTCCAGGACCTCGCGCAAGAAATCCTGGTATTTCCGCTCAGCGTCGTTCGCATCGTCGTGGAGTTCAACGTCCAAAGTCACTTGGCGGGCCATGGTGATAAATCCCTGGCGGGCAAGCGTTATTTCTGGATCGCTCCTTCGAATCCGGTTGTAATCGTCGTAACACCCCGGCCAAAACAACTTGGTGTTATATGCCTCAGAAATGAACCCATCGTATTCCTCGAGCCCCTGTGTTCCCGTTTCACCAAACTTCATTATGCCCACCTCGATTCATAACCGCTCACGGTCCCTAGATTTTCCAGGTCCCCCCATGTTGCACCGCTTCCGCTTCCAGCCCAAACGCCCAACGCCCACGCCCAAAACTTGTCAGCATGGTGCTTCTCGTTTCGCTCTGTGTCGAACACGTTGTTTTTTGCGGCCGTCGTTGTCTTTTTGATTGAGTGAATTTGATATGCGATATCCCGATCGACTGGTAGCGGGGTTCTCCCACGCTGTGCCTGGATTCGCGCTTCGACCGCCCAAAGTTCTTTATTGGCATTTGTAAACGTCACGCCCTCTGCCTTCCCGGTTTTGTTGGCAATGTTCTCCGCCAATTGTGCCCCAATTCCGCTCTCGTCAATCAGACAATTTGCGATTGGCAACCGATTGAGCAATTCAACAAAACACCGCTCCTGGTCGTCATACTCCACACGGTCTAATGATACACTAAAACGGAGCGGAAATCTACCGGTGGTTGTGTTGCCCAGCATCATGAATTCGGTCAGGTCCCGTTTGCGGCCAATGTCTAGCCCAGCCAAGAATGACGATTCGAGCCGGCCGGTTTGAATGTCGTCAATAATGACCGGGATCAGCGCCAGCGCCTCGTCAACCGTTGTTGCATGGTACCAAATGAGATCGGCGTCCTGGTTCTTCTTTATCGTTTCCCATGTAATCCACGCCGTCGCCTCGTCAACCCAGGCACATTCATACTCCTGCTGGAAATCCTCGAGGAACATGTTCTCGAAAATCTCCCGGAGCGCCCTAGTGCCGAATGTATGGACACGCTCGCTGGTGGACATACGGGGCTCAACCATCCGGGCCATCTTGACATCAACGCACAACGCCCGGACGTTCCACCATGGGATAAAGCGCCGGACATACCCGGGCCATGCCCGCATAGATTCGGTTGCAATTTCCCAAAATAGCCCTTTCGCCCCCAGCGGTGACGACCCGATTCTGACATATCCATCCCCCTTGGTTGTCGCCGGGAGCGCGGCCGTGTAAATCTCGCGGTCCAACCCGTCCTTATAATGGGCCATTTCGTCAAGGTAGATTCTCGCGCGTGGTTTCCCACGGGGCGGCCGGCATGGGTGAGAAATGAAACGGGACCCATTCAGGAATTCAATCTCGGTTGACGACTGCCGTATAATGTCCGGTCGCACCCGCCAGTCAATTGCCCTGACGATGGCGGCCGTGTATCGGATTTTCTCTTTAGCTTCGGAAAGATTGATCGAAGTAAAAATGTGCGCGGTGTCCGGGTTGAGCACCCCGTCCGTCACCGCGTCAACAGCGGCCGTAAACGACCAGGCAATCTGACGCGCTTTAACGTCGATCGCAAAACGTGAAGGATTGTTGAGGTAACCAATCTGGAACGGCTCCCACCGCGCGTCTGACGCGGCGGCCGCTTCCGGGAGATCAATGAACTCAGCCGCCCAGAGCGCTTTCTCCGTTTTCCATAAGGTCATCGTTTTCGATTGCCGCCAATCGGGCCGCGCGTTCTTCGCGCCATTCCGCTACACCAAACCGGACACGGTGCTCGTGTTGTGCGGGCGCGTCAATGCCGAGTAGTTTGCAACGACGCTCGATGCACCGCTCAATACCGGCCAAAAAGCGCGGGTCACCCGCCTGGCCCTTCGAGGTTTTAATTGCCTCGGTCCCTTTCCCATCTTTGGCTTTCTTGACCAGCGTCTCTTCGTTCTTGCCTGACCGCAACCAACCCGCCCAATATTCCCGCTCCAGGTTGTCGATCTTTGCCAATTCCTCGCCCCGCATTGTGTCGAAATCACGGAGCGCGGATTTCTCCCATTGGACCTGGAGCGCCCGAAGATCATTTGAAACCGTCTGCTGGGAAATACCCAATTCCGCCGCAATGGCGGATTGAAGCCAGCCTTTGAGGTAATATTCGGCGATTGCTCGCCGGTCCCGCGACAATTGGGACGCCGATCGCCGTTTCCCGGTGTTTCCAGGCATCGTACCAGCCCAAGTACTAACTGACCCGCTCCGGGTCCCGGCCGGTCAGGTCTGCCCATCGCTGTAGCGCCACCGCCACGTACCCCGGCGAAATCTCCACGGCACGGCAGCGGCGGTTGAGGTTGTCGCAGGCGATGAGGGTGGTGCCGGAGCCGAGGAAGGGGTCATATACAATATCCTCGCGCTTTGTGCTATTCTGCAACTGCGCCTGTACTAGTTCGGTCGGTTTCATGGTTGGGTGCTCGGCGCTCCGCTTCGGCCGCGGGACCTCAAACACTGATACCTGATCACGACCGGCATACCAACTTCGGTTCTTGCCCTTCCAACCATACAGAATGGGCTCGTGTTTGTAATGGTAATCAGAATGCCCAAGGACCATAGAGTCCTTGACCCACACCAGCGTTTCGTGGAGTCGCCACCCAACAACAACAAATGCTTGCCCAAACTCCAGTTCCAGCACCTGAAAGCAGTTTCAATTTCCGGTGTGTATTCCCGGGATGCAGTGTCTGTGAACCCAAGTAACAAGCGCCTAAGGCGAGAAATGTCCTCTTTCTCTTCAGAATCAAACGATATGTCATCTATTAACGTTGAGACTGTTGGAAGAATAAAGAAATGTGTGCCATGTCCGACTTCTCCAAGATCCAGAAGAGAATTCTTTTTTGAAAGGAACCTGATCATTTCGCGGGGGTTGAAGTCAAACCGGTCCAAATCGTGCGATATACGTCTTTGGGCCTGCTCGGGCAACTTGGTAGCGATGCGTTCCAAATTCATTCGAACGCGTTTGGTCATTTTCCTCAGGTCCGACCGATTTGGAATAGATCCTCCAGCGAATTCAGTAACTGGGATATCGATATCGTCGAGGTTGATGCCTGGTATCTCAAAAAAGCCCCAGTGGATGAAAGCGGCCACTAGATTGTGTCTTTCTGTGCCACGCCCTGCTCTAGTAAGGACGAGGACCTGAGGACCGATTGCGGCGATAGCAAGTCTACCAATCCCCTTTTCCCCAGAGATGGATCGGTGTGGTTTTCGCGGATCTCTCGGAGGAGGCTCCATTCCAAACTGAGAACCAAGTTTGCTTTCAGTGCCTAGCGTGAGCCAGCGTTCTTCGAACTCCTTTCTCGTCATGCCTATGCCATCGTCTCGCAACACAAAAAGGCCATCTGACAGAAAGAAATCGACCTCCACATGATCCGCATAGGCATCGTATGCGTTTTTGAACAGCTCGCTGATCGCGTTCGGTACACCTGCAATCTGCTGGCGTCCCAGCATGTCAACGGCTCGGGCTCTCGTCTTAAAGGTCGGCATCAAATGTCCCCCTCGAAGTATGTGGTCACATGCCGAAGAATCTCTTCACCAAATCGTCTCGCCAAAAGAACGGGAACGGCGTTCCCGATTTGGCGTGCCATGGACCCAAGGTTCCCTTCAAAGAAGTAGTCGCTTGGAAAGGTTTGCAACAGTGCTGCCTCGCGAATACTAATTGCGCGATGCTGTGATGGATGTCCGAATCTGCCGTTGGAAAGGCTGTTGCATCGAGTCGTAAGGCCGCTTGCTGGCCTATCCCACCACATTCGTCCGTAGACGTCTGTATGCCCTTTGTGCCCATTTGTGTGACACTTAAGTTTCAGCTCATCCGGCCAATTGCGTCGGTCTTCTCCCTCTGCCAATGCCTCAATCCGTCTCAAGTTTAGGTCCGACAATCCGGCTGCCGTATGCATCGGGTCATCAGGGTGTGTTTCCCCTGCCTGGATCGCGGGAAGATTACCTATCCACTCGCGAACAGTCGAGTAATTCTCATTCCTGGTTCCAGGGCCATGTGTTGGATCTGGAAAGGATATTGGTCCCAGTCGACTAGCCATCAAAACGAGCCGTCGACGAGTTTGTGGTACTCCGTATTCCTGAGACGCCTTAACATGGTACACGGTATGGTACTCAAGTTTATGGAGAGTCTCTACAAAATCACCGAATGGATCATCTTTACCGGTGACCTTTTGCATGCCTGGTACATTTTCTACAAACACGACTTCCGGCGTAAAACGTTCCACGAAATCCTGAAATCGATTCAGGAGATAAACCCTTTCGTCTTTGTGCTTCCGAGTGGTCTTTTGTTTTGTAAATGGTTGACAAGGTGCGCATCCGCAAAAGAGCCTGGGATGATTGTCACAAGCAGCGATATGGGGCAGCAGATCATCTGGAGTGAATTTTCGAATGTTCCTCTGCTCGAAATGGACCCCGGGTATGTTGCTTTCAAATGTTGCTTTGGCGTCCGCATCGGAATCCAAAGCGAACACGATCTCAAGGCCCGCTTCTTGGAATCCCCGGCTACTCCCGCCACAACCGGAAAAGAAATCAAATACTTTGATTGGCATGATATTTATTTCAAGAATCCGCGAGTTGGTGGTGACACCCTTGCGCAAATTATACTACATAACGCAAAAGCTGGCACCACCCGAATCGATGTGAGAGGAAACGGTCTTTCTATGTCTGAGCCGGTCCACCCTTGCCTGCTCTCCGCTTTTCCTGGATTAACTCGAATAGCTCATCCTTGTCGTAAACCCCATTTGCATTCTTTACCGGGAGACGGAGCAAGGGCAATCTGGCGGTCTCGCAAGCATAGTCTTTGAAGTCGTCGGCCCATTTGTTATTCGCTTTATTGTGACTGCTATCGTCAAGTTCGATGACCATGACTGGCATCAGATTCGGTGGTTCGCATAGTACGAAATCAAAGTGCTTGCACCGGATGTGGTTGTTGGCAGTCTGGCGATTGCTGGGCTCATTTCTCAGGAACATGATGTCACCCATCCGGACTTTGGCGAATACGTGGTAATCATGGCCTACCGCCAGGCACAGATCCTCGAAAAACCTGCGCTCTTGGAGCGTGAAAAAGTACTTGGCCTTCCTGTAAAGTGGCTTTGTGCCTGCTCCAAGGTCAAGTTCCTTCTCCGGATACTCGGTTGGCTCCCAGGTGGATGTGGTCTCCGATGCGAGGGTGGATGGTGTACCTCGGCCGGTTCGCCTGGCCGGCCGGCTCAAGTGGACAAGAATAATGACGATCAAAAGTACAGACAGGGCGGCAATGGCAATGATGAGGAGCAACTGGATCTGCGACATGTCGAACTCTCCTGTTGGGTGGAACGGTCGAGTATGAGATTGGGAAACGTAGGAGGTAACTGGTGTGTCAGATTGCGGCCCACTAGCTGCCAGTCGAGCGTTGCCCTTGATACCGCGTCTAGTATACCCTCAAACTGACTGGATGCCACAACTGACGGGAAAAACCGAGGCAATCGTGTGTCTGGAAGATCATATAAAACCGCTGAAATAGAGAGATAGCGAGCCTCGAAGGCCGCGTTGGGGCGGCAGTCGGCGTGCACTGGGTCACGACCGGCCGGGGTAGGAAAATGAAAAGCGCCGGCCGGCGTTCAATTCCGGCTCGAACTTGGGCGGATCTTTGAACCCGTGACGCCGGAACGATTCGATCAACTTCCCGATGTCGTGCCGTTTCAGGTTGTTGTCCCACATGAGCGCCGTATCAAGCGGCACGTATTCGATCCGCAACGTGTCCTCGGTCATTTGACAATCTCAACATGGTTAACCGAAACCCAAACCGCGCCAAGGTCTACCCTCGCCCATTGTGCGCCAAAGTCATCAAACACCGTCTCAACGACACGGGCGGATTCGATCAACGTGCCAACCCGGTCCCCGATCGGGATACTCACGGCGTCGTCAGCAAACCCAGGCTCAGACCGAAGATTGACAAATTCAATGCCCGTAACCGGCCGGACATCCTGACCCGGCTGGACCGGGTACGGTGTCACCGGACCAGGCTCCACCGGCTCTGGAACAAACGGCGGGACGGGATCGATGGGATCGGGCGGCTCTGGCGGAATTGGCGGCGTGACCGGTGGCACAACATCCCCAGCCATGTACAGCGGCCCGAACCACGGACCGTCAGGAATCGCCTCGCGCTCCTGGGGCGGCCGGTCGTCATATACCTCGCAAATATAGCTCTCGCCGCTGTCGCCTTTCCAACCCACCAACCCATAACCGCGACCGTAGAAATAACGCTCGCCCCCGTTCATCCAAACAAGTTCGATGACATCATGGATTGGCGGTAACGGGAACGGCCGCAACCATTCTTGATGGTGCGCTACAAATCGCATTGTGTCCGTAACCGGACCGCCACCAATGCAGACCCCGGTAGCCTTGTCATAGTGCCAACACTCCGCCACCCGCGCGAACTCGCCCCCGGGTTTCCAAAACCGCGGAATCCATGGAGCGCCGACAAAACCGCCCGTATACATACAATAGAATTTGTTCGCCGCTTCGCTGGTGTCGATCGCGCGACAAATGTACTCGCCGGACGTGTCACCGCCCGCATACATCATCTCCCATTGACGATCCTTGACACAATAGAATTCTTCACCAGCGCCCAATTGTGTCTGAATCGCCTGAGTCCCGGATTGACCATCAAAATCATACTGCAGGACATGGGTCAAACCAACCCGCCCGCGCACATAATCCAACATATCGAAATAATCACTGGGAACCTCGGGCGGCGTGACCGGATCGTCACTCGGCGCTGGGTTCTGTTCAGCCCACGCGCCATACTCGGGCAACCCGTCCTGGCAATTCGCGCCGTTCCAGTCGCCCAGCGTCCAGTAACAATGACCCATCACTTGTTCGTCATGTCGGATTTCATCGGTGTACCATCGCACGTCCTGCATCATTTCCGCGACGCCGTGAAACCCATAGCCGCCATATTGCCCAAATTCGGTAATTGCGATCCTGAGATCATCCAACCCATTCTGCGAGCACCAAGTCAGGAAACGGCGGTACCGCGTTACAAATGACGGACCAGCATCGCAAGCCAGACCGGTTGGCCCGTATTCGTGGAAACCGATGCAATGCCCACCGGCCTGGGCAGCCCGGAACACGTCTATCTGCGTTGCATACCGTTCCTCGGCTGTATACCCGCCGTCGTCCGATGGGGTCCCATAGGACCAGTTATAAAGACACAGCTTGACGCCGTGACCGTTCGCCAAGGCGATCGAGTCGAGGTTGAATGTTCGGTACCAGTTCGCGTTCTGCTCGAATTCCTCTGCGGTCCCAAAATTCTCAAGCGGCCGCAATGGCAACGCCCGGACACGCTCGCCAGTCAGCGGATTTGGTAGCGCCGCCATTGGACTAATGAGCGCATCGAATGGCGGATCAAGCTCATTGGTCAACCCGTACAAATCCGCCCGGTTTGCCTGGTACACCGGCCAAACGAGCGCCCACCAATTAGCGGCCGGGGTCCCAATTGTGGGACCATCCATACCAAGCGGCCGGTGGCGAAATATGACAACATTCCTGGAATCGGCCGTTTTCACTTCATCGTAAACATCCTGGTCAACCGCAAAAACAACCGTAGGGCTCGCTTTGGTCAACCATTCCCCGAAACCGTCTCGCGGCCCGTGTGTGACATGAACTCCCGCTAATCCGCGCATGGCTAATCTCCTTGTGTTTCAATCCCTGATTTCTCCGCGGCCGCCCTGGCCGCAACCCGCGCGTCATGCACGGCCATCCAGCGTTCAATTATAACCAGCCGCTCATCACGCTTTTTGCATTCCCGAACATACTCCCGCTGGATATCTTCGATATTCAATAATTTCTCGGTAACGTGAGCAATATCCCTTTTGATTTCCGCCAATGTCACCCGGCCATTTCCGTTGTTGTTGTCGCTCGCTGTCATTCGTCGTTCATCCAAGATTGGCTTGAGAAATGAGAAAATCCGCTCAAGTACAAGAATCAGAACCAACGCGATCGCCCCAATGTCAACCGCGCTGATATCCGGTGTTGGTGTTGGCGTCATTGGTCAAACCCCCCACAACATCCTACTCAGCCGGCCACCGACCCGACCGCTTGGCGGCCGCGTCCTCATATGCGATCGCACCAATCAGAATCGCGATCAACGCGTTAACCGACACCCAAACCCCATCAGGGAAGTCCGGCATAAAATGAAAAAGGATCGACTGCACGACCCCCACAACGGCAAGCCAGAACTTCCGGCTTTTTAATAGATTTTTCCACGCGTTCAACATTTGACGCCCTCCTCGATTTCGAAATAACGACGGTTTTAGTATAGCCGACAACCGGAACCTATGTCAACAAAACACGCCGCCAAACCCGGAAATTGATCCCGAATTGGTCCGCTTTCCGCTTGACAATGTATATACACTCCTTTATAATTGTTACAAATAACGGCGAACACAAAACACAGGGAGACGAAATGAAAATTTATCGGGTCATGGTCACAAAAACAAGAAGCGTAATGAAAATTTGGGGCGACAATGAGGACGAAGCGCGGAACAACGCACACGACCAATTGAACCGGCCCGGGCGGATCGGGATTTATCGCCAATGGCTCGCAAACGACCAGCACCTAATCGAGGTTGGCGGCTTCGAGAAATCGCAAGAATAAGAACTGGAATTCTAATCAAATCGGGGCGGGCTCCGGCCCGCCCCACCACAAAGGAGATCGGACAATGGACAAACAGGAAACCATCAGAATTTTGACAAAAACATTTGGCGGCAAACTATGGGAAAAGCACGGTAAATGCCGCGTCTATTTCGAGGGCGCATACATCGCCAATGATTACGGGCTCGAATGGACGCGATACAATACGGGTAACATTTCCAGCGCGTCGCTCAATGGCGAGCGAATCTCAAACAGTGAATGTCGGCGAATCCTCGACTTTTTCACGGGCAAATTCTGGTTTGATTTTGCTGATAATGATTTCCACCATCGAACCTATTCGCACAATCGGAACGGTGCTGATATTTGGTGCACCGCAATTGCCGAAATGAGGGAGAGTTTGACATGAACAATAGACACACAATGAAGCGGCTCAATTGGGACCGCGCCCACCTCATGAAAACGGATCGACGTGGACCCCGCGCATATTTAGCAGACATGCGAATGGAAGCACAAATCGAACGGGTCCACATAAGCTACCAGTCACGCGGCCAGCGCAAACCAGCGGTTTTGCCGTTGACCGCATGGCTCATCATTGAGGACTTGGTACGCAGGCTCGCGTGTCGCATTCACGGCCACCAATGGCGGCCATGCGGACGCGGGGCGGAGCGTTGCGATCGGTGCATGAAAGTTCGACCCAGCGAGGTGGCAAAATGACGAACCAAAAACAAACCCCCAAGAAACAGGTCAACATGCGATTCAGCGCACAAACGATCGAGCGGCTGGAATGGTTGGTAACCCATGCCGGGGCGGCCAACAAAACGGAAGCTGCCGAATGGGCGATCAGGGCGTTATATTTGGCCGAGCGGCGATTAGGTCCAGTCCGGGCGGGCGATCCGCCCGGGCCGGCCGCTTGCTTTGACGACGGTTCAGGGTTATAATTGTCAGTAATCGTTATTGGGCACAACAAAGGAGAATGAAATGGAACCGAAAGACGGCAAGAAAACGGTTGTGATCACCGCGTCGATCCGGCCGGAACAACGTGAACTTTTGGACGCGTACCAGGCAAAGCATCGCCTCGTGAATTTTAGCGAGGTTGTGCGGCGAATCCTCGATGAATGGGCCGATCGAAATGCCGAAGAGTAGACTGATCATTGAGTCAGAACCGGCATACGTTGACCCGCGCGAAACGTACCCAAACGCCCAGGCTTACGTTCTGTGCGTCGAATCGGTCACGTTCGCCGATTGGTCTGAATTGCCCCCGACATCATGGCATGGGGCGATGATTGACTATGACAGCGCATGGAAAAGCGGCGTCAAATTCAACCGCGACCTTTTGCACCAGGCCCGGTGCATGTTTCACATTTCTTTGCTTATGCGTGATTTGATTGTCAAATATGAACGGACAATCAGCATAAAAACCGCCTTCGCGCTTGCCAAGGCGGAAATATTGAAGGAGATTTACAATGGGAAAAGCTGACGAACAAACCATATTGGCAACCGCGGACGGGTCCGCATTGGTAAAACCGGACGCCCCCGAGGAATGGGGAAAGCGCGAGGAAATCACCGCGCTGGCGAACCGATTCAAGGTGATGCTTCCGGGCGGGAACAGACTTGACGATAATCAACTGATGGCGGCCGCTCAGTATTCCGTCGCCATGGGGCTGAATCCGTTCCGCGGAGAAGTCTATTTCTACAAGGGCCGCGGCGGTCAACTGGTGATCGTTGACGGGTACAAATCGCTGGCTCGTTGGGCACGGGACAAAGCGCCATATTCCGACAAATACGAACCGATTGGGGTTGAGGGCGATGAAGTCCACAAATATCGGTGCTGGATTCTCCGCGACGATCGCCGCGACATGATGAAGGATTTCATCGAACTCGGTGCAACATTCCGCGAGGCATTCGAACTGACGGCCAGCGCGGCCGTTGGCGTCGTCACCAAGGATGACATGACGACAAACAGCGGTGCACCCAACAAACCCCCGACTGGCTGGACCTGGGACCAGGTAGCACGAAAGCGGGCCATGAAAAACGCCCTCAACATTTCGCACGGCGCACCATCGATCAAAGAACTCGCCAAGAAATCCTGGGAAATCGACCCGCCTGATGCCCAAGCCGTCAAAACGATCGCGCAGGACTGGGACGGGTTGGACGATTACCCACCCGGCGAGCGCGAGGGTTGGGCATACAGACGCGCCCGACTTAGGGAAATGCGGGCCGAACGGGAACAGACCGGGGACCACGTAGACCTGGACGAATTGAACAATACCCTTTTTGACGCCCCAATGCCGACCCAGCCGGCCGCCGTCGATTCTGACATCATCGATGGTGAAATCAACGAACCAGACCCGGAACCGGCCGCAAAACCGCAACCGCGGCAGAAGGTCACGCCGAGAATAGACCTGGAACAATTGCCGGAAAATCTGCAGTTCATTGCTGAATTGGCCGAAAATCCAGACCTGGAAACCCTAACATTCAAAGACGGATCGTTTCAAGAAGCGGCGTGTGCAGACCTGGGATTCTCTAACGCGTTCCATATCACCGGGGCGCTCAAAAAGCGGTTGGGTAAGAACTGGGTCGGAATTGGCCTGAACGCAACGCAAATCTGGACCGTGCTGGAATTCCACCAGTCCGAAAAAGCCAAAGACGAAGAGGAATAGAAATGACTGACGAAAACGAAAACGGGACTGAATTGGTCAAAGTCTCTGGCGATGGCGAGTTAGTGGTTGTAACCGGTGAATTGGTGAACGTTGGCGATTTACCGGACCCGGAACCCCAACCGGACAACTACGAAACCCCGGACGGGCTCCTGGCGTTCCAGGGAACCGCTACCGTCACATTCAAAGCGCTCAGAAACGAAATGGTGTTCATTGTGAAAATCAAAGCGTACCGTCTCCCGGACAAGGTAAAGGTGACTTCGGTCCAGGACGCCGGAGAATGCCGCGTATATTACCAAGTCCCCGCGCGTGATTCGTTCCGTATTGAGGGAGTCGCCGAATTGGAAACCGCGCGGCCGTCCGATCCAGAAGCGGTATGGTTGACCGGCGAAAATCCAGAGTTCGTGACATTCACGTTGATCCACCAATACCGGGACCTGAACGCGATTACGTTACTCATGGAATTGATCGACGAACCCGAGCTAAATGTTCGGGTTGCAATGTCACCGGTTCAGCAGAGGTTGTTTTGAGCGGATTGGCAGACCCATTGGACCAATACCGGATCGCGGTTACATTCCCGGCCGAGATTTACCTAATCCCGGCCGGGGTTGAACCGCCACCGAACACCATCGAGAGAGACGTGACTTTTTTGGGATATCGAGTTTTTGTTAGGCATAGACCAGATTGGTTCGAAAGGAGAAACCATGTCAGACAATTACGTGATGGGTGAACAGGTTGCACGAATTGACGGCCGCGCGGTTGCATTGAGCCAACGGCCAGATGGTAAGGTAACGGTGCGCGGAGTATATTCCGATGACGAACCCGCCCCCGACTGGGCAACAGAAACATTTCCGCACCCACGCCGCCCCGGCTTTCGGGTTGCATTCGGGCAATTGGTCCGGGGCGGAATTGTGGCCGTCCTGGTCGCATTGGCCGCCACCTGCTTTATCATGGCAAACGGCTCGATCGTTTTGCCGGCCGTCATGGTGGCATGATGAAACGAAAATACAAAGTGAACGGATACCCACCTATACCGGCCGGTGCCATTGGTGCCCTACCATACGAGAGCACCGCAACGGCAACCTTTGACGATTCTGTCACAGATCACGAACTCGCGCAATTCGTCAAACGGTTACGAAAAGCGTATATTGACTACGGCTTTACCCAAGTCACCGTTACGGAGATTGTTGTACCATGAGCGAAAAAAGT
>Ga0180431_10000954_pt1 | contig 40594 bp, 35 predicted proteins | sample SS_ome_11_FD_132459 | JGI IMG/M metagenome (GOLD analysis project Ga0180431, IMG submission 132459) | Hypersaline lake sediment archaeal communities from the Salton Sea, California, USA - SS_1_MS_1 metaG | ecosystem: Environmental > Aquatic > Non-marine Saline and Alkaline > Hypersaline >... | reverse complement strand
GCTACTACGACGCGTATTACCTCAAGGCGTCGAAGGTGCGGTCTCTGATTAAGTCCGATTTCGACAAGGCGTTTGGTGAAGTGGATTTCATCGTCTGCCCGACGTCGCCTTCGCCGGCGTTCAGGCTGGGTGAGAAGGTAGACGATCCTCTGAAGCTGTACCTCTGCGATATCTATACGATACCGGCGAATCTGGCCGGTCTTCCCGGGATATCGATCCCGTGCGGGCTGTCGACAGAGGGGCTCCCGATAGGGGTCCAGTTGATGGGGAGGCCCTTTGATGAAGAAGGAGTGCTCCAGGCGGCGCGTGCGGTTGAGGGGGCGCTGGATTTCGAGCCGAGGCGCCCGCCGCTTGCTAGAAGGCGAACGGGCAGTTGATCGATGCGAGGCCGAGTTGGCGAAGTACGAAGCTGTCATAGGCATTGAGGTTCACGCCGAGCTTTGGACGAAGTCGAAGCTCTTTTGCGGGTGCAACGCGGAATTTGGTGCAAGCCCTAACACCCACACCTGCCCCGTATGCCTTGGGATGCCGGGCGTGTTGCCGGTGATGAACCGAGAGGCGTTCGAGCACGCCCTTCGGGCGGCGCTGGCGTTCAACTGCCGGATACCGCGGATCACTCGATGTGACCGCAAGAACTACTACTACCCCGACCTGCCGAAGAATTACCAGATATCCCAGCTATACGCCAACCTGGGGACAGATGGGTACGTGGATCTCTTCCTTGACGGTTCCGAGAAGAGGGTGGGCATACTGAACGTGCATATAGAAGAGGATGCGGGGAAGCTGCTGCACCCGGAAACGCCGGGGGCGGACTTCTCGCTGGTTGACCTTAACAGGGCCGGCGTGCCGCTTCTGGAGATTGTATCCGCCCCTGACATGCGAAGCGTGGAAGAAGCGGACGCCTTTATGCGGACGGTCCGGGACATGCTACTGTACTTGGAGGCCTCCGACTGCAAGATGGAGGAGGGATCGTTACGGTTCGAGGCGAGTGTGTCTCTTCGGCCGGAGGGAGCGGAAAAACTTGGAACAAGGGTGGAGATAAAGAATCTAAACTCCATGAAGGCGGTTAATAGGGTCGTGGGATACGAGATCGACAGGCAAGAGAAGCGACTTGAAATGGGGGAAGGGGTGCTGCAAGAGACGCGCCTTTGGGACGAAGAGAGCGGGGCAACGAGTGCGATGCGATCGAAGGAAGAAGCGAGCGACTACCGATATTTCCCGGAGCCGGACCTTGTACCGATAGAGCTGGACGAGGGGTGGATTGAAAGCGCTCGAGAGTCGTTGCCGGAGCTTCCCCATTATCGCCGCCGAAGATTTGTGACCGAGCACGGGCTGCCCGAGTACGACGCGTCGGTGCTTACCCAGGAGAGGGCGGCGGCGGATTTCTTTGAGGAGGCGGTCTCCAAGGGTGCTGCCGCGAAGTCCGTGAGCAACTGGCTGATGGGTGATGTGCTCCGGCTCGTGAACGAGAAGAAGATCGCCTTCTCCGAGTTGGGGCTTTCCGCCGACAATCTGGTGGAAGTCATCAAGCTGGTGGATTCGGGCGAAATAAACAGGTCTGCGGCCAAAGACGTGCTGGAGGAAGTGATCGATTCGGGCAAGTCGCCTGGGGAAGTAGTCCGCGATAGAGGGCTCGCGCAGATATCCGGGGAGGAGGAATTGGAAACAGTCGCGAGAAAGGTCATCGAGGGCAACCCGAAGCCCGTGGAGGACTTCCGAAAAGGGAAGAAGGGGGCTGTGGGATTTCTGGTCGGGCAAGTCATGAAGGAGACGCGTGGGCGGGCGAATCCCAAGGTCGTTTCCGAGATTCTGACAAGGCTCCTTTCTTCGTAGCGGGTGCGCAAATGCTGGCGAAGAGAATTATACCCTGCCTCGATGTGAAGGATGGACGGGTGGTCAAGGGGACGCGGTTCGTGAACTTGCGCGACGCCGGTGATCCCGTGGAGGTCGCGGAGGAGTACGACGGTCAGGAGGCGGATGAGCTGGCGTTTTTGGATATCACGGCGTCGCATGAGAAGCGCGAGATAATGTTGGACGTGGTGGCGAGGACGGCGGAGCGCGTATTCATGCCCGTGACTGTGGGCGGGGGCGTACGGAGGCTTGCCGACATAAGGAACCTGCTGAATGCCGGAGCCGACAAGGTATCGATAAACACCGCGGCTGTCTTCGACCCTCCGTTGGTAAACGCCGCGTCAGAGAGGTTCGGCAGCCAGTGCATTGTGGTCGCCATCGACGCGAAGGCGGCTCGGCCGGTGGCGGGGCGGTCAGGGCGAGGTTGGGAAGTGTACACGCACGGAGGAAGGTCTCCAGCGGGGCGGGACGCCGTGGAGTGGGCTGCCGAGGTGGAGGAGCGAGGGGCAGGGGAGATACTTCTTACCAGCATGGACCAGGACGGGACTAGGGTGGGGTACGACATCGAGTTGACGCGAGAGGTTTCGCGGCGCGTTTCGGTGCCCGTGATTGCGTCAGGAGGGGCGGGGGGATTGGAAGACATTTACAGAGTTCTGACCGATGGCGAGGCGGATGCGGCTTTGGCCGCGTCGATATTCCATTTCCGGCAGTTTGCCGTGAGGGAAGTGAAAAGCTATTTACACGAGAGGGGTGTTGCTGTAAGAATCTAGCAGGGAAAGGTCTTCGGCGGGCATGGGGCGAGGATCTTGAATGTGGAGGATGACATGGCAGAAGACTCTCCGCAAGTTCAGCAGCTCGACAAGCTGCTGAAATCCATGGGCAAGTTCAATGCTTCCGATCTGCACATGAAGGTGGGCGCTCAGCCGACGCTGCGGGTTCGCGGGGCGTTACGTACCGTCGACCGGCCCACCGTGACTACCGAAGACATGAACGTGTTGGTGAAGGCGGTCGTAAGTGACGTGGTGCGGAGACGATTTGGAGACGGGTTCGACCTGGACTTCTCCTATACAACGGACGACGGCACGCGGTTCCGGGTGAACCTCTTCCGGCAGCGCGGGGAATACAGCATGGTCTTCCGCCGTGTTACGACGGAGATAAAGACGTTTGAGGAGCTGAACCTGCCAAAGGTCCTGGAGCGGCTGTCGTCGTACCGTCAGGGCCTGGTGATCGTGTCCGGAATCACCGGCTGCGGCAAGTCCACCACGTTGGCGTCGATGGTCCGGTACGTGAACGAGCGGAGGCGTTGTCACATCATTACGGTGGAGGATCCGATCGAGTACCTGCACAGCGACATTAAGGCTTTCGTGAACCAGAGAGAGATCGGGATGGACGTCGAGGATTACCAGACCGCGGCGAAGTTCGCGCTGCGGCAGGACCCGGACGTTATATTGATAGGGGAGATGCGCGACGCAGAGACCTTTCAGACCGTGCTGACTGCTGCGGAGACGGGGCACCTGGTTTTTACCACGCTGCACACATCGCGCGCGCACCAGGCGATAACGCGGATTCTGGATTTGTTTCCGCCGAATCAGCATCACCAGATCCGGCGTGGGCTCTGCTTCAATCTGCGCGCGGTGGTCTGCCAGATGCTTCTGCCTTCCATGAAGGAAGGAGTGGACCTTGTGCCGGCTACGGAGATCATGATCGTAAATCCCGCGATCCGGAAGCTGATCAGTGATGGGGACGATGTCAGGGTGGGGGACGTGATGACCGCGAGCAGGAGCGAAGGCATGTGCGACTTCACTCAATCTCTGGCGGAAATCGTGGGGAATAATCTGGTGGAGAAGTCAGTTGCGCTGGAGGCGGCGCACAACCCCGAAGCCCTGGAGATGGCGTTGACGGGAATTACGGCGGAGACACGGATGCTGTAGCCGTGGTCTGGAATGCGATGAACTACTTCGTATTCAATCCGGTTTGGGTGGGATTCACGGGGTGCATGGGCATCCTGTGGCTGTATCTGGTCGTCTGGGTTAGTGCCGACGCGCGGGGAGTGGGGGAGAACCAGACTCTGTGGAACGCGCTCTTCTACTCGGTGGGGGCTTTGTGTGCGTTGCTCACGTGGGCGTTCCCTTTGCTTGTGGTCTCCTTTCCGGTACTGTTCATCTCGCTGATCTCCGTGTACGCGCCGATACGCAACAAGCGTGTTCCGGCGGAGCAGAAACTGTTCGGGAAGGAGCACCTGCACAATTCGATGGTGAACATCCTGGGCAAGTTCGGCGTGCGGATGGCCAAGAAGATACCCAAGATGGAAGAAGGAGAGGGAGGTCGAGAGATCGTGCTTGCCACGAGGGACGGTACGCCGCTGGAGGCAGCCGCTCCAGGGAGGCGGGTGAAGGGGTCGGTTCAGTCGAATGAAGCCATTGCCGCCTGCAAACAGATCATACAGGAGGCGGTGGATAATCGCGGGACGGACATCCATCTCGAGCCCAAAGGGGGAACGCTGCAGGTACGCTACAGGATCGACGGTGTGCTGCACAATGCCGAGCCTTTACCGGAGGATTTGGCGCTGACGGTAGTTTCGGCGATCAAGGTGTTGTCTGAGATGGACATCGCCGAAAAGCGCCGGTCGCAGGACGGACACTTTACGGCCATGTACGAAGGGAGAGAGATCGACTTCCGGGTGGCCACGAGCACGAGCCTGTACGGAGAGACGATGGCGATTCGGATATTGGACAGGGCGAGAGGGCTGATGAGGCTCCAGGACTTGGGTATGTCTCCACGAGTCCTTCAGACGCTGGAAGCGCTGGGCAGGAGCTCGAGCGGCATGCTGATTGCCGCGGGTCCGACGGGAAGCGGCAAGACGACAACTCTCTACGCGGCCCTGGCGGAGGTAGATGCCTTCCGGCAGAACATCATCACTATTGAGGAGCCCGTAGAGTACAAGCTGGACAATGTGACGCAGGTACCGATCAACACGAAGGCGGGCATCACATACGCGAACACATTGAAATCGATCATGCGGCAGGACCCTGACGTGATAATGGTGGGCGAGATTCGAGACGCTGAAACGGTCAGGATAGCGATGCAGGCGTCTTTGACGGGGCATTTTGTGCTGACGACCCTTCACGCGAACAACTCCACCACTTCGATGTTCCGATTGGTGGACCTTGGGATAGAGGCGCATCTGATCGCGTCTTCCGTGAAGGCGGTGATTTCTCAACGCCTTGTCCGCGTGCTGTGCGACAAGTGCCGAGCGCCGTACAGGCCGAGCCCGGACCTTCTCCGCCGTTTGGGGCTTTCTCAGGGCAAGGTGGAGGTGCTTTACAAAGCGAAAGGTTGCGAGCACTGCCAGGGAACCGGCTACAGAGGTCGAACGGGCATATTCGAGCTGCTGGCGGTAAATGAAGCTGTCGGGGAACTGTTGCGGCAGCACGTTTCGCTTCAGCAGTTCCGGGCCGAGGCGCGAAAGACCGGGCTCAGGACCCTCGAGGAAGACGGAATTCGGAAGGCAATCCAAGGGATTACGTCTCTAAAGGAAGTAGCACGCGTCACGTCGTGAGAGGCGGCGCAAGATGGGACTGAACATTCTAATATTGCTGGCGATTATAGGGCTGGCGTACTACGGATGGCGGGTGGGCGTGTATGATGCCACAATCACGTTGGTATGCGGTGTGGCGGCGTCCGTGCTGACTTTGATGTTCTATGAGTACTTGTCCGAGCTCTTCGTTTTTCGTTTCTTTACCAAGAACAGGCAGGCGGCGGACGCGGCCTCGTACTGGGTCCTTCTGGTATTGTTCTTCGTCGTCTTCAGGCAGCTAGGTACGCACTACTTCAGTGATGAGAAATTGAGATTCAACATATACCTCTATCGGCTTGGGGGGCTGGTGGTCGGATTTCTTGCGGCTCGGGTCATCTGCGGGGTCGTAGTTGTGGGCTGGTTCATTTTCCCGTTCGCCTATGGCTTCCCTCCGCCTGACTTGCAGAAGAGCAAGGTGTTTTTGAATGCTGACGAGGCTTTCCTGCATCATATGGAACGGTTGAGCGAGATGGCTGGACCGGGGGACGAGGCGCGGCGCTTTGAGGCGGAGAAGTTCGTTGAGTACAAGAAAGACGCCAGGAGGAAGTACGAGGAATACAAGGCAAAGGCAGCGGGGGAGATGTACATTCCTGAGCCGGGCGATTTGGATCCGGGGGAGAGCGTCAGGGATAGGAAGGAGATGTACGAAGAGGCGGGTGAATAGCCTGTTGTCTTCGCGGCCGTTGGCGGTATGGATTTTCTCGTAACAACGGTTCGAGTCTTGGGGTACGCAGCCCTTGCCGCGGGTGCGCTTATCGCCTTTTTCTCGATCTTTTTCGGCATCCCCGGGCAAGTAGCGATTGCGTGTATCGTCGGGATCGTTGCCTGGGTCACGGGTTGGGAAAGGATAGGGCCGGCGTCGGTCGTGGTCATGCTGGCGGTCTCGGTTTCTCTTGAGGGGGTGGACTACATAGCCGGTTTCCTGGGCGCAAAGAGCGGGGGCGGGACGCTCGTGACGGGCGTTTTTGCGTTGCTGGGCGGACTGATTGGAGCGATGGCGGGCACTGCGGCTCCTATTCCTGTTCTAAACGTCTTGGTCGGAAGTTTCGTTGGGAGCTTCGTCGGAGCCTTTGTGTACGAGTACTACAGGACACGTCGCGCCGGCTTCTCGGCGAGAGTCGGCATGATGACGGTAGGCGGCAGGATACTGGCGACATTCCTGAAGGCCGGAGTGTCGTGCGTGATGATTGCATTTGCGCTGTGGCGCTTGGTTCTTACATAGAGCATTGAGGTGGCTGCTTTGTTGGGGGTCTGGATCTGGAGGGGCTTGGCCCCGATGGGTCTGGCTGTAAATTCGCTGGATGCGGGGGGGCTCCCTGCCGTGGTGCAGCGCATGGCCGTCTGCACGTTGGTGGCGGCTTATGTCGTCGTGGCGGCTATAGGGCTGGGGCTGTGGGTGGCCCGAGTCGCGAAGTTACGCCTTCCCAACCCGTGGGAACGGCTGGCGCTGTGCGCGGGGCTGGGACTGGGGATTCTCTCGCTGCTCGTGCTCGGGCTGGGACTGGCGGGGTTGCTGTCGCCGGCGTTCTGGGTGCTGGTGCTGGGCGTATTCATCCTGATTTCTCTTGTTGACCTCTTCGACCTTTTCGGGGAGTTGCGGAGCGACTTCGCAGTGATGCGTCCCAAAGGGACGTTCGAGTGGTGGGTTGCGATTGCGCTGATTGGGGTATTCGCGGTGAATTTTCTGGCGGCCTTCATCCCGCCGCTGGATTACGACGTCCTGGAGTACCACCTGGGATCACCCGCGCAGTACGCTCGGGCAGGCCGGATATTCTTCATTCAGGACAATGTCTACGGCAGTTTCCCCGCGAACGTGGAAATGCTATTCCTGCTGGCGATCAAGCTTTCGGGTGGAGCGATTGCGGGTGCGTATACCTCGAAACTGTTGAATGTCGCGCTGGGCATGCTTGCCGCGATAGGAGTATGGAGGCTTGGGGCGAGACTCTTCACGCGGAGAGTTGGCGCGGTGAGCGCAGCGATATTCTATTCGGCTCCCTGGGTATCGGTGGTCACCGAGAAGGCATACGTGGAAGTGGGATTGGCTCTTTTCGGAGTCTTGGCGATGCTTTCGGCTGCGAGGTATTGGGTGGGTCCGGCGGAACACCGCAAGTGGCGAGAGGCCGCGGCGGCGGGAATTTTCGCTGGTCTTGCTATGGGCACCAAGTATCCTGCGGCGGTCTTTGTACTGGCACCGTTGGGCCTTTTTTTCGTCGTCGTGAACCTGAGGCTGCGAGGTCTCCTGTTGAAGCATGGCTTGGTCTTCGGCATCTGCGCTCTGGTGGCGGTGAGTCCCTGGCTCGTAAAGAACTACGTCTACACCGGCAATCCCACGTACCCGCTGTTATATGGGATCTTTGACGGTCACAGCTGGGACTCCATCAGGAACGCGCGGTTTGTAGCGGCTCACTCGCCTGGGCGGATTGGAGCAGGCGAGTTCGGCCTGGCCTTCACGGAATACTTCTTCTCTGGCGAGTTGGCGTCTCCGCTATTGATCGTCTTCGCGCCGTTCTTCCTGTTGTATCCGATTCACGGACGCAGGAGGCTTGCGCTGTTCGCGTATGCGGCTTTCGTTTTGGGCGCGTGGTTTCTCCTCACACATCGAATACCGCGGTTCTTGGTGCCGATGATCCCCGCCCTGGCCCTTCTAGGGGGCTGCGGGATTGAGGCCGACCTTGCAAGGTGGTGGCGAGGGATGTGCCGGGCGCTGTGCGGGATTCTTTTGGTTTACTGCGCCTTCATCCCCTGGCGGATCAACGCGCAGGGGCTGTGGTTTCACAAGCTGTTGCTGGGAGTGGAATCTCCGAAGGAATACATGGATGGTTTGCTGGGGGCGGCTCAATCCTCGTATTCGTGGAAGGCGATCGATTTCGTGAACAGGCTGCCGCGGGAGAGCAAGGTGCTTTTTCTAGGGGAGGCGCGAACTTTTTACGTGACTCGACCAGTGATCGCGCCGACGGTCTTCGATGAGAAGCTCACGGACCGGATCGAGGACGGGGACAAGTCAGGAAGGGATTTGTGGGAGCTGCTCAGGGGGAACGGGATCGATTACGTGTACGTGAACGGCCCGGAGTTCAATCGGCTGCAAGACACATACGCATTCCTGTACCAGGGCGAGGTCCGCGGTGGCTACAGTGACTGGCTGGACGCCTCAGTGATCAGCGAGATGGAGGGGAAATACCTGAGGCGCGTGGCCGCGTACTCGTATAGCGGGGCCCTCCCGGTGGTGACGCCGTTCGTGATATATCGGGTCGTGAGGGAAAAAGAGGGTAAGGCCACGGCAGATGAGGCGATTGACCGAGACGGGGAAATGCACTTATAATGGCCGGGCCGGGCGATTGGCTCAGAGGCTAGAGCGCCTGCCTTACAAGCAGGAAGTCAGTGGTTCGAATCCACTATCGCCCACTACGCAAGTGATTATTCAATAACTACTTATGTCAACTCCTCTGCCGCGGTTCGGGTGTCGTTTCCATCCTCTTGGACAAGGATTTGGGGTGTTTCTTCGCCCTTGGCCCTTGCCACGATTGGACGCTGGGGTCGCCCGCAGGCATGGTACAAGCATCTGCGGAGAGTTTCCGCCTTGACCCCTAGAACGACCGCAATGGGCTTGGCGTCATCGGTCATCGTCAAGTCACCCCCTCTCCGCCCGGCTTGCTTCCACTATTACAGATGGAAGGCGGCAGCGCAGCGTTACCTCTTGGGGCCTGATGACCCTGGTTGGAGGAGAAAAGGACTTAAAGCTATCGCGCAACTCGGCAGTTCAGCAGCTCGAGCACCGCGTCGATCTCTTGCCGAGTTGTGGTGCGCCCCAGGCTGAACCGAACAGCTCCCATACTGACTTCCGTCGGCGTTCCCATTGCCTTCAGCACGGGCGATAGCTCGACCGAGCCTTCATGACAGGCTGAACCCGTGGAAGCCGCAACACCCTCTAGGCTCGCAAGGAGTCCAGCCCCGACTTGTCCGAGGAAGCTCACGTTCAGCGTATTTGGAAGCCTCTCGGTAGGATGTCCGTTGAGAGTGACGCGGCGCGCGAAGAGGGGCGAAATGTCGGAACGGGTGTGGCGTCAAGGAGTGAGAGGTCTTCCGCGGCGTTCAGGGCACGCTAAGGTTTTCCGCCAAGAGGGGGTTGACAACGGCCGTGGAGCGGGCTATTTTGTTTTAGAAAGTTCTAAATCGGAGACCGCCTGTGGCTACCCAGCCGGCTGACAAATTCAAGGTCCTTGCGGGGGAGTCACGCATCAGGATCATCGGACTCCTGAAGCAGAAGGGCCCCCTTTGTGTCAGTGAGATGTCGAAGACCCTGGGGATGACGGCGTCCGCAACTTCCCAGCATCTCAAGATACTGAAGCACGCCGGCCTTGTGCGGAATGAGCGAAGGGGCTACTGGATACACTATGACGTGGACCCGGTCGCGTTGGAGCGGTGCAACGAATCACTCGCCCAAGTCTGCAACTGCGGATGCAGGGGAAGCTGTCGCCTCGAGCGAACCGAGTCGGATGACACGGAGGACGACCTGGCGCTTCTGCTGGAACGCGAACGCGAACTGCGTGATCAACTGCGGACGCTCCGTGCGCGGATCAAGGAACGGCGGCGGGAGGCGTGATCTTTTTTGGGACGTTGTTTCAGATATTGCTTTAATGCTTAGCCAAGTCTCTTGCTGGCGTCTTCTGTCCGGGGACAAGGAGGCAGGTCATGAGCGTGAATGATAGGCGCGGCCCGCAAGATGCGATGGGAGATTCCGACTCAGCGGGTTCGGGCCGGGTCGCTGGCGACGGCACGAGTGCGGGCACGATGGTCTTCGTCCTGGGAATGATGGCTTTCTGGTGCAATGGAGACAACTACGCGGCGTCCCCGCTCATCGTGGAGATAGCGAAAGACCTTCACCTCAAGATCAGCCAGGCCGCCCTTTCGGTCACCGCTTACATGCTGCCCTTCGGACTGTTCACCCTTCTTTTCGGTCCCCTCGGCGACCGGTTCGGCAAGGCCAGAGTGATCAACTTCGCCGCCTTTGGAACGGCCATCTTCAGCGCCCTTGGCGCGGCTGCGTTCGACCTCACCTCCCTGAGTATCATCCGGGCTGTGAACGGAGCTTTTGCCGCCGCCATCCTTCCAGTGACCATGTCTCTAGTCGGTGACCGCTTTGGTCATGACCCCAAGGAGGTGCAGAATGCCTTGGGCAAAGTCCTCGGAATGATGTTCCTCGGCGGCGCAGCCGCGACGGCCATCGGAGGGGCGCTGGCCTATCTAGGCTCCTGGCGGCTCGTCTACCTAGTTTACGGGATCGCGGAAGTCATCCTTGCCTTTCTAATGCTGCGCGTCCTGGAGAGACAGCCCGGGACCGTCGCCAAGTTCGACCTCAGGACCGCCTACCAGACCGCCTTTGCCAATCCCGCCCTGCTCAAGACGGTAAGCATCATCTTCCTCGTGGGCGCTGCAGTGTTCGGAAGTTTCACCTATGCGGGGAAGTTCGTGGAGACCAGGACCGGCTACAACATCCTCCTGGTGGGGCTGATCCTCACTTCCTTCGGCGTGGCCACGGTCGTGGGCGGAAGGAAGGCGGGCGTGTTGAGGCAGAGGCTCGGCAACAAACTTCTCCTGCTGGCCGGCATCGTCGCCTGCGTATCGTGGGCGCTCATGGGCGCGTGGCGTTCGCCAGTACTCCTGTGCGTTTCCCTCGCAGGATTCGGGCTGGGGTTCATCATGATCCAACCGACCCTCATCGCGACCGCCCAGCAGCTCATGCCCATGAGACGGGGCACGGTCATGTCCCTCGCCTCCTTCAACATGTTCGTAGGTGGCGGGATCGGCACGTTCGTCAACGGCAGGGTCCTCGATGCGTGGGGATTCGAGCCGGTGTTCATCGTCGCCGCAGCGCTCATCCTCGTGGCAGGTGTTGTCGCTGCAGCGCTCCTGCACAGGTTGGCGCGCTCTCATTAGGAGACTGGAAAGGAGGTGATTGCCATGTGTTAACCGCGCGTAGCCGGTAGGCACGGCAGCATGGTCGGATGCACCTGCGGATGTTGCGGGCGCGGATGCGGCCTGTCGTTTCGCCGATTCTTTTCCTCGAAAGAGGAGAGGGAGTGTCTGGAGTCCTACAAGGACCAACTCCAGAAGGAACTGGCCGGAGTCGAGGAGCGCATCAAAGAGCGCAGCCAATGAAGACCGCACAACTTGAAAGGAGCTGATCGCGATGGCAGGGAAGACGCAAAGCGCCTGTTGCTGCGGCTGTCTTGGCTCCGCGAACAAAGGGGCGAAGCAGCTGAAAGGCCAGGCCAAAAGGCCCAAGAAGTAGCGACGCTGCCCAGCAGCCGGCAAGGCCGCAGCTTGGAGGGGCCGCTCCCCCGCCGGCCACGCCTGGTCTAGAATCCGGCCAGAGACGCGAGCCGGCCCGCAACCTCTTCTATCTCGGCCTCGGTGGTCGTCCGGCCCAGACTCAAGCGCACGGCCCCCAGGCCGACCTGCGGCGGGAGGCCCATCGCCCGAAGGACCGGCGACATCTCCATCGCCCCCTCGTGGCAGGCGGACCCCGTCGAGGCGGCCACGCCGTCCAGTGCGCCGAGCACGTCAGAACCGATGCGTCCCCGGAAGGACACGTTGAGCGTGTTGGGCAGCCTCACGGTCGGGTGACCGTTCAGAACCGCGCGCTCGCCAAACCTCTCCTGAAGCAACTCCCAGAAACGGTCCCGCAGCCGCAGGACGTTCGGCATTCCGATATGCTGCCGGGCCAGTTCGCACGCCGCGCCCAAGCCCACGTCAAGGAGGACGTTTTCCGTGCCTGCACGCCGACCGCCTTCGTGCCCGGCACCGTGCATTAGCGCCTCGATCTTGGCGCCCTCACGGATGTAGAGGGCCCCCACGCCCTTCGGCGCATACACCTTGTGTCCCGCCACAGAGAGGAGATCCACACCAAGTTCGTCCACATGGACGGAAATTTTCCCCACCGATTGCGCCGCGTCAGTGTGGAAAGTGACGCCGCACTCCCGCGCTATTCGGGCGATCTCGGGAATCGGCTGGACCGTGCCGACCTCGTTGTTTGCGTGCATGACGCTGATGAGGATGGTTTCGGGGGTAATCGCTTTGCGGACATCATCAGGGTCGACTTGCCCGAATCCGTCCACGCCTACGTAGGTTACTTTCGCCCCGAGGCGTTCCAGGAACCGGCATGGCTGAAGCACTGCGGGGTGTTCCACCTGGGTAGTGATGATGTGGCTTCCCCGTTGCCGGTTGGCAAGGAAGACGCCCTTGATGGCATGATTATTGGACTCAGTGCCCCCGCTTGTGAAGACAATCTCTTGGGGTGAGCAGCCCAGCAGACCTGCCACCTGCGCGCGCGCGTGCTCCACTGCATCCTTTGCCGGTTTGCCGGCCCAATGGGGACTGGACGGGTTGCCGTAATGGTCGGTCAAGAACGGCCGCATCGCCTCGGCGACCTCGGGCGCAATCGGAGTGCTGGCGTTGAAGTCAAGGTAGATTCGCATTTCCACGTCCTTTCCGGGCGGCCACGGCCACAAGAGCGGCGCCCATTGTCGTTAGCCTGCCAAGGCGGCTATCCAAAGGCTGCATAAGGTGAGCAATGCATCTCAGTGGGGGATAGTACACCGCGCCCCTGGTCTCCTTCACCGTCAGCCCCGCACGATCTGCCAGTGACTCAAGTTCGTTAGCCGAGCGGAAGATCGCATCCCTCCATCTGCGGGAGCCCAGGTAGCCGCGCAGCCGACGCCAGGCGGCCCAGAGGCTCCACCGTCCCAGTTCTCCCATCACCAGGAGCCCGCCCGGCCTGAGCACCCTCGTCATCTCTCGGACGGCCGCGTCGGCGTTCGCGCAGAAACAAAGCATGGTGATTGAGATTACTCTGTCGAACGTCTCATCCGCAAAGGGCAGGTGCTCGGCATTGCCAATTAGGAATGTAACGTCCGCCTTTCGACGCTCGGCCGTTAGCCTCGCCTCGTAGATCATAAGCGGCGAAGTGTCCACGCCGGCAGCTCTTGCGCTGCGTTCCGACGCAACCACGACATAACTGCCGTCTCCGCAACCGACGTCAAGCAAGTCGAGCCCTTCGATGTCGCCGCACAGCTCAAAGACTAACTGTTGTTCGATACGTTCGGTGATGTTCCCCAGGCGGCTCTCGCGCCAGCGTCTATATGACTCGAGAAGAGTCGCCCGTCCGGCGTCGCTATCAGAAGCTGCAGCGCGCTCCGAAGTAGACATTCGTATTGTCCTGAAACTGGCCGAAGAAGGTTTGCTGCTCTTCCCCGAGGAAAACGTTTGCGCCGCCCTTGATGGACCAACGGTCATTGATCCTGTAATGCACGTTCGGCCTAAGGTATGCATCTCGATCAGAGGGTGAATAGAACGTAAAGAGAGAAAGCTTCAGGTTCTGGTACATGGCGAGCTTAGTGAGGCCCACCGTCAGAATGTGGCGGTCTTCGTCCGTACCGTCGCTTCCAGCAGGAAGCCCTCTCAGGTAGGCGCTGTAATCCGACATATGTTCAAGGTAGTATTGTCCCCCGACGGTGAAATCCTTGGCCACTTCCTGCTCGTACCCGATGAGGAAGCGGAGCTGGCTATTGGGGACAAACGGGTCATTTCCACTTCGGTCATCGCGCGAATCGTAGTAGCCGAACTCGATCGTGCCGACTCCCTTCCACCATCTTCCGCGGGCGCTTGCGCCAAAAGCGGAAAGACGCGGGAAGGTGGCCTTCCCCCATCCAGGGTCGAAACCGACCGGGCTCTTCCAAAAACCGTCATACGCGTAGAGCGCCACGTCGTAACCGCTGATGCTGCGGTACAGCCGCAGCGCGGTTTCGGAGTCATCGAACCACTCGTCACGCCTGCGCGTGCGAATCCTGGCGTCCTCGCCGGCGAGCCGCCCGAGCTGCGGATTGAAGTACGAAATCCGCTCGCCGTCTATGAAGCGATCCGCGTTGAATAGGGGCGTATAAACGACATCCAAGTTGAACAAGCTCGTGTAGAAACTCGCCTTCACGGCGTCCGAGGGCGCCTTAAGATACTCGTCATCGCGGCCGATGAGGAAAGCTTCCCAGTCCTTCGGGAAAAGGTCGTTGATGAAAATGTAATCGCCAGTGCCCCATGTCAATACCTGCCGACCGATTTTCAGGTCCACGAAGGCGAACGGCGTAACTAGGACACTGGCTTCCCTAACGTCGACCGTTGCCTCTTCGAGCACCGCGTCATAAAGAAAATCAGTCTTGAGCCTGAACTGCCCCCGGTCGAGCCATTCTGACACTTCCAATTGCAGGCGCGTCTCAGCCAAGGTCGCATCCTCTGACTGATGCTTGTCCTCTCCGGTTCGCACTCCCCCACGGAGTTCCCAGAACCCTCGCAGGTCGAACGGGAGAGATTCCCAAAAGGGCTTGCCCTGCTCCCTCACGGCCTCGTCGCTATGCTCCGCTGGACGCCTATTGTCTTGACTCTCCGGCTCTTGGGCACGGAGTACCCTCACTTGCCCGATCCCAAGCAGGAGCAAAGCCGCAGCAGCAACTGTTCCCGTTTGGCTTATCACTCTATCCACTTCCCCGGCGGGCGGCGGAGGTAGCGTTCAGTGAAGATGTCCTCGGTCAGGCCGACGTTGTACGACACCGATGCGAACGTCACCTCAGTCCGATGTCCGGTCTTGACGTTCCGCATCGTCCGCCTTGTAACCGTGGGAAAGGGCGTCCGCGCGGCGGCATCTCCCGCGGTGATGTCCTCGATTTTGTCGGCGGTAAAGACTCGTACCAGTTCCCCTTGCAGATCGTAGTATTCCTCTCTGAGTGACAGGAACGTGCTCTTGTCGATCCACGAGACACGCTTCACGTACTCAATGGGTTCCTTGGGTATGCTCTCGATGACGTAGCAGTCACTATCCCGGAGCTTTTCTTTGCGCAGCAGCCGATGCGTGTCCGATCCTGCGTCGCGACCGGAGATGTCTTCGTAGGTGAAGTCCGACCCCACGAAGCTCGAACGCGCATCGCTCGCCGCGATGCGCCGCACCAGGTCCACCGCCGGCACGTAAATCCATCGGTCGTCTTCCTTGTCCGGGTACTTCCACACCAGAAATGTCATGCGCCTGACGTCCGGGGGCTCGTGGAAGCACATGTAATATTTCTGCCTGCCGCCTTCGGGTTCGTTGCGCCGGAGCATCGTCAGGACGCGGACCCGCTTCCCGCCTTCCTTGTCGATGAGCTCCATTCTGACCGTGGCTCTCATGTCCTCAGCTTGGTGGTAGAAGGCAAGGCGAGACTTCTCGACGATCTGGGTGTCGCGGGGCTGGTTACTCTCCTCTGCCGGCTCTTGCGCGAAAGCCGTCGCCGCCGTCAGTACCGCAAGAATTGTCATGCCTGATGCGGTTATTCTCATCACCGAGCACCTTCTTTCTTCAGCGATTCGATCTCTTCTTCGCAGCTCTTTACCCCGAGCCTTCCGAGCACCGACTTCATGGGGCACCAATTTGAGAATGCGGACTGCAGAAGGTTCAGCCCCACGAACGCGGTAAACAGAAGCCACCAGGGTGAATGGAAGTATGCGAGCGCCAGTGATATCAACACAAAGCCACCTGCTATCCCCCGAAGGGCTCTTTCCAATTTCACTCTTGACCTCCTTTCAGAATGCGCGGACCGGCGATGCGCAGTGCCGCAGGGAGGATAAACAGGGTCGCAAGAGTGCTGAACACCATCAGCAGCGCGAAAAACGTCCCAACAGTCACGTAAGGGGTCAGGCTTGAAGCAATAAGCGGAAGAAACCCCAGAGAGATTACGATGGCGTTGCGCGCGATGGCGCGTCCCGGCTCACCGAACATGTACCGGTTGGCCTCCTCTACATCTCTGACCTCACGGTAGCGGCCCCTGAATCGCTGGAGGAAGTGAACGGCAAAATCGATGCCCAGGCCCAACGCGAGCGATGAGCAGACAGCGATGGGCATGTCGTAGTCCTTCCCGACCCAGCCGACTAGCCCATACGAAAGCAGAATAGCCGCCGAAAGCGGGACCATGGACAGCACCCCCAATATGAGCGACCGGAACTCAATGAGCATGAGCAAGAAGACCACTGCAAAGCTCCCCAGAACCGCCTTGAGCATCCCGAAGACCATGAGATCCTGCCAGATCTTATTGATGTAGGTAAGCCCCGACCACCGGATGCTAATGCCGGCGGGCGGCGGATTATTTCTGATGAACTCGGCAAGGTCTTTCTCCGCTGCCGCCATCTGTCGGTTGTCCCCGCCCTTCATCTGGACCCAGATGTTCGCCTGCCGCCCCCGGCGGTCCAGAAAGTTATCGAGATCGTTGGGGTCTCCGGACGACTGGAACAAGAACAGGAACTGTCCCACCGCCTCCTTGGAGTCCGGTACCGTATTGTATGCATTGTCGTCATCGTGCAGCACCAAGTTGATCCGTTTGACGATGTCTGCAACGGAAGAGGTTTTGCCCACGAGCGGATTCTCTTCGAGCCGAGCCTGCATATTTGCAAGGTAGGCGACAGCCTCCGGCCGCTTCATTGCCTCGGGTTCGTCTCCCTCGGCGACCACGTAAGCCATGTAGGTCCCGCCAAAGAGATCGTTCATGACGGTATCGGCCACCCTCATCGGGTGTCCCGGCTTGAACCACTTGACCGGATTGTCGTTTATCTGGATCCGCCGGACCCCGGCAATCCCGATGATAACGGCGATGAGGCCGAGGATGAGAACCGTTCGAGCGCGGCCAAAAGCGAATCTGCCAATCGGCCGCAGGACTCGGTCGAGGATAGAGGAAGGGGTGCTTTCCTGCTGTGGAAGAGCTTTCCTCAGCTTTTCTCCGCTCATGAGGCTGATCACCGATGGCACCACGGTCATAGAGAAGAGCCAAGCGGCCATGATCCCAAACGCCACGAAGAGTCCGAACACACGTACCGGAGGGATGTCGGCCAGGGACAGGGATGCAAAGCCAACGGCCGAGGTCAGTGACGTGTAAAGCATAGGCCGGTAGAGTTGCTGCATCCCCTCCAGGAGAGCGCGACGCTTGTCGCCGTGGACGCGGTATCGGTCGAAGAACTCGCTCAAGATGTGGATATCGTCCAGGATCGCAATGGGCATAAGAAAGACCGGTATCATCGAGCTCATTATGTGGACGGTATTTCCCGTGCCGATAAGAAGTCCCATGGCCCACGTAACCGCGAACATCGCGTCCATCCCGATAGGGAGGAGGAAGGCCCCCCTGCGAAAGAGCAGAAACACCAGGATCATGATCCCCATGAACGCAAGGGGCGCAACCACTCCCATCTGAACGAACATCTGATGCCCGAAAGTATCTTCCGCCACAGGCAGCCCGGCAAGATGGTAGGACTGCCCCGGCAGGAGCGTACTCTTCAGGATCCTCTCAATCTCGCGGCCGACCCGGTAGCTCATATCCTTCTTCTGAATCGGAACATACAGGGCAACGCCTGTGCCATCCCGCGAGGCGATCTTCTCATCCAGGAAAGGATTCTCGGCGATCTCACGTCGGAGACCCTCAATGGCCTCTGACGTTCGAGGGACTTCCCGCATTGCCGGGTGGATATCGAGCAGTCCACCTGATGACTTCACGTTGTCCGTGGTGGTAAGACTCACCACGTCCTCGATGACCACCCCTTTGATTCTGAGGATCTCGGAGGTGGCCCGCGCCACACGTTCCAATGCCTCCGGCCGGAAGATGCCTTCCTCGTCCACAATCCCCACTACGATCAGGTCGCGGATGCCGAATTCTTTCTTCACACGGTCGTAGAAGACCCGGTCGGGCTGGTCGGCCTCCAGCATGTTCTCCGGGTCGGTGTCAATCTTGATCCTGGGAAACTGCGCCGCGAAAAGGAGAGTAGCCGCCAAAGCAAGGAGGATGACCGTCTTCGGCCGATTGAGAGCGAACTGGGTAATCTTGCTTAACATTTGGACCTCCTGCACCTATCGAGCCCATGGCCGCATCAGCTTGCCCCTGCCGGAAAGAAGCGGACGGTGCCTCGGCGTTGACGTCGTTCGGTTCCGATATTCGGCCAGCGTACTTCTCCGCCCGAATGACGGCACAAATGGCCAGTTTGTGTCCGGTGCGCGCATTTCGCCCCCTCCACAAGATCCGGGCATCATGAAACCCTGCAGCTCGCAGACGAGAAAGGGAAACCGCCTCTGGCAGCGCTCCGCCAATGCAGCGGAACCAATCGTCGATGTTCTTGCGAATCTCCTTGGGCAGGTGCGACTTCAGCACGATTTCGGCAAAGACCGTCCGACCGCCGGGCTTCAAGACTCGGTAGACCTCGCGCATCACCGCATCCTTGTCCGGCGAGAGGTTGTAAATGCCGTTGGCGGTTACAAGGTCAATGCATCCGTCGGGGAGAGGAATGGCATCGGCGGGGGCGCTAAACATCTCAACGCTTCGGATGCCCACGGCTTGAAGGTTCTTCCTGGCTTTGTCGACCATCGCCTCGGAAATATCCAGCCCGTACACCGTCCCCGCATCACCTACCGCCCTCGAGTAGAAATACAGGTCCAGTCCGGCACCGCAGCCGAGGTCGAGGACAGTTTCACCAGGCTTGGGGTCGGCATAAGGCTGAGGGTTTCCGGCCCCTGTGAAGGAGTCCGACATCGAAGGCGGCAGCGCATCCAGTATCTCCCTCGGATATCCTACGCTCTCGGCGAAGTTTCGCCCCACGGGAAAATGGAACTTGGCTCCTGGCGTTGACGCCACTTGCGAGTACTTATCTTTGACGGCTTGCTTAATCTCTTCCTCGGACATCTGCTCAAGACTGGTCGGTCTCATCTGTTCCCCTCTTTGTTCGTCTTCCTGCACGAGCTGCGATGGGTCGGCGAAAATCGCGATCACGGACTACCGGAGAACCTGTTCGAACACCCCCGGCGTTTCCTTCCCCCGTTGCGTCTTCTCCCAGCGCGACCGGCAACCCCCTAGCCCGCCAATCCGGCACACCGTCCTCTAACCGCACGGCGCGGAATCCCCTGGAGCGAAGGACTTCGACAGCACGTATGGCGAGGACGCAGTAAGGGCCCCGGCAGTAGGCAACGATTTCCTGGTCACGCGGCAGCTCCGACAGGTGCTGCTCCAGTTCCCCAAGCGGAATAGAGATCGCTCCGGGGATGTGCCCGGCGACATACTCCTCAACTGGTCGAACATCCAGCACCGTCACCTCTCCTGCTCTTACTCGCGCTAGAAGAGATTCACGGTCGATCGGCTCCATCCCCTCGCGCCCGGCGAGGAAGCGTCGCGTGATCTGCTCTACCTCCGCGAGTCGGCTCTCGCCGAGTTCACGCATGGCCCGGTACAGATCGCACACTGTGGAACTGGCCAGCCGGTAGCTAACGTACAACCCTCTCTTCTCGGACTCCACCAACCGGGCGGCGAGAAGGACCCGAAGATGTTGGGAAGCATTCGCCACCGTAAGGTTCGCAAGTTTGGCCAGCGCTTCGACCGTGCGTTCGCTCTGGCAGAGCAAGTCCAGAAGCTCAAGCCGCTTGGGGCTCGAAAGAGCCTTGCCGATTCGAGCGAACTGCTCGTAGATGGCATCCTTGAACGCGCGATATTGGTTTCGCATCTCTTGCTCCTCTGGAGTAGGGCCGCTTGGCTACAACTATATTCAAGCGAATGATAGAATAATAGAACATGGCGCCGGTCATGTCAAGGGCAAAGATCCTGTTTTTCTCCTGTCTGGTGCTTCCACTGATTCAACGCCCGCCCGCCTGGATGGGACGGCAGATCACGCTTCAGTTACAGTGTTCGTTTCAGATCGCTGAGCAATCCCTCGAGGCTGGAGACGGCTGAGGTGGCAGGGAGGATAGAGGTGCGTTACCTCAGGATGTCTTGCCGCACGCGGGGCAGGTCCGCCAACTGGGGGGCCTGACCTCTCTGGCCGGATCCTCTCTATGTGGGAGCAGGAGGTCGGCGGTTCAAATCCGCCCGCCCCGACTGGTATAAGCCCTTGCGCTGCAAGGGCTTATGTCTTTGGACGTAATTCCTCTTTACGACGGGGAGCCCAGCAGCACCTGCACATCGTGCGGCTTGGCGATTATCTCCTCCGCGGTATGCTTCTTCCTGCCCATCCAGATGAGTTCCTTTCTTTTCAAGAACAGATCCGGATGCTGACATGTGAGCCGATTCGATTTTGGGAGACAGGCCAGCAGGCAAAAACCTGATAGATTCCTCTGGCTACATTGCCGGCGATGTTCTCCGTGGAGTAGGATGGTTGCGAAGCTGAATTCCGCAGCGGACCTCGAAACTTTCCTTGTTGGCCTTGACTTACCGTCGCATGACGGTATAATGTCTTGTGTCCTACGGGACGTGTGTGGGAAACACCAGGAAGGCCCATCCATATGGAGCCATTGACCAAGCGCCAAGAACGCGCGTTGAAAGCAATCCTCAAGTTCTTTGATGACGAGGACCGGCCCCCCACGATCAGAGAACTCGCTGAGCTGCTCCGCTGTCACGTGAAGACGGTCTACCAGTACATCCTGGTGCTCGAGCGGAAGGGCTACATCGAACGGCGTAAGGGGCGCATTCACGTTCCGCCGGCGCTTAGAGGAGACCGCAGTGTCCCCATTGTGGGCCGCGTTGCGGCGGGGACCCCGATCCTAGCTGCTCAGAACATCGATGGTTATCTGTCGCTTGCGCCGATTCTCTGCAAGAGGGAGGGCACATTTGCCCTGACGGTCCGTGGGGACAGCATGGTCGGGGCACACATTTGCGATGGCGATTACGTGATCGTTAGGCAGCAACCAACGGTCGAGAACGGCGAAATTGGCGTGGTCATCGTAAACGATGAGGCGACGGTGAAGAGAATACGGAAGGCGGGCCGGCACGTGCGACTACTGGCCGAGAATCCGGCGATTCCGCCGATGGAGCTAGACACAGCTGCCGAGGATGTTCGCATCGTGGGCAAAGTTGTAGGGGTCGTGCGCAAGATATCGTAACCCCGAGTGTTGCACTGGAAGGTATTCGGTGACCACTATACTGGCGCCAGCGGGAAAGATGACAAGAGCCCGTGGCCGTGGGCTTCTTTTGAGTCTATTGGAAAAGGAACAACTCCTCACAAGGATCGTTGTCGCGGCCGAAGGGCACTTGATCCCTGAGAGTCAAGAATGGTGCGAGTACTGGAGTCCGGTCTGCATGCTGGGTGTGCAGGAGGCGACTCAGCATGTCGATGCGCTCGAGGAGGTATGGCGCGACTACATTCGTTCGTCCTTCGATCCGAAGCTACGGCGAGAATACTGTTTCAGATACTTCGCACTCCTGGATGCACTTCTTGCGCAAACTGAGAGCGGCTTCGCCTCCAAGGGTCGAGAGGAGGCACTTCAGCGAGTCTTGGCGTTCGAGTGCTTCGCAATTGAGCCCGCCGGACCATCATGTGGGCCAGTCGCGGCTGGGACCACCACCCTACGAAACCCTTGCTATCTATTGGCAAAGCTCAGGGCCCCTGAAGCCCCAGATGATCCCCAGTTGGTGCCGCTTGTCACGGCTTTGGGGGATCGCTCGCAGGGACTTTTCTACCACTATCGCCAGCATAAGCTCTGCATCGATTCCGAGAACTCGCTGCTCTTATACCTATCTGCGTCACAAGCAACGCGTCAGAAAAGTTTCCATGTGATCAACGCGCTCGAGCAACTAGTTGGCCAAGGTACTGACCCGCGCGCAAGCGAGAGGGCGAAACGGATAGCTCACAAAGTCATCCTCCCATATCTGGAAAGCGCTCTATCCTTCGCAGGCTCAAGGCCTGTCGGTATTGTCGATCTGGAGCTTCTTGACCTTGGCGCGGGAAGTGGGCTTCTTGCGGCCCGAATCTGTCAGGAGATCCGACGAGTCTTGGCAAACCAAGACATGGAAAGTAGGTTCCGCGTATGGATGGTGGATCTGTCTCTGAGCGATCCAGGACGTTTCTTTGCAGGAAAACGGTTGAGGGCAGCTGTTGACTGTCTCACGGCTATTGGAAGCGATTATCGCCACTGGCTTGCCACGAGGGACCAGCTTCCCCGGTACAATGGGATTCGCATCGGCCTTGTGTCGAGGTTCTTCAATAACCTGAGCGATTTCCTGACGGCAGCGGTTCCCCCTTCCAGCATGGTGCGAACCAAGAGAGATCGAACGGTAGACGTGAGGTGGAGGGAGTGCCTGCCCTCCCACTGCCTGGGCCGAAGCGGAGTTGGATCCGATGCCCTCGAGATTTCTAATGCACGCATCTGGCTCGATTCGGGACGAACGTTCGCGCAGCGTTCACTGTCGCAGTATTTTCGAGGACTTCATCTGCTTTCCCCGTCCGGGGCCGAAGATGTCGGAGACCATGACGACCGAATCTTCGTTCCTCTCAGGCGATTTCGTCCACAATGTTTGCTTACGAGTGACGGCGAAAGCGTTCTCGAAAGGTTATTGGCTGACTGTTCGATAGTGCTTATTCAGGACGCTGACCTCAGGCCGCAAGACCTACTTGCGCACCGCGAACAGATGCGGCTGCCGGGCATCGTTGCGATAGATATGACCAAGTGCCTTAGGCTTAAGGGACATTACTCCTATGCGCTTGCACGTTCGAGGGATCGTGCCTTCGGGTCAGTGATCGGAGAGCGCTTATGGTGAAGGTGATCCCCATTGAGCGGAAATCGGCGGTCCTTACGCCCTCCAGCCTGGCGTGCCTTTCGCACATTCCGACGGTGAATTTCACCTCGGGCTGCGCTCACGGGTGCCTGTACTGCTACTCACGGGGCTACAGCACGTATCCGGGCGAGGGCAAGGTCAAGTTTTACACGAACACTCTCACAAAGCTCCGCGACGAACTCGCCCGCAAGCGAAGGCTTCCGAAAGCGGTCTACTTCAGTCCCTCCAGCGATCTCTTCCAGCCTGTGCCCGAAGTTCTTGAGATGGCTTATGAGGTACTCAGGTTCTTACTTGAGATGGGAATCGGCGTCGCATTCCTGACCAAAGGACGGATTCCGGAGAGGCATATGAAGCTTCTCGAAGAGAACGTGCCGCGAGTTCGTGCACAGATCGGGTTGACGACACTGGACACCGAGTTGCTGAACGCGTTTGAACCGCGGGCTGCGCCTCCGAAGCTACGGCTCGCGGAGGCCAAGCGACTTGTGGAGGCAGGCATAAAGACGCAAGTCCGACTGGATCCCATCTTGCCGGGACTGACGGATAACAGAAATGCGCTGCAGGAGCTGTGCGGATCGCTTGCCGAGATCGGCGTGAAGCAAATCGCGGCTAGCACGTTGTTTCTTCGATCAGCGATCGTCAGCTCGCTGAGGCGACATCTGCGAGGCAACCCTATGCTGGAGCCGCTGCTGCGAAACTTCCGGTCAAGTGAGAGACTCTCAATCCACGCGGAAAGATCGCGGGTGATCGCCCTGCCGGCAGAGATGAGACGGGACATCTATGCGTGTGTCGCCGAGGCGGCCAAGCCGCACGGGATTGTCGTCCGCTTGTGCGCATGCAAGAATCCCGACCTTGCGACGGGCTCGTGCAGCATCGCAGGGGACTGGGCACAGGAAACTGGAGAAGTGCTTCAGCAGAATCTCTTTGTCCAAAAGGAGCTAACAGATGCTTCGGGAAATTGACATTGGTTTGCTTATTCCGCACCCAGAGCAATGCAATTACATGGACGAAGCGACCCTGAAGAGGGTGCGCCGCCACATTGAGACCACCGGGAATTACGAGCCGCTCGTGGTTCGACCACATCCACGGCAGAAGGATAGATTCCAAGTGATCAATGGTCATAACCGACTGCGGGTGCTCAAAGCCATGGGGCAGGAATCGGCAAATTGCGTCGTGTGGGAAACCGACGATGAGCAAACGAGAGTATATCTTGCAACGCTGAACCGCCTTTCGGGCAATGATGTACCTGAACGAAGGGCCATGCTGGTAGAGACCCTTCTTGAAACTCAAGGAGTGGATCAGCTATCGGCGCTCCTGCCCGACCCGAAGAAGCAGATCCTGGAACTGGAGCGTTTGGGGCGGATAGAGTTGGATTACCTTCCGCATCTGGAGCAGTCGGCGGAGGAGGAAATCCAAGTGCCGGTCATCCTTGAGTTCATGCTTGAGGAGTCGGAAGCCAAGCAGGTCAACCTGGCGATGGATTTGATAATCAACGCGCATCAGGGAACTCTATCTCGCGGGCAGGCCCTTCTAAAGCTCGCCCGCTTTTATCTTAAAGAGTGTGAGACTGTCTTGGAGAAGGTCGAGGCCAGGGATGATTGAGGCGTCAAGAAGCTTTCTCGCGCGAGGCTGGAGAATCTGTGCATGGGTAGAAAGGCGAAAGACACAAGCGGGTACCTGTTTCCTAGGGACGCGGTCAGGTGCTATCTGGAGCCGGTTCTGATAAGTGCGTGCTTTCTTGGGATTCCGTGCAGGTGGCACGGGCTGCGGCCCAAGAGGCGTGACGGCCTCATCGAGCGACTGAAGAAGAAATACGTACTGGTGCCGCTCTGTCCTGAACAGCTTGGCGGAATGCCGACGCCCCGAACGAGTGAGAGGCTTGAGTGGACCGGTGCACAGGTCCTCGACCAAGACCTCCACATTATCGCACCTGAGACGGGGGAGGATGTGACAGCTTTCTGCATAAATGGCGCGAACTACACGCGTGAGATCGCGGAGATCATCGGTGCTTGGCGCGCGTATCTCAAGGGGGGAAGCCCGTCGTGCGACCAGAAGGGTGTGACGGGCGAGGTGCTCAGCCGCGCCGGTATTAAGGTGGTCTGCATCCCGTGAAGTGCTTCTCAAAGCATGTCTCCGGGAGGTAGGAGGGTGGTGGAAGACGACGCTGCTCAGCGGTTGATGAACTTCAGTGACTCCCGATGCTCGCTTCCAGCAGAGTACGAGGTCATTAGGCCAAGGCACTTCGAGGTCGAGCGAATCTACCTGACCAGAGGGACCTTGGCGACACCCGAAAGAAGGCGGCTAGTCGAAGAGATCTGCAACCTCTATCCCGAGGCGGAAATCGTCGAATGCCTAGACATGCCCCACAATCGAATCGACTTCGGCAAGTCGGACCCTGCAGCACTCCACACAGCCGGAAAGAGGACGCTCGTCTTCGGGGAGCTCAGAACCGCGGTCCGCTTCAGCGAGGAAAGAGGCAACACCTGTCCCAACTACTGGCATTTCTCTCCGTACGGCTTCTGCCCCTACGGCTGCAAGTACTGCTACCTGGCCGGGACCCGTGGCGTATGGTACTCGCCATCGGTCAAGATATATGTGAACCTTCCCGGAATCTTGGCCAAGATCGACCGGATCGCGAACCGTGTGGCGAAGCTGACGGCGTTCTACCTGGGAAAGCTTCAGGACGGTCTGGCGCCGGATCCTCTTACCGCTTACTCGACCATCCTCGTACCGTTCTTCGCGTGCCATGATTTTGCACGACAGGTCATCCTGACCAAGAGCAACTGTGTAGACCGCCTGCTCAAGCTCGATCATCGCGGACACACGATCCTTTCCTGGAGCGTTAATCCGCCCGAGGTGGTGTCGCAGTTTGAGGAAAACGTGCCCACAATGGATGAACGCCTTGACGCGATGCGCCGCTGTGCCGAACGCGGGTACCCGATCCGCGCAGTGCTCATGCCGAGCATTCCTGTCCGAAATTGGAAAGAGACATACGCGGATTTTCTTCGGCGATTGTTGGTGAGCATTCCCATCCGACGCCTCACGCTCGGCGGGATCTGCATCTACAAGGGCGCACGCTGGCTGATGGAGCAGAAGCTGGGGCCGGAAAATGAGATTTCCCTCCATATTGACGAGGGTTCAACAGCCGCTGATGGGCGGATGCGCTACTCGCCTCGGCTTAGAATTGAGATGTATGCCCACATGATTCGCGTGGCTCGCGAGATCCGGCCCCAGATTGAGCTGGCGCTTTGTCTTGAAGAGGCCGACGTGTGGAAGGCTGTGGGGCTTGAAGAAAACATCGGGCGGTGCAACTGCGTGCTGTGAGCGCGACCGGCTACCCGGAAGGCTAAACCTATGGCTCGCGATGGTGACTTGACAGGAGCTCCCTTATGAGTGGCGACATGTACGCGGAAAAGCTGGCCTGGTTCAAGGAGAAAGAGAGGCCTGAAGCGGTTCTCCTTGTCGCTGACGATCCTCAGCTGACTAAGGTCGTTGTCGCGTGGACCAATACAGCTGTTCGAAGGAGGGAAACTCCCAGCAAGCTTCGGGGCGATTCCGAGGGCGAGGTCTGGAAATGGCTTTGGGAGAACACGGAGTACTCTCGCCAAGAGCTGGTCGCGAAAAGCGCCCTTTCCGAGTACGGATTCGACAGCAAGCTAGTGCCCCTCGTTGGGAATCGCGTCCTTTATCCTGACGGGACAGTCAACTCGTTCATCCAGCGTTATCTGCGAGAGAAGGTGTTGAAGCTCTTCGATGCGAAAATCAAAAGGGCTTCTAAGAAAGGCTCATGACTTCAGGACCTGCAAAATGGCTTCTGAGAACCGTGATGCAACGGGTGGAGGCCGAATCAGCCACGGGGAGAGCAGGCTCGAGTTGAACGAGTGTCCATTCGACTCGACTCAGGTTGGATCCCCATATGGCATTGCGAGCGACGACTGACCTCAGGCAGCCGTTCTCATACGGGACGGCGGGCGAGTTCAAGCACCTGAGGCTTTAGACCATTCTGGTGGACAAAATCATCCGGAATGGGAAATATGGACAGTTCCTGGGCGACGTAAGTGGCTGAAATCGTCTCTAGTTACGCAGAATCGCCGATCTGCGTTCACACCTTACAAGCAGGAAATCAGTGGTTCGAATCCACTATCGCCCACCACACAAGTACTTATATGGTGGGTACTTACAGCAACAGATCGGGTGTGATTCTACTGTCGGTCCTATCCTTTTGGACCAGGATTTGGACCATTCTCTTCGAGCCGGGACTGCATCAGTCGGGATATCTCGTATCGCCGAGACGCCGCCCGATTTTTGCCAAGTTCGAGGCTGGCCCCGCAGCTTTGGGCACGCCGATGAGGACAGGGCTGAGGGTCAGGGTGAGTTGAGCTAGGCTCAAGAAGCACAGGGCGGACGCGGCTTCCGGGAACCGCACGCCTGGAGCTGGAACGCTCCCGAAATCCATAAACACCGATGGGTGCAAGTCGTAAACGCGAAAGACATCCAAGGTGATGCTGCAAGCGGCGGGCTGGTCTCAGTCCTCTGCGAACAGGCCTCTCTGGGATACGCCATAAGTGCTGTGATGACCGGCGCTGATGCCTGCCACTTACCTCAACAGATCCCTTCATGTTCGTCGTGCTCTGAATCCCTTTGGCGATGGAGTAACCTTTGGAGGTACCGAGGGAGATGTTATGGTAGGGGTCTTGTCGCCGCAGCCGTTTGCGAAGGCCCTGCTCTAATCCCGTCAGAGCGCACCCATCAGGCTCACTCCGGTGTGGCAGCACGCCGTATTCGCTCACCCACCCTCCGCCAGCGCCCGTGGTGAAAGGCCCAAACTGAAAGCAGGCCGGCCACAAGGTTCGAGCAGGCTATGGCCGCCCAGACGCCTTGCACATCACCCCACAGTCCGGCCAGCGCATAGGCAAGCGGCACGCCCAGCAGAAGCAGTGCCACTCCAACAATGAGCATTGGCAGCAACGTGTCGCCGCCGCCTGTCATCGCGTGGCTGAGGACGAACGTTACGGAGAGGAACACGAACGAGACACTGAACCAGCGGAGGAGGTTCGCCCCGACCGAGACGACTTCCGGATCATCATTGAAGACCACTACCACGTGTGCTCGCCCGAACCAGAAAAGCAAGCTGAAGCAGAGGACGACCACGCAGGCCATGCCCACGGCAACCCATGCCGATGTCTCAGCACGTTTCGGCTTGCCGGCGCCGACGTTCTGTCCTACTAGTGTGGCGGCGGCCATTCCGAACCCCATGGATGGGCCGAATATCAGCATTTGTAGGCGCATGCTGATGCCGTACGCAGCCACGGGCACAGTGCCGAACAGGGCCACCAAGCGCATGAGCAGGAGGCCGCCGATGTTGTGCAGGAGCATCCTGCCAGACGCGAAGATGCTGATACCCGCGACCTGGCGCATGGCACCAAAGCGCGGCTTGAGCCCACGCAGACGGAGGTGGAAGTGCTCGTGGCTGCCTCCAAAGAACACCTTCACCATCAGCAGCAGCCCCACGGATCGCCCCACGAGTGTGGCCCACGCTGCGCCGGAAACCCCGAGAGCCGGCACACCGAACCACCCAAATATGAAGATGGGGTCCAGCACGGCGTTGACCACGTTGCTCAGCACCATCACCAGGAACGGTGTCCTGGCGTCGCCCGCAGCACGCAGAGCAGCTTCGAATACCATCATTACTGTCATCGTCATGGAGCCGCCAGCCACTATGCGCAGGTAGGCCGCACCGATGATTGCGACGTCATCGGCAGCGCCGAGGAGACGAAGGAGATCGTCGGCCAGCAGAATACCCATACCGGCCACGAGAGCGGCAAGGATCACCGACATGGCGAGACTTTGGCCGACGATGTCCTCCGCACGCCGACGATCTCCCATTCCCATGGCGTTGGCCACCAATGCTGTTGTCCCGGCGCCGATCCCCTGGCTCAACATCATGATGATGCCGAACATCAGGGCACTCATGGCGACTGAGGCGACTGCTACCGGCCCCAACTTGCCGACGAAGAACATATCCACAATGCCCAGAAGATCATGAGTGATGAAGGCTCCCCAGGTGGGCAGTGCGATCCGCAGGACGGCGCGAGGGGTGCTGACCTCGGTCAGCAGCTCGGTCTTCTTCGCTGGCTTGAATTGCTCAGTGGCTCTTTCGGCGCGCTGGTGCATCGGTGCTTTTCTGCGTTCAGTTGCTGTCGAGGGAGAGTGGCCCTGTTGGCGGCACGCTGTGCATGATAGCTTCTGGGGGTGCGCAGCTCCGTTCCTTCTCGCTGGATTGAGGCGCGGAGGCCGAATACGACGCGAAGCAGGTCGGCACTACTAAGGTTCGCCTCATGTCGGCTGCCTCTGCCCAGTACCCATTCCCATGGTTTCCTTTGTCGCTCCGGTCATTCTCGCTTGGTGTCTTAAGGTCCCTAATCGCTTCGCCAGTCGAGCCGAGTCGACACGGCTACCGGTTCGCGGCCGGGAACCGAAATGCCACGCCTCTCAAGTAGCGCGCCCTCCAGACGGAAGAGGTCAATCAGAGAGTTCAGGTAGTTCACAACAGCCTGTGTTTCGGATATCTGACTGGCAACAAGGTCGCGCTGGGTCTGGGCGACGAGCAGAGAGGTCGATTTTCCAACGCGGAACTTCTCGGTTTCTGCGCGAAGCTTCTCTTCCTGGAACCATCGGGTAGCCGCTGTTGCCGCTATCTGTTCCGAGGCGCGACTGACCTCGATGTAGGCGGTTCGTACATCCAGCTCGACCAGTTGGGCAAGGTTTCCGAGCGCCTCTTCTGCTTGTTCGCGTGTGAGCACCGCGCGCCGATGACGGGACTCCGCCTCCCGGTTGCCGATCGGAAATTCAAAACCTATCCCAGCAGAGATGTCGTAACCTTTTCCTCCAACATCTCCTATTGAGCCGCCGAAGGAGTCGGCGTATCCTGTCTTGCCCAAGCTGATGAAGAGGTCCAGCTTTGGCAACAGGCCGTTCTTGGTCTTGATAATTTCGAGATTGCCGCGCTGACTCTCGAGGCGTGCCTGATTCAGGTCCGGCCGCATGCGCAAAGCGACTGCGACATGGGATTTGACACCGTCCAGTTTAACGTCCGGAACAGCCGGTAGGTTCTTGAGCGATATCTCGCGTCCCCATGGTTCACCTCCCGGCGGGTTAAGGAGTCGAAGCAACTGAAGACGGATGGTTGCCAGGTTGCTGGCCGCGTTGATCAGGGTCTCCCGCCGCAGAGCCACTTCTGCCTGGGCGGCGGCGAGCTCCGTTTCGGCCAGTTTGCCGACGTTGATGCGTTCCTGGGTTTCAGCGAGCTGCTGCTCCGCGAGGTCCAGCGATTGCTGGTAGATCTCGATTTGCTGTTGGGCAAGCACGTGGTTCCAGTAGGTAACCTCGACTTCGGCGATGAGGTCCTGTGCGAAGCCCCTCAGCTCGTACTGCGAGGACAACGTGTCCAGTCTTGCCTGGCGAATATCGGCGAGGTTGACATCCAAGCCAGCACCTTGCAGAAGGGTCTGTGTGACCGTGAGCCCTAACCGGGTGGCGTGCTGATCGCTGTAGAGGTCGGACCAGTCCCGATCGGCTGTCAGTCCAACAGAGAATTCGGTGCCGGTGGGGAGGAACTCGGTGATTGCTGCGCCCCCTCCCGCCTGGTTAGTCGTGGTGTCGGTCGATTGCCGATCGGCGCGTTCGCGGGAGGCGGAGAGGTCGGCGCTCAGAGCCGGGTCAAACCTGGCGCGCTCCTGCTCTTCGAAGGTGGCGAGGATTGGGGGGGTCAGTCGCTCGACGCTGAGCGCACGGTTGTTTTCGAGCGCCAAGAGGATGGCGTCTCCGACCGTTATCTCAAGCGGCCCTTGAGCCGGAGCCGTCGACGCCTCTGTCACGGCGGCGTGAGGTTCGACTGGATAGGAGCGGCTTGGTGAATCGGTGGACCGGCGCGCAGACGAAGAGCCTTTCAATCCGATGTCGTCCCCTGAGCCGTCCCATCTGGGCAACGAGCACGAAGTCGCAAAGGCGCAAAGCGTGCCGAGAGCGAGTACCTTTGTAAGACGTCCGAACAACTTGCTCTGCAACATGCCAGCTTTCCTAACCGAATTGGTTGAGCTTAGGATCAAGAGTCACAACATGGGACCCTCAACGGGAGCCGCGTTGGAGTGGATTGTCTCCGCAGGGGATTGTTCCTTCGCCAATCGGCGTTCGAAGATCGAGTAGACCACGGGAACGAAGACCAGGGTGATCAGCGAGGCGCTGAGTAACCCACCGATGACGACCCGGGCCAGAGGAGCCTGGAATTCCCCGCCCTCGCCAAGCCCCAGCGCCATCGGGATCAGCGCGAACATGGTCGTGAAGGCCGTCATCAGGATCGGGCGGAGGCGCCGTCGCCCGGCCTCTTCGATGGCATCGCGCAGGGACATCTTGTCGCGACGGCGCAGAAGGTTGGTGTGGTCCACAAGCAGAATGGCGTTGTTGACGACGATTCCCCCCAGCATGGTGCAGCCGATGAACGACTGCATGTTGAAGGTCGTGTCCGTCAGGAAGAGCATCCATACCACGCCGATGGCAGCGAGGGGGACGGAGAACATCACCACAAACGGATCACGCAACGACTCGTAGAGGCAGACCATGACCATGTAGACGAGCACGAGCGCCAGTATGAAGCCGAGTGCGAGCTCTCCGAAAGTCTCCTGCTGCTGCTCGTACTCGCCGGCGAAGCGGATGGTGAAGCCACTGGGGACAGGGATTGACTGGAGTCCTCTCTGGACATCGGCGAGAATCGAGCCCACGTCTCGGCCGCCGACATTTGCGGACACGGTCACGATCCGCTCCTGGTCCTTTCTTTCGATGCTGACGGGCCCGCTGCGCGACCGCAGCGCCACAACGTTTCGGAGCACTATCGGCTCGCCGTCGGCATTTGTCAAAGTGAGGTCAAGGATGTCATTGAGATCGATCTTCTCGGAGTCCTTGAGCTTCACCAGTATCTCGAACTCGTCCCCGCCCTCCCGGTAGTAGCTGGCAGTGCTGCCGGCCAGGACGGTCCGGAGCATCTCGGCGACGCTGGACACGGTCAACCCCATGTCGGCCGCCTTCTGCCGGTCGACGATGATAAGCTCCTCAGGGCTGCCCGATTCACGGCTAACCTGTGCATCGGTGACGCCCTCCACGTTCTCAACCGCTTTCTGGACCTGCTGTGCGAGCGCGTCGGCGGTCTCCAAGTCATAGCCCCGGATCTCCACCTGCACCCTTTCCGTGCCGCCGGGCCCACTAAGCATCATCGTGAACATACCCGTCCCGGCGCGCGTTCTGACGGTCAGCCCGGGGATGTCGGATAGCCTGCGACGCAGGTCGGACGCGAGCTCCTCGCTCGAACGCGTGCGCTCGGTCCGAGGCCTGAGGGCTATCCGGATATCCCCGGTGTGGCCTCCCGCCGAGAGCGGACCTAGGCCGCCCCCCACATTTGCCACCATGCTTTTCATCTCCGGGACGTTGCTGGCGACCACCGAGTCGATAATCTGAAACTTCTCATCCAGTACGGACAGCTTGGTCCCTACCTCCATTTCTCCGTCCAGGCGGATCTCGCCTTCGTCGCTTTGCGGCATAAGCTCCACACCTATAAGTGGCACCAGTCCAAGACTTCCGCCAAGGAGCAGAGCCGCTCCTATCACAACTGCGGCACGGTGGGAAAGAGCCCAGTGTAGAATTCGGCTGTAAGCGCTCTCCAATCCTGCGAACATCCTGTCGGCGATCCGGAACAGCTTGTGGGCGAGCGTCTCCTTTGCAGGATTGGCAAGGTCGGTGGCGGGCAGGTATCTTGAGGCGAGCATGGGAACCACTGTTAGCGCGACCGCGAGGGAGCAAGCTAGGGAGAAAGCCACGACCAAAGCCAGTTGCTTGAACATCACGCCTGCCATGCCGCGGGTGAAGATGAGCGGCAGGAAAACCGCCAGCGTAGTGAGAGTGCTGGCGATGACGGCGGACGTGACTTCCTCGCTGCCGTCTATGGCCGCCTGCTCAGCACCCAGACCTCTCTCCCGCAGGCGGTAGATGTTCTCCAGCACCACAATGGAGTTGTCTACCAACATCCCTATTCCCAGAGCCAGGCCACCAAGCGTCATGATGTTCAGGGTGAATCCGCCGAAGTATATCAGCGTGAAAGCGGCGACGATCGAGGTCGGTATGGCCACGGCAATGATGGCCGTGCTGCGAATGTTACGGAGGAAGAACAGCAGCACGACGACTGCAAAGGCTCCCCCGTACAAAGCTGCCGAGCCGACGCTTGATATCGAGCGCTGGATGTAATCGGAGGTGTCGATGATGGGGATGAGTTCTATCTGGGGGATATCCCGGTTGATTGCCTCAACCTCCTGAAGGATCCCTTGCGCCACCTCAACGGTGTTCTTCCCGGACTGCTTAGTGACTGACAAGTGTATGCCGGGACGGCCGTTCACCCGGACGATCCGGGTGACCTTCTGCGAAGTATCCTCGACAGAAGCGACGTCCTTCAGTTGGACGGGCACTCCCTCACGGGTCGCAACCACGGTGTCGCGAAGCTGAGCGAGGTCGGTGTACTCTCCGGGGGTACGAACGGCGACCTCGTAGTGGCCGCGCTCCACGGTTCCGGCTGGGAGTGTGACATTTCCCGCCTTGATGGCAGCCAATATCTGGTCCAGTGGGATGTCCAGCGCCTTGACCTTGTCTGCGTAGAGGTTGACCTGGATTTCTCGCTCCAGTCCTCCCATTACGTCCAGAGCTGCCACGCCCGGCACCCGCTCAATGCGATACTTGATCTGCTCATCTATGATCCGGCGCATCTGCATAGAGTCTAGGTTGCTGGAGGCGCCCATGATCAGGACCGGCATGCTGGAGGGATCGAATTTCATTAGATTGGGCCGGTCCATGTCCTCGGGCAACCTTGAAATCACTCGGTCCAGCCGGTCACGCACGTCGTTCGCGGCCGCGTCCAGGTCGGTGCCCCAGGAGAACGACACCCGTACGCTGCTACTCCCCTCGGATGACTCTGAGGAGACCTCCTCGACGCCCGGGACGGCGCTCATGGCCTCCTCGATCGGGCGGGTGACCAGCTCCTCGATTTCTTCTGGGCTGGCATTCGCGTAGCTGGCAGATACATGGAGCGTCGGATATGAGACGTCCGGCATCAGGTCAACAGGGAGGCGACTGAGGGACACGGCCCCGAGGATGACTACGATGAGCACCGCCATCATAGTGAACCGCGGCCGATGGACCGAGAACTTCGATATTCTCATGGGCGTCCTCCTGTCGGAGTCATTCCACTTGGCGAGACGCTCGGACTCGACCGTTCTGCGGCCTTGGTTTCCTGGCTGGTACCTGGCAAAACTACGGCAGAACCGTCCTCAAGAAGGTGATGCCCAAGGGTCACCACTTCCCCCTCCAGCGGAGGTTGGATAAGCTCTGCCAGTTCTGCGGTGACGATCCCCGTTTCAACGGGCACAAAGCGGGCCTTCATGTCCCCGCGTCCTACAAGGAACACGCCCTGCCGGCCATCGCGCTTCACCAAGGCAGAGAAGGGCACGACCGTGGCCCCATCGTGACGCTCCAGCTCAATGCGAGCCCGGACAAACATCCCCGGCTTAAGGAGAGACTCGGGGTTGGGGACCTCCACGTCCACACGCGCCTGCCGGGACGTTTCCTTCAACAGGGGTGCTATGCGGACAACCGTCCCTCTAAACTCCATGTCGGGATGAGCGTCCGTAGTCACAACCACCGCTTGCCCGAGGCGGAGCTTGGCGTAGTCCCGCTCGATCACGTGGATGACGGCCGTGAGGGAGCTGACATCCAACACCGAGACAATCGGCTCATTGGCGCCGAGCATCTCCCCTTCGTCCACAAACCGCTCCCCGATCGCTCTCATTTCGCTTCCGTCCTCCCATGATGCTCGAATCTGGGTATAGGACAGCCGAACCTCCGCCTCCCTCAAACTGGCTATCTTCTGCTGCACCTGTGCCAGGGAGACTTTGTGCTTGGCATCGCACGCCTTGTAGTTGGCCTCAGCTTCGTCCAAGTCAGACTCGGAAGCGATCTTCTTATCGCGGAGGGCCATGGCCCTCTCAAATTCCCGCTTGGCAACATCCAGCGAACTACTGCATTCGGCCACGCTTGGCTTCGCCACCTCCAGTTCTGCACGCGCTTGCTCGACCTGCTGTGCGTACTCCTGGCTGTCCAAGACCGCAATCAACTGGCCCCTCTGAACGCTGTCTCCCATATTGACAAGAACCTTCTCCAGAAGCCCCGGGACCTTCGGTGCGACCGTGAACTGCGACCTGGGCAGCAGTGACCCTGTCAGTTTCCTCACATCGCGAATGGTAGTTTTCTCAACAGGCCGCACTTCCACCGCGACGGCCACTGTCGGCCGCGGGCCACCGGGACCTTTTTCTGACGCGCTGACTTTTCGGTACACGTGCCAGCCGAGCAAAACGACAACTGTCAGCACAACGACTATGGCGACAGCCTTTTTCATACTCGCGCTCCCATCCTATGGATGGCCTGGTTTTTCAGGAGCCCTGCCACGGGGTCTGACTCTGCATGCTGGTCGCCTCGCACGTCGGCACAACTGCAAGGAGCACTGTCATCCCCCAAAGGGAAACCGACCCGTCGGTCGCGACCTTCAACATCTGAGAGGAGACTGTTTCCGTTGCGGGGCACCTCAACGATCAGCACTACCCTCATTGGCTTGCGTACGGATCGCCCGGATTCCAGCCAATGAGAACTGCACCACATGTTCGACGTAGGCATCAATGTCGTCGACGACGAGTGGTCGGTCTTCCGTGGCTGGGTGTTCGCGGTCCATCCGCATCCGGCTTACGACGTCCAGACACTGACTCATAACGCTGGCTTCACAGAACCGAACGTGTTGTTCAGTCGCGTGCGGACCGAGGAGTTCCCGCATGAGGGAAGCTGTCTGCTCATGCAGGGGGTGTAAACATTGCCGCGTGACTTCCCTGAGAAGACGGGTAGGTTCCGCTAACTCCTTGTGCATGATCAGAAAGGACTGATTGTCCTCGTCTGCCGCCCCGTGAATGAGCGCTCTCACCCGTCCGCGCAATCGCTCCTCCGGCGGGGCGTCCTGCGGGACGCCGCCATCAGGCGGGTGAGCCTTCAGCGAATCCTGGAAGGCCTTACGCCAAGCCTCGGCGTAAAGGTTCTCCTTGCTGCGGAAGTAGTAGTTCACGGCAGCGATGTTTGCCCCCGCGCGTTCGCAAATCTCCTGGACCGTGGCGTCGCGGAACCCTTTCTCGGCAAACACCTCCACCGCGCTCTTCAGCACCCTCTCGGCCGTGTGAGCCTGTGACTCCTGGCAGTCGGGCATTCACCACCTCCAATATCCGATTGAAATCGCGATTTCATATGAGGATTTTACCACCCTGCCCAGCTTGCGCCAAGCCCTCTCACGGGAAAAAAACGCGAAACTGGCCTGACGGCAGTGCTTGCGCCGTCAAGTGTCGGCGTATTGCATCCAACCGCCTACTGTGATGGAAGTTGCGTACGGGGCAGTCACTGCCCGAGCCGATCTGATGGAGCGGGCAATCTGAGAATAGCCGGGGATCTTGTACAGAGTCCGACGCCGACGTCCACCTCGGCTAGCCGGTTCCTGGTAAAGGACACTGGTGGCTAGGTGGTTGGCGACATCAATAGCACGGGCGACCTTGTGCTGCCCGAGACTGCTGATGAGAATCAAGCCACTCTGGCTCGTCCCTGGCATTTATCCTGCAGAACGCAGTCGACGAAGTGGCCCTATACATCACCTCGAACGGTGATATGTACTTGCGGGCGATTGTGACCACCAGCCCCTGATGAATCCACCTGCTGTTCGGGGCTTGAATGAGAGCCCGCCGAAGAGAGCGTCGGTAACGACGCTGAGAGCTGGGATTGAGGGCTCACGTGAATTGACCTGCGGAGCGGCGGGATGCTTCATTCTCTCTTTCTCAAAAGCGTAGTCTTGCGAAATGAGAGCAATGCCTCTGGAGAGACCCGTAGGGGCGTCATCTGAGCGTCACGCTTTTGCCGGCCCTTCAAGCAGGGCAGCAACGAGGGGCGGACGAGGAAACGCCTGCGGTCTTGAGTGGGAGGTGCGTGATGCAAAGCTGGGGAGAGCACCTCAGGCTTTAGACCATTTTTTAGACCGTTCTGATGCACAATATGACACGATATGCACAACATGCACAGCGCGGCGTCGACGTAAGTGGCTGAGATCGCCTCTGGTTACGCAGAATCGCCGGTTTTGGTTCACACCTTACAAGCAGGAAGTCAGTGGTTCGAATCCACTATCGCCCACCAGCCGTAACTTGTTGCGTGAATAGTACTTGCGGCGCCATATTTGGCGCTATTCGGACGTCGATTTCGTCCTCTTAGGCGAGATTCTAGACCATTTCCCCGCTCGTCTCAGAGCGTTTAGGATATGGTGTCGCTGATAGTCTCCGCTGCTTCCCGACGCGTGGTATGAGTCTGAACTTCGAGCTGAAATCACTCCTTTATCGCTCTCTTCAGTTGCGCCCGTGGAAGGGCCCTAGCTGTGAATCCGGGCGCGCCGTCGCTGCTTTGGAGCTCCGGTGTGCATGGCAGCCGACCATCACGGGGACTGTAAGCGTAGCAGCAACGGCGGCGAGTGAGTCCCCGGGAATTCCCGTTGACAGTGGGCAAGTAGTTGGTTATATTACCATATAGCAGAAGAGAAAAGGAGCTAAAGGGATGGAAGCAGAAACGCGCGCTCGATTCGAGGCCCGGGCGAGAATAGTAAAGGCGATGGCGCATCCGACCCGGCTCTTCATCGTGGACGAATTGTCGCGAGGCGAGAGGTGCGTGTGTGAACTGACAGAGATGGTGGGCGCGGACACCTCGACTGTGTCTAAGCACCTCTCCGTCCTCAAGGGTGCGAACATCGTGCAAGACGAAAAACGAGGCTTGCAGGTATTCTACAGCCTGAAACTCCCTTGCATTCTGAATTTCTTCGCCTGCGTGGAGTCCGTGATTAGGGAAGCGGCGAAGGAGCAGCTAGAGCTCATGAAGTGAGTGCGCAGTTTTTTCTTTTTGGATGCTTGTTGGCGGTTTGGCCAAATAGCCTTGAATCCTAACCGGGAAATCGTGTCATAAGAGGCCGCCCATGAATTGGAAGAAAGAATGGAAGCCTTTGCTGGTCATAGTGGCGGTGTTCCTCATCTGCTTCTGGCTCCCCATCGGTAAGGCCCGCTTCGACAAGGCAGTGATGGAATCCCTCCACCTGGTCAAGTGGTACGCCCAGGAACACGTGCTCTTGTGCCTGGTGCCTGCATTCTTCATCGCCGGAGCGATTGCCGTCTTCGTGAGCCAGGCGTCGGTGATGAAATACCTCGGGGCTAAGGCGAACAAGGTTCTGGCGTATGGCGTGGCGTCGGTCTCAGGCACAATTCTGGCAGTCTGTTCCTGCACGGTGCTGCCGTTATTTGCGGGGATATACCGCATGGGCGCGGGGCTGGGACCGGCGACGGCGTTTCTCTACTCGGGGCCTGCGATCAACGTTCTGGCCATAATCCTCACGGCCCGCGTGCTCGGCTTGCAGTTGGGAGCCGCCCGTGCCGTCGGCGCGATCCTCTTCAGCGTCGTCATCGGCCTCCTGATGCACCTCATCTTTCGCAAGGAAGAGATTCAGAAGGCCCAGGCGCAGATGGCGATGCCTGAACCGGAGGTCACGCGCCCCCTGTGGCAGAACGTGCTCTACTTCGCCTCCATGGTAGGGGTGCTGGTGTTTGCAAACTGGGGGAGGCCGAGCGAGGCATCCGGGTTCTGGTATGCGATTTACTCGGCGAAATGGCAGATAGCCGCCGCCTTTTCGGTGGGCTTTGCCGTTATCTTGGCATTTTGGTTCGGATTGAAATGGTGGAAAGTCGTCGCCGCAGCCGTGCCGACGGCTCTCGTCGCAGTGCTTTTCCCCCATCTTCCGATGCTTGGATTTGCCGTTGGTGTCGTCGGGCTTTCGGCGATAACCAGCTCGCATAAGGGCGAGGCCGGCGAGTGGTTCAACCAGACATGGGGATTCGCCAAACAGATACTTCCCCTCCTCTTCTTCGGCGTTCTCATCGCCGGCGCGTTGCTGGGGCGGCCGGACCACGAAGGGCTGATTCCGTCGAGCTGGGTGAGCCGCGCCGTGGGTGGGAACTCGCTCAGGGCCAACGCATTGGCCTCTGTGGCGGGCGCTTTGATGTACTTCGCGACATTGACTGAAGTGCCGATACTCCAGGGGCTCATCGGCAGCGGGATGGGCAACGGACCGGCTCTGGCCCTCCTTCTCGCCGGGCCTGCGCTCTCCCTTCCCAACATGCTTGTCATCCGAAGTGTGATGGGAACGAAGAAAACTCTCGCGTACATCGCGCTTGTCGTCGTCATGGCAACGGTCTCCGGCATGGCTTACGGGGTGTTCGCGACGTGATGTTAGGACTATCGATGAAGCAACTCATGTGCTTTCCGAGCCAGGCCGAATTTGAGAGGGCGAAAGGACGCCTGGACGCGCTCTCTCTGCCGTGGGGCGTCATTTCTCCCGAGCCCGCCTACAGGGCGGTCGGCGTCCCCGTGTTGGTCGTGGATTCCGAGGCATGGGCTGAAATCGTGAAAGCCGTCGGGAGGGAGTTCATCTGTTCCGGATGGGTGAATTTCGAAGGGGCGGGGGACGGCGTCCCCGCGACCGAGCCTCAGGCGTTTGAAGAAGATATATTCGGCTGGGCGGCGATAGTGGTGCTGGCTCGCTGCGTGGCCGACGAGAGGAAAATCCGCATCATCGCTCACATTTCGGGAGAGCTGACCGATGCATTCCCATATCTCAACGCTGAGATGCTCCAAGGCTGCTACAACCCCAACGGCCCTACGTTCACATTCATGGACGGATACAGGATGGTGTCGCTCTACCCCAGGCGGATCACCATAGCCAAGGCGGACGACATGGTCGACGCGTGGCGCGTCCTGGAAGAGGTTCGGTGCAGGGTGAACAGTGTCTGGGCGCGCAGAGCCCACATCCAGCCGTGCTACGAGATGAGAGAGAAGCCTCCCGCGCTGGAGATACTAAAGCGCCTGCCGCAGACGAACTGCCGGGCCTGTGGGGAACTCACATGCCTTGCGTTCGCCGTGAGAGTCCGTAGCGGGGAGGCGTCGGTTGAGGACTGTAAACCCGTTTTCCAAGGGGACTTTTCCCACCTCAAGGATGCCTTGATCGAGATATGCGCAGGTCTGGGCGTCGTGGACTGAGAAAGGAGCGTTTTTCGATGAAGAAACTGCAGATACTGGGCACGGGGTGCCCCAAGTGCAAAAAGCTGGCCGAGAACGCCGAGGCGGCAGCGAAGGAACTCGGCATCGAGTACTGCATCGAGAAGGTCACCAACATCAACGACATAATGAAGTTCGGCGTCATGATGACCCCGGCGCTGGCAGTCGACGGCGAGGTGAAGGTCGCCGGCAAAGTTCCCGACGTCGAGGAGATAAGAGGCATGCTGAAATGAGGAGGATAAGCGATGGCAGAGCAAAGCTGTTGCTGCAGCCCTGATACCGCCGCGGTGTTGTCTTGTTCCGGCGGCTCGAACGTCGGACAGGTGGC
>Ga0180431_10000953_pt1 | contig 40603 bp, 23 predicted proteins | sample SS_ome_11_FD_132459 | JGI IMG/M metagenome (GOLD analysis project Ga0180431, IMG submission 132459) | Hypersaline lake sediment archaeal communities from the Salton Sea, California, USA - SS_1_MS_1 metaG | ecosystem: Environmental > Aquatic > Non-marine Saline and Alkaline > Hypersaline >... | reverse complement strand
TCGACGCGCACCGTCTCGAAGTCGAAGTCCCAGATCACCCCGTCGTCCAGCTCGCGGATAATGTTGTTGGACCAGTCCAGCTTGAAGCGGGCGAAGGACTCGCCCGGCCTGAGCACGGTGGCCGCTTCCGGCACGGGCGCCAGGAACAGCTGGGTCGGCGGATGCTGGTTGATGATCGCGATGGGGCCGAAGAACTCCAGGATGCCGCCGCCGTGCTCGCAGGGCCCGGCGCAGCAGCCGGAATCCGCCGGATTGCCGGCCGCAGCCGGCTGGTCGCCGCCGTCGTCCGGGTTCTGCTCGTCACCGGCGACGGTCAGCGGGGCCTCGACGGCGCCGAGGTGGGCGGCGTTGGCGGGATTGACCGCGCCATCCCGCGCGGTGTCCGCCTGCGCTGGATAGAAGTATGCCGCCCCTGCAAGCAGCAGCAGCGCCCCGATCGCCTTCCTCACAGGGAAGATTATAGACTGTGGCACTTGTGGTTCGCCAGGTGACAGCGCCCGCTGGACGGGCTAGGATTGTCACCATGGGCAGATGTGCATGGGCCGAGGGCGATCCGCTGATGGAGGCCTATCACGACACGGAATGGGGCGTCCCGCTGTACGACGACCGACTCCAGTTCGAGTTTCTGATCCTGGAGGGGATGCAGGCCGGGCTAAGCTGGCTGACGATCCTCAGAAAGCGCGAGAACTTCCGCCGCGCCTTCAGCGGCTTCGATCCGGCGCGCGTCGCCCGCTACAACCGCCGCAGCGTGGAGCGGCTGCTGGGCGACGCCGGCATCATCCGCAACCGCCAGAAGATTGAGGCGGCGATCGGCAACGCCCGGGCGCTGCTGGCCGTGCAGGGGAGCTTTGGCAGCTTCAGCCGCTACATCTGGCGCTTTACCGACCGCCGGCCGATCGTCAACCGCTGGAAGGCGATGAAACAGATTCCGTGCCAGACGGAGCTGGCGCAGACGATAGCCAGGGACCTGAAGCAGCGCGGCTTCCGCTTCCTCGGTCCGACGACGGTCTATGCCCACCTGCAGGCGGCCGGGTTGGTCAACGACCACCTCATCAGCTGCCCCCGCCACGCCGAGGTGCAGCGCCTCGTGCGGAAGCGAATCCCCTAGCGCAGCCGGCGGCGGATGCTGTCCTGAACGCTGCCCTCCATGCCGGCCGGCTCGATGCGCGTGATGGTGTAGACGTTGATATAGGCCCTGCCGCCGCGGTACTGGCCCGCCTGGCGCATCCCGGAGTCACCGACCTCGACGGCAATGAAGTCGTCCCAGACCTCCACGATCTTCACCCCGTTATAGTGGGTGCCGGCGTTGCCGGTGATGTTCAGCTCCGTCCCGTCGTTCATCAGCTGCTCGACCAGCTTCATGGCCTGCCTCCCTCGCCCTACAGCTCCGTTCGGTTCTCCAGCGCGCTCGCAAGCGTCGCCGCGTCGGCGTAGTCCAGCTGGCTGCCGCTGGGCAGCCCGCGGGCCAGCCGCGTCAGCTTCACCCCGCTGCCTTCCAGCTCCTGCCTGAGGTACAGCGCCGTGGCCTCGCCGTCCGGGCTGGCGTTGGTCGCCACGATCACTTCCCGGACCTTGCCGTCCGCGATCCGCTCCATCAGCTGCTCGATGCTCAGGTCCTCCGGCAGCACCCCGCTGACGGGCGACAGCGCCCCGCCCAGCACGTGATAGCGCCCATTGAACAGCCCGCCGCGCTCCAGCGCCACGGCGTCCAGCGGGCCTTCCACCACGCAGAGTACGCTCTCATCGCGCGAGCCGTCGTCACAGACGGCGCACAGCTCGCCGTCCTGGGCCAGGCAGCCGCAGGTGGGGCACTCCGTGACGCGGCTGGCCGCCTCGCTGAAGGCGCGTCCCAGCTTGTCCACGTCCGCCGCCTCCCACCTCAGCAGCGCCAGCCCCAGCCGCTCCGCGGCCTTGGGCCCGATGCCGGGCAGCCGCGTCAGCAGCTCGATCAGGTCGGAAAGCGCCTGCGGCAGACCCAGCATTACTGCCCCAGCAGCCCGCCGAGGTCCATGCCGCCGGGCAGGCCCAGCCCGCCCTGGACCTCGCTCATCACCTCGGCGGAGCGCGCGTCGGCCGCCGAGAGCGCCGACTGCAGCGCGGCGAACACCAGGTCCTCCAGCATCTCGATGTCCTCGGGATCGATCGCCTCGGGCTTGATTTTCACGCTGACCAGCTGCTTGTGGCCGTTAACCGTCACCGTCACCAGCCCGCCGCCCGCGCTGCCCTCCAGCTGCTCGTCGGCCAGCTGCTCCTGGGCGCGGGCCATCTTCTCCTGCAGTTCGGCCTGCAGCTTCTGGGCCTCCTGCATCATCTTCTGGATATTCATAGAAACCTCGCCGGACTATTGTAGACGGTGCGAACGGACCGACGGCACCGCTACTGCGCGGCCGCTCGCTCGGCCATCACGCTCTCCCAGTAGGCCTGGAAGGCCGCGCCACGCTGGCGATAGAGCGCCTTCTCCTCCGGATCGTCCGTCAGCCGCGCCAGTTCGAAGTACCACTCCGCCCACATCGGATTCAGCTCGTGCCAGGTGGGGCGCACGTGGTCCGGGCGAATCGGGTGGTGCGCCGGGACGCGCTCAAGCCCCAGCAGCAGCCGCTCGCGCTTAGCCTCGTCATCCGCGGCCAGGTTGGCATAGAAGTAGTAGTGCTCCGGGTGGTTGTAGGGGTCGAGCATCAGCGCGTGCTCCAGGTAGCCCTCGCCCTCGCGTTTGTCCGCCGCCAGCAGGCCCTTCAGCGCCCAGCCCTGGGAGTAGCGCGGGTTGAGCCTGAGGCAGGTCTCAAGGTGCAGGCGGGCCGCCGCGTCGTCGCGCATCGGGCCCGGGTTGCTGAGCAGCGAGGCCGCCTGGTAGTGCGTACGGTGGTTGAGCCGGTTGTAGCGGATCGCCTGATCGAGCAGGCTGAGCTTGAGCTCCACGGAGATGCCCGGGTTCTCGCGCAGCCGGTCCAGCTGGTAGCGCTCCAGGGTCAGCAGCTCGCCGACGCCGGCGACCGCCAGCAGCAGCACAACTGCGATGCCGGTCAGCCACTTAGCGCCCCGCGTCGGCGCGGGCCAAACCCGCTCGGCGGGCGTCGCCAGGTGCGCGCCCCAGGCCAGCATCACGCCCAGCAGCGCCGTGGTGGCACCGAACGTGTAGTCGAAGTCCACCGCGGCGTGCAGCAGGCTGCCGAAGACCGCCGCCAGCACCAGCGCCGCGCTGAGCGAACCGCCGCCGCCTCGCCACAGCCGGCGCGTCCACCACCACAGGCCGGCGACGATCGCCAGCAGCAGCAGCGCGCCGATCAGCCCCAGCTCGCAGAGCAGCTGCAGCGGCCAGCTGTGGGGATCGACGGAGTAGAACACGTAGTCCAGCTGATACTGCGGGAAAGTGAAGGCGAAGCCGCCCGGGCCGACGCCCAGCCACGGGAAGTCGGCGAATATCTCAAGCGCCGCCCGCCAGTAGCGCAGCCGCCCCAGCACGCTGTAGTCCTGGAAGTCGGCAATGCGGGCCAGTACGGCACTCACCGGCGGCAGCAGCGACAGCGCGATCAGCACGATCGCCAAGCCGGCGGCAGCCGCCGAAACCCGGCGCTGAATCTCGGGCGCCTGGCGCCAGTAACGCCAGACCAGCCAGGCGAGGAGCCCCAGCAGCTGCAGGGCCAGCACCAGCCAGGCCGCGCGGCTGTAGGTCAGCACCAGCATCGCCAGCAGAAAGACCGCCGCCGCGGCATAGACCCAGCGCCAGAGCGCCTTCTCGGCCTGCGCCGCCGCCAGCAGCGCCGCTGGCCAGCCAAGCAGCAGATAGCCGGCGTAGGGGTTGTGCAGGCCGAAGGTGCCCGTCAGCTGATAGCCCAGCCGCCCGGCGCCGAGCCAGATGTAGCACGCATAGAGCCCGGTCAGCACCGCGCCGAGCGTCACGACCGGCAGCAGCAGCCGCCCGCGGGTGGGAATGTCGCGCAGCAGCACCCAGGCCACCCCCCAGGCCAGCGGGATGTGCAGCGCGTAGTACCACAGCTCGCGCCCGCCCTGGACGAACAGCGGCAGAGCCACAATGGTGACACCGTAGACCAGCAGCACCCACAGGGCCAGGCGCGGACGGCTGCGGCTGGCGCCCCAGCAGAGCGCCGCCGCCAGCGGCAGCAGCACGAAACCCACCTGGTAGCCGCCGCCGGAGTAACCGCCGCCCATCAGCGGGAGGAACAGCAGCGCGATCAGGCCCAGCGTAGCTCCCAGACTCAGGGCCGGGGAGTCCTCGTCCGCAGTTGGCGCAGCAGGCTCGCTCACTAGATCGCCGCGCCCTCCGTGTACCAGGTCAGGAACCAGGCGTTCTTCACGTAGTCGAAGGGCACACTGACGAACAGGAAGCCGAGCAGCAGGATCAGCAGCGTTGGCACCAGGATCGCCACGCGCATCAGCAGCATCGGCTCGAAGCGGCGCGCCTGCTCGAAGATCGGCGGCAGCGCCCACATGCGGTAGGCCAGCTTCATGTAGTAGTACGCGCCGATCACGGTGGTGACCACCGCGAAGATGACCAGCACCAGATTCCAGGGCACGGTGTAGTAGTAGGTGATCGAGTAGAACACCAGGAACTTGGCGATGAAGCCGGTGGTCGGCGGCAGGCCGATCAGCGCCGCCAGCAGGATGGTGATCAGCACCGTCATGAACGCGTTGCGCCGGATCAGGCCGTTGTAGCTCTCCATGTGATCGGTGCCGCCGTGGGCTTCCACCGTCATCGCCGTGATGAAGATGCCGAGGTTGAGGAAGAAATAGATCAGCACGTAGTACAGCGAGGCGTAGAACCCGATCGAGCTGGTCTCCTCGGCCGTCACGTACGCCGCGGCGACGATGCCGATCAGGATGTAGCCCATGTGGCCGATGCCGGAGAACGCCATCATGCGCTTGAAACTGGTCTGCCTGAGCGCCATTACGTTGCCGATCGTCATTGACAGGATCGACATCACGATCAGCACCGGCACCCAGACCGCCTTGATCGAGGGATCGTTGAAGGGAATGAACAGCAGCCTGAGCAGCACGGCGTAGCCCGCCATCTTGGGAAAGACGCTGACGAAGGCCGTCACCGGCGTGGGCGCCCCCTCATAAACGTCGGCGACCCAGAGGTGGAACGGCGCCAGGCCGACCTTGTAGCCGAGCGCGACCAGGATCAGCACGATCGAAAAGACCACCGGCGGCAGCATCGCCCCGCCCTGGCTGAGCAGCCGCTGGATTTCATAGAAGTTCGTCGTGTTGAGCGTGCCGTACAGGATGCTCATCGCGAACAGCAGCGCCGTGCTGGAAGCGGCCCCCGTGATGAAGTACTTCAGGCCGCTCTCCAGGCTGCGCAGGTCCTTCTTGTAGTAGGCCGCCATGATGTAGGCGCAGATGCCGCCGAACTCCGTCATCACGTAGACGGCCAGCAGATCGCTGCTGCCGACCATCAGATCGAAGGCGATCGTGCCGCACAGCAGCAGGATCACGAACTCAACCTTGTACTTCTTGATGAATGGATAACCGATCAGCGCCAGCAGCAGCAGGATGTCGCCCCAGTCCATCAGCTGCTTGAAGAACAGCGCGTAAGGGTCCAGCGTCTCCAGCCCGCCCCACCACATGCCCAGCGCGTACGTGTAATAGCGGCTGGTGTAGTACATCATGTGGATCGTCATGATGAAGTTGCCGAACACCGCGATGATCGCGATCCAGACGACCAGCAGGAAGTTGTCGCGCTTGGAGAACACCTGGATCAGGCAGATGATGACCACGCCGATCAGCAGCGAGATCTCGGGCGAGAGCAGGTAGTAGGCCGTGTGCTGCCAGGCCCACTCCCCGAACGCCTGCGCGGGCAGACCTACCAGATAGGTGATGCGACCCCAGATGACGAACAGTGTTTCCAGCAGGGGATTCATCGGCGTCGTCAATATATAGCACACGGCGGAGAGCTCAGCCCTCCGCCGTGATCATTGCCTTGCTTTCGGCCGCTAAAACGCCGTGCGCGGGATGTAGGTCTGGTTCTTGGTCACCGAGGTGGACGTGCCCTGGCCGGTCGCGTTGATCCTGAGCACCACCTGATCGGTGTCCACCTCCGTCAGCGTGATGGTCACGATGATCGGAATACCGTTGACGCTGCCGGCGTTGAGCGAGGTGCTGAAACCCTCCTCCAGCGGGAACGGCTGGCCGCCCTGATAGCTGAAGGTCGCATACCTCACCAGGCCGATCTGGATCACGTTGTGGCACTGCATCAGGTAGGAGACCGCGTCCACAATCTGGGTGGCGACGTCCGCGATGAGATACGTGTTGATCTCATTCATGTCGGTCTCGCCGGCCCGCGGCGGCTTGAGTTCATCCGGCACCGCGCTGCGCACCCGGGTCAGCGGGTCAACACGCCCAGTGTTGGGAATGTAACCCTCGCTCTCCTCGTTCCAGGGCTCGGTCTTGCGCTCTTCAAGGTCTTCGTATTTCTTGATGATGATGTCGCGCGGATCGAGGTTCTTGAAGTTCTCGACTGGATCACCCGTCTCGCCTTCTTCTTCCACCGCTTCCTCATCCGGCTCGGCATCCTCGTCTGCCTCTGTGGGAATGGCCCCGATCTGGCTTGGCAACTGCTGAGGCTCCGCCGCCTCGGCGTCCTCTTCCGCCGCGGGTTCCTCTTCCTCGACCGGCTCCTCATCCTCGGCCGGCTCCTCATCCGCGGCAGCTTCCTCGTCGCCCGCCGGCTCCTCCTCCTCTACCGCGTCATCCTCCGCAGCAGGCTCGCCATCCTCGCCGTCGGCGGCAGGCTCCTCGGCTTCGGCTTCGGCTTCCTCGCCCTCCGCCGCGGGCTCGTCCTCAGCCGCGCCAGCTTCCGCGCCATCCTCGCCGGTCTCGGCGGCGGGGGCCTCATCAGCATCTGCCTCAGCGGCCGGCTCGCCGGGTTCGGCCTCGTCGGTCGGCGGGGCGGCGGTACCCGTCTCGCGCTGCGCCTGCTGCACCAGCGCCATCGCCGGATCCTCCGCCTCTTCCTGCGGGCAGCCGCACACCAGTGCCGCGACCAGAGCCAGTGCGGCACCGATGATAACAGTCATAATCAGCATGTTTCGTCTCATGCTACACCTCTTTCCTAGCACGTGTGTGCTCCCGGCGGATCCGGCGGGTTGTCGCCCTGGGCTGAAGCCTCAGGATTCATGAAATACACCGTCAGCGCGATATTCCACGCGGTGGTCGTCCGGTACAGCCCCGCGTTCTCGCCCACCTCGTTCTTCAGACAGTGCACCGTGATCAGAATGTCGTCCTTCGCCGTCTGCAGATCCTCGATGAAGGTCTGCACGTCTTCATATGTACCATAGAAGCTGATCAGATTGATGTTGTAGGGTTCCAGGAACGTTCCCGGCTGCGTGTTGAGCGGCGTGTCGATCGGCTGGCCGTTCTTCTCGCCATCGTAGTCAATCGGGAACAGGTCCGCGGCGTCCTCGAACCACATCGTGCGCGGCAGCGTCTCGAACGGCTGCATCGCCATGTTGATCTTGAAGGTGTACTGCTCCACCTCGACCACGCTGGTGCCCGGCACCAGCGTCATCCGGCTCGACTCGATGATCGGGAAGAGCGTGTCCTGGAAGAACGGCAGCACCGAGTCCTGGTTGTAGAGGAACAGGTAGTCAATCAGGTTCAGCTTCTCACGCAGCGCGCGATTGACCTCGGTGGCCTGATCGAGCTTGGCGATCTTGGTCTGATAAGTCTGGATCCGCTGCTCGGCGGCGTTGATCGCGGTAGTGGTGTCGGTCAGCTCGCGGTTGAACTTGACGATCACCATCTGGTAGTAGACGACCAGTCCGATCACCAGGATGATGCCGAACGCGATCGCCAGCACCTGGGGGGTGATCACCGGGCCGGCCGCCGCCTTACGTTCGGGTGGTGGACCCGCGGGCCGCTTCTGCTCCTGCTCGCCGCTAGGTGTTGACGACATCCTCGATCACCTCTTTGATATTCACGATGTCGGTGAGCGCCGCCGACTGGTCAAAGATCTCGGTCTGGAAGTCCGTCGTGCAGTCGAACTCCCAGGCGATCTCGTAGAACATTGCGAAATCGTTGCGGAAGAAGTCCTCGATCGAGGCACCCGGCTGGATATCGAAGCGCGGCAGCCGGTAATCCTGCAGCGGACGCTCGATGGGGCTGACGGATACGCGCATCCCCCCCGGTGCGTCCGCGCTGGACTGGCCGGCGACGCCTCGACCGCTGCCTCCGCTTGCCCGCGCTGTGCCGCCACCGCCACCGCCGCCGCTGGTGCTGGGATTCTCGGTCAGCTCCGTGTTGGTGAAGAACGGCGACTTGTCCAGGTTGATGGCGAACTGGATCATGTCAACGCGGTCGACCGCGACGCCGACCATCGTGACCGAGTTGCTGCTGGCCTCGAAATCGACTTCCTCCAGCCAGACGCGGTCGTTGGTGCGCCGCCCCAACTCGTCCATGATTTCCGGCCAGACGACCTGCCTCTCAATCAGGTTAAACACCTGGTTGAAGCGCGGCACCTGCTGGCCGATCTCGCTCTTCTGCTGATCGAACTGATCCGCCTGGGGTTTGAGGCGGTTGGCCTCGGCCTCCTTCTCGCTCAGCGTCGCCTTGACCTCGTCGACCTCCTGCTGCCGTTCGCCGTTGTACCACCAGCCGATCCCACCCAGGATGATGAACAACACGACGGCGAACTTGACGATCGTGGCGTTGATCGACCGCGTGTAGTAGGCCGGCGGCATCAGGTTGAGTTCCTTCTTCTTCTTGAAGTGCTCCATCGCCAGACCGGTCGCCACCGGCAGGCGCGATGCGTTCTCGTTGAGGAACTCGAGGCTGTAGACTCCCTGGCGATACTGGACGAGACTGCCCAGATTGAGCAGGTTGACCTCCAGGCCGGTCTGGTCCTCCAGGTACTTGTGCAGGTTCGGGAACATCTCGATGCTGCCGAACAGCAACATCTTGCCGACGCGTTCCGACCGCTGCGCCTGGCTCTCGTAGTAGCGAATCGACCGAATCAACTCCGAGACGAAGCCGGAGAATACGGACAGCAGCGCCTCGCGCAGACGGTTGTCCTCCGTCGGATCGATCTCATCCTCGGGGATGGTCAGGTCCACCGGATCGGCGCGCAGGTACTCCTCGGCCTCGCCGGGGGTGACCCCCAGCAACTGCGCCACCTTGGCCATGATCGTGTTGTAGCCGAGCTCGACCGGGCGACTCAGGCGGAACTGCCCGTTCAGGAAGAACGACAGGTCGGTGACGGTGTCGCGGACGTCAATGATGCCGACCGCCTGGCTATAGCCGCTCAGACCGGTCTCAATGATGTTCCACGCCGCCAGCGAGGTGATCTTGATGCCCTCGGCTTCGATCCCGGCGCCCCGCAGCGTCGCAATCAGGCTCTCGACCGTCGTCGCGCGCGTGGCCACCAGCAGTACTTCCTGCATCGACGGATTGCCGCCCTCGCGCGGCGGCAGAATCCGGTAGTCGTATACAGTGTCCCCGGGCGGGAACGGCACGTACTGGTTGATCTGCAGACTGATCGCCTGACGGGTCTGCGCCGCGCCCATCTTCGGCAGCTCCACAATCCGCGTGATCGCCGCCTTGCCCGAAAGCGAGACGATCGCGCGGCGGGCGCTGACGCCCTGCTCGTGGAGCACCTTCTTGATGTGCGCGCCCAACTCCGCCGGCTCCGCCACGCGCCCGGCGGCGAACACACTGCTGGGGATCTCGCCAATGGCGAAGCGCTCCAGCGTGACCTCCTTGCCCCGCCGCTGCAGAGCTACGCAGCGGACTTCATTGGAGGTCAGGTCGAGGCCGACGTCTACCTTCTTGGTTGCTGGCCGTTTAGCCATCATTCCCTCCATCAACGGCGTCTCTTATCATGACCCGTTGCCCCAGGAAGATGTTCCGGTGGAGGCTGCAAGCCCGCCAGGGGCCACGGCCTCCACCGGCGCAATTACTACTTGTCGTCAATGATATTCGCCTGGATTGTGACGAAGACGTGGCTGGTGGACCTGCTGCGCTCCGTCCGGCCGAACAGCGGTCCGATGAACGGCAGCTTACTGAGATAAGGAATCCCCTGGAACTGCCACGAGTCGTCCGTGGTCGTCAATCCACCGATCAGCACCGTCTGGCCGTCGATCATGCGCAACACGGTCTGCAGGTCGGTGTCCACCGTCGGCTGGAACGTCACCTGCTGCCCGTTGGCCGAGGCAACCTGCTCGGGACCGTCGAAGTTCGACAGGCTGATGTCAATGCCCAGCGTAACCCGGCCGCGGTCGTCCACCTGCGGGGTGAACTCAAACTCCAGGCCCGCGTCAACCGAGTTGAACTGCGGCTGGTTGATCACCTGGCCATCGGCGGTCACCACCAGCGTTCCGCTCAGCTGACCGCGCGTCCGCGTGCTGTCAATCGAGGCTGAGAAGCCGTCAATCACCGCGACTTCGGTCTCCGTCAACACCTTGGCCTTGCGGTCCGTCTGCAGGAACTGGAAGGCCGCAGAGTAGTTCTCATCCAGCATTACGCCGCCCTTCGGCAGCACGTTTACCGACAGCGTACCCAACTCGTAGGCGCCGTTGAGCCGGTCGTTCTGGGCCGTCGCCGAGAGCAGCCCCCAAACCTCTTCGGGCTGGGCGCTGACCTGATACACGCGGACCTTGATCGCCACCTGTTTGGGCGGCTTGTCGATCTTGGCGATCAGCGACTGGACGGTGTCCAGCGTCTCGCGCGTGCCGCGCATCACGATCAGCCCGGCCTTGGCCGTTGGCAGCGGAATACCGCCACCGCCGACGCCACCGCCGCCGCCGCCGGCACCGCCTCCACCGATACCGCCGCCGCCGCCACCGCCGGCGCCACCGCCGCCGCCGGCGCCGCTGCCGACGCCCTGCAGTGGCTCGCCGATCTGCAACGGATCGAAGTAGTTGTCACGGACGGCGCTGCCGACCATCGCGGAACTCGTGACGGTCGCGCTGTTCCGTTGACCGCCGCCGCCACTGAAGCCGCCGCCGGAGCTACCGCCGCCGCCGCTGCCGAAGCCGCCACCGGTACCCGTGCCGCCGCCGCCGCCGCGGTAGATGTACCAGCCCACGGTCAGAGACGGCAGCAGGTTGAGCTGCGCAAGAATGTCGTACAGCTGGAACGGATCGGCGTAGTGCATCTGGTAGAGGTCGATCTCGTTCTGGCCGGGAATCTCCTGCTCCAGTCGCTCCTTGCTGGTGATCAGAATGATCGGCTTCGAGTAGGGATCATCTTCGTTGCGGAATACGACCTTCTTGAGATTGTGGGTCGTCAGCACGATGTCGAGCGCCTGGTCAAACGGCACGTTATCAAAGCGTCCCACGATCGAGCCGCCACCGGAGCCCAGCTGCGGATCGAAGATCCCCGCGCTGCGGAAACCCGGTCCGCCCTGCCCGCCGGGTAGCTGTCCCGGATCGAGTGGATCGCGGCTGGAGGTGCCAATCGGCGGATCCAGCCAATAGGGATCGATGATGATCGAGATACCGCTGATCTGGCTCAGGAACATCAGGAACCCGTAGAGGCTGAAGCCGGCCGCGGCCTCCAGGTTGACCCGCACGTCACTGAGCTGCTCTTCCTCACCCGGGAAGCCCGGCAGTTCGTATGTGCCGTAGGCGTCGCCGCCCTCACGGGCGTTCTGGCCGTAGCGGTAAGCATCGGCGCGGGCCTTGGTCAGGATCTGCTCAACGGATGGGATGTTCTGGGGAGTACCGCTGAAACCTGTCGGACCGGCCATCTGCTCCGGCGCGAATCCGCCGGCGGCAGCGCTCATCGACGTCCCGATCGAGGGCACGGCCGTCGGTCCCGGGGCCGGCTTGGGGGCCGACGTGCCGGCGGCCGGCTTGGCCGGCGCACTGGCCAGCTCACTGACCGGCTGACCGAAGGTCAGCACCACGTTGCCGCCCTCCTCACGCTGATTCACCAGCGCCATGCCGGACCTGAGGCTCGCGCGGACTTCCAGCCCGGTGGTGCTCTTCGCAGGCACCACCTCGACATGGGTCACCTCGCCCTTGAGGTCCTTATGGACCATGCCGGTCAGGCCCGCGGTGTCCACCGCTCCGGGAATGACCACGTCGACCCGCGGCGGGAAAGACCTCGGGACCACCTGGTATTCCGATCCAGCCAGACCGGTCATCGTCAACGTCCGGCCGCTGGGATCGAACTGCACGTCCTGGAGCACGGTGCTGCCGGCGGCGACAACCGGAACGGGCTCAGTACTGCCGGCGATCACGGGTAACGCGTCCCCTGCGCTACCGCTCAGCCAGGCCGTCCTGAACGGCGTCCGGGCACTGCCGGCACTGAACACCTCCACCACGGTGCGGCCCTCGCCGACGACCGCCTCGCGATAGACCGCTTCCCCGTCGCTGGGCACGGAATCCGCAAGGTTCATCGTCAGCAGGAACCCTTCCGCCAGTGGGCTGATCGACACTTCAGTCACAAGGTCGCCGGCAACCGACGGCGCGTCCGGAACCGCTCCTTCAAAGCGGTAGAGCGCCTCGAGACGACTTGGGCGAAGCTTGTGAACGACGAAATCGGATATTAGCGCCTCACCGTCAACACTGAGGACAACCGCGTCGCGATCGTTCAGATCGAGCAGTGTGACCTCCGCCGGGCCGGCTCCCCAACCGACTCCGACGAGGCAGAGCGCCCATACAAGTGCTAATATCCCAACCGCTCCCCTTTTCATCACAATACTCCTCACGGAGGGATCCTCCTAAACAATATCTTCCGCCGCCCGCGGCCGCAGGCGACGACATCTCGTGCGGCGCCAAACAATAGCCCAGAGAGCTACCATTTGAATTCTGGTATTCTAGGTTATCCACACCTATATGTCAATCAAGAAACCCAGTGCCGATTGGCAGCAGAAGGGGCCCCCACACTGTGGTGAGAGCCCCGAATAGACCTCAGAAACCGGCTCAGCAGCCCATCAGCCGCCGATCAGTTGGTGTCATCCCTGTACCATAGGATCCGATAGCTCAGATCGCGGTCCCGTGACGTCAGACCCGCGCCCTGGAGCACATCGTCCAGCACCTCGGCGTCGCGCCGCGACCAGAGCGGGCCGACGTCGACAACCGCCACCTTGCTGCGGTCGCGGCTGATCTTGGCCGTGTCGACCAGTGCACCGGCCGCCCCGCCACTGGCGGTCACCGCCCCGCTGGCCTCCACGCGGTATACGTAGCTCCGGCAGGTGACATAGGGCGCGATATCATCAAGGTAGTTGGCGATCGGGATGAACTCGCCGCGCTCGTCGTCCCAGCGCGCGGCGTAGCGGAACGCCGACGGCCCGCTGAAGACCTGATAGGTGGTCGCCGACGGGTTGCTGTCGAAGTCCGCATCGTCAGGCGTAAAGCCGTCGGAGTCGAGCTCCAGGTAGTAGTTGCCGCTAGTGTCGTCCAGCGGGAACGTCCGGGCATCGGCCGGCCCCTCAATAACCTTGTACAGATCGAACAGGTTCCGGAACGGTGGGTTGGGAATGTAGCTGTAGGCCGTCACGTCGTTGCTGTCGATGATGCCGATCTCGTTGCGCGCGTCCTGCGGTTCACCGAATGTACCGGGCACGGCATCGAAGGTGAAGCTGGTGATGTTGCCCGCGTTGTCGACCGTCAACTGGACGTCGTACTCCCCGCCGGGATAGGTGAAGTAGTTGCGCGCGTCGAACGCCCAGCGCGAGTAGTGATCGTTGCCGACCTGATACAGCCCGGAGCCGGACCACTCGCTCATCTCGCCGGCGCGATCCGTCTCCCAGTGACCGTTGTGCACCAGGTCGTTCAGGTACTTCGCGTAGTTGCTGACCGGCTCGTAGATGTCGACCTGGAACGTCTGCCACTGCCCCGGACTGATCTCGGCCGTCAGCAGCACGTCAGCCTGCCAGCGATCCCGCACGACGGCGATGTCGCTGGGCGAGTAGAACTGGTAAGCGTCCGGATCGATGTTGTAGTAGCCGGCCACCGCGTGGTCCCAGGCGTTGTTGATGTCGTTGCTGTCGCTGTTGTCCGGCGCCGCGAGATCGTTGTTGCGGTCGGCCAGCCCGTATTCGTGCGGGTTGGTGCCGTCCCAGGGGCCGATCACCGGCAGGTGGTCGACGCGGAACGCCCCGCCCAGTTCGGGATAGCCGCCGGTGTAGCCGGTCTGCGTGTAGCCGAACTCATCGCTGGCATCCGGCGCCGCCGGCTTGTGCAGGTCGTAGTAGGCCGTGCGGTAGCGAATCACCTTCTGCGCCAGAGCCCTGGCCTCGGCCTCGCTGAGGTAAACGTCATCTCTTTCGTCGCGGACCACGCGGAAGTTGTCAGCGGTGCCGTCACCGTCGACGTCACCGACGTCCACGTCGTAGTCGTAGTCGCGCTCCTTGATGATGCGCCTGAACAGCGCCGTCAGCACGTCCTCGGAAGCGGTGTTGATGTTGATGCGCCCCATGGTGAACGTGTCGTAGAAGTCCTGGATGCGGTCCTCGCCCTGAGCGTCGAGCGTGTAGTTGGCGTAGTACAGCGGCTGGGACAGCGGATCGCGCGTGGCGTACAGGCCGTAGCTGCGGAAGGACGGATTCGGGTCGGTGGTCAGCACGTCGCCCAGCACCTGCAGGTCGGCCTCCATCAGGCGGCCGCCGCTGAGGTCGGCGCTCGGCACGTTGGAGTAGTTGTCAGTGCCGGTGCTGTCGATGTTGAGGAACGGATCCACCCAGATGCGAACGGCGTGCATCGGACGCCCCTCGCCGTCGCGCATCACCTGCGGCGCCGAATCGCCGTAGGTGCTGGGCATTAGGTACCCGCTGGCGAAGACGTCCTCGGTGCGGGTCACGATCGCCCCGTCGTTGTCGCTGGCCAGCAGCTGCACGTAGTAGTTGCCGGCCTCCGGCACCACGAACTCGGCCGGATTGTCAGTATCCAGACCGACCGGCAGCCGCGGATCGTCCGGAATCCCGTTGCGTCCGAAGGTGTTCGCCCGGTAAGCGTTGCGGTTGTGGGAGCCGATCACTTCGCCGTCGACGTTGACGAGCTGCAGGGTTACGTTGTAGGCCTGCGCCCCGCCGGTCGGCCCGCCGCCGATTTCCCGTCCGCCGCTGATCGCGTAATGGACGTAGACGATGAACGGGGCCACGCCGCTGGCCGGAGTGACCAGCAGCGTCGCGTTCAGCGGGATGGTCTCGGCGATCTCGACCGTCGTCGAATCGGTGTCGGTAGCCGGTCCCGCGGAGCTGTCGGTGACGGTCACCGAGCTGTTGTAGCTGCCCGCCTGGTTGAAGCTCCACGGCACCACGGTCTCGTTGCCCTGATTGAGGGTGCGCGTGACGTCCGTGCTGCCGTCGCCGTCGAGATCGAAGCTCAGGCTGTAGGGTGGCGTCCCGCCGTCGACAAAGACCGCGTACTGGATCTCGCTGCCCACCGACGAGCTGGGCGGATTGGCCATCATGCTGACGCTGAGCGTCGGCGTCACGATGTTGAACTCGCGCTGGCAGGCGGTGAACTGCCCGGCGCCGTCGCTGACCACCAGCCAGACCCGATAGCGGCCCGAGCCGTCGTCGCCGCCGCCATACCAGGCTTCATCGGAGATATCCAGCCACGGGCTAAGCAGCGGGCTGGGCGCCTGCGAACTCGGCCCGGCGCCGTAAGCGCCGTCCAGCCCGACGAAGCCGATCGACGCACCCGTGTATTTCTCGACGAACCACCGGTAGGTGTAGGCCGCCGACTGCGAAGCGCCGCCCGTGACGTAACTGGTCAGCTCCACCAGCTGGCTGTTACTGCCCACCAGCGGGCTGACCGTGAAGTCCGCCACCAGCGGGCGCTGCTCCGTATCGCCGCCCTGTACGCGATCCCCCCAGAAGAAGGGCTGGCTGTCGAAGGCGAAGGCGCGTTCCTCAGGCGGCAGGTCGTCGGTGACGAAGCCGAAGCCGTTGTAGACGCCGCGGTCGGCGCGGTAGTAGTTGAACGACCCCGAGACTTCGGTGCGCCCCACGCCGTTGACCGCCGCCGGGAAGCTGGCGCCCTGGATGATGCCGGCGCCCGGCACGTTCATCAGATTCTGCCCGTTGAGGAACAGGAATTCGTGGTAGTTGACCGGATTGTCGCCCAACGGCGACTCGTTCTCACCGGCGATCCAGCGCGTATCGGCGTTGGCGTCGGACACCCAGTTCAGCGCCGAACCGGCGCCGTGCACGCCCTGGTGCCGCATGCTGGTCACGCCGACGTTGTTGGCGTTGACGAACGGCTTGGTGTAGCTGACCCACGTCGCCAGCGTATCCGGATAGTCCTCCATGCCCGGCGGGATCAGCATCTGATCGCCGGCGGAATACGTGCGGCTGACCAGATTGGTGGTGCCGGCCAGCGGCCGGTCCATCAGATTGGTGGTGAACGAGTAGCTGACTTCCGTGCAGACGCGGTGCCAGCTGGAGTTGTCCCAGCCGCTGACGTTCAGCGTGGTCAGGTCGGTGTCGTAGTCGTCCCCGCCCACCGTCACGACCGGCAGGCTATAGGGTCCATAGGTGTTGGAGAAGGCCACGCCCCGCGGCGTCGCCACCACGTAGTAGGTCGCCACCGTCGGCGCACCGCCGGGACTACCGACCGGCCCGGCCAGCTCCGCCGCTACGAAGGCGTGGGTGATCTCTACCGACTCGATTTCGATGCCGTTGACCGCGCCGTCCAGCCGGCTGGTCTGGCCCACGGCATAGGAGCCGTCCACCACGGAGTCGCCGTCCCAGTCCACCAGCACGGTGGTCGGGTTGTCCGGCGTCGGGTCGAGGTCGTAGGGGAAGGTCAGTTCGACGTTGAAGTCGACCGGGGCGCGCAGGTCGGCGTAGGTTGCGTCGGCCCAGGCACCGGTGCCGAAGCCGTCGGCCGTATAGATTCCATACTGGAAGCCGATGCGCAGCTGGTTGGCCGGCATGCTGACGCGCCAGGTGTCACCCGGCACCCAGGCAGGCGGCGGGGCGCCGGCTCCGACCGGATTGATCCTCAGCTGATCGCCGACGTTGATGATGCCGCTGCCGCCCAGCTGCCGGAGCTCCAGGTCGCTCGGCCCCGGCACGCCGATGATCCGCCAGATCGAGCTGCTGGTGTCGTTGTGCAGGATTGTGCCCGGCGGATTGGCCCAGGCCGGATTGGCTGCGATGTTGATCGTGATCTGCGCGTCCACGCCCGGGGGCAGCGGCCCGCCGCTGACGGCGGTCACCACCGCCGGCGTCTGGCCCACCGGAGGTCCGGTGTACGTTACGCGGATCTGGTCGGCGGCCAGCGCGGCGTCGGTGTTGTAGTCATCCAGCACCAGCCAGGGCGAGTTGCCGTTGGTGACGTTGATGATTGTGTCACCGGGGAACGGGGTATTGTTCGCCAGAACGCCGCCCATGTGAACGCCGGTCGCCAGGCTGGCGCCGTCTCCGACCCAGTCGTAGTTGTTGTCCTCGATGACGTACGTCGCGCCGGGCACGAAGCCGGGCAGGACGGTGTCGACCGCGCCGATGCGCGTGACCACGCTGCCGTTGTTCAGGCCAACGGAGAAGCTCGGATCAGCGGGATCGTGCAGCGTCAGCTGCGTGGCACTGTCGACGTAGCGGACATCGGCCGTCGCGTCCGGCGGCGGCGGGATGCCGTCATCGTCCCGCTCCTCGAGCAGCACCAGGTCGCCCTCGCGAACGCCGAAGCGTCCGGCGTTGATGAAGTCGGCGTTGGCGTCGACCAGCGTGATGCCGCTCAGATCGGTCGCGGTGGCCGTGCCGCGGGTGACCAGGAAGCCACCCTCGTCGCTGTCCGGTGAGCCGTTCAAATCGACCTGCCACTTGCGCACCAGGCCGGTGCCGGCTCCGCCGGTCGCCGAACCGAATGACACGCCGGTGCTGGGATCGGCGGTGAACGTCTCACTGCGCAGGTCGATCTCCGGGAAGATGCTGACCAGCAGGGCCGAAGTGCCCTCGTCATCGCTGAAGGACACCGGCCGGACGATGCGGTAGGCATCGCCGACCGCCCAGGCCGAGCCGCCGTTGAGCAGCGCGGTGCGGATCTCGACGTTGCTATAGACCTCCAGCACGCTGGCGGACTCATTGGGCACCACCGTCAGGTTGATGATCCGATCGCCGACGCGCACGCCGTCGCTGAGGAACGAGGCGCCGGCATCGGTGAAGCTGGCCTGCGGGTTGGCCCCGCCGAGCGCGGTCACCGTACCGGTGGAGATGACCAGCTCGCGGTCGTCCATCGGCCGGCGGTCCTTGACGGTGATCAGCTGGTGGCTGACCGCCTGCCGGCCGCTGATCAGATCCGTGACGTACAGCGTCGCCATGTAGTTGCCGATGCCGTCGGCGGCGTAGTCGTGGGTAATCCCCTGCTGTGCGCCGCGGATCTCGCCCGGCGCGCTGGGGTTGGCCATCGTGTTGAAGGAGTAGTCGATGTGGCCGTCGCCCTGGTAGTCAAGATCGAAGCTGAGATAGGTCGGATCGTTGGCCGACAGCTTGCCGATCAGGTCGAACGTCACGTCGAAGCCAGTCTGGAAGAAGACCCGCTCGCTGGTGCCGTCCGGCGTCGTCACCGTCAGGAAGCCCGATCGCGCACCGTCCGGCACCCGAACGTAGAGCGCCATCTGGCGGTACAGGATGCCGCCGATGTTGAGCACCTCACCGTCGTCGAAGACGGCCAGGCCCTGGGCGGTCAGGCCGCCGCCGAAGGTGACGATGTTGTCCGAGGCGGCGCCGTCAGGATGCGGCGCGGGGATTCCGCCCGGCGCGGGCGGCGTCGGCGCGGCGAAGTTGTAGCCGCGGATCACGATCACCTCGCCGTTGGCCGCCACATCGGGCTCCAGGGCGCTCTTGACGGTGGTGTCGGGATGAAGGCCGATCGCGCCGATGAACGGCTGATTGGCGCCGCCCGATCCCTGCGGATTGTCGCCGATCGGGGCATTGCCGTTGCCCGGCGGCGAGGCGTGCAGCACCGCCATCGGAGTGCGGGCGATGCCGCTTGTACTCGGAGTGCCCATCCCGCCCGTGCCAGCGTCGGACAGCGTCACCATCGCCACATCGTGGGCGATGGTCGAGCTCGCGAAGCCCGGGCTGCTCGAGGCGCGGTCGAGCACGTAGCAGTGCACGAAGTACACGCCGTCGGCGTCGGGAATGCCATCCCCGCCGATCGAGCCGTCGCGGTTGTCGTAACGGTCGAATGTGTGGAATTCGAAAGTCGGATTCGGCTCGTTGCTGACCATCGCGATCGACGACGCGCCGGCGGCCCCCGGATTGTCAGCATCGATGCTGACGTAGGGCGAGCCGCTGTCGACGATCTCCGTGCCGACGATCATGTCCAGCGTGGCCGAGCTGTCTCCGTAGCGCGGACGGTGGATCTCCCAGCGGTAGCTGTAGCCGCCCTCCCCACCGTCGACACCCGCCGAGCAGACGAAGCCCTTGCGGTTGTCTTCCAGCGCCCTGAGGTTGATGCTGGCGTTCATGCTCGGCGGGATGCCGGCCGAGCCGCCCGGCGAGGCGTCGCCGCCCACCACGATCTGGGTGTAGACCAGATCGCTGGCCGGCGCGCCCGCGCTGTCGATCACCTGCAGTTCGACCCAGTACTCGCCGCCATAGCCGTTGCCGCTGCCCATGCCCAGCGAGACCGGATCGAAGGTGAATTCCTCGTCGATATCGTTTGAAACCCTCGTCTGGGAAGCGATCACCGAGCCGACGACGGTATCGTCGTAGGCCAGACCCGGCGGTGTCAGCCGCGACGGACGCGGCGGCACGCCCAGGCCGGGCCAGCCGGTGATATCCACCACGCCGCCGTCCGGGCCGGTGTAGGGGTTCACCCCGCCGGCACCGGAGCCGAGCCCCGGATCGAGGATGCGCACGCGGTAGGTGTACGGCATGGTGCCGCCAGTGGCACTGGCGAACACGCGCGCCGTCGCATCGTCGGACCACAGCGACGGCTCCTCGGCCGCGATCTGAGCCTCGACGATCGGGCTGGACGCGATCAGCGTAACCGAGACGGTGTCGGTGGCGAAGCCCACGGTGCCCGGTACGGGATAGCCCCCGCCGTAGATGGGATCAGCCGGGAAGCTGGGTGGCAGCTGGACTTCGTCGCCCAGCACCACCGGCGGCGGCAGGGCCGCCGGATTAGTGTAGTCGCCGGCCGGCAGCGGCAGATAAGGCACGCCGCCGAAGCTGTCACTGAAGGTGCGCAGGTCGTAGAGCCGCAGCGTAACGGTTGGCGTATCCGGAGTGATGCGGATCACCCGTGGGTCGCCGGTCTGCCAGCCATGGGGCGGCCAGGTGCCGTCGTAGCTGTCGGGCACGCCGCCGTAGTCCCAGTCATACAGCAGATAGCGTCCGCCGCGCGTCTCGGCGCCGCCGTAGGCCGAGCGCAGCTCGAACTGGTCGCCGGCGATGCGCACCGGCAGCACGTCCACGCGGAACGGAATGTCGGCTTCCTGGTTATACTGCAGGTAGACCTGGGAGACGTCGTCCGTCCGGACGTTCGGCAGGGCCTCGGCATCGGCGACGGGATCCCAGCGGCGAACCTCCACGCGGGCGGTCAGATACGGATCGCCCTCGGCGTCAAACGCCCAGGCCTCGCGCTCGGCCGCGGTGCTGAACTGCGGACCCGGATATGCGGTCTCACCGTCCAGCGTCGCCGTGTTCCAGTAGCTGTTCTCCAGCGGGCGCCCGTCGGCGTCCGTGCCCGCTTCATACCACGCGGTGGTCGGCTCCGGCACGTCGTCCCAGCCGAACCGGCGCTGCAGATCGCCGCTGCCGCCGAGCGGCCCCAGCGTGCTGCTGAAGGCCGGCGCCTGGGTGAACATGTAGCCGAGCACATCCAGGTTGTTGAAGTTGTCGTGCGCCACGATCGTGACCTTGCTGCTGGTACTGTCCGCACCGGCACCGACAGCCTGCAGCTGCATCGGGGTCAGCGGAATCACCGCCGTCAGGTCGGCGGAGCCCGGCGCCCAGTTGAGACCGGGGCGGTTGCCGATCGTGAAGTACAGGTAGTAGAGCACCGCGTTCATGTCGGGCTCGTCGCCCGTCCCGGGCCGGTTGTCCGGACCATCGGGATTGATGTTGGACATGTACCAACCGAGGTCGACGACGTCGCTGAAGGCGATGTAGTAGTTCACCGCCCCGAACTCCTCGGGAATGCTGGTGTCCACGTTGTTGTTGGAGCTGTCGAGGTTGTAGCGGAAGTCCGAGGGAGGCGTGGCCATCAGGCTGACGCTCATCCGCCCGAACTCATAGCGCGGGACGTCCAGCAGGTCGGCCACGGTGTCGAAGCCGCCGTAGTTGATCAGGTTTTCGTAGTCGAAGTTGCCCGGACCGTGGGGGCGAACGAACGGATCGACGTTCTCGCCGGCGAACGTGTACGGGTTGTTGTGCGACTGCATCCAGTCTGCAAGCAGGCTGGAGAACGGTCCGAAGATCTGGACGAACCACGGCGCGCCGAATCCGAAGAAACTGCCGATGCCGCGGTTGGCCGCGGGCCGCCAGGCGCCGCTGTCGGGGTTGTACGTGTAGTCGTCTTCCTCGAAGTACGTGCCGTTGCGGTACATCAGGATTGACAGGCAGCTCTCCAGCGAGAACGACGTGTTCAGCGCCGGATAGCCCGCGCCTGGGAAGTCGCTGCCGCCCGCCGTCCAGTCTTCCTGGTGGCCGGAGCCGCCCACGTTGTATGGATGGGAGAAACCGGTGCTGTCGACATTGCCGTCCGGGTCGCGGTGCGGAGCCAGCACCGAAGGACTGGTCGTGTTGGTCAGATCGTAGCGCGGATCGGTGTTGGGCACCAGGTGGTCCTCAGCGCCGGCGCGGCCGAGGCGGTCCACCGGCGGCAGCGTGACCTTGTAGCGCAGCGTCCGCGGCAGATGCTCGCGCACGTAGGCGTACATCTCGGAGGCCGCGTCGCGGTAGTCGTCGAGCGTGATACCGAACACGAAGCGGCCGATGTCGTAGCGCAGGTCCGGCACGTCGTCAGTGTCCTGCATCTCCTCCGGCGTCTCCCGCAGCACGGCGATGCCGCTGTACTCCGGGTCCCCGGGCACGAAGGGATTCACCAGATCGGCGTTGGGGCCGACGTCCTGGATGTAGTTCGCCAGCACGTTGGTGTCGTAGCTGAAGATTGTGACGACGTCGCTGAGGCGCTCGAACTGGCGCTCGGTCATCGACGGCAGGCCGCGCAGCTCGTCCAGCGTGGAGAGCGGCTGCGGCGGCGGCAGCGGCATGTCGTCCTCGTCCGTGAAGGCGAAGTCCCAGCGGAAATCGGTGACGACGCCGCCCGCCTGGTTGATCTCCAGCGCCATCAGCGCCGGCGTCATGTTGCAGGCGTCCACGCGGCGGGCCGGATAGCCGGCCGCCGGGTCGGTGATCAGCGGCGGCGAGTTGTAGAGCGAGCCCAGGTCGTCCGTGGTGTTCAGGTCGGCATGCAGCGTGCGGTAGCTGCCGCCGATGCCGCCCCACGGGTCGCGGTCCGGCTCCGTCGCGTCGGCGTCATGCGGTGGATTGAGATAGGTCAGGATCTCAGCCGCCAGCCGCGGGGTGACCCCCGGCAGCGACATCAGCATGGTCAGCGAGTTGTAGCAGGCCTCGATGGACTGCGGGACGAAGTCGCCGTCGGTATCGCCTTCGTAGTAGTGCAGCGCCGACTCGCCGAGTTCGGGCATCGCGACGCCGTCCTGGGTGTCGCTGAACTGCTCGTTGACCGCCTCGAAGCGGCCCCAGTCGATGCGGTCAGGATTGGCGGCGAAGGCACCGGTGGTCGGGTCGAAATCCCACTTGTGGGTGGTGTTGCGGTCCGGGAACAGCGGGTTATCCATCCACTTCCAGCCGTCCTCGTCCACCACCTCGTTGAGGTTGAAGTCGTTGGTGCCATAGCCAGTCTCGTCGTAGTCGGTCTCGGCGGACTCCGGCATGTAGACCCGCACCTTCTTGCAGAAGATGTTGAGGTTCAGCCGGCCGGCCTCGTCGGAGACGTTGGCGTAGCTCTTCAGCAGCGACGTCGGGATCGGGCCGCGGTCAAGGTCGGTGTAGATCGACTGGTAAATGTTGACCTTGGCGTTGTACATGTAGGACTCGACGTCGTTGCTGCCGTCGAGCAGGCGGTTGACCACCCCGCTGCCCTCGCGCGGCTCATCGCTGCCGGGGTAGTAGCCCGGGCCGTAGATGAACCCGTCGTTGCCGTTGAACGGGCTGGCCAGTTCGTAGCCATCGTCAACGCCGTCGCCGTCGGTATCCACTTCAACCGCGGCGTACTGGTTGAACTGCCAGATCCAGTTGTCCATCCCGCCGGTGAAGGGACTGCGGGCGTAGGGCAGGTAGTCGGTCGAGAAGCTCCAGGACTGACCGATGTAGGTGGGGCCATGCATGCTCGGGAAGCGGAAGTCCCAGCGGTACATCCGCGAACTGACCTCGTCGTCGTCGGGGCCGATGTAGGAGCGGTCGTAGCGCGGACCGACCCAGTAGTCGTCCGACGTTCCCAGGATGTCATCGGCGCCGGCGGCTCCCGGTGAGCCCTGGTCCGGCACCTCATCCCGGCGGTAGCCCGTCACCGGATCGAGCACGATGATCGCGGTGTTGGGCTGCGTCGCGGACGTGTAGTACGCCGGATAGGCCTTCTCCTGGACAACCAACGAGATCGCATCGTTGATCGCCTTCTCCGCCGCCATCTCCGCCTTGGTGCCCTTGATCGCTTCCGCCGTCGCCACCGACTCGGTGTTGATGCTGGTCAGCACCAGCGTGATCAGCGGCAGCAGCAGGGCCACGAAGACCAGCACCGCCAGCAGGATCACACCTTCGCGGCGCGTGCCGGGGCTGGCGATGCGGAGATTCCGGAGGCGCAGGGACCCACCTGACGTCTTTCGGCCAGTTCTATCTTGTGACATGTTGCGTCCTGGAACAAACGGGCCAGCGGCCCTTATTCACCGTATTATACCCACGAGGACACTTTATTAGTATCGGGGATCGAGCCCGGCCAGGGCAACCGGGGCGGCTTCGGATCAGCTTCCAGCAGCTCGGGCGGCCGACAGCCGTCGGCCGGTATGCAGAGCTTCGGTATCGTGCGGCTAGGGCAGCGGGTTCTTCTCCCGCAGCTTCTCCACCGGCGTGCGGGCGCGGATCATATCATCCGGACCGAGCGGATCGGGGTAGGTGATCGAAAGGCCCGCGAAGTAGTTGTGCTCGACCCGCCGGCGGAAGTCGCCGGGCTCAGCGCTGAAGGGATCCGTGATCAGCTCGGTCCGGTAGACGAAGTCCACCGGGACCGTCTTGGTGAGCACCACGTCGCGGCCAGCACCGATGTAATCCTGCTTCTGGTTGAGCAGCGGCTGCAGGCGGTCGGCATCGGCATAGGGCACCGGGCTGTCCAGCCGGTAATAGACCACCGTGTTGCCGCTGCCCCGCTGGCCGCTGCTGGCCCGGCGCTCCTCGATCACCTGCCGCGGCGTCGCCACGACCGTGACCCTCACGGCCCGCACATAGGGCAGCCACCAGCCGGGAACCGGGTCGTCCGGCACGCCGTCGCCATCCGGAATACCGTCGGCGTCCCCGAAGTCGCCGATCCCCGTGGGGTTGATGCTGTAGTTGTAGTAGTTGTTGCCGTGGATGGCGCTCATGTCGGGACGCATTTCGGCTACGCCGCCTTCCATCGTCTGCCCGCCGCTGATTCCGGTCGTCACGAACGCCAGCCGGTCGATCGGCCCGTTCACGGGTTCGTCCGAGGCATCGGTCGGCGTGTAAAACACCGTCATCCCCCAGCCGCTGCCGATGCTGTCCCCCAGCCCGCTCAGCGTGTTGGGCGTCACGTGGGTACCGTCGGGCTTGTTCGGATCGAAGCCCTCGGGATACTGGTCGGCGAGCTGCCAGATGATGGTGCCGTACTCGGCGTTGGTGACGGGATCGACCCACCAGCCGGAGCCATCATTGGAGCCGTTGTAGGCCACGTCGATGACGCGCAGCTCCCAGCCGCTGATCAGCGGCACCAGGTTGTCCATCCCGCTGCCCAGTTCGTAGTCGGCGGGCATGAACGAGATCGACCCGTCGGTGATGTCCTGGTACGCGATCTCGATGTCATTGCCGCTGACCCGCGACATGTAGACAGGCACCTCGTGCATGTACTCGAACTTGATCGCCGTGATGTTGCTCGCGATCGGTATCTGGCGGACGCGGATCACGCCCTGGTTGTCGTCCGTATAGCCGAACAGGTCCTGGATGACGGCCGCGGTTTCCTTGTACGGACCGACCGGGACCACCTCGGGATAGCCCTGGATCTCGCCCAGGCCATCGTTGGCCGCCGCCGGATTGGCCGAACCCGTGTTGCGCAGGTCCGCCGGCGCGAGCGTGCCGTCGCCGTCGCGGTCCCACTCGCTGGCCAGGTAGTAAGGCATGTCATTGGCGGCGGGAATCGCCAGACGGAACAGGCTGCGATACTCGGCGACCTGCTTGTCGGGACGCGACCTGAGCAGCTTGGGCAGCGCGAAGCTGCGATTGGTGACCTGCTGTCCCGCGACGACCACCGTGCTGTCGTGGCTGGTCATCACGCGGTCGCCCCACGCTTCGGAGATAAACAGACTCGTGGACACGACCGGGACGTTGTTGGTGTCCCAGTCCGCGACGCGCCAGTAGGCCTGCTCGTCATAGCCGTATGGCGAGGGCGTCTCGTCGGGATAGCCGTTCAGATCCCGGTCGGAGGACAGCGGAATACCGGTTGCGGACGTCAGGTCGTCACACATGTACTCCAGCGCGATGCGCGCGTTGCTGTTCAGCTGAGCGCGGGTTTCGCCGGTCCGTAGGATCTCGAACGAACTGCCCAGCACGCTGGCCAGCACCATCAGCACGATCGTAGCGATCAGGACCACGACCAGCACTTCCACCAGCGTGAATCCCGCCTTCGTCATCCGTGTTCTCATAAGGCCACCCGTGCCACTAGTCACACTTCAGTGTCAGACTATGATACCCAAAGCCCACTGCTCAACGCTCGCCATCCACACCGCGTCACCGGCCGCCGTCCGCCGCAACTCCTGAAAGCCGGCTGTCCCGACGCGGGCCCGGGACGCCAGCAGCGCACGCTGTCGGTCAAGCATGACTAGTACTTCTTGCTGTAGTAGATCGCACCTTCGAACAGCTGCAGTACGTAGCACTCGTAAATCGTGTCGACACCCGCCGCGCCGAAGCCGGGCAGACCCACGTTCACGAACTCGCGTTGCGCGTCCTCAAACTCCCGGTTCTTGTGGGACTTGTGCCCGTAGCCGAACAGCAGATACCCGGTGACGGTGCTTCCCCACTTGTAGGTTTCGTTCTCCACCGTCGCCGCGCTGTCGCCGAACGGGTAGCCGCTGGCGCTCAGAATCGGCACGTAGGCGAAATCACCGGGGGCGAAGTAGTCGTTCTCGTCCGTCCCGAACTCGCAGGCGATCGAGTACGCCGGCGGCGTCCAGGTCGAGTTCAGCGGAATCCCCATCGGCTGCTGCTGCAGCATGCCGCGCGTGGTGTCGAAGGCGGTGTCGGCGGTGAACGTCGCCAGACTGGCCTGGCCGCCCCTGGCGGTGTATAGCGCACAGTCGTAGCCGGCATTCCCCGGGTCGTTCTCATTTGGTGAGAAGTTGTTGACCGGATCAAACGGCGACGCACCGGTAAGGTCGAAGGAAAACACGAAAACATTGCGCATCCTGGCCCGCTCCCCCGTGTTGGTGGAGATGAACGGATTGGCCGGATACTCCTGGATGGCGTCGGCGGCGATCAGCGTATCGAAGTAGCGCGCCGTGTTCTCGTTGCCGATCAGCTCCGTCTCCTTGACGTTCTTCAGCATCTCGAACACGTTGGTGGTGCTGGCGATGTAATGCCCGTACCCGCCCAGAATGCCGTTGACCAGCTCGCCGGTGTTGGGGGCCAGGCTGCCCGTGCCACCGGTCGCGTACATCGCCGGATCTCCCAGCGCGTGATTCTCGAACGGCGCCATCACGTCGATCGCCACGCCAGGATAGTTGCCATTGTGATTCTGCGCGTAAGCAGCCAGCGCCGACTCGATCGAGGCGCACTGCGTCTTGACCGCGGCCTCCTTGGCCCGGATCTGCGCGTTCTTCACCAGCGGCACCAGCGCGACGATGAGGATGCCGATGATGCCAATCACAACCAACATCTCGACCAGAGTGAATCCGCTCCTTGTCTGCATTTCGTGATCTCCTCCTGTTGCCAGGTGCCAGCCGGTCCTGCTAGAACTCAACACGGCTTCCTCCAGCATCGCTCGCCTGCGAGGACGTATTGGTCCGCTTGAAATAGGCAATCATGCCCAGCTCGTAGAGGTCCTTCGTCCCGCTGCCGTCGAAGTCCTTCTTGGCCTCGGTCAGCCCGCGCGCGGACAGCCCGAGTGAGTTGTTCGGATACGCTATGTAGGTGGGCCCGTTCATCGGTATCACGCCGTACGCCCACAGGTGATAGCTGTCGATTACGTCCAGGTAGTACATCCCGTCCTGGGTAGTCCGGTTCGTCTTGGCCTGGTAGCTCTTCTTGGCCTCAACCACGCCCTCGGGGTCGAAGATCGTGGCGCCGTCCGTGGAGTAGAAGAACGTGTAGACGAAGTCGCCCGGCGTGACCACCGTGTCTTCGCTCGGGATGGTCTTGTCCAGCACGGCCGGGCCGCCCGTGTCCCAGTTGGCGTCGCCGTAGGACCACATGATGTTGCCCATCGGGCGCTTGAGGAACGGATTGGGCGGATAGGAATCGAGGTAGCCCAGCGCCACCAGCGGGTCGCTGTACTGGTTGAAGATGCGATAGAAGCCATAGGTCCAGCCGCTCGGCTGGATCACGATGTGCTCCTTCATCCCCTTCCACTCGGTGAACATCGGATCGACCGGCGTAACGGTGTTGTCCTGGAAGGTGTCCGTCACCACGCGCACGCCGCCGAACAGGCCCAGGCTGAACCAGTTGCTGGAATCCGAGTGCAGCCCGGTACCGGTGTCCGTCGCGATGTATGGGTCGAAGTTCGGATCCTGATAGGTCGCGTTATCGAACCAGCGCACACGGAACGGGTAGTTGGAGCTGTTGTCGGTGCCAAAGGCCTCCAGCGCGGTCTGGATCGCCTTCAGATTGGACGCCACCTCGGCTTCCTTGGCGCGGTTGCGCGCGTCCTGCAGCCGCGGAATCGCCAGCAGCGCCAGGATGGCAATGATCACGATCACCACCAGCAGCTCGATCAGCGTGAACCCCTTTCGCTGGAAGCGCCGTTTACTCAGAAGATGGTCCTGCATGGCCCTGCTTAGCTCCCGGTGATTTTCAAGAATGTCGCGCCGTAAAACGCCTGGTCGATGTCCACGCCACCCCCAAGCAGCGTGCCGCCGAAGGCTCCGCTGCTGTTGGCCCGGTCCCGCATCTCCGGCTCGATCAGTGTACCCGCGGAAATCACCTGTTCCAGCGGGTCAGCGATCAAGCTGTTGTCGAAGTCGAACGCGCCGAGCGTCCCATTCCAGTACTTCTCGCTCAGGCCCTTGGCCTGCGCGTCGTTCAGCCGGCTATAGCCCCAGCCCGCCAGGATGTAGCCGCGGCAGTGCTTGTAGTAGCCGGAGCGGTCGGCGTCAGTGAGCGCCGGGTCGGTCCACAGCGCCACGTAGTCGAACCCGGTGTTGTTGACCGGGTTCAGCGGGATGTAGCTGAAATGCCCGCGGCCGAAGTCGAGGTAGGTTTTGCGCATCGTCGTGATGCTGGCCGAACTGGCGTCGTCGCTGGGAATCACGTTCGTGTAGCGGTTCCAGTCCAGTGTGTCATAGCGCCCCACGACCGGCGTGGTGTCGCCCAGGATCGGGTCGAACAGAAACAGGTTGCCCATCTGGGCCTTGCCCGCGTCAGTGGTCTTGAGGAACGGATTCGCCGGGTAGTCCGGCAGGTAGCCCTCGACCACCAGTGCGTCCAGCACGTTCGGATTGGGGGTGCCATCGGCGTAGTACGGCGACTCGGAGTTCGGACCCCGCGCGTCGCCGGAGTCACGGGCAACGTAGAAGTCCTTGTGCGCGTCACCGCCGGCGTCGTAGGTCGGCAGTCCGCCGATCACGCCGGGGCCGACCTCGAAGTTGCCGCTCGTGTCCTCCACCCAGTGCGCACCGGGGTAGAAACCCGTGTGCGTGACCGCGAACTGCTCGAGCGCCGCCTGGATCTGGTTGCAGCCGGCTTTGACTTCGGTGTCGCGAGCCTTGTTGCGCGCGATGTTCGCCGCCGGAATCGCGATCGATACCAGGATCAGGATGATACCCATGACGACCAGCAGCTCCACCAGCGTAAATCCGCGCATGGTGTACGGTCCGCCTGTCATCCTGAAGTCTCGCCTCGCTGTCTCAGTTAGCTGTCTCATCTCGCCTCACATCTGGCGCCTGGCCCAGCGGCTGCCTTGCAGCGGTCGGGCCATTCACCGAACCGCTTCCGGCCGCACGGCGCGGTCCGCGCCACTCGACCGTACTACTTCGCGGCGGCACCGGCCCGCCGGGCCGCCCTGCGTTCTAAGACGGAACATTATATGTTAGGTTACGCCAACTGCCAAACTAGCGCTAGGAGGGCGGCGAGATGTCCAGGTAGTCGTTGCGGCTGATATCGCCGGCGTTGGAGCCCAGACTGCTGTCTTCATTGCTCGCCGAGATGAAGGTCTTGAGCTCGATCTTGTTGAGCTCGTCGGCCTGGATGTACGTCTGGTCGGCACTCCGCGGCAACCAGAACACCTGTACAATCACCAGCTTGCCGCGCGTGCCGTGCCGGCTGGCCACCTGGAACTTGTTGTCCGGACCCTTGGCAGTAGGATACGGATTGACGGCCGAGGCACCGCCGTCGTAGTCCTCATCCGGCGCGAAGCCGTCGGCACCGACGACCGGATTTGTGCTCGCCAGCGAGCCACCGTCGAGATCGCGCGGCTGGGGCAGCACGTCCAGGATGATGGTGCGGCGGCCGTAGATCTCGTAGTTGTCCACGTGCTGCTGGGTGCCGGTGCGGAAGCGGTCGTAGCCGCCTGAGAGCGACGGCTCGATCGGTCCGATCGTCCGGCGGTCCACCATCCGGATGTCGCTGCGGTCGAAGCCGGCCAGCGCCCGGTTGCGCCCGAAGACCTTTTGGCTGTAGAAGCCGATCGGCTCGTACTCGTAGTCCAGCTCCGTGCCGCCACCGTTGATGTTGATATGCGGATCGGCCATGCCGGCGATCGGGCTGTTGGGGAAGTAGTGCTGGGTACCCAGCGCGTTGTTGTAGCCCTGAGTCTGCGGGCGGTAAGGGTTATAGTCCAGCGGCAGCGGATACAGGAACATCCCGGCCCAGCGGTCGGCCGCGTGCAGCCCGGAGCCGAGTTCGAAGTCGTAGCCGTACCAGTCGTCGGCCGTGGTATCCATCGTGCCCGCGGCGGTCAGCAGATGCAGCTGCTCCTCCGACGGCGTCACGTTGCTGCGAATCCGGTCGTAGGGCATCTGGCGGATTTCCGCCAGCCGCTCCTGCGCCAGCATCAACGCCCGCGTACGGATACTGGCCTGCTCCACCATCTGCAGCGACTTGCTGTAGAAGTAGGCCACCGGAATCAGCGCGATCGCGAGGATGGTCAGCGCCACGAGCAGTTCCAGCAGCGAGAAACCCTCGCGGCTGCGTGTTCCGGACTTCAGACGGCTACGCCACCGCGCGCGCAGCATGGCAAACAGCTTTCGGTTCATGACTTATTCTACCCACAAGTCCAACGGTGTCCAAGCTGATTCGCTGCCGGGCCTACGGAGTCGGCTACGGGCCGCTGGTCACCGCGGGGGGCGGCACCAGGAAGTTCTGCGTATAGCCAACCTCCCGCCACACCAGCGGCATCTCATCAGTCTCGGGATCGCCCGATTCCCAGTTGTAGCGCTTGTTCAGCAGCGGGTTGTCCACGTCGATCTGCCTTGTACCGTCGTTGGGCGTGTAGTCCGCCACGTAGTACTTGCCGTTCAGCGGCCAGAAGCAGAACGAACGGCCGGAGAAGGACTGATTGGCCTTGCGGTTCCCCAGCAGGCTCGCCCGGGAGACGGGTGAGCTGCTGCCGAAGTCCACGCACTCCTCCAGCACCATCCACATCATGTGGGCCGTCGGAATGCCGGGCCGCTCGACCACGTTGCCGTGGACCATCCCCGCGAAACTGCCGTTCGGGAACGGCTCGGGGTCGTAACCCCACTCCGAGATCGCGACCTCGCCGCTGGGCTTGAACTGCCAGAGGTACTGCAGGAACTGCATGTCCTGGTAGTCGTAGAGCCGGCCGCCGGGCAGATCCTCCCAGCCGACCACCCAGGTGTTCTTCCAGGGGTTCATGAAGAAGACGTGATCGGGCAGTTCGACGCGCTTGAGCAGCACGTAGTCCACCACCTGATCGCGCAGCCGCGGGTGATCGCCCATCGAACCGGGGTAGTTGCCGTTCGCGCCGCCCGGAATCGGATCATAGGTGCGCGGCTGATCGTCGCCCGTGACGTAGCCGGCCCCGTCCAGGTTCTGGTCGTAGGCGATGATCTCGGCTTCGTCGGCGATGCAGAACATCTTGAACTGCTGGTCGTCGGGCTCGGCGTCGCGCCAGCCGTCGGCGCCCTCCAGTTCGGCGGGCAGCACGCGGTAGCGCTGCAGGTAGGTGGTGTCCTCGTCGCCGGTCCGCATGTTCTGCGGAAACGCCGAGAGCGGCGCCGCCAGCGCGTTGAACGCCCGTGCCGTCGGGTCCGGTTTGACCGCGTAGCTGTAGGTATCTTCGATGCTGTAGGGGAACATCGGCTCAACCGGATAGCCGAGACCGACCGACGCCCAACGGTCGTAGTCGTCGAGCCAGTCGAGGTAGGTGTAGGGCGAATCGTCGTCCTTGAAGCGGGGGCGCTCCTCGACGATGTAATACGCCTTGGACACGCGGGCGATGCCCGGGTTGCCGGGGTTGATGTAGGCCTCGCCGTTGCGCGTCGGCACGTCAGCGTCGACCATGTTGGCGGGATCCCAGAAGCCCTCGACCTGCCGCTCGTCGGGATAGAACTCGAAGGCGAGATAGACGTTGTTACCTGTCGCCTCCGCCTTGGACCTGGCATAGTTGAAGTCGTTGGCGAAGGTGTCGCCCGCCGCGGCGAGGTTACGCTCCGGCTGCGTGGCGATCAGGCTGGGCACCGCGATCGAGATCAGGATCGCGAAGATCAGCAGTACGACCAGCAACTCCACGAGCGAAAAGCCGCCGCGCCTCAGCGCTTCACGCGTTGCTCTTGCCATGTTATCCATCCTTTCCGCGTGGGTCCTATCCATTTATTCTACCCTATTACGGCGCCATCCCAACCGAATGAAACCAGAGCTTAACCGGCCAGCCGCTTGGCGGCGGCTCGCCGCGTCCGGGGCATCCCGCTGCCGGGGCGGCGCAGGTGGGCTGACTGGCTCCCATCCTGATACCACCACGCCAGCCGTGATGGCCTGTGCTATAGACCAGCATGTGTATAAGGTGTTCCCGGCATACGGGTGTTTAGAGCCGATTTTATCTGGATCACCCCCGGATTTGCTGACCGCCGCCAGGCCGGTCAGCGTCACGCCTTCCTCCCACGGATCCCGCGGCTGACCTTGCATTCCCCCCCCTTGCGTTATACTACCTCTGGTTTACTTCGGTAGCATTATTGATCCTACCAGATTGTTACTAACAGGGGAGGAAGCATGTCGAGAATCGTTATTGTGATATTATCGATCCTGTCTTTGCTGTGCTTCGGATCGGGCGCCCTGGCTGACTGCGTCGACCCGGGTACGGAGCCGATCACGCAGGAACGCCTTGATGAACTCATCGGCGAACCAGGCTGGTACGCCCCCAACGAACAAGTGTGCTGCTGCTACAACAATAGCTTCGAGTTCGACCATCTTGAGTTGGATCACACTGACTACGGCCATTGTTGCGGAGTCCAAGCACCCAACTGCTACACGGGGTACTACATCACCTACTACGACACAGTGCCCACTGCTACAGAGGGCTTGTGGAATGTGGACAATGATGAAGACGGTGACTGGGACGAGGGCCCCAAGTTCAAGGTCACATCTTACAACGCCATATGCTACTGCAATGGCACGCCTGCATACTGCTGTTTCCTCGAACCGCAGGTAGTAGATGAAAAGCCGACATTCATTTGCGAAGACTGCGACGACTGAGAACACCACGCGCAGTCCAGTATCCTGTCCTTCAGGAGGACGTGCTATGACTTCAAGAACTGCAATCGCAGCAGGCCTCGTGATCGTGAGCATACTAACGCTTGTCAGCCAAGCCTGTACGTACCGCGCAAATGCCGAGCAACCGGGCAAGCTGAGCGCCGGCGTCGCCGAGCGCGAGGCGCTGCTGGCACTGGACTTCTCGAGCGAACTCGCCAGCAGGCCCTGCTATACCTTCGATGATGTTGCCGGCGGATCGTACGACGGGCCCGGATCGGCGTATCTGCGGGCAACACTCGGCACGATCGGCAGTCACATACCGGACCGCGATCTCACTCCCGCTGAGCTGAAACGCCTGGGCGTCTGGGAGACCGGCGACGGCCGCATGGTCAATGTTCACACGATGCAGATGTACCTGAGGAGCTACTACATCGAAAACGGGAAGTTGCCCGAGTCAGGCGCGGACTACTATCCGGAACTCCTGACACCTTCCGGATACAGTGAATACATGGCGGTATCCACCACCGACCGTCTGGCCAAGTGCTTCCCGATGGTCAACACGATCACCGGCAAGCTTTACAGGACATTCCAGGCCACGGAATGGTGCCCCGGTGGAATCAACATCGAGATCATCGATGACCCCGCCACTATCAGCCGTGATTACGCCGACTACACGGTGCCCCTCGATCCACTGAACCTCAGTGGTGAGTACAGATCCGCCAGTTCCGTGTGGGCGGTCACTGTCTATGGCGAAGCGCCCGATACCGTGCTTTGGAAGTGGGAATGGGCCTACTAAGCCGGTCTACAGCGCGATCGATCCTGACGATGCTCCTGGGGGCCGTGGCGTTGTCTGTCTCGGGCTACCCGGTCGTTCGGCAAAGCAGCCACGCAGCGGACCAAATGGACCCCGCCGTCCGCGCCGGCTACGAGGAGCTTGTGGTCGACGCGGCCTACGACGGCTGCGAGCTGCTGCCGGCATCCGACCCCGATCACCTTGGCATCTTCAGCAGCCGCGACCTGCTGCGCGCCCCGCTCACCGACGCGGAGCGAAAGCTGACCGGCACCTTCCGCCGCCCGGGCGGCAGCCGCATCAGCTGCGCGCAGTCGATCCCCTACATCATCCACTATCACGAGCGTTTCGGCCGCGTACCACGGGACGGCATCGAACTGCTCGGCCTCTATACGAGCAAGTGGTTCTCTGCGGACGGGCTGGAGGAGTTCCGCCGGCTGTCTGGTGGCGACGCGATCTGGGATACCGCCGCCTGCCGCTGCATCAACCCCGCCACGGGCAAGTTCTTTCGCACCTTCGCGGCGAAGGTCTGGGAGCCCTGCGGCCTGCTGGTCGAGCCAGTGCAGGGCGAGGGCGCGGTGAAGCTGATACCGGCGCCGCTCTGGGACGAGGAGAGCGGCCGGTATCTCAGCGGGCTGGTGCCGCATCAGATGTGGCACGTGCGGGTCTACGGCGAACGGCCGTTCACCGTGCTGGTGGACAAGGAGATCGGCCATCCGCTGGACGGGGGGACGAAGCAGGGCCGCGGCAGGTGCGGCTGCGGCTGAACGCCCCCGCGCCGACTGACGCAGGCGGGCGGCATCGGTAATACTATGCGGTGGTGAGTGTGCCCGCCAACATCGCCGCGAAGCTGGCCGAGCTGCCCGCCGGGCCGGGCGTCTACCAGATGAAGGACGCCCGCGGGCGGATCATCTACATCGGCAAGGCCAAGAGCCTCAAGGCGCGCGTGCCGACCTACTTCCAGGACGCCGCGCGCCACGACCCGCGCATCGCCCACCTGGTCCGGCTGATCCGCGACGTCGACTGGATCGTGGTGCCGACCGAGCTGGACGCGCTGATGCTGGAAAGCAGCCTGGTGCGCCAGTTCAAACCGCACTACAACACCATGCTCAAGGACGACAAGTCCTATCCTTATATCAAGATCTCCACCAACGAGCCCTACCCGCGCGTGATGCTGACGCGGCGCTACCAGGACGACCGCGCCAAGTACTGGGGCCCGCTGACCAGCGTCCACCAGGTGCGCAGCGCGGTGCGCTTCATCGGCAACCTGTTCCAGCTGCGCACCTGCAAGCTGCCCCTCGACGGCGAGCAGTTCATGCAGAAGCCGTGCCTGGACTACCACCTCAAGCTGTGCAGCGCCCCGTGCAGCAACTACATCAGCCGCGAGGAGTACGGCCGGCTGGTGAGCTACGCCGTGGACTTCTTCAACGGCCACTACGGGCGCGTGGAAGCGGAGCTGAAGCGGCGGATGCAGGAGTGCAGCGAGCTGCAGCAGTATGAAAACGCGGCGCGCTATCGCGATCTGCTGGCCGCCGTGGAGCGCAGCTTCGCCCGCACGCGCGTGATCGGCAAGCCCGGCGAGAACCTCGACGTGATCGGGCTGGCGCGCAGCAAGGACAAGGCCTGCGCCCTGATCATGCCGGTGCGCGACGGCCGCCTGGTCGGCGACCGCAAGTACGTGCTTAACCACCGCCTGGAGGACAGCGCGGAGAGCGACGTGCTGGCCGGCTTCATCAAGCTGCACTACGCCAACCCGCTCAACGTGCCGGGCGAACTGGTGCTGCCCCACGAGCCCCAGGACGCGGAGCTGCTGCAGCAATGGCTGGGCCGCCTGCGTTTCGCCGCGCAGAACGGCGGCGGCGCGGACGACGGCGATGGCACCCGCCGCGTGGCGTTCACCTATCCCCAGCGCGGCCACAAGCGCGAGCTGCTGGCGATCGCCAGCCGCAACGCCCAGGAGCGGCTGCACACCGTGCTGCTGGGCGACTCGCGCGACTACGTGATCACGCCCGGCCAGCGCCGGCTGGCGGAGCAGCTGGAACTGGCCGAGCCCCCGCGCCGCGTCGAGGGCTATGACATCGCCAACATCCAGGGCCAGCAGGCGACGGGCGCGATGGTGGTCTTCGTCGGCGGGCGCAAGGCGCCCCAGGAATACCGCCTGTTCAACATCCGGCTGAAACAGACGCCCGACGACTACGCGATGCTGCGCGAGACGCTCCGGCGCCGGTTGATCCGCCTGCTCAGCGACCCGAAGTGGGAGACGGACGTCGACGTGATCATGGTGGACGGCGGCAAGGGCCAGCTCAGCAGCGCGCGCCAGGTGGTCAGCGAGCTGATGGACAGCCCGGACTTCTCAGCGGACCAGCGCCAGAAGCTGGAGGCGATCACCCTCTGCGGCTTGGCCAAGCAGGAGGAGACGGTCTACTGCTACAGCGACGACGGCGAGGTGCGGGAGCTGAGACCGCCGCACACCGACGAGGGGCTGAGACTGCTGGTCGCGCTGCGCAACGAGGCCCACCGCTACGGCAACGCCCAGCACCAGCGGCTGCGCGACAAGGCGATACGGCTGGGGGTGCTGGACACTATTCCGGGGTTGGGACCGATCCGCCGCGCCGCGCTGCTCAGCCACTTCGGCAGCGCCAGGCGCATCCGCGAGGCGACGACGGAGGAGTTGATGGAGGTGCCGGGCATCGCGCGCCATCTGGCGGAGCACATCCGGCGGTTCCTGGACCGTGACGAGGCGCTGGAGCAGGCCAAGGCCACGCGGCGGCGGGAGATGCGGATCAGGCGGCACCGCAGCAACCAGGATACGCGCGATCCGGACGGTTAGTCGGATTCCTCCAGCTCCTGCTGGCGCAGCTGCAGCGCCAGCTTGTAGGCCCCGACGATATCGGTGCGCGTGATGATCCCGACCGGGCGTCCGTCGGCATCGATCACCGGTACGCGCCCGATGTGGTAGTCGTCCAGCAGCGCGATCGCCCGGTGGCAATCGTCGGTCTCGCCGACGGTGCAAACCTTGAGTGTGCAGATCTCCCGGGCGGTGGCCTCGGGATCATCGAGCCGGTGCTTGACCAGATCGCTGGTGGTCAGCATCCCGCAGAGCCTGCCGTCCTCGTCGACCACCGGAAAGCCGTGGTGTTCCGTGTCCTCAAAGCGCGAGCGCACGGCGCTGAGGGGTTCGTCGCAGCGGATGGTCTCCACCCCGCGGTGCATCGCGCGGGTGACGGGAATGGACTCCAGGATGCTGAGGTCCTTGCCGCGGCCGACCCGGACCCCCAGTCGCGCCAGCTTGTGGGTGAAGACCCCCTCCCTGCGCAGCGAGTAGAAGATGACCTGGCTGACCACTCCGGCCGCCATCATCGGCAGAATCAGGGTGTAGTTGTCAGTCATCTCGAAGACCAGCAGGATCACCGTCAGCGGCGCCTGGGCGATGGAGCCGAAGATTGTGGCCATCCCGACCAGCGCATAGGTGGCCGGGTCGGTGGCACCGAGCCAGCCATTGGCTACCGCGATGAACCCGAAGACCCCGCCGGTGGTGGCTCCCATGAACAGCGACGGGGCGAATTTGCCCCCCGCCGCGCCGCTGCCGAGCGTCACGGAGGTGGCCACCAGCTTGGCCGCGCAGAGCGCCAGCAGGTAGAGAAACATCAGCGGCATCCCCCAGTTCAGCGCCGAGAGCAGGTGCGCCGACGGTGGGAAGTGGCCGTTGATCAGCGTCTCAACGGTGCGATGGCCCGTGCCGAGGATCTCCGGAAAGAAGAACGCCAGCGCCGAGACGATCACCCCGCCGATCATCGGCTTGAGCGGTGGATAGAGGCGCCAGCGCGGGAACCACACATCGCAGTAGAGCAGCAGCTGGGCAAAAGCGTAGGCCACCAGGCCGCAGATCAGGCCCAGCGCGATGTAGTTGCCCATCTCGCTGATTTGCGCCAGTTCGTACTTGGGCAGCCGGAAGACGGGCTCGCCGCCGGTCAGAGCCTGGATGGTGACGTTGGCGCTGACGCTGGCCAGCACGATCGCCGCGACCGCCTTCTTGCGGAAGTCGCCGAGGATCAGCTCCAGCGCGAAGAAGAAACCGGCGATCGGGGCGTTGAACACCGCGCTGATGCCGGCCGCGGCGCCGCTGGCCAGCAGGGTGCGCATCCGGGTCGGGCTGAGCCTGAACGCGCGGGCGACGTTGGAGCCGATCGTTCCGCCGGCGACCACGATCGGTCCTTCCATGCCGACGCTCAGGCCGCTGGCAATCGAGATCCCGCTGTTGAGCAGCTCCAGCCCGCCCTTGCGCAGCGACAGCCGGCCGCCGCGCCGCGCCACGGACTCGATCACCGCCGAGACGCCACGGAACTGCCGGTGGCGGCCCCAGAAGCGGAACAGCAGCCCGACGATCAACCCGCCCAGCGGGGGCATCAGGTAGATCAGCCAGCGATGCCCGGCGAACAGCCCCAGCTGGCCACCGCCCGCCCCACCGCGCAGCCACGTGTCCAGGGCGGCGAACAGGCTGAAGTAGCCGCCGTCGCCGCGGATCAGATCGCTGACCCAGTTGACGGAGCCCTTGAACAGATAGACGAACAGCGCAACCAGCACGCCGGCGCCGACGGCCAGCAGGCTCATGTAGAACGCATCGGTCACGCGCAGGTTGAGGCGCGCCAGCAGCTCCGTCAGACGACGAAAAGGCCGGAATCGCTGGAAGTAGCCGCCGCGTTCCACGGTCGCGGATTATAGCTCGCGTAGATGCTAGGATTAGTGGTTATGCCGCAATCGGCCACCGCGATCGGCCTGGCTCTGTTGGCGCTGGCGATCAGCGCGCTGATCACCCCGCTGGTGATCCGCCTCTGTCGCCGCTATCAGGTGCTGGACCGGCCCAGCGCGCGCAAGATGCACAACTGCGCCGTGCCGCGCCTCGGCGGCGTGGCGATCTGCCTGGCGGTGGCCGTCGGCATCATGCTGGCCACGTTCCCGTCGGTGGCGGCCGCGCTGAAGCTGTCGGCGCACCAGCTCCAGCTGCTGTCAGTGATCCTGCTGGGGCTCGGCGGGTTCTTTCTGATCGGCTTCTGGGACGACCTGCGCAGCCTGCCGGCCCTGCCGCGGCTGATCGCCCAGCTGGCGGTGGCGCTGGGCGTGGTGCTGGCAAGCGACGGCGCGATCCGGATCGGCTCGCTGTTCGGCCGGTTGCTGCTGCCCGACTGGCTGGCGGTGATCGTCACCGTGCTCTGGATCGCCGGTATCGTCAACACCTTCAACTGGATCGACGGCCTCGACGGACTGAGCGCCGGCATCGGCGGCATCAGCGCGCTGGCGTTCCTGGTGCTGGCGCTGCTCAAGCCGACGCTGCCCAACGCGGCACTGACCATCGCGCTGTGCGCGCTGCTGCTCGGCGCACTGCTGGGCTTCCTGCTGTTCAACTTCCACCCGGCGCGGATCTTCATCGGGGACGGCGGCGCGTTCAGCCTCGGCTACATGCTGGCGGTGATCAGCACCACCGGCCTGTTCAAGCAGGCGGCGGTGATCACCTTCCTGCTGCCGGTGATCATCCTGGCGCTGCCGATCACGGATACGCTGTTCGCGATCGTGCGCCGCCTGTGGCGCCGGCAGCCGATCACCAGGCCCGACGACCGCCACATCCACCACCGCATCCTGGCGCTGATGAGCCGGCACTACCGCTCGCGGCTGCCCGAGTCCGAGCGCGCCGCGCTCAGCGAGGAGCTGACCGTCAATCCGGCCCACCGCAACGCCGTGCTGGCGCTGTACACCTTCGCCGCGCTGTTCGCGGGCGTCGCGATCGTCGTGGGGGTCAGCGCATGAGCCGGCCGCAGGTGGTGACGGCCTTCGGCACGCGCCCCGAGGCGATCAAGATGGCGCCGGTGGTGCGCGCGCTGGCCGCGGCGGACGACCTCGACCACCGCCTGGTGGTCACCGCGCAGCACCGCGAGCTGCTGGACGACGTACTGGAGCTGTTCGCCATCGCCGCCGACCACGACCTCAATCTGATGCAGGAGCGGCAGAGCCTGGACTACGTGGCCTCCCAGGCGCTGACCGGCCTGGGGCGGGTGCTCGACGAACTGCGGCCGGACTTCGTGCTGGTCCACGGCGACACCACCACCACCTTCATCGCGGCGCTGGCGGCGTTCTACCGTAGCATTCCGGTCGGTCACGTCGAAGCCGGACTGCGCACCTCGACCGTCAAGCGGCCGTTCCCCGAGGAGCTCAACCGCCGGGCCACGGACCTGATCGCCGCCCACTACTACTGCCCCACGCCGGGCGCGGCCCGCAACCTGCGGCAGTGCCCGGAATACGGCGGTGAGGTGTTCGTGACGGGCAACACAGCGCTGGATGCCGTGCGGCTAGTCCACGATCCCGAATTCAGCTTCGCCGACGAGCGCCTGGCGGCATTCGCGGGCCACGACGGGCCGAAGCTGCTGGTGACGGCGCACCGCCGCGAGAACTGGGGCCAGCCGCTGGCCGCGGTCTGCCGCGGACTGCTGGCCGTGCTCGCCGATCACCCCACGGCGCTGGCCTGCTTCTGCTGGCATCCCAACCCCGCGGTGCGCGAGACGATCGGCCCGCTGCTGGAAGGCCACCCGCGCGTGCTGCTGGTCGATCCGCCGCGCTATGACGCCTTTGTCAACCTAACGGCGCGCTGCGACCTGCTGCTGACCGACAGCGGCGGCATCCAGGAGGAGATCAGCCAGCTCAGGCGCTTCGCGCTAGTGCTGCGCGCGGAGACGGAGCGCCCCGAGGCGGTCGAAGCGGGATTTGCCCAGCTCGTCGCGCCCCAGGAGCGCGCCCTGCGC
>Ga0180431_10000948_pt1 | contig 40656 bp, 57 predicted proteins | sample SS_ome_11_FD_132459 | JGI IMG/M metagenome (GOLD analysis project Ga0180431, IMG submission 132459) | Hypersaline lake sediment archaeal communities from the Salton Sea, California, USA - SS_1_MS_1 metaG | ecosystem: Environmental > Aquatic > Non-marine Saline and Alkaline > Hypersaline >... | reverse complement strand
TATTACATCCATATTATACTCCTTTCAATATCCAATCTAATATGCCAACGGTTGCCAATATCACTATTAAACCCACGATAAACCTGATTACTTGTTTAAACGTTTGGTGCATACTTGCCTCCCAGTCAATATTGCTTTACGTGATTCTATTTCAATTTGTAGGTCAGTATCATCACTATCAGTGTAAATTACTATTTCCATGTTGCGCATCTCCTTCTCATTATCGTTCGGTTAAAGTTACTCTACTATGTAGCAAGTAGCATGCCAAGTTCCATGTGGCAGTTTTACCCGTATAGCATCAAAAGTTAGCCAGAAGTACTACCTTGAGTGACAAAAATTGACATAATGATTTCAGGTACTTATCTTTAACCCCCGGTAATTACTAATAAATTTTAAATACAAAAATTGTTTTCGGTGACAAAAATTGTCAAAAACTAAGAGATATCGAATTGACACCTATTATATAGAGAAGTATTATATACCTGTCAAGCCTTAATATTAAAGGGGTTGCGCGTATACAAAAAGATACACGCGTGCATTAAAAGATACATGTAGTACTTCTCTAACACGTGCATTAAATCAGACACCCATGCATTAAATCAGACACCTGTATACAAAAGTGCACACCTGTTAAATATCACAGTTCGGGTTCTACAGAAAACCAAAAAGCTCTTTAGTCTCCGGGCAGGGCGTTACAAAAAGCTCTTTAGTCTCCAGCTAAAAAGCTCTTTAGTCTCCAGCTAAAAAGCTCTTTAGTCTCCAGCTAAAAAAAATTAAAATAAATGCTTGACATCTACTGAATTTAAGTATATCTTAGGTTAACGATACAAATTAAAACCACAAACAAATAAGGAGATACACATGAATTACTGTAAGAACTGTAAGTTTATTGGGGGCGACATAGGTACTCGTAATAAAGACCAGCATTGCCTTCATGAGACCTATAAACGGAAAGAAGTGAGAGACCCCGTAGATGGGTCGAAGAAGTACGCATTAGCTGGTGGTCTGGTAAGTAGTCATCAATACCCCAGATGCTGCGTTGTTAAGATTGGTAATTGTAAATTATACGAGGAGGCGTAGCTATGATTAGGCGGATACTACAGTATAAGTGTAAGAACGGCACGATAGTAGATAAGCTTAGTGAAGTAATCGAGTATGAGACCCAACAGCTTATGGTCCGCACTATAAGTAACATAAACGCACATAAAGGTCCTTTACCGATGAATTATTTAACGATTTTTGTACATGAATTGGACTCGATAAAATGCGCGCCTGCAAATACTATCGAAAAATTTGAGACCAGACACGGCGATACCTTTACCTCCAGAAATTATGCAGTAAACCATGAAATTGATTTAGCTAAATGCGATTGGGCCGAAAAGATGCTAAATATTACTTCCGCCACCGGGGCGAAAAGATTAATAGATAAACTTTTAGAAGAAATAGAGGAGATAAAATGTCAGAAAATCTAAAATCAGCACAAGAACTACTGAATGAAGGCCTGGAAGAAGAACGTATCAAACACGAAAATATGGTTCGTGGGTTACTGTTGAAAAAACACAAAGAAGTAGAAGCAGCCCGTAAAGTATGGGAAAAACTTGATCAGGAATATAAGGACCTACTCCGAAAACCAGTAGCGGATATTGAGGTGCCTATATACGACAAGTTTACTGTCGACTTCGGTATGGCCCAGGAACTTGGACGCGCAACGCGAGACCTACACTTCGACAGTACTCGCTATATTAAGGCTTAGACAGTGACACCTAAAGAGATAATAGAAATTTGTGATTTATATGGCTCCAGTCAAGCTTTAGCCGACGCCATTGAAGTAAGTGTAAGAACGGTGGAAGGGTGGAGGTGTGGTACTTCTACCCCCAAACCACCGGTACAATTATTATTAAAAATATATAAGGAGATCAAACAGAATGAAAGAATTGAAAGAATTAGTACCAATACTACTAAACATCCTAACTGATGCATTGATAGAGCTTGGGTACAGCACTGTGCCAGAGGACACGCCTACACTATCAGTATCGACAGGGGGCGCACCTCTGAGCGGCGTACGTTCAGAGGTAGACCCGTCAGCGCCACCGATGGGTGAGATACCACCAGCCGCACCACCAGCCGCACCACCAGCCGCACCACCCGCCGCACCACCAGCCGCACCACCCGCCGCAACACCAGGTGAGCTTGATAAACGCGGATTCCCGTGGGATAAACGCATCCATAGTTCTGGTAAAACTAAGTATAAATCAGGCGCAAACAAAGACACCTGGAAAATTAAGAAGAATGTACCGCCGGGACTGGTAGCATCTGTTGAAGCAGAGCTAACAGCCAGTATGGGCGCGGCAGCACCACCCGTACCACCAACGACAGCGCCACCCGTACCACCAACGACAGCGCCACCTGCGCCCGCCGCCGATCAGAGTATAACAACTTTCCCCGCATTGATGAATATAGTTACTGAAAAAGGGCTTTTAACAGAAGACTTCAATGCGGCATGTATTAGTGTCGGTCTTGCTTCATTCGAGGACCTACTAAAACCAGATAAAGCTCAATATATCCCTCTTGTGGCTGATATAATATCTAAAAAGGCATAACCATGGGACTAAAAGCATCTAAATCGCATAGGTGGGTTAATTGCCCAGGCAGCTACACGTTGGAGCAAAAGTACCCATCTATGCCAATGACAGAAGACGCCTTGCGGGGCTTAGAGGAGCATAAAACAGCCGCCAGGATTCTTATAGGAGATAACCCAACAGACGGTACTGAGGTTAGTAACGCTGTACGTACGTACGTTGATGAGATTCAAAATGTGGCTTCAGGTAACTTAATTAATGTTGAGCACCGCTTACCGCTTACGCGAGATGGCATAACGCTTAATAACATAATTGATTGTCATACTTATAAAGCAGCCGAAAACCGGTTCTATGTGTGGGACTATAAGTCTGGGTATTATCCAGTGAGCGCGGTGGGTAACTGGCAGCTGCTAACCTACGCCATGGCTATCCTGGATACGTGCCCTAACCTGGAAATGACAGCCTCGTTCGAGCTTACTATAATACAGCCTCGCATATCATCTACTCCTGATAGGTGGGTGATACCCGCCATAAACCTTCGCAGTTACAGGAACCAGCTATTCGGTGCCGCTGCGGAGGCTCTTGGCGACAACCCACGTACGTGTAGTGGTAATCATTGCCACCGCTGTAGTGCCCTTGCGCATTGCCATAGTGCAGACGAAGCAGGACGTGTGGCAGTCCACTATCAGGGTTACACGCTCGATCACACCCGTACACCAGATCAATTAGGTGTAGACCTTTCGGTACTTAAAGAAGCACAGACTCACATAGGCCGACTGACGATGGCTCTTGAACAACAGTTAACCGGAGAGCTTAAGTCGGGGCGTCAGGTCATAGGCTGGGAGCTTGGTACAGGAAGAGGCTCTCAGAGCTGGTCTCAGCCACACAATGCAGTGACGGCAATGGCTAAGATGTACGGGGTCACCGTGGATAAAGAGGCGCTAATTACGCCTAAACAAGCTATCACCGCAGGTATACCGGAAGCGATGGTAGCGGCGTACAGTAAGGTCGAACCAGGGGCGCTTATACTAAAACCGTCTTCGGATGAAGAGCTAATACGTAAATTTAAGGAGGGTCTGTGAGAGGCACAGTAGCAAAGCTTATACGTAAAAGAGTCTACGGGGATATGTACTCAGGCCCTAAAGACAGGAAATACGACAGCAATGGCCGCGCCAAAGGATTAAGGCGTGTTTATCAAGATCTTAAAAGGAGGTATAAATCACATGGACACAAATCATTATATATCTAAGTTGGGGTTACGTGTAAAAGATAAAGTTACGGGGTTTACTGGAGTCGTAGATTCTATCTCATTCGACCTATATGGTTGTGTGCAAGCTACAATTAACCCAGGTATGGATAAAGACGGGAAGTTAAAAGACACCCGTTGGTTTGACATAGAACGTCTGGAGTATAAGAGTACCAAGCCCGTAATGAAACAGCCGGATTTTGTTAAAGTAACAGGTCCGGCGCTTAAACCGAAGCATAAGGAGACCAATTGATATGGAATTTATAACACCAATAGGTAGGATAGTCCAGGGCAGTCTCTGGAAACCAAATACTACCGATAAAGAAGGGAGGCCCCTTACGTATAAAGACGGGTCACCGCGAATTAAGTATTACATAGGACTCGCAATAGCGAAGACTGACCCTGCATTTGCGGTATTGTGGCAGCAAGTGGAGCAAGTAGCACGAAGTTTCTGGCCTGGCGGTCAAACACAGTTAGCTGAATTCGCATGGAAGCGCATGGATGGTGACAAGCCAGAATACGCGCAGAAAGAAGGATTCCCAGGCCATTGGATTCTCGGTCTTACTAACGGATTTCCTTTCAAAGTATACAATAAAACTTTGGATGCAGTATTCACGGATGAAACCCAGGTTAAACGCGGAGATTACATCACAGTTATAGGAAATGTAACATCAAACAAAAGCGACAGTAAACCCGGAATATTCCTGAACATGAAGGGCGTTCAATTCCAGGCGTACGGCACCGAGATAGTTGGCGTGGATTACGCAGCTAAGTTTAAAGAAGCCTCTCCAAGTGCCTTACCCGCGGGAGCCTCAGAAACGCCGATAGCTGGTGGGCTCCCACCAGCGATGCCGCCCCAAGCTACGCCACCAGCGATGCCGCCCCAAGCTACGCCACCAGCGATGCCGCCCCAAGCTACGCCACCAGCGATGCCGCCCCAAGCTACGCCACCAGCGATGCCGCCCCAAGCTACGCCACCCCCCGCGCCTAACTTCGCCAATCCTATGTATCAAATGACCGAAAAAGCAGGCGGGTTTAGTTACGAACAGATGGTTGAGCAGGGTTGGTCACATGAACAATTAATCGCACACGGGTATGTAGTAGCATGAATCACGGCACCTTAGATTTTGAGACATACAGTGAGGCGGGCTACACTTGGACCGGCGAGCGATGGGTATCTTTAATTAAAGGGAAGCCCGGACTTAAGGGCGTGGGTGCCCCGGTATACGCCGAGCACCCAACCACCGAGGTCGTATCGTTATTCTACCGCCTACCAGACCGCGTAGGACTATGGGTCCCAGGTATGCCACCTCCGGTAGCACTATTTGATTATATGGCTGCGGGTGGCTTGATAGAAGCCCACAACTCAATGTTTGAATACCTCATATGGTACTACGTATGCCATCCGCGTATGGGTTGGCCGGAACTGCCACAATCTCAACTAAGGTGCAGTGCAGCAAAAGCAAGAAACTGGGGTCTTCCTGGCGCATTAGAAAAAGCAGGTGCCGCCAGGAACATTAACGTTCAAAAGGATAAAAGAGGAAAAAGGTTAATTCAACTACTATCGGTACCAAAACAACCTACTAAAAAAGATAAATCGTTAAGAAGGACCCCGGTTTCCCACCCAGATTTATTTAGAGAGTTTTACGAATACAACGCAATGGACGTATTCTCGGAAGAAGACCTTTCCAAATCCATGCCAGATATGTCCCCGACGGACATAGCCGTGTGGCAGTTAGACCAACGTATTAATTTTAGAGGAGTCGCCATAGATACGGTTAGTCTTGGTCTATGCCAAGGTATTATTGAACAGGTGTACGCTAAGTATACCGCCAAACTGGTACAGCTCACCGAAGGGCTTGTGCAGACCGTAGACCAAACCGATCGTATGGTAAGCTGGCTGAAAACAAAGGGGGTGGTATGTGATTCGGTAGCTAAAGATAGAGTGATAGAGATGTTAGGTATGAACGAGGTACCCGACATATGCAAGGAAGTACTCCGCATACGCCAGATAGTAAGCGGAGCAGCGGTAAAAAAGTTATGGTCAATCAAAGCAAGGATGTCTTCGGATGGTAGACTTAGAGATCTCTTCACATACTGCGGAGCAGAGCGTACGGGAAGATGGGCGGGGTCAGGGGTTCAGCCACAAAACTTAAAATCTGGTGGACCCGATTGTATCCAGTGCCCAGCGTGCGGGTGCCACGCAGTAGCCGGGAATCTTATTTGCCCTCGATGTCAGGCAGGACCTTTAGGACCTGACGTAGTTGAGTGGGGCAATACTACCACCGAATCATTCCTATCAGATGTCAAGTGGAACAATGACCTTGCCCGGCTTGAGTCTGTGTGGGGTGACCTTGTTGAGATAACTGGAGCTTCTATAAGAGGGTTATTTGTGGCAGCTCCAGGCCATGACTTAATATGTTCGGACTTCAGCGCTATTGAGGCTGTTGTCCTTGCATGCCTCGCAGGTGAGGATTGGAGAATAAAAGTATTTAAAGACCACGGTAAGATTTACGAGGCGTCAGCCAGCAAAGCTACAGGTATAGCGCTCTCTGAGATACTCGCGCACAAAGAACGTACCGGAAAGCACCATCCTATGCGGAAGTTAGGTAAAACGCGGGAGTTAGCAAACGGGTACGGGGGCTGGATAGGCGCTAATAAGAATTTTGGCGCTGACAAATTTATGACAGAAGATCAAATTAAAGCGGATGTTATAAAATGGAGAGATGAATCACCGAATATAGTAGAGTTTTGGGGCGGGCAGTGGAGAAAGCACCCGACTGAATGGGAGTTTACGCCGGAAAGATTTGGGCTGGAAGGCGCGGTGGTAAATGCGTTACTAAACCCTGGCAATTGGTACCCTGTCCGAGAGGTAGCGTACCTATATGATGCTACGGCAGACGTACTTTATTGTCACCTCCCTTCAGGACGGTGCTTATCCTACCACTATCCGCGTTTGGCTCACGGTCACAATAGAATGTGCAAGCGTCCAGAATATAAGATATCCTATATGGCCTACAATTCCGACACCCAGAAGGGTCCTATCGGATGGATGCGGATGGACACCTACGCAGGCAAGCTCGCGGAGAATGTAACGCAAGCAGTAGCTGGGGATATCCTTAAGTACTCCATGCTTAGTTTGGACGCTGCTGGCTACCCAATAGTACTACACGTGCACGATGAGATAGTTGCGGAAGTCTTGAAAGGCACAGGAAGTGTTACGGAATTTGAGAGAATAATGAGCATAATGCCGCCATGGGCCGCTGGATGGCCAGTAAGAGCCGCAGGTGGGTGGAGAGGAAGGAGATATAGAAAATGATAATAGCACTATCAATCGCAGTAGTAGTACTTTTTGTTTGGGTGATCGTATTGACTAATGGCAACACGCTCATAGTAAGAGCGCTTCACGCCCAAAACGACGTTAATACAACTCAATTAGCTCATGACAGGCTCCTGAACATGAGATTGAACCAACTATCAGGAGTAAAGGAGGACATTAAATATGACGCTTAAATCAGCCAGAAGATTCCTTGCTCGCAACGCTTGGAAACTCGCGCAACTTAAACTCGATGGGGTGCAGAACTCGGACACTCGGTACGCAAAACGCTGTAGGATATTTATAAAGAATCACCGGAGGGGGAGAGTATGACGCTTAAACAGACAGTGATCCAGTGTTATAAGTTAGGCAGGCGGCACCGTCGTAGAAATTGCTTACGACTTGGCATACCGTGGAAAGACTATCGAATAATAGAATCTAAATGCTGCAAATTGAGGGTATAATTGATACTACGTCCCTACCAAGTAGCCCTCGAAGACCAGATACTCACGGCGTGGGAGCAGCATCCCTACGTAGCGGCAGTATTACCCACTGGTGGCGGGAAGACAATTATATTCTCCGACATCATACGGAAGCACCAGGGGTATTCCATGGCAATAGCGCACAGGCAGGAGCTTGTGAGTCAGATAAGTACGAGCCTCGCTACATCCAGCATTGACCACAATATAATAGCCCCGGACAAGATAATAAGATGGATTTGTGGTCTTCATACGGCTAAATTTGGGAGACACTTTTACAACCCTAATGCCAAGCCACAGGTAGCAGGAGTGGACACACTCATCAAACGCGCGCATAAGTTCCCGCAATTATGCGAGGCTGTAACACTATGGGTGCTCGATGAGTGCCACCATCTCCTTCGTAAGAATAAGTGGGGTAAAGCAGTTGAGTTATTCCCTAACGCCAAAGGCCTGGGGGTTACCGCTACCCCGCTAAGAGCAGACGGGCACGGACTGGGGTCACATGCAAGCGGAGTATTTGAATCACTATGCGTAGGCCCGAACATGAGAGACCTTATAGAAGAAGGGTTCTTGAGTGACTACAAGGTTTACAGTATTCCTTCTAATATAGATCTTAGTCAAGTTAAGGTTACCGCCACAGGTGATTTTAATCGTACGACACTCAAAACAGCCTCCCGCGCCTCTCATATCGTCGGGGACATAGTTGAGCATTATTTAAGACTGGCACCCGGTAAATTAGGCGTTACGTTCGTCACAGACGTGGAGACTGCCGCAGATGTAGCTATGCAATACCGACATGCCGGGGTGCCCGCGGAAGCTGTCCATGCTAAGACCCCTAATAAAGAGAGGCAAGCCGCTATTGAACGGTTCTCACGTAGAGAGCTAATGCAACTGGTTAACGTGGACCTATTTGGGGAAGGGTTTGACCTCCCGGCAATTGAGGTTATTAGCATGGCGAGGCCTACTGAGAGCTACGGGTTGTATTGTCAGCAATTTGGCAGAGTCCTACGACCACTCCCAGGTAAGGATATAGCTATAATAATAGACCACGTAGGTAATGTAATGAGGCACAAGCTACCTGACTATGGCCGCGCATGGAGTCTTGATAGCAGAGAGCGCCGAAGTAATGGGGCTGACGCCAGTCTTAAGCCAGTTAAGACGTGTTACTCCTGTAGTGCAGTATATGAGGGGTATAGCGACACATGTCCCTATTGTGGACATGTACATAAACCAACGGATCGATCACGACCTGAATTTGTAGAAGGGGACCTGACACTTCTCGATCCTGACACCATAGCAGAATTACGTGGCGAGATATCAAGGGTGGACTCGCCCGCAAGCGCTGTAAGTGAACGCTTGCAACATGCCGGAGCACCCCTTGTGGCTGCCAAAGGAGCTGCGGCCCAACACCACAAAAGACAATTGGCTCAGCAGATGCTTAGGGATGTAATAGCTATCTGGGCGGGCTACAGAAGAGCGGAGGGGCTGCCGGATGCCGAGAGCTACCGTATGTTTTGGCATAAATTCGGTGTAGATGTTATGACAGCCCAGACACTCGGTAGGCCCGACGCTGAGAAACTAACCGCAAACATAGTAAAGGAGATAATGTAATGATAATTAACCCACTCATAGAAGTTAACACCCCATTCCCGAATGATACCCTATGCTACACAAATTCCCCGTCAATCCCTGCGTATACTGAGGCTATGGTGCAACAAAAAATTCGTTTGCAATGGTCCGAAAAAGGTGGTAGGATTTGGAGGAATAACGTTGGCGCTGCTACAGACGATAACGACAGGCACATACGATATGGACTTGCGAACGATAGCGCCCGACTTAACCGAAAACTAAAATCCAGCGATCTTATAGGGATACTACCGATGGTCATAACACAAGAAATGGTAGGGCGTACCGCAGGGATATTTACTTCTATAGAAGTTAAAAAATCAGGTTGGAGATATAAAGGCACGGATAGGGAACGCGCGCAACTTGCGTGGCTTAGATTAATTCTTGGCCTTGGTGGTATCTCTGGGTTTAGTACAGGGGAGGTATAGTAATGACCCAGTTAATGTGGTTCGCTGATTTAGTGTGGGCACTCCCGCAACCGTCGATTTACAGCGTTATGTTTTACGCGGATCTTTATGCAAATGTCTACCATTTAAATGACTATAGGGTAGATTGGATTTGCGAAGACGCATACCTTAACCGAGAGGCATTATAGATGCTTAACCTACCACCACCTTTAGAGCCGATGGCTCAGTACCCCCAATTTATTAACTATATATTAGTACCGAGAGAAGACGGTAAGACAGATAAAATACCGGTTGGGTCTTCCGGTACCGCCATTGACCCAACTGATGTAACTTACCATAAGTCTTTCGAAGAAGCCCTCAGTCTCAGCCCAAACGTAGGGTTTGTGTTCACACCGAATGACCCTTTCTTCTTTATAGATTTAGACGATTGCCTGGAAGACTCCGGGTGGTCGGATGCAGCGAACCGGATATGTGCGTCATTCGAAGGGTGCGCCATAGAAGTATCTAACTCAGGTAAAGGGCTACATATCTTTGGTGTAGCGCCCATCACTCTCGAACACAGTTGTAGGTGTGACGACATCGGTTCAGATTTTTACACCGAAAGTAGATTTGTTGCCCTAACGGGCACCAATTGCATTGGCACAGCGGGGCGCATCCCTGACGCCACTATTTACCAAGAGTTCATATCCACGTACTTTCCACCTAAGCAGCACGTAGTTGAAGACGCATGGACAGACGCACCGGTGCCTGAGTGGAACGGCCCAAAAGACGACGCAAAGTTAATCGCTAAGATGCGTAAATCCAAATCCGCTGCCGCGGCCTTCGGTGGTAAAGCGCCACTCGTGGCACTATTAGATCTTAATGACCTTGTACTAAGCCAATTTTACCCAGATCCCAACCGCCCATTCGATTACTCTGCGGTGGAAGCCGCGTTATGTCAGCACCTCGCTTTCTGGACTGGTAAAGATTGTGGCCGCATGGAACGAATTATGTCAGAGTTACCTTGGGTGCGTAGTAAATGGCTGGATAGAGAGCCGTACCGCAGAGCTACTATACTTGGGGCGGTATCACTTTGTGAAAATGTTTATAGTAAGCCGAAGCCCGCGTCGCCCGGGGACGCCCCAGGACACATATTCCTTACCCCAGAGGACCAAATAGAATATTTTAAAGACTTAGTATACGTCAGAGATATGCACCAAGTCTTGACCCCAGATGGTACTCTTATTACTCCAGAGAAATTCAGAACGACTTACTCTAAAGGTAGAATATTTTGCCTGGATAATCTTAATGATAAAGTTACTAAAAACGCCTGGACAGCTTTTACTGAATCCCAGGTAAACGAATTTAAGATGGCGTATGGCGTGTGTTTTAGACCGGAGTTACCACCAATGTCGGTTGTCGCTGAAGAAGGGTACACTTACGTAAATACTTATACCCCGGCTAATGTAGATACCCGTCCAGGGGATGTAGCGCCATTCCTAACACAGTTAAACAACCTCATACCAGACCCTAATGACCGAATGATACTCCTGTCTTATATGGCTGCATGCGTGCAATACCCGGGGGTTAAATTTCAATGGTGCCCTTTACTCCAAGGTGTGCCTGGTAACGGCAAAACATTCCTCGCGTCATGCGTTAAGCGGGCTGTTGGTAATCGATACACCCACATGCCTAACTCTCAAGATCTTGATAATAAGTTTAACGACTGGTTGGCTCGGAAGCTATTCATTATAATAGAGGATATATACGCCGGGGGGAAATCCTCTATTATGGAGGCACTTAAGCCAATGATAACTAATACCGAAATAGAATTTCAACCTAAACGTCATAATCAGTATACTGGAGATAACCGGGCTAATTTCTTTATGTGCAGTAACTATAAGGATGGCGTTAAAAAGACTCAGCACGACCGCCGTATAGCAGTATTTTTTACAGCGCAACAACATGCGCATGATCTTGATAAGTATGGCATGAGCGGGACCTATTTTCCTAATCTATATAAATGGGCCAGGGAAGATGGATACGCGTTCGTATCTCATTACTTGAAAACCTTTCCCATACCTAATTCAATGAACCCCGCCACAGATTGCCAAAGAGCACCGATGACGTCCAGCACAACCGAAGCTATACTGGCGTCTATGGGTCCTGTGGAACAAGAGCTATTAGAAGTAATAGCTGAATGCAGACCCGGGTTTTCCGGCGGATGGATATCATCTGTGGCATTCACCAATTTAGTTAAAGATCGATTTAAGATATCCACAAATAGGAGACACGAGATTATGACCGACATAAATTACATACCCCATCCGAACCTACCAGGAGGGAGACTCAGTACACCTGTGTGGCAGGAAGGCGGCGGAAAACCCAGGCTATATATAAAAGAAGGTCACTTAAATCAAAACCTGGAGAGACCTGCGGATATACGCGAAGCGTACATGAAGGCCCAGGAATACGCGACTAATGAGGAAGGACCTTCTATAATAGTAAATGCTATGAAAGGAGGTGCGTGATATGACAGGACGATTAATATTCTCATGTTTGGATGGGTGTAAGCATCTTGACATAAACCCAGATGGGTACACGTGCAAAGAATGCGATCGTGAGATAACTAAAGTATACCCAGTACCAGAGTGGTGTCACTATAAAGCGTATGATTCTAACGAAAGGATAGGTGGCGGATGAATAGATTGTTAATACACTATTGGATTCAATGGTGCGCAAGTCAGATAGCTTTTTGGGGTCCGTTTGATACTGACCCAGGTAGTGTTTATGATATACTGAGAAATAAGTTGACAAACGATGATGACTGATATATGATATAGCCATTTGTTATCGTTTATTCTCACCACTACGGCTCCTTCGGGGGCCGTATCTTTTTTAACTAAAGGAAAACATTATGAAAGTATTAATAGTATTATCCTTGTTATTGGTAGTTGCATGTTCAGAAGGCGGAAGCGATGATATACTATATGATATAGGCACCCCAGAACCAGTAGAAGTATGTATCCCCCAAAGATACGAGATATTATCTATTGAAGGTCGGTTTGCCGTACGGATCTTTGAAGACTATATTTTTCCAGTATACTACGATAGTTTAGAAGAAGCCGTAGCTTGGGCCAACCGCCACAACCATGGTTTTAAGGCGCACGAAGACCGCCATGAATACGAATGGGATGTGGTACCCGTATGTACTTATGATATAGGCAGGTTCGATAGTATAGAATTAATGCCGACGAAGTAACTTACTCCTACGTTTAGTCGGCAGCGCGCCCTCGAATATGATCTTCCAGTCTTTAGCTACCCTAAAAAAGTCATGTAAATCATCCGGGTTGACTCCGTTATAGTACCCCATGCCGATGCCTGAGTACAACATGAATTTAGCCACCAACTCCGAACAAACCACTTTATTTGTGGCTATCCGAGAAGCAGGTGGGAATATGTGGAACAACAATCTGTATATTGGGTAATGATCCCCTCCATATTCTTTTTCTAATCGGTTATATATGTTCTTACAGGTAGTCGGATTCATATTAACATGACGGGCTATGAATACCGGTCTCCCTTTACATGCATCATATATATTTCGAGATCTTACCTTCCACAAAGATTCAAATGTGGTGCCACGCTCATCTATGACAACCCCCGCGTGCCCGTACGTTGCTTTGCCATCTTTACTCCATAACTTCTGAAAGAATAGTATTGGAGCGTTTAACACCCGGCTATTCGTTGTAAGGAATACATCCCCTGGTCTTAATTCTATCATATCTTAGTAGTCTCCGTACATACTTGTAGGTGAATGTGGTTACCTCTGCCAGTGTTGTGGTATAAAGCACAAGGTTTAAGTGGGCGTACAGGGTCGTATGACCAAGCAGCATTTATCTGGCTACATAGCTTACCAGGGTCCATATAAATTCGCGAGCGAATATCAAGGCCTCGTAGAGGTAAGACTGAATGAACAGACGGGTAGCTACGATCCTCGTACCCACATGTTATGAGTACGTCATCTTTACGCTCACATATCCACATAAATAATTCTTCAAGTTTAAAGTGCCACGGCACCCTAATTGAAGTAAGTGTCTCCCAATCTTTTACTCTTATTATCATCGCCCGCCGGTTACCTCCCTACGGTGCTCCGTCTGACAATAAACGTTCAGTACCATTATAGTACACATGCTTTCCATCCGCTTCCATCCATTCCATACCGTTCACCAAATTAGAGGGGGCGGCTCCCAAATAAGGATGTTTAACCACGCCATCCCCTCGTATGTACATACCTAAGTCTCTACTCTCGTAAATCCGCATAATAGACTCAGTCGGAACTTGTGGCAGCGTATTCCGCGTCCTTGTAACTCTTACTAAATACGCGCTTGTTATATCCGCTGGGGCTTCAAGCTGATTCCCTTTAGCCCAATCACCTGGGGCATCAAAGGATATAGGTCCATTAGACGAATACCCGGTTGTGCCATCTGAGGCGAGTGTTAAGATACTCCAGGTCCCGTTACCGGTTGAATACTCAAATGACGGGAGAACACCTAAATTTGACGCAGCTACTGCAAGTACGACGTTGATTATCTCAAATGTATCGTCATCCCCATAGACTACGTAATCATTATCCGCCGCAAACATAACTACGTTAGTTCCGGTAGCCGCAAAAGCTGCGGTTCGATCCGTAACTACACCACTATCTACTGTATATCCATAATCCATATCTTTTATCGTGGAACCTACGACAGATAAAAAATTAGTAAACCCAGGTAGCGCACGATAAGCGGTTGTAGTAGCACCTGATCCATTTACGACTACCGCTATAAAAGCGTCAACCTCAGTCGTAGCGTCCGCGGATGCAGCCCCAGATACATCCACTCTCGCGCCTATTGCGCCACCCGTGTCTCCGGGTTGTAGGTCACCTGCCTGATAATCGAACACCCCCGCCTGGACGCCGTTATACCCATGAGCTTCCGCTTTAACTAAGACCGTATCTGTCCCGTCTGCCGCTGAATCTAATTCAAACTCCGCCACATAGGTACCAGTGAAATCGTAGCTGTGGACTTCAAACGACCCGGTATCCTCTACGCTAAATTCATGTTCGGCGCAGTCTGCGCTTATAAACGACGGATGCGATAGCGATAAGAATGTCAGCGGGGACCCACCGGAACCGATATCATCATCCCAACAGTACCCGTGAACCACTACTTGCGTAGCGCTTATGTACTCCTTAATCTCGGCCATCGGGAATGCACCAGAGAAGTTAGTTAGCAAGATGTGGGTCCCGTCATCGGCGTCTTCTTGGGTGAAAGCATCCCCAGACGTTTTGGTAAATAACATATCCTGAGTACCGCCCGCATGATCATACCACCCAGATTGGTTAGTATGCTCCGGTACATCTTCCCCATATAGCTGCACGCCTAATCCAGCCCCAAACTGAGTAGTAACAGTCCTCATACCTTCTTTGTTACTAAAACCGCCCCCGGCTAAAAACTCAAGAAGAGTAACATCATTGGAGTCCGTTACTTTAAGGTTGTCCGCCGTTTGAGAAGCAACTTCCTTGATAGTCATCGGTATCTCAGTAGTGGTATCATTGATAATATTTATTTGTGGCTGATCTAAGACATCGTCGTCGACTGTATCGCCGATAAGACTATCGACCGGAAAAGCAGTAAGTATATCATCCGCCAACCCATTAATCATAGTTTTAATCTGGTTAAAATCAGATATCTTAAACCCGCTACTCGGTGTCGAGGTAAGCTCAATTGTGGCTGCCCAAGCGACTGCCACAATAGCGAGCGTGCCTACGAGCAGGTACCCGTATAATGCTTTCTTTGTCTTAAACATGCTACTCCTCCACGCCATCATCTCCTGTTAGGAATACCTTATAATCAGTCTCAGCCACCCCCTGTACAGTTCCCAAGAATTGATAGAAATCAGTAGCAGTGTCAATGTACCCCACTGGAATAACCGTATCCGCGATACCCAGAGTAGTTTTGTACTCCAATATCCGTGCTCTTCGGGCTTTAATATCAGTGATAAAGCCTTGGAACTCCGCGTGAACTTCACGGGCAGCATGTAGCCGCTCCATCTTTGTGGTCATACTTACGTAATCTGCTTCACTTAGATCCGCGTTCGCCGTACCCGTCGTCAATGCCATTGCCATTAATACCACAATAAAATATTTCATTATTAATATCTCCTTTTTCATTATTGATCCCCCCATACATTCCATTGACCCCATAAATCTTTATACCTATATATGACTAATTCCGTCACTTTAACGCCTTCAGCGGCGGTTGAAGCTTCTAAACCCGCGTACTCATATGTAGTACGCCCTCTTACATTCTGAGTGTTCACCCCCGTCCCTGTGATGGCAGACCCGTATCCAGTACCCGCGATAGGTGTTAGACTACCCGCGTCAATAGCACCGACAGTAGTAACAAATTTATACCCGAAGTTATTGAGTACCCAGAACTCGTTACTTAATAGGGTTGACACAGCACTCTGACTCCCATCACAAACAGCATATGTGTCCTCGGCTTTGTACAGGCGGAAGTAGCTGGCTGTGACGTTGCAGCTTCCAGACCTTCTTAAGTCTAATGTAGTGCTCTCAGTAGTCAAAAACCCTTGAAAATGCCCAGTCTCTAACCCATCCATAATCTCAATAGCGCCACCGCTATATAATATTAATCGGACAGCGGCATTAGCAGAAATTCCTACCTCATAAAAGTACTGGCTATCATCAGCAATAGTGCTATCTGTTCTTAAATAGAGATTACTCCCATCACTCACAAACCTCACAGTATTCGCACTCGTATCATAGACCAAGTAATTTGTAGCACTTAGGCCTGATACGGTGAAGGAATCGGGGGTTATCTCCGTGACTGAAACATTATCAACAAAAAGTGTCCCGGAATCCGACGAAAGACAAGTAATGTATATGCCAGGATTAGCGAAATTAGAAACCAACGTCACAGCATATGAAGTATTCGCAACTCCATCAATTGTAATATCCTCATAATACGGGTTTGAACCGTTACCATACCTAATTCTAAAAGTAGTCTCTGAGGTAGTACCTTGCCAAATCTCAAGCGTTAGACTAACACAGGTACCTGCCTCGTCAACACCTATTATGCCAGTAGATAGACGCGCCCCAGACTCACCACTACTATCAAGAGTTATTTGCATCTTGCCCGTTCCGTCTGCTACAGAGGCTCCCGCTTCACCTGCCCAATCTACGTTACCCCAAGTGGTAAAATCCCTATTATCAGAAGCAATAATTAGCTCCGCAGAATAGCTCCACTGATCAAACTCACTATTCGAATTAACCGGAGTCGGGTCCATATCCACTCCAGCCATCCATCCATCACCCTCAGTCCAATTTGTCAAACTCGCACTTGTGGTGTATCCACTCGTTATGTTCGTCGTGAGGCCTGAGAAATCTGCGTTTAGTAGGGTGCAGACTCCGTTAGCGTCGATTGAGTCGATTCGGTAGGGTTTTGCGAGGACGGGAGGGATTTCTTCGAGCGATATAGCCTTAATCTCAATATTACCAGCTGTTAATTCAGTGAAAAAAGCAGCCCTATTGCTGCTACCATCTGCTTGGAAATACTGCGTGTGGGTTACCCATGACGCTGTTGTTGTTGCCGAATATGTTATGTTAGGGTTTAATCCGGTATTTATATCAGAAAATCGTATGGACTCACCTGACGCTGTACCATCTTTTACACTATACTGTAATTTATACCAAGACCCAGAAGTGTATGAGATTGTTTTTCTGATCCACTGAGTATTTGCAACATAATCTATTTCATAATGATCTGTATCAAATGTAAGGGTACAATCTACTTGTTGCCAATCCCCTGTATTATCACTCGCACAATCATCCCCAAGATCCGCCCCCAGCGCCTCACTCTCAACCCCTCCGATTGAGATCACGTCTTTGGCGGCGTAGTCGTGGAGGAGTTTGACGGATGCATTATCTATACTACCGTCAAAATCTGCATTAGCATAAAAATTAAATCTATCAAGGCCAACATCTACACACTCATGATAATAGGTATAGGTATTATCATTTGCTATGAAGCCAACAACAGTGTCATTACCAAATTTTACAGTCATGCCTCCTGCTGTTCTGCCTGATATAGTAAAAACTATTTTATACCATGCCCCTGATACTGCCCCAATACTTGGCTGATAAAGATCTCCTGCGGCACCTGAATGAGTAGCTGTTCCGCCAGATATAGTCCACCCAGCACTACAAGCCCAATTAACTCCACAAGCAGTATCAAATGTGGGGTCAGTAACAAGCTCATCACCACCAGCAAAGGTCACAACCGCAGGATCAGCCGCCGTGATCTCACTGATTTCGTGGGAGTCGCCGGTTGTGATTTCGGAGAAGGTTGTGTCTGTGTTACGTTGGTATAAATCACCTGAGAAAAACCCGCCGCCCTTAAAATAAAACCTTCTATCGTTATGGTGGGCAAACCCAGTAATACACGCCAACACCAACACTAATATTAATAGATTTAATTTTTTCATAATACCGCCTTAGTTTTCAAATACGAGTGTCACTACCGTTACCGCGCTATTAGTCGTATTACCTGTAATTACTAATTTCATATTGTGGCCGACCGTCATAGGGTACTGGGCATCATTACTGGAACCATAAGGCACACAATACCCATCTACCGCGTTGTCTACAATGTCTACCCCGTTACCACCAAGGATATCCGTACCACCAACGGTGAGCGCCAAATCAGAATCATCCACTGGTGCTGTTGTAGCGTCGGGTGTTACCTTAACATGACTAAGCCAAAATCCCTCAAGGTCATTCAGCATGCGTGCGTAGTCCTGATTAATATCCGTTTGAGGATAACTACCATCTGCGGCATCCGCGGTGCATGTGAATACCACGACGTACTGAGTGTTATGGACCTTAGTTGGACCTGTTACCGTCACAGTACCCGCACCATGCGCCGTAACTGTCACAAATACTACCAACAGCATTGCTATTATGAGTCGTTTCATACTACTCCTCCTTCTTATTAAGTTTACGTAATTCTTCTAAAATTAAATCTATATTATCTTGCTTGTTATGCGCCTGTAATTCTTTCCTAACTATATTCCCCACATCCTGCGAGATACGCCGTCTACACTCGCCCATCTTCTCTTTACAGGTACTGACGTCAACCACATTTAACCCACCTTTTTCCTGAAACAAAACACGATCGTGTGTTTGTACTTTCCGGGCTGTCACACCCACACCCACACCACCTGTTACAAGACCAATGACAATAGCCCACCATCCTTTCACATCATCCATCATACCACCCTCCAGTGCGTACCTATCATATAGCCTCCACCAAGTTAACGGTTATTGTGTCAGTTATGTTGTTATTTTTAGATGCCACCGGGAGCGTATCGAACTTAGCAAACACAGACCAATACTGTTCGGATATATCGCCCAGAATCCAAAATCTCGGTGACCTTCGTATCGTCGGTACTAATGAGTACATAAAATCATTTGCGTCCGCCTCAGAGAGCGTAATGGACCCCTGGAAAACATCTTTATTATACTTTGTATCTATTAACCTCCCACCGTACTTAAGATCCGTCAGTACGCTATCAAAGCGCAACCCCTGGCGCATACCCTGCTTAGGATCAAGATATTCTGTAAGGAGTCCTGTTTGGAGGCACCCGACTTTAACAGGGGATGAACTTGCAGTAGCATCTAAAAAGATACTGTGGTCGCCCACCACCTTAGTGTACTCAATCGGAATAGTATTAAAATCTTCATCGCTAAACACCCCGCCATCATTATCAATTGTGACTGTGGTTTGCTGGGTTACCGGGCGTATAGACACCCCCCTAAAATCAAAACGGGAGTTTACATAGTCTATTACCCACAATCGAAGTGTTATGGAGACACAGTTACTTGGAGTGGTAAAAATCTCATAGTATGTCGCGTCGGGTATAGCAGAACTTAAACCAGGGTAGTAGGGACTCCCAATCGATTGGTTACTTTTTATATAACTGCCGTTAGTTTCATCGTATATAGAAAATTTATTACTCGGCGTTTCTTGTTGTGGCCCGATTAAAGTCAAAATATATTTTTGATTACTACTAACCGCCATCGTTTGTTTTACGGCAATATCCGAACTCGTGTTAGGATCAACCATACGTAGGTACTTCGTATACGCGTACCCCCCGATACTCACACTCTCGGTACCCTCCGACACATCCGCGTTAGCCTCAACTGTCCAATCATCAGGCACCCCCCCTGTCCAATTCTGGAAAGTACCATCAGTTACAACGTCATTCACATCATGTATCGTACCTTCGCCGATATAAGACTCAATGTCGTACGCGTTAGTGCCCGCCAACCCCACAATCTCTGAGTTAGAAGTACGTACTTCAATTATACGAGTTGACCCTAAATCAAACGCCGTATAATTAGCTGGATAATCGTCTGACATATTTTCTAACAAACGCCCGTAGTTAGTAACCGAAACGTCAGAATCATCGACTAACTGTTTGTCAGCAAAAATATACTCAGTATTATCGGTCTTTAGTACTTTCATCGTTCCACTACCTCCAAAGGTAGGTTGGATTTAAATGCATAGTTATGCGCTCCGAGGCTAAAATCACTTATATAACCAAGGATATTATGTGTTATAAACTGATCGTCCATAATAAGCCATGGAACTGTAGAGTACCCAACATAATTTTTAATAGACTGCATGACATCGAACCAATCATCCTCAAGAGTCAAGAGAGAATTGCTGGTAAACTTCTTCTTAATATCTTTCTCAACTTGCCTCGTAGACCGAGAAGACATTATATAATCAATTGAGTAATCCTCGTACCCAAGAGAAAGTTCTTTATCAGGATTGGTAAATTCCACCATATTCCCCGCCCATGCTACACCACAATACGCGGGGATTGTCCGCGCTGCTTGAAATGAAATATAAATATAAAAAGGTGAAGATTGGGGATCGTATTCTTGCCACAAGCGATCATTGCCATAGGAATAAGAACTTAAGTCATTGTTATAGGGTCCATCTATGATTGCAGTCTTGGCGTAATTATATATGTATACATTAACAGTATCACAATTATGATTATATAACGCAACACAATCACCCGCGGAAACCTCTAACCATAGCCCCGCCACCCCAGTAACTGCTTTCCAAACTTTTTTAGGCTTATTAGTTTCAAGCACCCAATCGTCAATATATGTAGCATCCGCCGCAGTCGCCGATACTGATACAATATTACTTGTAGGGATAAATTTCATGTTAGCAGGTTCTCCTCGAATACCATCCCAGCGATACGATACGTAACTTTTTCATTCTCAAAATCGTATACTATCCCGATAATTTTATTATAATTAAGGTACAAAGGTCTCGCGTACCGCCTCTCTTCGGCCACATACCTACCCTCTCTACCGAACACCGCTAATGATGAAGATTCAACGTCCTCTAATGGAATTACGAGGTCCGACTGCCTCGCATGCATGAAATTCATTATAAACGTTAGGTTATCCTCAATTGTACTGACATCTGTAGAAAAAGACTTTACCGATAATTCCCTTCCGTGTTTAAATTCATACCCTACTTCAAAATCTTCCCCGCTTGTAAATATATCATCATTTATAGATAACTGAACATAACTGTCGAACGCAACTACAGTCGTGCTCGTGTTATCTGTGACATTCTTAACATACATCCCAGGTCTTAGCATGTCCGAACCTATAAACCCCACGACTCCTGCACTAATGTACCCCGGCCATCTATTAAACCATGCGGTGTTAGAAAGATCCGACTTTAACTTATCAGTAAGGGTGCTTGTAGTCGTACCCCACCAATATTTAGAATTGCTACGCTCTGTTTCTTTCGTAGTCTCCTTGACAAATAGTCTACCACCTTCATCCACCTGCTCTCGTTCGGGCCAAGTCGTTCTAACCACAGAAACAGGGCCTTGGTTTATCTCATGTCCGACTGGGAGAATCTTAGTATCTTGATACGCCTCTGACGTTGGGGTGTAGAATTCTTCAAGCTTAATTAAGTACGCCGTAAAAGAAGAAGTATCGGTTATAGATATAATATGCGCATGACTCGCGCATAGCCTCGATACGTAGCTAATTAAAAGCTCTTGCGATGTAGCCCAGTGGCCTACTTTAGCATCGCCAGAGCGGGCGTTAGTCCCAACTATAGTCGCCGCTCCCAGTCGGGCGGTCATTAACGCGTCAATAGCTTGAGTCATGGTGCTCGCTGCTGCAAATGTGCCGTTTCCCGATACTGTAACTTCACCGACTGCCGCGGCACTCCGATAAAAAGTACCTGTACCCGATGTACCCGATCCGCCGACGGTGCAAGACGCTGTTATGTCAACGCCATCATCCCACACAAACCAGTCTACATTAATTGTGCCATTCATGTACCCAGTGTGAAAAACAGCGTTACCTGAGTAATTTTCCAACCTAATAACAGGGGCGTAATCAACTGTCCCGACTGCTCTTGGAAGTACCACGTCATTCCCGTTAAAATCCGCAGTACAAGCCCCATCTAAATTAGATGTTTTCTCAAGTAGTAACACCCCATCTGTCTCATTAAGATAAACGTCATATTGTACCCCAAACTCATCCATATTAGAAAACTGTCCTGTAGCATTCTCAACAAGTGTGACAGCCGAAGCCTCGGTTGATGAGGTATACTCAACTTTAAGAGATATGAATAAAGGAGGGGGCCAAATATAATCCTCATTCGTAAATAACTTATTACTTATTTTGAGGCTACCCCACTCCGCGATTCTATTCCCGCCGTAGGGATACTCCAAACTAAATGATATATTATCGATCGCCAAAAGCCATGGCTCCCAGTAATTCGTATCCGCTACTTCCTCATTTGAAATACGTACTGTTTCATCATCATCAAAAGTAACTGTGACTAAAACCGTCATTATCTATAAACCCCCACCGCGGCGCGACCTCTTCGCTTTGCTTTAATAACTTGGTCCCCGTTCGTACGAAGTACAACCGCCTCAAGCACTTCGCTGCCTATCATAATTGTTATATTCTGGGTTTGGCTGCCCCCACTTGCTCTATCTATAATCTGAGTCATCTGACTTTCTGGGATTATATACTCGCCCCCTGCACCCTCCCCGACTACTGCGAGAGTTGGCCTGCTAACGTAGCCACCATCGGCGTACCCCGGCACCCCAAGAGATTTAATATACTCAAAAAGATCGATTGTCCCTAAATCCGGCACCCTACCTAAAAACTCACGAGCTGCATCTTTACCTTGGTTAACCTTAATCCAATTAGTAACTTCCTGAAGATCAAGTGTCTTTAAATCAGGTGGACGCGGTGGGTCGGGATTAGGGGCAGACCCTGCCGCTGCCGCAACCATTAAAGCGTCCGTGTAATACTTTAAATCTGCTCTTATATCCATTAATACTGAGTTAGCTAATTTCTGTTCGTCAACTATACTAACAGTTTCGTTGTATAGCAACTGGCTGTAGTCCTCGGTTTGCATGTACTCATTCATCTCACTTAGATCATCCATCACGCTCTGGTATATACTCCTATACGACTCAGATGATTTAAACGTATTCTGCGCCACCTGGAGATACTGAGAACTAAAATCAACAAACTTGCGAATTGCTTCTTCATCTCCGGTCTGGGCTTCAGCCAGTAATGTCTCGTAGTCCTGTTGCGCAAGCGGTAATTTATCCTTATTTAAAGCAACATTAAGGGGTCCGTACCTAATCGTTAACATCGCGTCTCTAATTGTGGATACTAAACCTTTAACCTTATCCGCAACTGTTTTCCAATCGTTTATGATCTGTTGCTCTTCCTGCATCCTTAACGTAAACATCTCTGTGACGAGATCTGTGGCTTCCCTGAATTCATCCTCAGTAAGCTGCCCGACCCTGCTAAGTATCTCACCATACCCATCGAGTTGGGATTTAATCCAGTCCTCACGACCGAGGCCCGACAACCTGAATTGAATATCATCCTGAATATCTCTTAACCCCGACAAACCATCAATTAGCGCTTGGTACCGGGCTTTCTCTTGGAGTATAGCTGTCTCAATAAGGTTAGTACTTACCTCAAGAACCTGATTATATTCTTCAGTCCCTTCGACTAAAGTAGCTAACATAAAATTAGCAAGATCAGCGGCATCAGTAAACAAATTAAGAATATCGACACCCTCTTGGGTGTAGATACCTTCTGTCTCGAAAGTTTCAGCTAACCCTATAAGTAAATCTTTACTTGATTCATTGAATTTTCGTTTTTGAATCTCAGCCTCAGATTTAAATACATCCCCGGCCTCCTCAAGCATATCTTTCGAATTCTTGATTATGTCCCCTTGTACCAAATTAATACGGGTAACGAATTCATTAAGAGAAGCTTCAAAATTCAAATAAAAAGCATGCATCGCAGAGTCATCTATGCCTAATTCAATATTTCTACTAATAAACTCTCTAACAAACTTAATTAACCTTCCGCTTTTTATATCACCAACATCAAACGACCCGAATGCCGAGGCTCTATTGATTCCTTGTAACCCGACCAATGTATCGAAAAAACTCTTTGTAATATCCGTCATCGACCCAGATATCTGAGTTGAAAACGTGGAATACTCACGAGTCATTGTTTCCGTATTTCTAATAATAGCTCTCGTATTTTCTTCCAAAGACTCTATTATACGCTTATCCCGTTCCCGTTCTGCTCTTCTTTTAGCGTCAAAATCCCCTCCGCCCGTCAAACCACTTATAAAAGCACTAATACCCGCGCCCGCGAGACCAGCCCCTATGTTAGTCACAGCGCCGCCAAAGGTACTCGCAAATCCAGCCCCAAAAACACTCGTAAGAGCGCTACTGACTGACATCTTAAGGCTATCACCGACTCTGTCCGCAAACTGCTCTACTGCCACATTCTGAAGTTCTGTGGTAATTATACCGGCGATGCCCCCGACCTCCCCTATACCAGTCTGAGAGAAAAACAACTCCGCTTCCTCTCTTCCTACTTTAAGGGATTCTTTCTTAATTTGTAAGCGTTTTTTCTCAGCGTCCTGCATCTCCTTGATAGCTTTCTTTACATCTTCGGCATGATCTCTCTCATCCTTATTTAACTCTTTCAGAATCGCAGAAATCCGTTTAATTTCAAGAAGCTTTGCTTCCGTTTCAGCACGAGTCCTCGTGCCTTCTCCCCCCCTACCTTCACTTCTTACTTTCTTTTCTTTAGCTGCTAAATCAATTCTTTCTTTCCATAGAATGATGGCGTTTCGATGCCCCGCTATTTCATTCTGTATATTTTTTCGGATACCGTCATATGTTTTAGCTAAGCTCTTACCGCTGACTTCAGCGTCCCCCATGGCATCTGCAAAGTCATGCATAGAATCCGTGATCATACTTTGATCTCCGGGGATAGCGTCTATCGCCTTCGCCACCCCTTCGACGAATCCGGCGTAAAACCTCGGTACTTCTTGGAGATTTTCTCTAACGTGCTCTACCGTAGCTAATATCACCTTACCTGAATTAGTGATAAAAATAGTTAACTGACCAAACATATCAAATAACGCGAGATCAACGAGGGACGCAGTTTCAACTATCTTTCTACCGAGTTCTATGGTACCCTCGACAAATTCTTTTATACCTTCCTGATTATTTTTAACCCACTTATCAACATTAGTTGTAAGCTCATTAAGCTGCCGTGCTATAACCTCGGTAAATCCGGCGTCCATGATAGTTGCGCGTAACTCAAACCAGGTATTTGTTAACCTATTTATTTCGGCCTGAGCGCCTTTGACAGCGGTAGCAACACCTTGCTCAACTAAAAGACTCATAACTTTAAGCAACCGCGGAACGACATCTACTGATAGTAGTTCTCCCGCCTTCATCATCTCCTGAAGTTCTTTAGCTGTAGCGCCCGTAGCTATCTGCATTGCTTTGAACGCGATGGGGATTCTTTCCCCAAATTGGCCGCGAAATTCTTCTGCCTGGATTGTCCCCTTAGCGAGCATTTGCTGTATCGCTCTTACTGAATTATGGGCGTCATCCTGGCTCAATTGAAAAGCCGTAATTGACTCCATCAAATCAGTGTACATCTCCCGCGCTTTTTGGCCCTCAAGAACGGTATCCCTTGTGGCGGCGGATATAAGATTAAAACCTTTTAACTGATCTTGAAATACTGTACCTAACCTATTGGACTCATCACGAAGAAATTTAATATTACTCGCCGCTTTTGTAGCTGACCCAGTAACGCCCTCCATAGATCGTCTCATACGATCCATCTGGACACCTGCATCTAAAAAGCTTTTACCAAGCTGTATAACCCCGTACCCGCCAATTACCCCACCCAACATACGCATAGACTTAGTAAGGGTGTTAGTCATTTTAGTGGTCACTTTTATATCTTTTTGAATAGAAGCCCATGCCTTACCAGACATATTTTTAGCTGTAAGCAATATTTGAAGATTAGGATCACTCATTATATCTTAACACCTCTCATCTTCCGATGGTAATTCTCTCGGATATTACGAATCGTATGCGCCCTCCTGGCATTCCAGAATGGGTCTATTATCAATCTTGGTGGAGTTTTAAACGTTGTAGTCGTAGGTTTAAGAATAAACACTCTACGAGCCGGGTTGCTACGCCTCATACTATTTGCTTTCTTAAATAGCCAACTCCTTTGCGACTCAGTTATGGGCTTCTCAAATCCTTTTTGATGCTGACGCCCTAACCGCCTCCAACTATTAGATGTCATCCCACCTACAGCCACACCTCTATAGCCGCCGTGACTCCCGAGTTTAATCCCGGATCTCACCATAAGAGCGTGCTGCCTTGCGTTAACTGGGCCGACAAAACCTACTTGAAGAGTCGGAACTGGAGTGTTAGGAACGTGGTACCTAATACCGCGCGCTAATTTATGTAATGGGTTGTTTTTACGGCGACCGAACCATCTTCGAGCCAACTGAGTAAGAGGGTCCCACCTAAATCCTCCTGGGGACCCATCTCGTATCTGTTGCTGAAGTTCATTCTTCATCTTAAAACCTTCGACTCTGAAGGCCGTATTTATATTTCTTAATTGCTGAATCTCAGCTTGCTTAATCCCTCTTAGGGTTTTTTCGACTCCCTTTATTAATACCTTCGGATTCATCGTCAGCCTGCCTATTCAGCTCGTATCTTTCAAGAGCTTTTATTTTTCTCCACATACACCTATTAAGGTCGATCTCTTGCCTTCTGGCTTCATTTTCAACCCGATCATAGTTGAGACCAACAATCGAACCCATTCCCGCATACTCCCACATAGTCTGAATTGACAGCCACAAATGCAATGCTTCACGGTTAACTTCTAATATCTGCGGCTCCCACTCACAACCTACACATGGGTTCCTCACGCCTTTTTTAATGGTGGTCCTGCAAGTTTTGCAGAACTTTATTTTTTCGTCTTCTCTGGTGACGCGGAACCAGAAGTCGATGAGTTTTTTTCCTCTTCCTCAGCCCCGTATAACTCTTTGATACAAGCGTAATACAAACCTTTGAACTCACGACCTGTAAGCTCATCAAGGTTTTTGTGGTCTGCACCGGCCACCGTCACCTCAATAAGCTTATCGATACAATCACCAGGCTTTTTATCCTCTGGAGTTTCAGTCATCTCAAAGAAATCATACCCATAATCTTTTAGTTTTAACTTCTTAAAAGCTTTTCTTGTCAAACCGTTAATCTCGAATTTCATCCCTCTTACTTCATGTGTTCTCATTTACCCCCCCTTTTTTTTATGCGTGCGCACTCGCATTGATATTAGTAACTACAAGAGCGGACGCTGCTGCATCATTGGTGTAGTACCCAACAAAATCAAGATCTATATCAAGACCCGTAGGACCTTCAATAACCGGTGTTTTAAACGAATAAAGTAACTCATTTATATCAAACGTAAGAATATGCGACGCAGTAACCGCGGATGTTAGCACAAGCTCCAAACTTGACTCAGTGCTATCTCTACCTTTTTCGAGGATAACAGTATCTTCAAAGAGACCTTTGATATTTCCGGTTACACTCACAATGCCCTCCGGTATGGAACCTAACGCCCCCGCCCCGGCTATGGTACGTTGGGTGGTATCAAGACCGAAATCAACATTAAGACTAAAAGTCTTTATTAGTGAATTAGCCCCGCCACCTTCATTAATAACTGCGTTAAAGTTATTATACCTCTCATCGAGGGCGACTGCCGTTGGGGGGGTGGTAAACGGGTTAGACGTTTCTATAGTCTCATCAAACCCAACTACACTAAAAGTAGCCACAAGTTCCCCGTCGCCGCCGAATTCGATAGCCATACTTGATATTTTACACCCAACAGCGGCCATCCATTTATCGGTGGCTAAATCGGTAAACTCTTTCACATGGCTAAAACTTGGCTGGGTGTCAGTGATCTTAAACACGTGAGTATACGGGTCGCCTGCACCAGAAGTAGTCGGGTCCCCAAAAGCCAATTGCAGCCAATACCAGAACGCTTCATCGTCAAGGGGCACAACTATATCACCTGTTACCTCCTTGTTGCCCGCAAACGGTACGACTGGGTTGCGATCACCAGTAAGAGTAGCAGGGGAATTTCTGGCGAAGCCCCCCATCACTGTATCGGTATTTATTGGAAGCTCAAACCCTGCGTCTACTACGAGCGTACCGGGTGTACTTTCAACACCGACCGCCACTACTGCGGTTGAACCTTTTTGCTGTACTGCCATAATATATCTCCTTTATTTTAACGGATTCGCTCCGATAGTACTCTCTTCTATAAAACGAAGTTTTGAACTACACCATATCATCGGATATGAACTCTGGTCATCATATTCCGTATCAACGACGCTTAACCTAATATTACCGCCATTAACATCCGCAACCATGGCGTCCTCTAAAAGCTGTCTGTACTCTTCGAGATTAGCTAACCCAGAAGCAGTAGCATCTGTTATCACCGCGTATACTTCAAACATCCCGTAATTAGTACGCAAATCCTGGCCCGCCTGCTTACCGGTTAAAACAAGTGCACTATATGGGCAAGTAGGTTCTCCAGGGGTATCCCGTGAATCAAGCCTATCTAAAAACGTATGATCTTTACTATACGTATCATTCGCCCACACATTAATCGGCGCATACGCCGCTATGGCCGCACGTAACGAAGTGTTTAACGCCGCAACATCCATTAGAGTAACTCCGGTCTTTCACTATTAGTTATGTTAATAATATACATCCCGTTAGCTTCATAGTACACCCTGTCACTTTCATCCTGAAAGGCGTACCATGTAACTCCAGAAATAACTACTATATCCCGGTATTCGGGAACTGAACTCAAATCAGATGCCGCCACAAACAGGAGGCCTTGGTTTGAGTTCAGCCCTAAATTCGGTGTTAGGTCATCCGCGACAAGTGTGGCGTTGACGGTCTCACCGGCAAATGTTATCTCCTCGCCAAACTCGTCCGTATTGGTAAACACGGGCAAATCCGAGAGTATTTCGCTACTTAACGACATTCTTCTTCCTTGTGGTTTTAGCTTTAGTTTTAGCCGCACTCGCAGCCTTAGCCACTACCTTCTCAACTGCCTCTTTAGCCATCTCCGGCACATCTGTTTTAACAAGCTCAGTGTGCGTTTCGATGTACCTATCAGAGGCAGCGGGCCTAAGACCTATAACTTCACCGACTTTGAATTCTATACTACCGATGATATTATAGACTCCGGGCACTTCCTTAAGAGGCTCAAGGCACTTAGTTCTTACACTTGCCTGATCCTCAGTAAGTTCGATATGCCCGGATGCAAGGCTCATTTTAGTGGTAACCGTGTATTTTTTCATCATACCCCCCTAAGACATAGTCATGAGACAACTGTTCTGCCAGTAACCGTACCCTACGTTCCTCCAGGCATCAATACCGTATTGGTGGGCATCATTGTCAAATTCGTACTCAGAACCCTCCGCTTTAGCTTTCATCTGTACACCCATCTCTTCCTGGCGGATAAATGACTTAATAGCTGAGTCAGTTCTAAATATTGGGAATTGATAAGCCGCGCCAAATGTTGTAAGGCGTGGGTTGACCACCGCTGTAATGCTGAAGTTATCCTTAAGTGCGGATAGCACTGTCTGAGTCTCAGCTACCTGAACTGGAGTAGCAACCGCTTGAAGCCCCACGTTCATGTAATTTATAGGGAGCATCACCAAGAATGATGTAGCATCTTCATTCATAGGCTCATTTTCATTATCCTTAAAACCCACTATCGCTTCAATACCTTTAGCAATAACACCTTGGAATTCAGCCACAGATGGTAGAGTAACTGTGCCCGCGGTTTCAACTGCGAGAGTTGAGATATCAACTGTTACGCTATTCGACTGGCTGGTGGTATTGTTGCCTTCGGTATGGTCTGTGTCGAAGAAATACTGACCGTCGTAGCATGTGGTTGAAGTACCCGCTTCTATCAAAGTACTGAGCAAAGACGCCCAGTGGGAGTTAGCTCTACGCGCGAGTTCGTTGATACGGACTAACGCCTGCCCTGATTTATCTCTCCGAAGATCGGATACGAGGAAATCAAGAGTGTCCTCAAAATGCTTATTGGTTATTGAGAAATTAAACTCCGGCAAACCCTTCGCTTTACGTTCCCCAATCCACTCTCTAAACGTTGGCACCTGGCCTAACCAAGCGTACGTTTCAGTAAGTTGGTTAGATGTAAAATAGTTAGAGACCCCGTCCAACCACTGCGCCCCTGAATCGTTGGAAAGCGCTTTATAGAATGAACCAATTATGGCTCGTTCGGTTAGTTTATCCATTTTTTACTCCTCCTATGTATTATCTTTGTCTGCGAAAACACCGCGACTTTGAGTTACCGTCCAACCAGTTGCATCCGCGTACTCAATATCCAAATAATCCCCGCGTTTTGCAGTGGCTTTTGTATTTTCAAGCCCGTGGTTATCAGTACCGCCGCTGTCCAAGTACTTAACAAGGTCGTTGGCATTCGGGGCGAAATCCCATCCTACTGTACCAAACGCGCCACCGTTGACAAGCCTAAACCTCATGCCCTCAACCGCTGGAGCTGTTATAGTCTTAGTATCCGCAGTTATAAAAATAACTTTACCGGTATCCTGGTTATCCAATGTTTTATCGATAGCCGTAGTTTCCGCTGTCAAACCGTCGTGGGGATCAACATACTTGTCAACATCAAATTCCACGACCATCACGCCGGAACTCTCAAACCTTCTGGCGAATCCAATGAAAACACCGCCTGTCTTTATGAAAGAGAAAGTGTTATCATCAGTGGCGTAGACTGGTTGCCCAACATCTGTAATTACTGCGCCACTTATAGCTAAGTCAACCATGCCTTTTCTATAGACCCGAACATCAATTGCCGCCGCTGCCCCCGCGCTATTATCCGCTCTATCCTCCGCGAACCCTACGAATCTGTCTGCGCTTGTGAGCGGACGTGCGTGGCCGGATGCATCAACTATACCGACTGCCGCACCTTCATAAATTATATCTGACGCAACCACTGGAAACTGATTACGATCCCCCTGCCCATAATTACGAGGAGTATCTGCTGCTAAGGTAGTCATTATTTACCCCCTTTAAATACTTTGGCAAGTCCGCTACCGGTCGCCATAACATAGTGTTTATATGTGTCGAAATCACCAAATTCATCCCTTATTTTTGCATTATCATCCCATACTTTCTTGCATGACACTTCATCCGTTGGTACTTCTTCCGCTGGCGGTTTAATAGGCTCTTCGAGCTTAGTATCCATAATCTCTACTACAGGCGCTATTGCGTCCGTCGCGATATTATCAACAACAACTTTACGTACCGCTTTTTCCGCGTTAATTACCGCCATTGCTGCTTCACCGCCTGAAGTAACGCCGTCAAACATAAGTTTGTTGGCTAATTCCTCATGACCCGGCAATTGAAACACGTCCTGAACTTCTTTCACGCGCGAAAGCTCAATTTTCTTTCCTTCTTCGATGAGTGCATTCGCGATGTCTGGATGTTCTTTCTTGATCATCTCAAGAGTAATCTCCATCTTATCTCCCTCCTGTTTTGCATTAGTATTCATAGGCGCTCTTTTCATATCCATGTGCCTGTTTATAAAAGCGCTTATCTTATTATCAGGATCACTTACGGAATCGATAACTTCATCCGCGAATCCCATATCTTTAGCTTCACGCGCTGTGAGCCAAGTTTCCTTATCCATCATCTCTTCGATCTTACTTGCCTCCTGGCCGGTCTTATTAGTATACACAGATACTAAAGAATCTTTTATTTTATCCAAGACCTCCGCCATCGCTTTAAGATCCTTAGACTCGCCCCTCACATATGTAGTTGGGTTATGAATCATTAAAAATGAATTTTCTGGCATTCGTACGGTACCCGACATAGCTATAACACTGGCGATACTCGCAGCAATACTATCTATATCCACAAGTATTTCAGCGGCGTGGGCTTTTAACGCGTTATATATGGCAAGCCCTGCGAATACTGAGCCACCGTCGCTTAATATTTTTACCAATATTTTGGGTGTGGATATATTTCTGATAGCACGGAGAACATCCGGCGCTTCTAAATCATCCCAGTAGTCACCGACGATACCGTATATCAAAAGCTCAGTTATGTCGGACCCTGCTTCATTCTTTACTTGAAAATTATTCTTCAATTCCATTGTCGGTCATCTCCTCTACTATTAAGCCGTCTTTGAGCTGTGCAGCCCGCTCTTTAACCTGTTGCTTATGATTTTTCTCCCAATCACCGCCTGTAAGCTCCGCAGTCTCCTGGGAAACAGTACTGAATTTATTCTTAACCCGCGCAGCCGCGGCGTTAACTTCTTTCTCATCATCTAAATGGCCCTTAGCCGTACCTCTAAATTCGCATCCAAGGTACGCTTTTTTAACCAACGGGTCATTAAAGAACCCTGGAGCCGAAATACGACCAATAGCTACAGCTTCGTGCATCCAAATCTCATAAAGTACCTTAAGAAAATTATCTACGATTAATTTACGTTCGCGGACAACAAACCTCCAAAACTCAAGCATGGCCGCCCTGGAAGCGCTATAGCTCGCCACAAAATGTTTCATAAGAATCTCATACGGTATTTCTAAAGACATGCCAACTTGTTTTACTATTGACTGGAAAAACTGATCGAAATTTTGATTAGGTCGACCGGGGTTACTGTCGTGTATCTTTTCGCCTTTAGCAAGACCTACAATAGCCCCATTCGCAAGCTTATAATCTTTGTCAGATGCTTTTTGACCGGTCTCATCAGAAAGATTAGAAAAATCTAATGACGGATCACCAGAAGGCGTCTCTATGAACACAGTAAACATACCGCTCACAACCGCAGCCATAAGCTCCGCGTCGCTGTACCGAGTAATCATTTTAAGGGGTTCAATCACCGCGTGGAGATCAGGCACCCCGCGGGATTGCCCCGGTCTTTTTTTCTTATATAAATGAATTACATTTCGAAGTCCGGTTTTAGCCCCAAACGCCCGTATGTGATCCCATTCAAGCTTAGGATCGACCATGGACCCTGGATGACTTTTAGCTATATGATACGTTTTAGGAGCACCATTAGCGTCAACTTCGACGCCACCCGCCAATGTCGGTGTATCCGCTTTGCTATCCGGGTTAGACAGCCTATCAGCTTCTACAATCTGGACCCTCGTTTTATAGGGGCTACCGACTACAGCAACTTTAGGCACCAACGCTAATGAATCACCATCCACATTCATCCGTTCATACATCATACTGGTTAACGCAGCGCCGTCACATGTCCGGGTAATGTCCACATCTTTTGAATCGAAAAACAGTCGCCATTCCTGCTCTGTCTTAGACTCCCAGGCATCTGCCTGTTCCTCAGACATGCCAAGAACATCCCGATTAATACGGGAATGAAGGCTGAACCCAGGTCCTACAACATTTGTGGTTTTAGTTTTAATAGCACCGGAGGCAATGGCGTCATTCTGTTCTAAATCACGGCTACGTTTTCTTAAATCAGGAAGATCCGGCAGGATATCCGAATCCGCGTCACCACCAAGGTAATCCCAAACCTTCATGCTACGTCTGGACTTAGAAGCCCCGGTATATGCATCCAAAAATTTGGTTAATAAACGCGCCCTGGATCTCTTGGCCGCCCTGGTGGGTGATGCCCACTCAATAATCTTATCAAGTCTACTTTTTGGGGGTAATATAGGTTCTTTCAAGTAGGCGTCCCCCCAATTATGCTAATCCCGCCTCTTGTTAAGTTCTGCACCTTAGCATCCCAGTAGTCTATCTGGTCTTTGACATCTTTGAGATCTGCACGTCTTAACTCTCTATTACCGATTGTATATGATTGACTTGTAGCTAACGCATCTAAGGCGTCCATCCATGTTGCTAACTTAGCTTCTGCTTGTGCGAGTGTGATACCGGCCATAATACCCCCAAAAGTTAATTTAGGTGTATCATAACACAGGTTTTAGGCGTGGAGCCGAAATTCAGGCTATTTGATAGGCTATTTAGGTGCTATTTGGGTGCTATTTGGGTGCTATTTCTCTTGACAGGGTGCTGGGAACGGTACTTAAACTACGTAATAAGTTACTCACGCGGCCACTGAGGGTGATATTGATTTAACAAACGCACTACCTCACTAATATGACCGCCACAAAGAAGGTACTGGGCTAACCGTTTTAAACCATCGTCGCCGTACCCGTCCACAACATCGTAACTTAAAATTAAAGCTCTTAAATTATCGCACCTTATCCTTCGTTGAATCTGCTTTTTAGCATAATTACTCACCATCATTTGTTAACTCCTCCAATAACGCTTGAAATTTAGCCTCACGCAGTGCACCGCATAACTCATTTGTTAAAACCAACGCGCCTACATCCCTGCGTAATATGTACATACCTTTCGGACACAGCTCATCACTGATATACACTTTTAGCGGCGGATCGCCAGCTATGGGTTTACTTTTACTCATCACGCGCCCCCTTTACCTAAAATAGTTCGTATTTCTATATTTTTTGTACCAACTATTAACCCCATAACCCCTTCTTCAATTACGGCCAGCCTACATTCATACACAACTGTTGGATCTACTATATATCCAGTACGCCCAATTATCGTAACATCTGTTTTAAGAATGCCCCCTAACACCCCGTCTAAATCATTATCAAATATAATTTCTTTAATATATAAATCCTCCTTAATAGCCGGGCTATACTTCATCCAGATATCAATAAGTTCATAGCGGTTCTTGCATTCAAAAATAATTTCGCCTTCTTCGTATTCTAAATATGTTTTATCCATCCTCTTCTCCTTTTAATAATCCGGCGTACCTAACAAAATCTTTCTTACGAACCCGTATCTCAATATTGCCTTCAGTCATATGCTGGACCGACATGGCAACATACATTGTACCATCTTTATAACTCATATTAACTTCTACGTCATTAGTATCCTGCTTTGCTCTAACGAACCCCTCTACTATTACTTCGCTATTCATCATTCATCTCCTCCTGATCCGCTTTTTCTCGTTTAAATGTAAATAACTGAAAATATTTCTCCAAGTTTTCCTTGTGAGCGTACCACCTACCTTCCTCAAACCGGGCAGGCATACCTTTCGTAATGAATCGACTAAATTTGTATTCACTTATCCCAAGGTAATCACAAATAGCCTGCTTGCCATCTAATAGTCCGGTATTGGATTTAGTCATGCGCTCTCACACCCTTTGATATAACCCGTCTGCCGCTTGTCGCAGCTACAGCTTCGCGCTCTGCTACAGGCCTTATAAGATTAATTCCGCCTCCTGGCCACTCTGGATCGGCAAGCGCCATACACCCAATCTCGCAATCGAGTAAATGATTCGCCCTACCGCTTATTTGACACCACTCTTCCTCATTCTTATCATTTACCTTTAGTTCCTCAGCCAGGATCTGCTTTGCGTAATCCACCCCTACATCTTTATGGAGGTACGCTGGGCGTTCATCCTGCTTATCCTTAGCTGCACTGCCCATCCGTACGTGAAACATCGTCTTCAGCTTAAATGTGTCCAAATGGATAAGCTGTAACCCGCCGTCCATTGCTTTACCAGATGGGAGCTTATCAAATGGCTTACCCACCCTAATCAATTCTGCACCAGGGAAGCTCTTTGACGACCCCTTAGTACCCCATACGCGGCACCCCTTACCTCTCTGATTCTTACGAAGCCATTGATACGCCGCCTCAGTCATAGTTACGTTTTCATATTTACCTTCGCCGCCCCCTGTATCAATAGCCGCCCTCCATATTTTCATAGGTTTTACGGACCCTGCGTGTGGGTATTCTGTCTTAAATAGTAAATTTTCCACGTCGGACCAAGTAGACAAACGTCCGTAGTGCACCAACCAACTCGTAAAATCCGGCGCAAATGCCCTAACCGCAAACCAAAAATCATATTTCTGGCAATCAACGAAGCAGGTTAGAGCCACGGCCTCTTCCGGTACAGTCTGTGGCTTTAGATCAACCTTCGCTTTTAATACATGTGTTTCAGTATGATTTTCAAGCTTTTTAACCATGCTAAACGGCTCGGCTAACGTAGAGTTGATAAAACCCTGGAGCGCCCCCACCTGTTTCTCTTTTGGGAGTTTAAATATATCTACCCATTCACTTATGAGATTTTCAAGCTTGCCTGAGTCCATTTTTGAGTAAATTCGGTTAATGTGATTCGCCCACTTTCTCTCGTCACCAACCGAAGGGCTTCTTGGCACTTCTTCCCCCTCGGATACGGCGTTATTCTTCTGGATCGAAGTCCATAACTTCTCGCACGTTCCGCACTGATATCTCGCAGTTTCTTTGATCTGTCTTTTTGTAGCATCCCTACCTCCTTCCCATACAACTCTTCCGAATTTATATTGTTTGTTATCTTTCCCACGGTACATTCCATCCTCAAACCCATGTATGTGCTCTTTAGACCACCTAAGAGGTTGTTTAACACCACAATACGGGCAAGGCACGTGCCAATCAAGGATTATGTCAGAAGTCTCCATTAACATCGTTATGTTACCAGTATCTATTGTGGGGGTGCTTAGGAATATGTGTTTGAAGTATCCAGTTGAATATGATTTAGTTCGTTCTGTGATAAGTGTTAATCTTGAAGCTTCTTCTGAGGCTACATTATACCCAGGTTTGTTTACCTCATCGCCTATGACTATCCTTTCCGGTCTCGTAGCTATCTTAGCAACCGAGGAGGCCCAGGCAAAATCTATGTGGCCGCCATTAGGTGTATCTATTGTTTTATTTGTGAAGAATTTCTTACGGTATAGGTCTGATAAGGCAGAAGAATCTTTGAACATCGGCGTTAATTTATCGCTACTCACGAATTTAGACGTATCTTCGTCGGCTAACACAACCATGACACTGGACGGGTCCTGGTGCAAGTAGTACCCAGCTACATTCTCTACCAAAGCAACTGTTTTACCTATCTGAGCAGGAGCGCATAATACCTGTTGATCCACCATAGGGTCCGCGCATCTGTTCATGACAGGCTCAAAGAATGGTGTTAATTCAATAGGATACAGCCCGGTAATTCCGGAAAGCTTACCTAATTCCCGGTATTTACACGCCCATTCGGTAATAGTTATCTTTTCCGGCGGGCGCGCAGATTCCCGCTCCTGCTCAGACCATTGGTTTAGTAGATTTATGCTGATACTTTACCCCCACTTGGTTAAATTGTAGTATTTTACATATAAGCTGGATATCCAACACAACAAGCATACCAAATGTGAACATTAATATGTTTCGGTCCATAACATATCCTGAGTATACTGCCACAAACTGAGTGAATAAGAATACCAATGTGTACATTAATCCTCCCAGCGCTTGCCACACCACCTACATGTGTAGCGCTTTACCCATTCGATTAGAAAACCGCCGTTGCACACGCGTTCTTTCTTATCTACGTAGCTCTCAACATCTGTGCTTTTGCACCGCGCACATACCATTCATAACCTCCTTCAAAATGATGCCCGAGGTGGGCTTCGAACCCACGCCAGTCCGTCGACTGAGCGCCCCGCGGCCCCGAGCCTATATTAATCCCCCATAAACCGCCCCTTACGGGCGAAATTATCTCTTACTTTCCATAACTCTTCGTTTAGCTTCTCTCTTATGCCTATCTCATCCAGGCCTTCGAGCATCGGAGCCAACCGCAAACCCAACGCAGCGAGCATGCCTGACATCTCGGATACCCTCCACGCCCAGGCCGCTAATACATCATCAATGGGTATAACCGACTCTTCCAGCTTTGTGGCCTTTACCTGTTCTACGCGCGCTTTAGCCCTCCAATACTCTAATTTTGCCACGTATATGTCAGACTCTTCATTATCCTCCGGGGCGTAGATATTCTCCGCCCACCACTGCACAACTTCCTTGATATCCCAGGCATTTTTACCTTTTTTTGGGCAACCTCTTTCCCCGTAAAGAGTAACTGTGCGCGGTAGCACCCCAAATATCTCTGCTATTTGACTTGTGGTTAAAATCAAATCACCCTCCCGTGGTTAGCATGGTACCCGTACTCACGCTCTGCATTTCTTCTCACTACCACCGCGTCAGCCATATCAGTAAAATAGCCTAATGAGATAAGTCTGCCACCAACGGATATCATAGCATTCCACTTTCTATGCCATTTATGCCAATATACTCCTACCACCCCTGACGTATTATTTCTTGGTAATCTTTTATTACGGTTATTTTCGAGCACTGTCACGGCTCTTAGGTTAACCCACCTATTATCCAACGAATTCCCATTTATGTGGTCTATTTTATCTTCTGGGAAGTTGCCGGTCATGTATAAAAACGCCAGTCTATGCGCTAAAAAAGGCCTATCGGCTATCGACACAACTATGTACCGGGTGCTCGACACACCCTTATCGACTCTCTTATACCCAGCTACTTTACCGTAGTACCTGCTGTTCCACCTACGCGTTTCCCTGTCAATACCTTGGCGTTTCTTCCAGATAAATACCCCAGTATCAGGGTTATATATTAATAATTGTTTTAACCTTTCTTGAGTAAGCTCCACTACGCGCCCTCCCTATGCCTCAACACCGGCGCTAAAATTCCATCAATCCTATCGCGTACGCTGAGTACAACCAACATTAAAGCCTCAATAGATTCCGCTTCAGACGCCTTAATTTCATGTTCGACTAAAGAATTCAAAACAGAATCAAGCGTGTAATAGTGGCCTTTAATTTTTTCGTTTTCCTTACCACTCTCCGAAGTAACCTTGGTGTATAATTGGTACTCCTTATCATTTGACCGCAGCCACAAATCCTTTGATACCTGTATGTTCATCACTGCACCTCTCCGAAGATCTGAATTTCAAGCGCTTCGAGTCGATTTATTATATCAGCTACTTGTTTACGCGTAGCTTCATTCCTCATCTCACTCTCTCGCTGCGGATCAATCAGGCCCCCTGTTATCTGCCTGCCGATGTCTGGACCTTTACACCCATTCTTGAATATCTCTTTCTTTTCCGCCTCTGTCAGCGCTTGCCATTTCTTCAACGCTTCACTCATACCCCCACCTCCTAATTTAAAGCGCCGCAGGTCGGTACGGCGCAGCCAGTTTTGTTATTAAATTCAATGAAACAACTCATTTAGGCACACTCCTTGTTAATTGTTATCACTCTTGCTCACCTCCGACCAGGGAAGCTCCGATATTATCCAAGCAACTTCCGTCAGACGTTGCGTAGATCCACCTGTAATATCTCTGTATCTAACACGGTACCATTCCGCCATAGGGCTGTCAACATGCAAACAAAATACATCACCCGTCTTATCCTCGGTGCCCCACTTTACTGGACACGCCCCACATAAACCTGAACGGTCTGGATACTGCGCGTTGACATAACATGGTATAGAATTACTGTATTTCCTGAAATCTATGGCAGACCGCCACATTTTAGGCCATTGGTCTATCAAGGATCTCGGGTTCAAAGCCTGCCACTTCCAACGTTCTCTAAATAACGCTTCTGCATCCATAGCACCTACCCCTTGTTATGTGTGATTGCCTGATACGCGTCAACTATACGTACCATCCTTTGTGAAAGTTCCAGAAGTTCGTCAAATAATATATGATCCATACTTGCCGCACGGCTTGCGGCGTGGGTGAGAATTACGGACGACACCACAGCTTGTAGCTTAGGGTCTGACTTAATCAAGTAGTATATGGCATCTGCGACTTCTGAGCCTTCGCCCAAATCCCTATCAATGATATTAATAGCCTCTGATACATCCATATATATTCTCCTTATCTAATTGTTATCGTCAGGTAGAATATACTTATTTTAAGTATCTTTGTCAAGAGAAAAATTAATTTATTTTACAGCCACAAGGAAATATCTCAAAAATAGATACACAGCTACAGAGATAGCGTACGTACATTTGTTGTGTATCTCTGTAGCTACGTAGCTGGCTATCTCGCTAACTTTTGCTCTATCTCACTAACTTTTGCTCTATCTCGCCAAAACCACCACTCATGCGAGTTTTGAAGGGCTTTTTAAGTGCCTGTATTTATTACTAATTCCGAAGGCAACAACTTTCACACCCTTCATGAGTGGAGCATCTAACTACTTGAATTAACACCACAAAGAAGGATTTGGACTTTCATTTAGGCCTTTTTTGCTACTAACTGGCTAATACAGGTAACTGGTGGGGTCACACTGTGGCTACTGTGTACGTGCGGTGCTCTATATAGTATATTATTATTTATTATATATACTAATATAAATAATATAATATAAGAAAGAGTAACAATATCGGTAATTTAGATACACCTTTCATGAGTGGAGGTGCTGGTCCAGATAGGAGTATTTCCTTGTGGTATTAAGTAGTTACGAATGGTGGGGGTGGTGGGACATGAGTGGAGCAAAAAACTGTAGTATAATACAGTTAGCGTGTAAGATACTGATATTACCTACAGAACGTGCCTAAAACCGTTATGTAGAGGAAGCGATCGCGCTGCCCG
>Ga0180431_10000947_pt1 | contig 40666 bp, 40 predicted proteins | sample SS_ome_11_FD_132459 | JGI IMG/M metagenome (GOLD analysis project Ga0180431, IMG submission 132459) | Hypersaline lake sediment archaeal communities from the Salton Sea, California, USA - SS_1_MS_1 metaG | ecosystem: Environmental > Aquatic > Non-marine Saline and Alkaline > Hypersaline >... | reverse complement strand
CGGCGGTTCGCCCGTGCCCCGACATGCCCCGTGGGTGGGCCATCACCCGCAACCACGCTCTGGTATCGTTCTCGCGTCGCGAGCCGGATTGCCCCGGCGACCAGCCCCGAAGCCGTGTCCCAAGGAGCAGCAGGCGAGTGAAGCGCACCTATCAGCCGAACACGCGGAAGCGCAGCAAGACGCATGGCTTCCGCAAGCGCATGTCCACTCGCGCGGGCCGGGCCATCATCAAGCGGCGTCGCGCGAAAGGCCGCGCCCGGCTCTCCGCCTAGGCCGCTGGCTCCGTGCCGGAGGGCGCCGCTGCACGAGGCAGGCGCAGCCGGGTCACACGATCCGGTGACTTCGACGCCGTCTACCGGCGAGGCAGGTCCGCGGCGGGCCGGCACCTCGTGGTGTATGCCTTCAACCGGGGCGAGGATTCCCCGCCGCGCCTGGGGCTGTCGGTGGGCAAGCGGGTGGGCGGCGCCGTGGAACGCAACCGCGTGAAGCGCGTGCTGCGCGAGGAATTCTCCCGCATGCAGGCACGATTGTCGCCGGGGGTGGATTACGTGATCATCGCGCGGCCGGGGGTGGCCGAGTACATCGAGGAGCAGGGCTCCCAGGCGCTGGCCCAGCGCCTGGAGGAGCTCACTGAGCGCGCCACGCGTGGAGCCGCCGCATGAAGGCCGCTCTCGTATGGCTGGTGCGGGGCTACCAGCGCACGATCTCGCCCCTCTTCCCGCGGCGGTGCAAGTACTACCCCACGTGTTCCGACTACGCGGTGCAGTCGATCCAGATGTTTGGGGTGAGCAGGGGATTCATACTGGCATCGTGGCGCCTGCTGCGGTGTAACCCCTGGAGCCGCGGCGGCGTGGACTATCCGGCCCAGCAGACCCTGTTCCGCGCCAGGTGAACCCGCTCGACCTCATCGAGGCGCCGCTCCGGGCGGTCCTGGAGTTCTTCCACGCGATCGGCTTCACGTGGGGCTGGGCCATCGTCATGCTCACCCTGGTGGTGCGCCTGATCCTGCTGCCCCTGTTCGTGAAGCAGTACAAGTCGGCCCGCCGCATGCAGGAAGTGGCGCCGGAGATGAAGGAACTGCAGCGGAAGTACAAGGGGAACAAGCAGAAGCTGCAGGAAGAGATGATGAAGTTCTACAAGGAGAACGACGTCAATCCGTTCGGCTCCTGCCTGCCCCTGCTGCTGCAGGCGCCGGTCTTCATCGCCCTCTACTTCACCCTGCGCGACGCCAACTTCGCGGATGGGTCCGACCAGTCATTCATGGGGGCCATCCCCGACATCTCCCTGCTCCTCACGGAGATCGGCTGGGCGGTGGTGCCCCTCATCACGGTGTACGCCGTGTCACAGTTGATCTCCACCGAGCTGTCGGCCATGCCGACGATGAGCAAGAACCAGCGGTGGCTGATGCGGCTGCTGCCCATCGGCATCGTGTTCTTCATCTTCCAGTTCCCGGTTCCCGCGGGCCTGGTCATCTACTGGGCCACCACCAACCTGTGGACGGCCGGCCAGCAGCTGGTGCTGAAGCGCCGCATCGAAGCGGAGATCGAGGCCAAGGGCGGGTCGCTCATCGAGAAGCGCGCGCCGGTGCCGGAGGGCGCCGCGGCGCTGGTGGACGATGCCGACGTGGCCGGGGACGACACGGCGGCTCCTACCGGCGAGGCCGCGTCCACCGAGGACGTGCAGGTCCGCGGGAAGTCGGTCCCGAAGCGTCGTCGGAAGGGCGGGTCCGCGACGGCTCCCACGGGGAACGGGTCCGCGGCCGAGGCGCAGGCGGCGCCCGCGGATGCGCCGGCCGTGCCCGGTGACGCCGGGGATGCGCCCGCAGCCCCTGCCGCGCAACCCGGCGATGCGGCACCCGCCGGAGCATCGTCGAACGGCAAGCACAAGCACAAGGGCAAGAAGAAGCGCACGCCGCCCAAGCGCAAGGTATCCGGGGGCCCTTCACGCCCCGCAAGCCGCAAGCCACCGAAGAGGCGCAAGTGAGCGATAACGACGCCGGACGCACCGCACTCGAGGAGATCGTGCGAGCCGCACTGGAGGGCCTGGGCATCGAGGCGTCGGTCCGCGTGCAGGATGGCGAGGAAGGCGGCCTGGTGGCGACGATCGAGGGCGAGGCCCTCGACGCCATCATTGGTCGCGACGGCGAGGTGCTGGACGCCGTGCAGCTGCTTGCCGCCCAGGCCGTGCGTCGTCAGCCGGGTGGCCAGCGCCGCGGGGTGCTCGTGGATGCCGGGGGATACCGCGCGCGGCGGGCCGAGTTGCTCACCCGCCTCGCCGCCAAGGCCGCCGACGAGGCCGTGGAGTTCTCTGAGGAGATCGAACTCGAGCCCATGAGCGCCCTCGACAGGCGCACCGTGCACATGGCGCTGGCGGATCGCACGGACATCGAGACCCGCAGCGAGGGCGAGGAGCCCCGCCGCCGCATCATCGTGGCGCCCGCCGCCGCGTAGAGCCGTTTCACGTGAAACACCCCGCGGAGCTCATCATCGAGCGCGCCGGGGCGATGGGGGTGGAGGTTCCGCCCGCCGTGGCGGATCGGCTTGCGGGGTTGCTGCAGGCGATGATCCGCGAGCCCCAGAACCTGTCGTCGGTTCGCGACATCGACACCGCGGTGTCGGTGCACGTCGTCGACTCGCTGAGCGGTCTCCTGGTGCCGCAGGTGCGCGATGCACCCGCCATCTGCGACCTGGGGAGCGGCGGGGGGTTCCCGGGCCTGGCCCTTGCCGCCATGCGCCCAGATGTGCCCGTGACGCTGGTGGAGAGCGAGGGCCGGAAGGCCGACTGGCTTCGCCGCGCCGCGGTCCCGTTCCCTAATGTGCGCGTCGTGGCGGACCGCAGTGAGACCCTCGCCCGCGCCGAGCGCGCGGGGCACCCCATCGTGACGGCGCGCGCCCTGGGCGCGCTGCCGGTGGTGATGGAGCTTGCGGCGCCGCTGCTGGCGCCCGGGGGATGGCTGGTGGCCTGGCGCGGCCGCCGCGACCCCGATTCCGGGCCCGCGCCGGCCGCCGCGGCGGCCGAGCTGGGCCTGCACGGGGCCCCTGACATCGATGTCACACCGATTCCCGGTGTGAGCAGGTATTTCTCGGTATGGGAGAAGGTGGGCAACACCCCGGATCGCTACCCACGGCGCCCGGGAATGGCCACCAAGAGGCCCCTGCCGTGATCTATGCGGTCGTCAATCAGAAGGGCGGGGTGGGCAAGACCACCACGGCGGTGAACGTGGCGGCGGCCATGGCCGGCGTGGGGCTGCGGGTGCTGCTGGTGGATGCCGATCCGCAGGCGAACGCCACGAGCGGGGTGCTGGGCGGCGGGCGCCCCGACGGGGGTGCACGCACGATGGCGGACGTGATGCTGGATGGCGTGCCCGTGGAGTCCGCCACCATCCCCACCGCGGTGCCGGGGCTCGCCCTGGTGCCGGCGTCCGGCGACCTGGCGGGGGCGGCCGTGGAGATGGTGGACCGCGAGGGCCGCGAGGGCCTGATGCGCGCTGCCCTGCGGGCCGCCGATCAGCGGTACGACGCCGTGATCGTCGACTGCCCGCCGTCGCTGGACCTGGTGACGATCAATGCCCTGGTGGCCGCCGACCGGCTGATCGTGCCGGTGCAGTGCGAGTACTACGCGCTGGAAGGGCTGTCCCGGCTGATGGAGACCATCGCGGAGGTGCGCGCGCGCCTCAACCCGGCCCTGGGCGTGAGCGGGCTCGTGATGACCATGCACGACCCCCGCACGCGCATCAGTGGCGAGGTGGTGTCGGAGGTGCGCACGCACTTCCCCGGGTTGGTGTTCGACGCCGTGGTGCCGCGCAACGTGCGCGTGACCGAGAGTCCGTCGTTCGGCGAGCCCGTGGTGCGATACGACCCGCAGTGCGCGGCGGCGATGGCGTATACGCAGGTGGCCCGGGAGGTCGTGGAACGTGGCTGAGAAGAAGTCGTCGGCGCGCCTGGGCAGGGGGCTCTCCACCCTGCTGGGCGATGCACCCGTGGTGGTGACCCCGGGAGCGGCTGCGGATGTGGGCGCGCCGCCGCCCGGCGAGGGCCTGCGGATGGTGGACGTCGCGCGCGTCCGTGCGAACGCGGCGCAGCCGCGCAAGCGCATCGACCCGGAGGCGCTCGCGGCGCTCGCCGAGAGCATCGCCACCACGGGGCTGATCCAGCCCGTGGTGGTGCGCGAACTGGGCGGCGGGGAGTACGAGCTGATCGCCGGCGAGCGCCGCTGGCGCGCCGCGCAGCAGGCCGGCCTGCAGCAACTGCCGGCGGTGGTGCGGGACGCCGACGAGCGCCAGCGCCTGGAGGTGGGCCTGGTGGAGAACCTGGTGCGGCAGGACCTGGACCCCATCGAGACGGCCCAGGCCCTGGCGGCGCTGGTGGAGGACTTCGGCCAGTCGCAGGCCGACGTGGCGCGCAGCGTGGGCCGCAGTCGGTCGTCGGTGGCCAACATGATCCGCCTGCTGGAGCTCCCGGATGACGTACAGGAGATGCTGGTGGCGGGCGACCTGACCGAGGGCCATGGCCGGGCGATCCTCATGGCCGATGGCGCGCGGCGCCGGCGCGCCGTGGCCCGCGCGGCCCGCGAGCGAGGGCTGTCGGTGCGCGCCACCGAGGCCCTGGCGCGCACGATGTCGGACGAGCCGCCCCGCACCGCCGGGATGGCCCGGACCGCCCCGGGCATCGCCGACGAGGCCATCGATGCGTTTGCCGGCGCCTTTGACGCCCCGGTGCGCGTGAGGGCCGCGGCCAAGGGCCGCGTGGTGGTGGAGATCGTGTTCGAGGACGAGGCGGCGGTGGCCCGCGCACTCGACGCCCTTGACCGGGGGGACTGACCCTCTTCCGGGACACGCAATGGGCGATCCAGGACTCGAACCTGGGACCTCATCCTTATCAGGGATGCGCTCTAACCACCTGAGCTAATCGCCCGCGGCGCGGGACCATAGCACCGGAGCGATGCCCTGCCCGCGTCTATGATCGGCCCCATGCAGGAGATGGTCATCTACGGCGTGAGCTTCGACATGGTGGGCAAGCAGCCCATCGTGCTGCTCAAGACGGTCGACGGTAATCGGTTCCTCCCCATCTGGATCGGCCACGCCGAGGCCGCGGCGATCCTGATGAAGCTGCAGGGCACCGACTCGCCCCGGCCCATGACCCACGACCTGATCACCGAGATGATCGACGGGCTGCACGCCGAGGTGGCCCGGGTGACCGTGACCGAGATGCGCGACAACACCTTCTACGCGCTCATCCAGCTGAGCACCACGGGCCCGGACGTGGAGGTGGACGCCCGCCCCAGTGACGCCATCGCCGTTGCGGTGCGCACGGGCGCGCCGATCTTCGCGGCCGACGACCTGCTGGACGAGAACGCCATCGAGTTCGAGCACGAGCCCGAGGACGACGAGGACATGGTCGAGAAGTTCAAGGAGTTCCTCGACCAGGTGACCCCGGAGGACTTCGCCGACTAGTCCCCGGCGGTCTCGCGCTTGGTCAGTTCGAGCACATGGCCGTAGATCTCGCCCAGGCCATCGTCGGAGAGCGGCCCCCTGTTGGCTCCCCGCAGGTAGCGCACCATCCACTCCTCGCGCGAGGGATCGACGAATGGGATGCCGCGCTCCTGCTTGTAGGCGCGCAGGCGCGCCACCAGCGTGAGCCGCTGGTTCAGTGCCTGCACCAGCTTGAGGTCGTTGTCGATGATCTGGTCGCGCATCTGGCGGATGGCGACGTCATCGACCTGCGTGGCGGGGTCGTCGGGCATGCGGGAACCCTATTCGATGCCCTGGCCCCGCTGGCCCGGAACCCCCGCGCGGTCTAGCCTTGCGGGGCCGATGTTCGACATCTCTCCAATCCAGCTCATCATCGTCCTGGTCATCGCGGTGCTGGTGCTCGGCCCCACCAAGTTGCCCGAGTTCAGCCGGGCGGTGGGCAAGGGCATCCGCGACTTCAAGGACACCATCAGCGGCGGCCGTGATCCCGAGCCCCCGGCGCCGGTGACCACGGCCACCGCCGGCCCTCCTGAGCAACCCACGGCATCGCCGGATGTGCTCGAGGGCATCGTGGTGAGCGGCGACGCCCCGCCCGTGCCGCCCCGGCGCGCCGACGGGCCACCGCCCGCGGGGTAGCGCCGTGGCCGGCTGGTTCCGGCGGGTGGTCGTGGGCCGGGTGGACCCGCACGACCGCCTGACCACCGTGGAGCACCTGACCGAGCTGCGCAAGCGGCTGTTCATCGCGGTCATCACCCTTGCCGCGGCATTCGCGGTGCTCTACGTGTTCAACGAGCGCCTGCTCGACCTGCTGCTCGACCCGCTCGCCCCCGAGTACCGCACGCTTCTCGCGCTGTCGCCCACGGAGCCGTTCCTGGTGATCCTGAAGGTGGTGTTCGGCGCGGCCGTGCTGGTGACGCTGCCCGTGCTCCTCTACCAGCTGTACGCCTACGTGGTTCCGGCCATCGGCGAGCAGACGCGCCGCAAGATGCTGGCGATCGTGGGCGGGGTGTCCGGGCTCTTCCTGGGCGGCGTGGTGTTCGTGTACTTCCTGGTGCTGCCGGTGGCCCTGCGGTGGCTGCTGGGCTTCGCGGGGAACGACTTCGAGGTGGCCCTGCGCGCGAACGAGTACTTCTCGTTCGCGCTCACCCTGATGTTCGCGGGCGGCCTGGTGTTCGAGGTGCCCGTGGCCATGCTCGTGCTGGCGCGCCTCGGGCTGGTCAGCGCGGCGCAGTTCCGTCGCGGGTGGCGCGTGGCAATCGTGGTGATCGCCCTCATCGCCGCCATCCTGCCCGGCGGCGACCCGGTCAGCATGCTGCTGCTGATGATCCCCCAGCTCGTGCTGTACGCGGTGGGCATCTGGCTGGCGTCGGTGTTCGGCCGGCCGGCGCCGTGGGCGTCGGAGCCCGCGTCCACGGAGGTCACCGAGACGCCGGCGTGAGCGCTCGCGCCGTACGTGCGTGCGCATGCAACCACCCGTTCGTAGGATCGTGCCATGCACCTGAACGGCATCCACCACATCTCGGCCATCACGGGGGACGCCCTGCGCAACGTGGACTTCTACGCGCGCGTGATGGGCATGCGGCTGATCGCCAAGACCGTCAACCAGGACGATCCGGGCGCCTACCACCTGTTCTACGGCGATGAGCACGCGCGCCCCGGGTTCGACATGACGTTCTTCGAGTACCCCGGTGCCACGCCAGGGCGCCCGGGGGCCGGCGCGCCGCACCGGATCTCGTGGCGGGTGGCCTCGGCGGATGCGCTGGACTTCTGGGAGCAGCGCCTGCAGGGAGAGGCCACGAACGTGCATCGGCGGGGCGGCGAGCTGTGGTTCGACGATCCGGAGGGCCTGGGGCATGCGCTGGTGCCTGACGACGGCCCGGACCCGCCGCTGGTCGCCGCCCACCCGGAGATCCCGCCCGACCATGCCCTTCGTGGATTCGACGGCGTGCGCGTGCTGAGCGCGGCGCCCGACGCCACGCAGGCCGTGCTGCGGGACGTGATGGGGGGCACCGTGCGTGACGACGGCCGGGTGGAGCTCCGGGGCGGATCGCGTGGCGGGTGGGTGCAGGTGGAGGCGCCCCCGGACGGCCAGTGGGCGCGCCAGGGCGCCGGCGTGGTGCACCACATCGCCTTCTCCACCAACGATGATGACCAGCCGGAGTGGAACCGGCGCGTGCGCGGGCTTGGCCTGCCGGTCAACGGCATCGTCGATCGCCACTTCTTCCGGTCGGTGTACTTCCGCGAGCCGGGGGGGCTGCTGTTCGAGCTGGCCACCGAGGAGCCGGGCTTCGGCGTGACGGGCCCGGAGGATCGCCTGGGCACCGAGTTGTTCCTGCCCCCATGGCTCGAGGCCCGCCGCGCCGACATCGAGGCCCGGCTGGTGCCGATCCCGGACCCCCGGGCCGATTGGCCCGGGCGCACACCCGGGCAGGTCGCATGACCGCCCCCGGGGAGCACCTGGGGTTCGCGCACGCACTCGAGCGTGCTGCGGGACCCGAGACCCTGCTGGTGCTGCACGCCACGGGGGGCGATGAGCACCAGTTGCTGCCCCTGGCCCGCCGGCTGGCGCCCGCGGCCACCCTGCTCGCCCCCCGCGGGAAGGTGATGGAGGGAGGCACCGTGCGGCGGTTCTTCGCCCGCCGCAGCATGCTCGACCTGGACATCGACGACCTCATGCGGGCGGCCGACGAACTGGCGGCCTTCGTGGCCGCCGCCACCGCCGAGTACGGGCTCGACCCCTCCCGCGTGACGGCCCTGGGCTACTCCAACGGCGCCAACGCCGCGGTCGGGGTGCTGTTCCGCCATCCCGCCGTGCTGGCCGGCGCGGCACTGCTGCGCCCGCTCATGCCCTACGAACCGGGTGACGTCACGGGCCTGGGCGGCCGGCGGGTGCTGATCGCCGCGGGCACGCACGACCCATATGCGCCGGCGGCCTCCACCGAACGACTGGGCACCGTGCTGGCCCGGGCGGGCGCGGACGTGACCGTGAGCACCGTGGACGCCGCGCACGAACTCGTGGATGCGGACCTGCGCTCGACCGCCGACTGGCTGGCCGGCTCCGGCTAGGGGCCGTCCCGGGGTTCAGGCGGGCCCGGGCTCGCGCAGCGAGTGCCCGGTGAGCACGATGAACAGGTCCTCGAGCGTGGCCTGGCGCTCGGCCACCATCTCCCAGGCGATGCCCGTGGCGTCGGCCCTCGCGCGCAGGGCATCGGCGTCGTCGCCGAATGCCAGCACCACCTCGCCCGCCACCACGTGCCGCGGGCTGGTGGCCGCGGCCAGGCGCGGGGCATCGCCCGCGGCCACGCGCATCTCCAGGGCCTGCGCGCCGACCTCGCCCCGCACCAGGTGCATGGGGGCGCCCTCGCGCACCACCGCGCCGTGGTCGATGATGACCAGCCGGTCGCACAGCCGTTCGGCCTCGTCCATGTAGTGCGTGGTGATCACCACCGACGTCCCGCGCGCGCGGAGGTCGCGCAGGCGCTCCCACACCAGGCGGCGCGCCTGGGGGTCGAGCCCCGTCGTGGGCTCGTCGAGCAGGATCATCTCGGGGTCGTTGATGAGGGCCCGGGCGATCTGCAGCCTGCGCTGCATGCCTCCGGACAGCCGCACCACGGTGTCCCCGGCGCGCTCGCGGAGGTCCACGAACCGCAGTAACTCATCCGCGCGCTCGTGCGCCACGGCCCTGTCCATTCCGAAGTACCGCGCGTACACCAGCATGTTCTCGAGCACGGTGAGCTCGAGGTCCAGGTTGACCTCCTGCGGCACCACGCCCAGCCGCGCCTTGAGCGCCCGGGCCTGCACGTCGGGGTCCATCCCCAGCACGACGAGCTCGCCGGCATCGCGCGACGACAGGCAGGCCAGCATGCGCATGGTGGTGGTCTTCCCGGCCCCGTTGGGGCCGAGGAAGCCGAAGCATTCCCCCCGCTCCACCCGCAGGTCGATCCCGTCCACGGCCACCCGGGGGCCGTATGCCTTGCGCAGGCTGCGCGCCCGCACGGCCGGGCCGGTCATGCCCGGTGCCCTATGCGCGGCCGGCGATGCCCGCGCGCGAGACGGTGCCCTCGATGGTCATCCGCAGGCCGTCGGCAAGGCCGATGGTGGGCTCCCACCCCAGGATGGCCCGGGCCCGGGTGATGTCGGGCTGGCGCACGGTGGGGTCATCCTGCGGCAGCGCCTCGTACACCACCTGCGAAGGAGATCCGGTGGCCGCGAGCACGGCCTCGGCCAGTTGCAGGATGGTGTACTCCTCGGGATTGCCGATGTTCACCGGGTCGTGCTCGTCGCTGCGGATGAGCCGCACAAGGCCCTCGATGAGGTCGGTGACGAAGCAGAACGAGCGCGTCTGGCTGCCGTCCCCGAACACCGTGAGCGGGGCGCCCTCGTTGGCCTGGCGCAGGAAGGTGGGGATCGCGCGGCCGTCCTTGGGGCGCATGCGCGGCCCGTAGGTGTTGAAGATGCGCACGATGTGGGTGTCCACCCCCTGCTGGCGGTGATACGCCATGGTGAGGGCCTCGGCGTAGCGCTTGGCCTCGTCGTACACCCCGCGTGGCCCGATGGGGTTGACGTGCCCCCAGTAGTCCTCGCGCTGCGGGTGCACCTGCGGGTCGCCGTACACCTCGCTGGTGGATGCCAGCAGGAACCGCGCCCGGTGCTTCTTGGCCAGGCCCAGGGCGTTATGCGTGCCGTATGAGCCCACCTTCAGGGTGTGCAGCGGAAGGCGGAGGTAGTCGATGGGGCTGGCGGGCGACGCCAGGTGGAACACCTCGTCGATGGGCTCGCCGATCTCCAGGTGGCGGGTCATGTCGTGCTCGAGGAACACGAAGTCGCCGGAGCGGATGTGCTCGATGTTCTCGAGCGTGCCGGTGTCGAGGTTGTCCACGCAGATCACCCGGTGGCCGTCGGCCAGCAGGCGGTCGCAGAGATGGGAGCCGAGGAAGCCGGCTCCGCCGGTGACGAGTGAGGTGGGCATGGTGCGGAAGGCTACTGGAGCCCGTGCGTCAGGCGACGTCGCCGATGGCGTCCAGGACCTGCTGCACCGATGCCGGGGCCGCGAGGCGCACCGTTCCGCGATCACCCCTGACCACGTAGGCGGGCGAGCCGTCCACCCCGGCGCGGCGGGCCTCGCGGCGGAACCGGTTGAGCTGCGCGAAGCAGGTGCGTGCGGTGGCGGCACGTGGGAAGGAGCGCGCGGACAGGCCCGGCACCCGCCGCGCGATGCTCCGCAGCACCCGGGCATTCACCCAGTCGCCGTCGCGGGTGACGCGCGCCGCCGCCAGGTGGTGCGCCACGTGCCATACGCGGTTGGGCCTGATGGCCGCCACCAGCGCGCACGCGGCCTCGGTGCCGTTGGCATCACCGGTCACCACCAGCGGTCGCAGGGCCACGGTGGCGCTGCGGTCCGATGAGACACGGGCGAGGAGCGCGGGGATGACGGCCATGTGGCCGGATGCGCTGGCGACGTCCCCGAGGTCGGCGAAGTAGCGCACCTGGACGTCGCCCCTCCCCGCGGAGAGCCCTGCGACGCGGGCGCCGCGAGGCACCGGGGGAAGCGAGGCCACGGTGCCCGTGGTGGACGTGCCGCCCGGGCCGCCCGCGCCCGTGCGCGACGGCCCCGCCCCGCCCCCCTGCGGCGCGCCGGTTCCCGGCGTGGCGATGGGGTTCGGGGGCGTGGCCGGGTTGGAGGGCCGCGCGGGCGCCGGCGTCATGGGGTTGGGCGCAGGCCGGCCCGGCCGCTCGGGGCGCTCGGGCCTGTCCGGCCGCTCCGGTCGCTCCGGCCGGTCGGGCCGGGCGGATGGGGAGGACTCCGGCGGCGCGCCCAGCGCGGGAACACCCAGCAGCATCGTCGCGCCCATTGCGATCGCGAGGGGTCGGAGGGTGCGCCGGATCACCCCCGGACTATGCCCCACTGCGCGAAAACCCTCCGCGTGCAGCGGGAATCTCCACACAATCTCCTTACAAGGGCGGCTCCGGCAGGCCCGCGGGGACCGGGCCTGCCGTGGCCGGCGCGGCGCGGTGGCCGCGCCCGCGCGCGGCGATGCCCATGACGGCCCATGAGATGCGCAGCATGTGGGCCCCGCCGGCAACGCCGGCGTGCATCGACCGGCTTCGCGGGGCGTTCATGCGCACCGGGACCTCGCGGATGCGGAAGCCCTCCCGGTGCAGGTGGATGAGCAGGCTGGTCTCGGTGAGGCCCGCGGGGAATCCCCGCTCGGCGATGCGCGCGGCCGCACGTGGGGCCAGGGCGCGCAGGCCCGATGTGGGATCGGTGACCGCCACGCCCCCGGCCGCGACGGCCATCCACCTGCATGCGGCCATTCCGGCGCGCCGCAGGGCCGGGATGCGGTAGCCCGGTGCCGGCCCGAGGAACCGTGACCCCACCACCAGGTCGGCCGGCCCCAGCGCGGCCAGCAGGCCCGGGAGGTCTCCCGGGCGGTGCTGCCCGTCGGCGTCCATCTGGACCACGGCATCCGGATGGCCCGCCATGGCCTCCCGGTATCCGGCGTGCAGCGCCCCCGCGTACCCCGCGTGCCGGGCCAGCGACATCACCTGGGCCCCGGCCGCCGCCGCCTCGTGCGCCGTGGCATCGGACGAGGCGTCGTCCACCACGAGCACCCGCGCGCCCGGAACCTGCTGCAGCGCGCCGGCCACCACGTCACCCACCGACCTCTCCTCGTCGCGCGCGGGTATGACGATGGCCACCTGCATCGCCGGGGACGATACGCGACGCCTCATGGGAGCCACCGCCACACCGTGGCAGTGCCGATACGTGCCACCGGCTGCAGGTCGCCCCGGCGCACGGCCGCGCGGATGGCGGCCTGCGCGGTGGGCCAGTTCGAGGGCCACCCGGAGGCGCGGCGCACCGGCCCGGTGACCACGTAGCCCCCCCGGTAGGCCGCAGGATCCGGCAGCGGCTCGAGGCGCCGTGCCTGCGCACGCTGTTCCGGCGACAGGTATGCGGGGTCGATGGCACGGCGCACCGGCAGCCGCCCCCGGGGCAGGAAGGCATTGAGCTTGGCCCACCAGATGTAGTCGGCGGCCAGCACGGGCGCGCGCGGAAGGGCGCGCATCTGCCGTGCCACGGCGGATACGAGGTGCACGTTGTCCGGCCTGTTGGGGGCATGCGCCCGCGGGGATGCCACGGCGATGGCCACCAGGGCCATGGCGGGCACCAGCAGCGGGCTCGCGCGGCCGTCGAGCGCGATGGCCACCAGCAGCGCCGCGGGCACGGTGAGCAGCGTGAGGAAGCGCACGGGCTTGTCCACGCTGACCAGGGTGCCGAACTCGAGGTAGGCCACGGCCCATGCCAGCCAGGCGGCCGGCAGCACGGCTGCGCGGACGCGGCGCTGCCATGCGACTGCACCGGCGACCAGCACCAGCGGCAGCACCAGGAACAGCGGCGAGCGGGCATCGGCAACGGCGGTGACCATCTGCGCCACGTATGCGGTGGTGACATCCCATCCCGCGGCGGGCGAGCGGAATGCCCCCGCCCCGGCGGTGGTGGTGAGCGGCCAGAGCGGCCGTTCGCCGGCCGCGAACACGAGCACCAGCGCAAGGGGCACGGCGGCCAGCCCGGCCGCGTACGCCCAGCCCCGCCGCCATGATGCGCGCACCGCGGGCCAGGCGGCCACCGCGACCACGGGAACCATGAACAGCGCTGTCTCGCGCGCCGACCAGGCCAGGCCCGTCAGCGCGCCCGCGGCAACCAGCCAAGCCACCGGCCGCTCCGACCGGCGCGACCGGAGCGCCGCCCATACCGCCAGCGCCACCAACGCGGGCATGACCGCATCCGGGCGCAGGCGGGTGGCCCACAGGACCTCGATGGGCGCGAACGCCACCAGCCCGGCTGCCACCAGGGCCGGCCGGCGCCCCACCAGTTCCCGCGCCACCAGGAATGCCGCCAGGATGGACAGCAGCGATGCCGTGAACGGCCATGCCACCGCCGTGTAGTCGTCCGCCCCGAACAGCCGGAAGGCCAGCGCCACGGGCCACAGGAACGCGGCGCGCGCCCCGAACCACTCCGCCTGGCCGTCGGGCAGCATTCCGCCGGCCAGGTTCTGGGCCACGGCCACGTAGCCGGCATCGTCGGCGCCCAGCCCGAACTCCAGTCCCCCGAACGCCCATGCGCGGATCGCCGCGCCCAGCCCCATGATGACCGCCAGGGCGGCTGCCGTGATGGCGCGCGCATCGGACGCGCGTGCCATCACCGGCGCCGGGCGAACGACAGGTTGCCCAGGCTCGTCCGGGCGTCGGCGAACTCCCGGGGGGCCAGCGCGCGGGCCAGGGCCGCGAACGCCAGGCCGCCGACCGCCGACACCACCGCGAGCCATGCCACCGACCCCCAGAACGACCCCGCGCCGCTGGGCATGAGCAGCGCCGGCACCAGGGCGATCACCCCCGCGGCCGCACCGGCCACGAGTATGCGCCCCTGCTGCCCGGCGAGCGCGCGCAGCGACAGCTCGGGCGCGTGGCGACGCAGGAACCACAGCGTGATGGCGGTGTTCGCGTACACGGCGATGGCGCTCGCCAGCGCCAGCCCGGCCTGCTCGAGCGGCCCCAGGAACACCAGGTCGAGGGCGATGGTCAGCACCACGGTGATGACCGTGGCGATCATGATCTCGCGGGCGTGGTTGCCGGCCGAGAGGGTGCGGTTGAGCAGGTACCCGATGAAGTTCCCCCAGACCGCGATGCCATAGAAGGCCAGGGGCGCCGAGATCTCGGCCACGCACGAGGCGTCGCACTTGCCGCGGCCGAACGCCACCTGCGAGATCTCGGTGGCGCCGATGGCCATGAGGATGGACAGGGGAACCGACACCAGCGCCAGGATGCCGGCCGCGCGGCGGAAGGCATCGACCCCCTCGGGACGCTTTTGCTCGGCGAACAGGCGCGCGATGAGGGGGAACAACGGGATGAGCAGGGGGAACAGCAGCACCGTGCGCGGCGCTGACCCCAGGGCATTGGCGAACGACAGGGCGGCGTTGCGGCCGGCCTCCAGCGACGACGCGAAGAGCTTGTCGGTGAACGAGTTGACCTGCTGCAGGATCGACGCCGCGGCCACGGGGATGGCCAGCACCGCCACCGAGCCCAGGCGCGGGTGCGAGAAGGCCACGCGCATGCCGCCGCCGGCTCGCGACTCGCGCACGAACTGCGGCAGCTGCAGCAGCACCTGCAGCGCGGCGCCGAGGGAGACGCCCCATGCGGCGGCGGTGATGCCCAGCGAGCCCGCGCCCAGTATGACGCCCACCAGGATTCCCGCGTTGAACGCCACGCCCACCGCCGCGGGGCCGGCGAATCGCCCATGCACCTGCAGGATGGCCGTGAACAGCGCCGAGAAGCCCTGCAGCATCAGCGCCGGGGCCATCACGCGCAGCAGATCCGATGCGATGGCCGCGCGCTCGGGGCCCATCTGGAAGAACCAGATGATGGCCTCGGGGAACAGCGCCACCATGCCCGTGAGCACGATGAGCCCGATGCCGATCCACCCCACGATGGCCCACAGCAGGGCCCATGCGCTCTGCGCGCCGGCGCGCTCCCGTTCCTGCTGGAACACGGGGATCATCAGGGTGACGAGCACGTACAGCAGCACGGCGGCCACGGTGTTGACCACGAACAGGGCGTTGACCAGCGCGTCGGTGTCGGCCGTGGCCCCGTAGACGCCTGCGAGCACGATCTCGCGGACGAACCCGAGGACCCGCGAGAGGATTCCGAAGAGCGCGACGACGGCGGCCGCGCGCGCGACCTGCCGGATGCTCATCCCGCGGGCTTCATCCCGTAGAGGGTGCGCACGCCGGTGAGCACCAGCATGCCGTCCACCCCGGTGGCCGGGGTGTACCTGCCGTCCGGGAATGCGAATACCCGCCTGCCCGTGGCGGCGTCGAGCGCGAACGTGCGGCCGTCGCGGGGCCGGCGCGCGATGGTGGAGAACCACACCAGGTCGCCGATGACCGTGGCCGAGCCCGCGATGCGCTCGCCGGCGTCGAAGGTCCAGCGCACGCCGCCGGTAACCGCGCTGAGCGCGTAGAGGCGCTTGTCGTACGAGCCCACGTAGACGGTCTCGTCATGCACCGCCGGGCTGGAGTACGCCCAGTCGCCCAGCACGCGCACCCACGCCACCGCGCCGGTGTCCTCGTCGAGCGCGATGACGCGCCCGTTGACGTTGCTGGCGAACACCCGGCCGTAGGCCACCGCGGGGTTGGCGTAGAAGGCGCCCGCGCCGCCGATGAGTCGTCCGGGGCTGGTGGTGCGCCAGCGGATGCGGCCGTTTCGCGCCGAGAAGGCCGTGATGCGACCCCCATAGTCGCCCACCAGCACCAGGCGACCCGATCGCGCCAGGCTCGACTTGACCTCGCCGGTGGCCCGGGCCGTCCAGATGAGGCGCCCCGTGCGGACGTCCATGCACAGCACCAGGCCCCCCAGCGTGCCCACGTACGCCCGGTTGCCGATGACCAGCGGGCTCGATTCGGTGGAGGTGCCGACGTCGCGTCGCCACACGATGCGCGACGTGGCCTGGTCCATGGCCTCGACGTACCCGTTGATGCTCGTGAACAGCACCAGGTCGCCGGCGATGGCGGGCGAGGCCGCGGAGCGACCCGTGAGCTTGCGGCGCCAGACCACTTGCCCGGTGTCGACGTCGAGTGCGTAGGCCTGCCGCTTGTTGGTGCCCACGAACAGCCGCCCGCGGTTGATGACCGGGGGGAACTCCAGCAGCGACCCCAGGTCGCGCGTCCACGCGCGGCGGTAGGGGGGCGGCAGGTCGAGGTCGGGGTTGGCGCGCGTGCGCTCGGCGTTGTAGCCGTACTCCGGCCAGCGGTTGTTCCCCAGGGCGGCCCGTGGCCGCTCCACCCGCTCGAACCCCTGCGTCGACCCCAGCTGGTCGCCGTCGTCCAGCCCGCCGCTGACGAGCAGGTACCCGATGAGCACAAGGGCCACGAACCCCAGGACCCCCGAGATGGTCCAGGCGACGGCCCGCTCCGACCGGGGGAGCATCGCCATGGCGCGCCGGCTAGGCCGGCCCGGCCTCGCGCCGGATGCCGCCACTGGTGGCCAGCGCGATGACGAGCCCCACCAGCAGGCCGATGATCCCGCCCACCACCGCGGTGCGCACCCGCTCGGACGTGCTGTCGGACGATGCCGCCCCGGTGGCGAGGGTGATGATGGCGGGCGCCTCGATCTGCTTCACCCGTGCCAACTGCAGCTCGGACGTGGTGAGCACCTCGCGCAGGTCGGTGAGCCGCGAGAGGTTGTCGGGCGTGGGCTGCCGGCGGATGAGCGCCTGCAGGCGCACCTCCTCGGCCCGCATGCGGCGCACCTGCTGCTCGAGGGTGGTGCTGACCGACGCATACCCGGCGCTCGCGCCCTCGAGGGCGGCCTCGGCGTAGGCGTTGGCCAGGCGCACGCTGTCGTCGCGGGTGGAGGTGCGTGCGGTGATGGTGGCGATGGCCGGCTGGTTCGTGCTGGTCGTTCCGGGGGCTCGCGGCACCGCGACGTTGGTGCGTGCGCGCACCTGGCCGGGCGTGAGGCCGGTGTCCTCGGCCACCGCGCCCACCACGGCATCGCCCTGCAGGACGGTGGCCGCCGTGAGCGGGTTGGTGCCCGGCGTGGACGCCAGGTTGCCCATCATCGTGGTGGCCTGCCCCAGGTACACCCGCGCATTGGCGGTGTAGGTGGTGTCCGAGGTGAAGGTGATGCCGTACGCCACCGCGGCGGCGATGAGGGTGGTGGCCACCACGATCCACTTGCCGCGCCAGATCGCGCGCCCGACGTCGCCCAGGGTGATCTCGCGATCAGATGCCACCGCTCAGCGCCTCCTCGTGGCCGTCCATGGCCCGCAGCCCGTTCCCGTCGCGCACGAGGACGTGCTCCGACAGGAAGCGTGTCATCACCACGCCCGCCCTGTGTGTTCCCAGTCGGGGCGCGACGTCCTCCCCGGCGGCCATGGCGAGGATGAGGAACGGGTAGTCGCCGCCCGCGGCCAGCGGCAGCGGGAATCCGCCGCCGAACCGCGTGTTGATGTCGGTGACCCCGAGGACGTGGCCATCCTCGCGGAAGCACTGGATGGTGCAGGGGCCCACGAGCCCCAGGCCCTCGATGACCGACGCCGCCAGGTCCACCAGCTGGGGGTCGTCGAGCGTCTCGCCCTTGATCTGCTCGCCGCCCTTGCTCTGGTACATGGCGCGCGGGATGGCGCAGATGGCCCGGCCATCCAGCGACGCCAGGCAGTCGATGCTGAACTCCTCGCCCGGCAGCGCCTTCTGCAGCACGCTGGCCACGGGGGTGCGCGCCAGGAAGAACCCCAACTCCTCCGGGTCCTCGCAGCGGTGGATCCAGCGTCCCGCGAATCCGATGCGCGGCTTGATCATCATGGGGTACGGAAGCGACCCGCGGTCGGTGCCCTCCACGGGCCACGTGGGCGGCGACGGCAGCCCCGCGGCGCCGAGCACCTCGTGGCACAGCCACTTGTCCTGGCAGGCCGCCGCCACCTCGGGCGACGGCAGGAACACCCGGCCGCCCGCCGCCTGCACCAGCGCGGCGGCGCCGGCCAGCACCACCGGGTCGAGGTCGGTGAGCGGCAGCACCGCCCCCACGCGCTCGCGGGCCACGACCTCCGCCACGGCGGCGCCGTAGCCCGGGTCGTCCACCGCGGGCAGCTGCACCACCAGGTCGGCGCTCACCAGCGACGGCGACAGCGGGTCCAGGTCGCTCACGATCACGCGGCCACCCTCCGCGCGCCGCGCCAGGGCATCGCGGAACGCGCGCACGATGTCCACGCGCTGGCCCGAGCAGGTGAGCAGCACGGAGGGGTGATCAGCCATCCGCGTGCCCCGCAAGGTCGAACCCGCCATCCGTGCCGCGGTATTGGCCCTCGCCGCGCAGCACCACGCGGATGGTGTCGGCGATGATGCGCATGTCGAGGGCCATCGACCAGCGGTCCACGTACTCGACGTCCAGCGCGATGCGCTGCGACCAGGGGATGGATGCCCGCCCGCGCACCTGCGCCAGGCCGGTGATGCCCGGGCGCGCCAGCAGGCGACGCCGCTGGATGTCGTCGTAGTGGGCGATCTGCGAGGGCACGGTGGGGCGCGGGCCCACGATGCTCATGTCGCCGCGGATCACGTTGATGAGTTGCGGCAGCTCGTCCAGCGACAGGCGGCGCAGCACGCGCCCGGCGCGCGTGATGCGGTCGTCGTGCTCGGTGACCGCGAGGCCTGCTCCCCTGCCCTCGGCCCCGTCCACCATGGAGCGGAACTTCAGGCAGGTGAAGGGCCTGCCGAAGGCCCCGGCGCGGCGCTGGCGGAATATGGCCGGCCCCGGGGAGTCGAGCCGCACCCATGCGGCGACGCCGGCCATGACCGGCGCGAGCAGGATGGTCGCGGGGATCGCGACCGCGAGGTCGAAGGCGCGCTTGGCGCTGCCTCCCACCACGGTGTGGGGCACGGAGTGCTGCACGTGGGCCCCACGGTAGCGGAGCGTGCTGGCGCGCGGCATCAGCGCCGCCCCGCGGCCAGGTCGTCCACCAGCGACACGAAGCGCGCCGCCAGCCGGGCCCGGTCGTAGTGCTGGAGGGCGTATTCGCGCCCTGCCCGGCCGCGGGCGGCAGCCTGCGCGGGGTCGTCCGCGGCGTGGCGGATGGCGGAGGCCATGGCCGTGGGGTCCTCGGGGGGCACGCTCCAGCCGCACCCCGCGGCATCCACCAGTCGGGTGAGCTCGCCCGCGGGGGCCGCCGCGAGGATGGGGCGGCCGGCGGCCAGGTAATCGAACACCTTGTTGGGAAGCGCCCCCGCGAACAGCTCGCGATCCTGGTAGGGCAGCAGGCACAGGCCGGCCCGCTCCAGGAATGCCGGCACCTGCCTCTTGGGCACGGGATCGATGAAGTCCACGTTGGGCAGCGCCATCTCCGCGGCCTGCTGCCGCAGCGCCGGCTTGCGGTCGCCCCCGCCCACCAGCACGACGCGGATGCGCGGGTCATCGCGCAGCAGGTCGGCCGCGCCCAGAACGGTCTCGAGCGACGAGTAGGTGCCGTGGGCACCCACGAACATGGCCACGACGGCGTCATCGGGCACGGGCAGGCGCGCGGGCAGCGCCGGGTCGGGCGATACGTCGAGGTCCACGCCGTTGGTGATGAGGCTCACGCGGCCGGCGGGCACCACTCCGGACCGGACGATCCCGTCGCGGATGCCCTCGGTGAGGGCGACGATGCGGTCGGCGCGGCGGTAGCAGTAGTGCTCCACGCGACGGGCCGCGGCGATGACGCGCGGGTCGGTGACCAGGCCCATCGCCACCGCGGAATCGGGCCAGAGATCGCGCACCTCCAGCAGGAACCGCGCGCGCCGGGCCCGCGCCACGGCGGCCGCCGCAGCAGCGGCGGGCAGCGAGGGCGACGATGCCACCACCACGTCGGGCCGCGGCAGGCGCAGCTCGGCGATGAGTGACCACAGCGCGAACGTGCCGTAGTTCGACAACCGCGAGCGCAGGTCGCGCCCGTATCCGGGGGTGGAGTAGGTGCGCACCACGTCGAGGCCATCCTCGCGCGCGCGCACGATGCGCCTGCCCCGGTACTCCTCGGGGATGGTGCGCTCCTTGTGCTGCACGTAGGAGGTGACCACGGTCACCTGGTGGCCGGCGCGCGCGAGCGCCCGGCAGTGCTGCCAGTGGCGCACGCCGCCCGGCTGGTCGCCGCTCACGAAGTACTGCGAGACGTACAGCACGCGGGCCATCAGGCGAGCACCTCGGCATAGAAGGCGGTGAGGGCGTCGGCCTCGTGCTCGAACGCCAGGCCTTCCTCGAACGCCCTGCGGCCTGCGGCGCCCATGTCGCGCGCAAGGGCCGGGTCGTCCAGCAACCGGCGGATCGCAGCGGCATGCGCGGCGGGGTCGTTGGCCGGCACCACGATCCCGCAGCCCGTGGAGCGCACGATGGCCGCCATGCGGGGAAGGTCGCTGGCCACCACCGGGCGGCCCATGGCCATGGCCTCCACGAGCTTGGTGGGCACCGCGCGGTCGTAGTTGCCATGCCTGCGCAGGGGGATCCACGCCACCGAGGACCGCGCCAGCAGCCCGGGCACCTCGGCGTGGTCCACCACCCCCAGGTGCTCCACGTGCGGCGGCAGTTCGCCCGGGTCGCCCGGGCCCGCCAGCTGCAGGCGCGCCCCGGGCACGCCTACCTGGGGGAAGGCCTCGAGCATCAGCGGAAGACCCCGCAGGGGTCCGAGGCCCCCCACGTACAGCACGATGCCGCCCTCGGGCTCGCCCGCCCGCGCGAACTCGGCGGCGAAGGGCCCGTTGGCCACGCTGACCGACCGGCATCCGGCGGCCGCGAAGCGCGCCGCGAGGTCCTCGTTGGCGGTGACCACGCCGGTGAGCCTGCGCCCCGCGGCGCGCTCGGCGCCTGACGCCAGGGCCGCCACCGGACGCCTGAGCGGCCCGGGTATCCAGCGCTTGGTGCGGGTGGTCTCGCCCAGGTACTCGTGGGCGTCGTAGATGACGGGCCTGCCCGTGACCCGCCGCAGCCACAGCGCCTGGGGGAGCAGCTCGGGGTCGTGCACGTGGTAGGCGTCCACGTCCATCGCGCGGGCCCGGCGCGCCAACTGCCACCCGGCGCGCGCGCGGTCCGCCCGGGCCACCGGCTGCTCGGGCCCCAGCACCGATGCCCGCGCCCCGGCCTGCGCCAGCGCACGGACCTCCTTGTGGAAGATGCGCACGTCGCGGGGGCGGTGCACGGTGGTGAGGTGCACCACGCGCAGGCCGTCCAGCCGGGCCCCCGCGGCGCGCGCCGGGGCGTGGATGGGCCCCATGTGCGCTCCCCGCTCCGCCAGGTCGTCGAGCAGGTCCTCCCACAGGCGGTCGTACCCCGGAGCGCGCTCGTCGGCCAGGTAGGTGTTGTGCCACAGCAGCGCGGCGGCCCCGCCGTGGCGGCGCACGGCGTCGAGCACCCGCAGCGCGCGCTCGCGGGCCTCGGGCGCGGGGAGTGCCAGGTGCGAGTGCAGGGTGGTGTCCATCACGGCCAGCGGCACCAGCGTGATGCCGGCCGGGCGTTCCTCGCCGACGATCCACGGCCGGAAGGGCCGCGCATAGCCCGCGGCGAATCCGGGTCGCTCGCTGAAGCCCAGGCTGGCGTCGTACTCCAGCCCCGCCCGCTCCACCCGCAGCGGGGTGTCGTGGTACCGGAAGCGCAGGTAGTGGAAGCGCACGCCGTGCACGTCGGCGCCCTCGTCCCGCATCACCTGTACCTCGTCGCGCAGGGCCTGCTCCGATTCGGACGATGCGAACGCCCCGTGCAGCGCGACCTCGGATCCGGCCGCGCGCACGGCGGCGACCAGGTTGCGCCGCTCGCGCTCGTAGGTGCGCCGGGGGGTGCCGTCGAGCCGGTGGCGGTTGCGGCCGATGAGGAACACGGTGGACCGGAGCCCGCGGCGCCAGGTGGTCTCCAGGAGGTCCGGCAGGTTGTCCCACGGGTCGTGGCCGGCCAGGTCGCGCACGGCATGGTGGCGTCGGCGCTTGACGGCCCGCGCGATGCCCCGCGGCGTGCGGCGCCGGATGCGGTCGATGTCGTGGGTCAGGAACACCGTCCAGGACTCCGGCGCGGGCATGCCCAGCACGGTGCGGAGCGCCGCGAGATGGCCCTCGACCGCCGGGTCCTCGATGTCGAGGCCCGCGATGGCCGCGAATGCGCTGCGGTCGTATGGCAGGCGCCCGAACCGGTCGCGATCGGCCACGCGGTATTCATCCCAGCGGGCCAGCAGGTAGAAGGCCGAGGCCACGATGTCGCCGGGGATGGGCTCGTCGGGGTGCGCCGGCGGGAACAGCAGCGTGAGGCCCCCCGCGCGGTGAACGGCCGGGCCCGGGAAGGCCTCCTGGCCCTCGAAGAACTCCTGCGCCTCGGGCTGCAGGGGAATCCACGCGCCCTCATCCGGCGGGTCGGGGGCATAGGTGATGGCGGCGTCGGCGTCCACGAACGCGGCCTCGTGGCCCAGGCCCTCGGCCAGCGTCGCAAGCACCCACTGCGCACGCGGCAGGAACGCCGGGCGGCAGTCGCGGATGGCGATGCGCAGGGTGCTCACGACGCCCTCCTGCGCATGATGCGCCGCACCTGGCCCATGCCCGGGAGCGGGTCGGCCACCGAGAGCACGCCGTCCACCACCGGCGGGCGCAGCGTGGATGCGGCGGCCGCGCGGGCCCACCGGCGCCCGCGTACCTCGGCGGCCGTGGCCGGCAGGTGCCGCGCCGACAGCACCCAGCGGACGTCGCTGCGGTGGCCCTCGGGCCACGTGCGGGGCGCGCCCACGGCATCCAGGTATGCCGCGAGAGGGATGTTGACGCCCACCTCGGTGGCCAGTGAGATCCACAGCCACGAGCGCGGGTTGACCTCGATGAGGTAGTCGCGCCCGTCGCGCGGGTCGCGCTTCACCTCCACCTGCGAGATGCCGTGGAAGCCCATCTCGTCGAGCAGCGCATGGCAGCGGCGTGCCAGGCCGGGGTCCCACCAGGCCTCGGCGGCGCGCGCGGTGCCGAATCCCGGGGGCCACTGCCGCAGCTTGCGGCCGGTGAACGACGCCAGGGGGCGCCCTGCGGCGTCGCGGTACGAGCCGAGGGTCCAGAGCGCGTCATCCCCGCCGGGGATCACCTCGCACACCTGCGGCTGGTGCGCGGCGGCGCCGTGCCACCGGCGCCGGAGTTCGTCAGGGTCGTCGGCCTGCAGCACCTGGCGCCCGAACGCCCGCTTGAACCCGGCGGGATCCAGGCGCGGCTTGAGGATGACCGGGAACCGGAGCGCCGCGGCCGCGGCGGCCACGTCGTCCTCGTCGGCGGGTTCCACCGTCGCGGGCACGGGGAACCCGATGCGCCGGGCCGCCGCGTGCTGCGCCGACTTGTCGAGGTAGGGACGCAGGTGCCCCCAGGGGCTCCACGGCATGTCGAACCACTCGCGCAGGCGTGCCTCGTGCGGGCCGATGGCCTGGATGGCCTCGTCGTGGGTGGGGAACAGCACGCCCCGGGCGGCGAGCGAGCCACCCAGCACCGCGAGCTGCTCCACGAATGCGCCGGGATCCCGCACGGGGTCGGGGAGCACCACCTCGGCGGCATGGCGCGAGCGCAGCCCCATGGCCCGCGGGTCGTGGTCGGTGGCCATCACGGGCACGCCCTCGCGCCCCAGCGAGCGGATGATCCCGAGGGCGTTGGGGCCGGATGCCTGCAGCACCACGGCGATGGCCGGGGCCGGGGACGTCACCCCTGCGTCACCGCGGCGTACACCTGCTCCATGCGGCGCGCATTGGCCGCCCAGGTGTAGTTGGCCTCGGACCTGCGCAGGGCCTCGGCGCCCATCGCGCGTGCCAGGTCGGGATCGTCCAGCACGCGGGCGAGGGCCGCCGCCAGCCCCCCGGCGTCGTGCGGCTGCACAAGGAGACCGGTGACCGGGTCGTCCACGATCTCGGGCGTGCCGTCAACGGCCGTGGCCACCACCGGCAGGCCGCAGGCCATGGCCTCGCACACCACGGTGGGAAGTCCCTCCGACAGCGACGGCAGCACGAACACGTCGCCGGCCGACATGACCCAGCCCACCTCGTCGTGGGGAACCTTGCCCAGCCAGATGATGCGGTCGGCCACGCCGAGTTCGGCCGCGCGCTGCTCCAGCGGCTCGCGCAGGCCCCCGATGCCCGCCATCACCAGGCGTGGCGCGCCGGCGGAGCGCGCGGCCAGTATTCCCATGGCCTCGATCAGCGTGTCCACGCCCTTGCGCGGCACGAGCTTGCCCACGTACGCGATGACGGGGCCATCGTCCGGCACCGCGAGCCGCTTCCGGGCCTCCGCGGCGTCGCGCGGCATGAACACCTCGGCGTCGGCGCCGTTGGGCACCACGGTGATGGGGCGGCGGGGCCGCGCGATGGCATCGGCGGCGTCGCCGATGGCGCGGCTCACGGTGACCACGGCGTCGAGGGTCTGGATGGCCTCTGCCACGCGCATGCGCGCCTTGGCGCCTTGCGCGGGGATGTCCAGCACATCGGCCCGGTGCGCGGTGCCCACCGCCGGCACGCCCAGCTCGTGGCCCACGCGGGCCGCCGCCCAGCCATCCGGCACCATCATGTGGGCATGGATGACGTCGATGGGCCACCCGGCGTGGATGCGGCGCACCGTGCGGCGGATGCCGAGCAGGAAGGCATCGGCGTTGCGATGGCCCAGCCTGCCCCCGGGCAGCGTGACCTTGCGGGGGTAGTGGACGGTGACGCCCTCCACGGTGTCCTCGGGCACCACGTCACGGTACGACGACCAGCGGCCCAGTCCTGGCGGTGCCCATCCCTTGGGCGACACCACGCGCACGTCGTGGCCACGGTCGCGCAGCGCCTTCACCTGCTCGTGCACGAAGATCCCGCCGGTGGGGTTGACCGGGCTGGGGTACATGTGGCTGATCATCAGGATCCTCACGGCACCCTCCCGTCCGGGCCGACGCGCCGGGCCAGCACGATGGTGGTGAGGCACAGGCCGAAGGTGATCCACATCGGCGCGAAGTGGATGGCCGTGGATGGCCCCAGGCTGCCCACCAGGAAGCCCAGAAGCGCCAGCGCCCCCGCCAGGCCCATGTAGCGCAGCCACGGGTCGTGCGTTCGCCGTGCCACGCGCAGGGTGCCCACGAGCATGTACAGGTACAGCCCGGCGTAGAGGGCAAGGCCGATCAGGCCGGTGTCCACCAGCACCTCGAGCGCCCAGTTGTGCAGGTTGGCCACTCCCTCGTAGCCCTGCGTGGCGCGCACGGCCACCTCGGCATTGCCCGCGCCCACGCCCACGCCGCCGGTGTCCGCGGCGATGCCCACGCCGGTCCCCAGCAGCGACGTGCGCACCGCGCCCGATCCCGATCCGCTTTGCACCTGCGCCTGCAGCGTTCCGAAGTCCAGCTTGGCCACCGCCTGCTCGGGCAGCGGCACGATCCCGGCGCCGAACATCGAGGGGATGATCAGCACCAGGGCAAGCCCCACCACCACCACGGCGGCCACGAACGCGCGCCGCATGGCGGGGTCGAGGCCCAGCACCACGAGCATGCCCAGCAGGATGATGCCCACGGCCACCAGGTTCGCCTTGGATCCCGAGAAGAGGATGAGTCCGATGGCCACGGCGCCGCCGGCGATGCCGAGCGCCCGAAGGCGGACGTCGCGCGCGATCACCGGCAGCACCAGCAGGTACGGAAGGGCCAGCGCCAGGTAGGTGGCGAAGTTGTTCTGGTTGCCGAAGAACGACGTGGCGGCGAAGGCCCCCACGCGATTGGCCAGGGCGCTCGTGGGCAGGCGCACGCCGGTGGTGATCTCGGCCACCGCCACCAGCACCGCGGCGACGAAGGTGATCCCCAGCGCGACCATGAACCAGAGGAGGCGCCTGCGGGTGGAGGCGGCGACGGGGATGGCCAGCATCAACCCGGTCATCATGAACAGGAAGATCGTCCAGCGCAGGGCATCGGTGGTGGACGCCGCCCACATCACCGACGCGAGTGACCATGCAACCCACCCCGCGGCGATCGCCATGGGCCAGCCCAGGCCGTCCGGCACGGGGATGCCGCGGCCCATCAGCAGCCATGCGCCCAGCCCCACCACGATCAGCCCGGCGAGCAGCCGGAACGCGAATGCCTCCTGGGCGCCGGGCACGGCCAGGTTGGGACCGATGATGGCCGCCACCATGGCAACGAGCACGGCGGCACGTCCCAGCGACGGAATCGAGGCGCGCCCCAGCACCACGAGGGCCAGCAGCACCACCGCCAGTGCCAGGCCCGGCACGGGCGCGAAGGCCGCGAGGGAGCCGGCCGCGAGCGCGGCGACGAGGGCGAGGGCCGCGGCGCGGATGCCGGGCGCCCCGGACGCGCCGGAGGCCCGCAACGGAGCGGGTGCCGACATCGGGGCGGGACGGTAGCAGCCGCCCCCCGAAATCCCCGTTACGCAGGCCCTCCGGCAGCGCGTCGCAGGACGTCCATCACGGCATCCGCCTCGTGCGACAGCGCATGCGCCATGGCGGCCTCGCGGCATGCGGCGGGGGATGGCGGATCGTCGATGCACCGCGCCAGGGCGGCGGCGATGGCCGCATCGTCCCGGGGGTCCACGATGGCGCCGGCGCGGCCGTCGGGCACGACCTCGCGCAGGCCCCCCACGGCGGTGCCCACCACCGGGCGCCCGCTGGCCATGGCCTCGAGCGCCGCCACGCCCAGGGGCTCCACCAGGCTCACCTGGGCCACCACGTCGGCGGCGGTCATCCAGTCCACCACGCCCGCGTTGGGAAGCATTCCGGTGCGGATGACGGCGTCACCGACGCCGTGCCTGCCGGCCTCCTCGTCCACCGCGCGCGCCAGAGGACCGTCACCCACGAACGCCAGCATGGCGTCGGGGTGGTCCGCGGCGCGCATGCGCGCGAATCCCCGCACCAGCTCCAGCGGGTTCTTGCGTTCGGTCAACCCGCCCACCGCGAGCACCAGCGGCACCTCCGCGGCCACCCCCAGCCGGTCGCGGGCCGCCCCGCGCTCCCCCACGCGGAACCGGCGCTCGTCCACTCCCATGCTGATCACCTCGAGGCCGCGCGGTGGCAGTCCCTCCTCACGCATGCGGTCTGCCAGCCATTCGCTGACGCAGATGGTCGCCGCGGCGCCCCGTACCCCGGGTGCCGACAGGCGCCGCACCGCGCCGGTCGCGAGGTTGGCCACGTCGCCGCCATGGGCGGTGATCACCCATGGCGTGCGCCCCAGCCTGCCGGCGGTGGCCGCGATGAGGCCCGTGGGGAACAGGTAGTGCGCCCAGATCACATCGGCGCCGCGGGCGCGCGCCACGGCCCGGGCAGCCAGCCCTGCGTACTTGGCCGGCGTGCGCACGCGCCCCGATGCGCGGGAGTCGATGACTACGCGGTCCACCCGGGCCCCGCGCTCCTCGAGCGCGTCGCACATGCGCTCCACGAACGCCCCGTAGTCGGGTGCCCCGGGCCCCGGGTACATGTTGGACAGGCACATGACCCGGAGCGCGCTCATGCAGGGCGCCCCGCGAAACCCTCAGGACCCCCAGGGGACAGTCCCGCGGGAGGGACAGTCCCAGCGCCGGGACTGTCCCCGGGCTGGGACTGTCCCCCTGTCCGGATCGACAGGGCCACCAGGCCCGCTGCCAGCACCCACGTGTACGGGTCCTCGAACTGCGCCGAGTAGAACAGCGCGTGCACGAAGATCCCCGCCAGGGCGCCCAGCATCGCGGCCGCTGGCACGCCGACGTCCTCGTCGCGGTCGCGCGTGGCGCGGATTCCGACGATGGCCGCGATGACCGACAGCCACACGAACAGCGCGAAGCCGATGGCTCCCTCCTCGCTGAGGATCGTCACCGGCGCGTTGTGCGAGATGACCACGCGGGTCTTTCGCAGCTCGTTCTCGTCGAGCAGGTTGGAGTAGTCGGTGGCGAACGAGCCCAGGCCGCCCCCTGCCACCGGGTGGGCGAGGAAGATCTCCACGCCGCCGTCCACCAGCCCGAACCGGCCCTCGCTGACCTTGTCGAGCCGCTCCGTGGACGTGAGCGCCGACCGCACCTGGCCGGACGTGGCGACGGCCACCGCGCTGCCCGCCACGGCCATGATGGCGGCGGCGGCCAGCGCCCGGCGCCAGCCGAACATGCGCAGCGACATGATGAGCAGCCCGGTCAGCAGCATCAGCGCGCTCGAGCGCGAGAAGGTGACCACCAGGGCCGCGGCATCGATGGCCGCCACCACGCCGCACGCCGCCAGCACGCGGTTGCTGCCACGCCAGAGCCACGCCACGGCCACCGTGATGAGCAGTGCCAGCGCGAGGTAGCGCCCCAGGATGTTGGGGTCGTAGAAGATGGAGTTGACGCGGAAGAACCGGCTGTAGACGTTGGCCTGCATGAGCCGGTGGTTCCACAGGATCTCCTGCGTGGCGTACTGGGCGAGCGCCAGCACCGCGACGGGCACCGACATGGCCATGGTGGTGACCGCCAGGGTGAGCAGCGCGCGCCCCCGCCGCCATATGGCCACCGCCATCAGGTAGAGCAGCACGAAGGGGATCCAGAAGAACGTGGCCTTGACCGTGCCCTCGGCGATGTCGGACGACCAGGCCACCGACGCCACCACGAAGCCGGCGAACAGCATGAGGGGGAGGTCGAGCGGGGTGGAGGGCCACAGCCGCTCGCGGGATCCATCGCGTTCCATCCACCAGAGCACGGCGAGCCCCAGCACGATCACCCCGTACAGCGGGAGGAGCAGGTTGGCATCCTCGCCACCCACCGAGATCGGCACCCGCACCGGGAGGGCCACGCCCAGCAGCAGGAACCACGTCCACGGCCTGCGCGCCACCAGCCGGCCGAGCAGCATGATCACCGCGAGGCCCACGAGCACCCCGGCCGCCCCCGCCGCCAGCCCCGCCGGCGTGGACAGCCGGTCGGACACCGCCTGCGGCACCAGCGTGCCCGCCATCACCACCCAGGCGATGAGCAGCACCACGAGCCCCGCGAGCCTGCGCCCACGATCACCCAGGCGGGTCCATGCCATGAGGGCGGTGGGGGTGAGCATCAGCACCAGGCCGACGGCTGCCACGATGGCCGCGGTGACGCGCAGCGCCTCGGTGCTCATCCGCCCTCCCGGAACCCGATGAGCGCTTGGCGCTCGTCGCCCAGCGCGGCCAGCAGCCATACGCCGGCGGGCGGCGTGCCGGCCGGGATGGTGATGCGCGCAGAGGACGCCGGCCCGGTGACGGGCTCCCCGATGGGGTCGCCCAGCACCTGTCGGCCCACGGGCCCGCCCGGCGAGCCCACGCGCCGCCGGAGGGTGAGGGTGACCTCGGGGTCGCCCCGGCCGGGCAGGGCCACGCCCACGGCATCGCCGGATGCCGGTTGCCCGGGCACCGCGCGCGCCACCAGGTGGCCCACCCAGCAGGTGAGCGCGCGCGCCGCGACGTTGCCGCGCTCGTCACGCGCCACCACGCGGATGGGCTGCAGGCCCGGCGCCACACGCCGGCCCCGGGCATCGCGGCCGTTCCAGTCCCACTGCGCCTGCCCACGCGCGCCGATGCGTTGCGGCTCGTCCGCCACGCCCGCCAGCGGCGCCGAGAAGGTGACGGTGGCGGCCTCGCCGGGCGCGCTGGCCAGTGCGCGGCACCCGGCGGCGGTGGTCTGCACCTGGACCTCCGGCCGCGGCGCGGTGGTGTCCACCACCACGCGACGGCTCTTGGAGAACTTCTTCTCGCCTGCCCGGGCGTCGAGGTCGATGGCGTAGGTGCCGTCGGGCACCACCTGGCCGTCCCGGTCGCGACCGTCCCACCGCACGGCGTAGGTGCGGCTGCGCACCACCCGGTTGCCATCCGACAGCTGGGCCACCAGGTTGCCCGTCTCGGGATCCTTCACCGTGATCGTGACGTTGCTGGGCTCGCTCAGCCGAACCGCCACCGTGGCGAGCGAGCGCCCCTGCTCGGCCCCGGGGCTGAATGCCCGCGTGGCCACGAACCGCGTGATGATGGGCGGCGGCGTGGTGAACGCGAAGGGCAGCACGAACACGCTGAACGCCACCAGCACGAGGGTGATGATGCCCCCCGCGATGACGCCGCGCCGCCCCTGCGCGGGCATCAGGGGAGGGGCCGGAAGCCCAGGACGATGTAGAAGCCGAAGCGCCCCAGCGGGGTGCCCGACGCCCGGCGCTCGAGGTCGCGCACCGTCCCGTAGCGGTACGCGCGCCCGATCTGCGACCCCACCTTGCCGCCGGGACGGAAGAAGATGCCCCGCTTGCTCACGGGAACCATGCCCGCCGCCGCCGCATGGGACTCGAGGTCCACCCAGGTCTGCCAGTTGTCGATGGGCGCGAGGCTCAGGTTGATGCCGGGCATGCCCTTCTCGGCCAGCCAGCGCCGGGCGCCGGGCAGGCTGCGCCGATTGGGGGTGGAGATGACCAGCAGGCCACCGGGGGCCATCTGGTCGCGAAGCGCCCGCAGGCATCCACGCGGATCCTCCAGGTGCTCGAGCACGTCGGTGAGGCACACCAGGTCGAACGGCCCCGGCGGCGGCTCATACGCACTTCCCACCTGGGCGTCAAGACGATCGTCCGCCCCGATGTCGCGCAGGCGCTGCCGGGCGATGTCCACCGACTCGGGCGAGAGGTCGATGCCCACCCCGGCGTAGCCCCGGCCGGCGAGGGCCTCGAGCAGGAACCCGCCGCCGCACCCGACGTCGAGCACGCGGCCACCCGGCCCCGGCCCGTAGCCGTCGATGGTGGCGAGCACGCACGACATGCGGCTCTGCAGGTGCCAGTTCTGCTGCTCCACGGCGCGCAGGCGGGGCGCGATCCGGTCGTAGTACTCCCGGACGTCGTCGAGCTTGTCGTCCTCGCGTGCCGCGTCGGTCATGGGGCCCACGTGGGCGGGCGCACGGTGCCCGCAACCTGCCGCTGGAACCGCGCCCACGCCGGCTTGGGGGTCATGTTGCGCCGGAAGAGCCCGCCCGTCCAGTGCGGGTTGTCCTGCAGGTTGAACCACACCGCCAGCTCCACCCGCGGGTAGCGGTTGGCCGCGCGCGCGGTGTCTGTGAGCCATGCGGCCTGCTGGGCCTCGCTCACGAAGTAGCGGTGGTAGCGATTGTACGACGTGTGATAGCCGGTCTCCGTCACGTAGATGGGTGCTCCGCGCCTCAGCCTATCCACCAGCCTGCTGATCTGCGGGATGGTCCTCCACGACGGCACGAAGTACGCCTTCAACGGCGACCCGATGGGGTACAGGTGCATGCTCCAGGCATCGATGGGCACCCGCTGGCGGATCATCTCCCTCGCGAAGGTGATGGTGCCCACCGAGGAGTTGGCCTCCTTGCACACCGATCCCCCCACGGGACCCGTGACGCCGCCCACCACGATGGAGTTGGGGCTCACGGCCTTCACCATCGGATACGCGGCGGCCACGAGGGCGGAGTACTGGCGCGCCGACTCCATCACGTAGCGCCCGCCCTGCCTGCGGCACTGCGGGAACCAGAAGGTGCCGATGTTGGGCTCGTTCCAGATCTCGATGCGCTTGACGAGCGGCAGGGTGCCGCCCTTGCCGTCCGGGTACGTGCCGTTGTACCGGCGCGCGATCGCCGCGGCGAACGCGGCAGCGTCGGCCACGCGGGGCGCGGCATTGGGCTTGCCCGTGCGCGACGCCCACTCGGGGGTCCAGTAGTAGGTGAACATCGGGGTGATGTCGCGGGCGATGAGCCCGGTGACCATCTGGTCGTAGCGCGACCAGTCGTATGCGGGGTCGCCCGGGTTGGTGGCGTCGGACGGTCGCGTGGGGGCCACCCAGCGCCAGATCACGTCGAGGCGCGTCACCTTCGTGCCGCTGGCCTTGAGGACGTCCAGCCGCTGGTCCAGCGCGGCGCCCGACAGGTTCTGCAGCTGGTCGTCCTGCAGCGCCATGATGGCGCCGTTGGCCGGCGCGGCCACGGCCGCGGCGCCCAGCGCCAGCGCGGCGGCGATGATCCTGATGATCCTCATCGCACCCTCCCGGCGATCCGGACGACGGTGGTGCGCACGGTCTTCGTGCGTGCCTTCACCTTCGTGCGGCGCGACACCCGCTCGAACACCGCCACGCGCGAGCCGTCGGTGGCCACCGCCGCGATGGGCCCGCGCGCGAGGGCGATCCTGCGCGCCGCCCCGCCGCGGCTTGTCAGCACCGCACGGCCTGCGCCGATTGCCACGGCGCGGCCACCCGCGGCCACCCGCGGCCTGGCGGATCCGCGCCACAGCACCCGCACCGCACCCGTTGCGGCATCGGTGCGCACCACGCGCCACCCGCCCCTGCGCACCACCGACACGATGGCCCCGGGCACGGCCGTCACGTGCACCACGCGGCCGCCCTGGGCGGCCTCGCGGATGCCGGCCACGCCGTCGTCCGCGGGCGTGCCCCAGCGCACCGATGAGCCGCCCACGTCGGCCCATGCCGCGATGCCCGTTGCCACCGCCGCGAGCCCCCGGCCCGGGCGCCCCGGAATGGGCGCCGAGGTGCCGCGCTCGGCGTTCTCCACGGGGTCCGCGGAACCCAGCACCGCCCCGCCCGGCCCGCCGGCGATCCAGCGCACGCGCGATCCGTCCATGCCCGCACCGTAGGGGTGCGGCGCGGCGCCGTCGCTGTCGCTGGACACCACCACCTCGAGGCCCTCGTCGGTGCAGCACCAGGTGACCGGACCGGCGAACGCCGATCCCGAGGCCGTCAGCACGAACCCCCGGGCAGTGCCGCTTGCGCGGATGGAGGTGCCGGAGAGCGGGCCCGCGCTGGTGCGCACCGCAACGGGCTCGTCGCGCCCGCGCAGGCGGTTGCCCGCCACGCGCATGCGCTCGGCGTCTGCGCGCCAGTAGGTGAAGGTCCTGGTGCGGGCGGGCTGGGCATCGGCCCACACCAGCGCCCCGCCGCCCATGTCGGCGGTGATCATGCCCCACCCCCCGATGGTGACCGCGCCGGATGCGCCGCCGGCGGCCATGGCGCACGCGGCCAGGGCGCCACCGGCAATGGCCGCGATGCGGGTCGAGTTGATCCGGTGCACGTGCTCTGCTCCCCAGGGGTCGGCGGGACGGGCGGCGACGAGGCTAGCGGAGCCCCGCACGGCCACGCGGTGATCGGGGTTCCGCCCCTACCGCCCCGCGCCATCGCCACGGGCCTGCTCCACGGCCTGCGCGATGAACGGCGAGATGGCCTCCCAGGCGTCCTCGGCGGCCCCGGGCGACCCCGGGATGGCCACCACCACGGCGCCGCCGCGCGTTCCCGCGCACGCGCGCCACAGCGATGCCTCGGGGAAGTCGTCACGCGAGGCCGCGCGCACCGCTTCGCCGACGCCGGGGATCATGCGCTCGCAGCAGGCCTCCACCGCGTCCGGGGTGAGGTCGTCCGGCCCCATGCCCACGCCCCCGGCCAGCACCACCAGCTGGTGCGGCCCCGCGAGCTCCGACACGAGGGCCTCGATCACCGCACGGTCGTCGGCGCACACGCGCTGGTCGCCCACCTCGAGCCCGCTCGACCTCACCGCCCCGGCCAGCGCCGGACCCGTGACGTCGTCGCGATCGCCCGCCGCCGCCCGGGTCGATACCGTCACCACCGCCACGCGGATGTCCGTGCTCATGCGTCTCCCGGGGGCAGCACCGCGCGCCCGCGCAGTGCCTCGATGTCCATCACCTGGGCCTGCAGCCACTTGGCGATGTCGTTCTCGCTGATGACCTCGCGGATGGCGTCCGCGCGCGCGCGCCGTTCGGCATACGGCATGGTAAGTGCCTGGTGCAGGGCCTCGGCCTGCGCCTCGACGTCGAACGGGTTCACGGCCAGGGAGTAGGCGCCGATCTCCTCGAAGGCCCCGACGTTCTCCGAGAGGATCAGGACGCCGTCGCGCTCGTTGACCAGCATGGACTCCTTCGCCACCAGGTTCATGCCGTCGAAGATGGAGTTGACGATCATCACGTCGAAGTGCTTGTAGGCGGTGATGGCCAGCGCCAGGTTGCTCTCGAACCGCAGGTCGATGGGCATCCAGTCGGTGTTGCCGTGCTTCGTGTTGATCATGCTCACCAGCGCCGTGATGCGCTCCACGTACTCGAGGTACTCGGGCACGTCGAGCCGCGATGGCTGGAGCATGGCGAAGAACGTGATGTCCTCGCGGAACTCGGGATGCCGGTCGAGGAAGATGTCGAAGGCCGTGAACCCGCGCAGGATGTTCTTGGACAGGTCGGTGCGGTCCACCCGCACCACGAGGTGGCGGCGACGGCGCCTCAGGAACGCCGCCTCCTCGGCGCGCACCGCCGGACCGGCGGCCATCTCGGTGAAGCCGTCGGCGTCGATGGAGATGGGGTAGTGGCGCACCGCCACGGTGTGCCCGTCGAGCGTGACGGTGAGTGCCCCGTAGTCCACGTCGAGCCCCAGCAGGTCCTCGCAGGTGAGCAGGAAGTTGCGCGCGTAGCGAGGGGTGTGGAAGGCCACGATGTCGCAGGCCAGCAGGCCCTCGAGCACTGCGTTGCGGATGTGGGGCGGCAGCACCCGCCAGTAGTCGGGCTGGGGCCACGGGATGTGCACGAAGAAGTGCAGGAAGGCATCCGGCACGCGCGCGCGGATGGAGCGCGGTGCGGTGTACAGGTGGTAGTCGTGCAGCATCACCACGGCATCCGGGTTGGCCGCGAGCGCCTCCACCACGGCGTCGGCGAACAGGTCGTTGGCCGTGACGTAGCCCTGGTCCCAGGCGGTCAGCTCCTGCTCGCGGATGTCCGGCACGTTCGACAGGTCCCACAGGTAGTGCTGGATGAACCACAGCATCGGGTTGGAGACCACGTTGTAGTAGCGGTCGTACACCTCGGCGTCCATCACCACGAACCGCCCGGTAGTGGACACGCCCGCTGCCGGGATGGGGAACTCCCCGCCCGCCTCGTGCGCCACGCGGAAGTCGCCCGGCTCGATGGCCGCCGATATCCACACGGCGGGCACGATGTCGATGAGGCCGGTGAGCGCCGTCACCAGCCCCCCGCCCGACCGTTGCGGGCCGATCTCGCCGTCCTCATCCGCCACGAATCCCACGGGACCCCTGTTGGAGACGAGGATGAGCGGACGACCCTCCATGCGTCCACTGTACTCGCGTATTTCGCGCTCACCGCGAGGCCGGTGCGATACTGCGCGGCACATGTTGAACGGGCGCCTCTACCGGCTCTCATGGCTCGTGGCGGCGCTCGCGCTGCTCGTGGCCCTGCTGACGCTGGAAACCCCCGGTGGCACGCCGGACCCCCCGCTGCCGCCGGCGTTCGATGCCATGGCCGCCCGGGGAATCGCCGCCGACCTGGCCACGGTGGCACCGGAGCGCGTGCCCGGCACGCCCGGCGACGCCGCCTCGGCGGCGTGGATGGCCGGCCAGCTGGGCGCGGTTCCGGGCGCCACGCGCGTGGTGCGCCAGCGGTTCTCGGTGACGGCTCCCTCCGGCCGCGTGGTCACCGAGAATGTCTACGTGGCGCTGCCCGCGCGCGAGGGGCAGGGCAGCCGCGGCGCCCTGGTGATCTCGTCGCCCCGCGATACCCCCCCGGGCGTGCGCGGGGGCGAGAGCGGCTCCGCCGTGCTGGTGCAGCTGGCCCGCTCGCTGGGCACCGTGGCCCGCAACCGCCCGGTGCTGATCGTGTCCACGGGCGCCTCCACCATGGGCAACGCGGGCGCGCGCTGGTTCATGAGCCGGTTCTCGGGCGCGCCCGTGGCCGCCGCCGTCTCGCTCGACGACCCCGCGGGCGTGCCCGGGGGGCTGTACGTGTGGGACGACGGACAGGATGCGCGCCGGTCCATCCCCATGGTCGCCGCGGCTCAGCAGGCCGCCACCCGCGCCGACGCGCCCCTGGCCGCCGCGCCCGGGCCGTTCCCCCAGATCGCCGAGATGGCGGTGCCGCAGACCTCGGGCGACCAGGCCGCCTACGTGGCGCAGGGAGTGCCCGCGGTGTCGATTGCCGCCCGCCCGGAGGGGCCGCTCACCGGCGGGATCCTGCCCAGCGAGGATGCCCTGGGCGACTCGGGGCGCACGGCGGAGACGCTCATCTCCTCGCTGGACCGGTCCGACGCCCTGCCCGCGCCGGCGGTGGGCCTGCTGGTGAACGGTCGCGAGCTGCGACCGGTGATGAGTCGGGTGGTCATCCTGTTGCTGGCGCTTCCGCTGCTGGTCGCGGCGCTCGACCTGGCCGTGCGCCTGCGCCGCGCCGGCGTGCGCGTGATGCCCTTCGTGGCGGCGCTGCTGTGGCGCCTGCTGCCCGTGGTGGCCGCGTTGCTGGTGGGCCACCTGCTGGCCATCGCCGGGATGATCGCCAGCCCCGCCGGTGGCTGGCCGCCCCTGCCGGAGTCGGTGCCGTTCGACCTGGCCGCCATGGTGGCGATCCTGCTGTCGGTGGGCGCCGGGGTGCTCACGTGGCGGCTGGTCCGCAACCGCGCGATGCGGCGTGATGCCGAGGTGGCGTCGCGCGCCGCGGTGGGCGTGATCGCCCTCGGCGCCGCCTGCCTGGTGCTCTGGTTCGTGAGCCCCTTCGCGCTCCTCCTCGCCCTGCCCGCCGCGCATGCCGCGCTCATCGCCACGCGCGCGAAGCGCCCGTGGCAGGTGCTGGGCCTGGCGCTGGTGGCCGCGGCCCCGGCCGTCCTGCTCACGTGGTGGGCCGCGGGGCGCATCGATCGCGGCATTCCCTACACGGCCTGGTACCTGCTGGAGACCACGGTGTCGGGCGCGCGCGGAGTGGCGGGCCCCGTGCTCGCCGCGGTGATCCTGGTGACCGCCTGGAGCCTGGGCTCGCTGGTGATGTCGCGCGTGCGCCGGGGGCTGATCGCCGCCGGCCCGTATCGCCCGGTGCCCACCGATGACGAGCGCATGGCCCGGCGCGGGCACCGACCCATGCCGCGTCCGTCGCTCACGCGCCGCGGGCGCAAGGGCCGCGGTACCCCCGTGGGCCGGGGAGGTCCGTGATGCCCTCGCATCGCATGGTGTCGGTGGTGGTGCCCGTGTTCGACGAGCGCGACTCGCTGCGCGAGCTGGCGGATGAGCTGCTGCCGGTGATGCAGTCGCTGGGCAGCCCGTTCGAGGTGATCTTCGTGGACGATGGCTCGCGCGATGGCGGGGACGCGGTGCTGGCCGATCTCGCGCGCCTGCACGACCCCGTGCGCGTGGTGCGCCTCCGCAGCAACTTCGGCAAGGGGGCCGCCCTCACCGCGGGGTTCCGCGAGGCCCGCGGTGAGGTGGTCATCACCATCGACGCCGACCTGCAGGACGACCCCGCCGAGATCCCGCGCCTTCTTGCCGCCCTCGACGAGGGCGCCGACCTGGTGTCGGGCTGGAAGCAGAAGCGGAACGACCCCTGGAACAAGACCATGCCCTCCCGCGTGTTCAACGGGGTCGCCCGCCGCGTGTCCGGGGTGGAGCTGCACGACCTCAACTGCGGGTTCAAGGCCTACCGGGCCGACGTGGTGCGCGCGCTCGCGATACCCGGCGAGATGTACCGCTTCATCCCGGTCATCGCGGCGTCCGAGGGGTTCCGCGTGGCCGAGGTGCCGGTGAACCACCGCGCGCGCCGGCACGGCCGCTCCAAGTACGGGTTCGAGCGCTACCTGCGCGGGCTGCTCGACCTCATCACCATCTCGTTCGTGGGGCGGTACCGGCATCGCCCCATGCACTTCTTCGGGGGCATGGGGCTGCTGCTGTTCCTCGCGGGGTTCGGCATCTCGCTGTACCTCACCATCGCCAAGATCCTCGGGCAGGCCATCGGCGACCGCCCCCTGCTCATCCTGGGCGTGCTGCTGATCGTGGTGGGCATCCAGCTGTTCACGATCGGCCTGGTGAGCGAGCTCATCCAGCGCGGGCGCCTGCGGTCGGAGGACGACGAGGCCGCCGCGCGCATCGATCGCGTCATCGAGGGGTGAGCCGGCCGCTGCACGTGGAGTGGGTGGGCACCTACGAGCGTGACTACCCCCGCACGCGGGTGCTGGTGCAGGGCCTGCGTGATCACGGCGTTCGGGTGACCGAGCGGCACCGTCCGGTGTGGGAGCGCACGCGCCACAAGGCGGGCGGGTTCCTGGCGCCCGGGCGCCTCGTGCGCGCGGGCGCCGCGTACGCGGGGGCGTGGGGGGCCCTGGCCGCCGGCGAGGCCCGCGCGCGCGGGCCGGTGGACGCCGTGGTGGCGGGATACCCCGCCCAGCCGGATGCCGTCCCCGCATGGCTGGTGGCGCGCGCGCGCCGCGCGCGGCTGGTGGTGGACATGATGATCTCCCTCGCCGACACCCTGGGTGACGACCGCGGGCGGGCGGGCGCCCTGGCGCGTCGCGCATTGGCCGCGGCCGACGCCACGGCGCTCCGCGCCGCCGACGTGGTGCTGGCCGACACCGCCGCCAACGCGGAGTTCATGGCCCGGCGATTCGGCATCGCCCGGGATCGCATGGTGGTGGCCCCGGTGGGCGCCGAGCCCGCGGCATTTCCGGTGTCCCCGGTGCCCGACGGCCCATGCCACGCCCTCTGGTACGGAAAGCTCTCGCCCATGCACGGCCTCGACGTGATCGTGGAAGCGGCGCGCATCCCCGGCACCCCGCCCATCCGCGTGGTCGGCGAGGGGCAGCTCGACGCCTGGCTGGCCGCCGAGTTGCGCCGTGATCCGCCGCGGCACCTCACCCACGTGCCGTGGGTGGAGTACGGGCACCTCCGTGACGAGATGCAATCGGCCGGGATCGTCCTGGGCATCTTCGGGCGCAGCGGCAAGGCCCAGCGCGTGGTGCCCAACAAGGTCTTCCAGGCGATGGCGGCGGGACGGCCCATCATCACCGCCGACACCCCGGGCATCCGCGAGGTGCTCACCCACGGCGTGGACGCCGTGCTGGTGCCGGCGGGCCAGCCTGCCGCGCTGGCGGCGGCGTTGATCGCCCTGGCCGGTGATCCCGCCGCCCGCCGCGCGCTGGGTGCGGCGGCACGCGCGCGGTACGAGCAGGTGGGCACGCCCGCCGCGGTGGCCGCCCCGCTGGTGCGCGCGCTGGCCGGCGCGGGAGCGGCGCCATGAGCGGCCGCGGCTGGGTGCGCTGGGCCGGGCTCGCGGCCGGCCTGGCGATCATCGCGGCACTTGCCTGGACGGTGGTGGACGCCTGGGACGTCGTGACGTCCTTCGACTGGCAGCCGTCGCCCGGCTGGCTGGCGCTGGCAGTCGCCCTGGCCCTGGCGTCGCTGGTGCTGTCGGCGCTGGCATACGAGGCCATCCTCGGCGGACTGCACCACCCGGCGCCGCCGGTGGCCGCCACGGTGTCCGCGTGGGCGCGGTCGCTGCTGGGCCGGTACGTGCCGGGAAACGTGCTGATGGTGGTGGGCCGCGCGGTGATGGCCGGGGCCCATGGGGTGCCCAAGCGCATCACCGTCGCCGCCACCACGTACGAGCAGGTGATCGCGCTGGTGGCGGCGTCGCTCCTGGCGGTGGTGGCGCTGTTCGACGTGGGATCGGGAAGCAGCGTGGGCCCGGCTGCCTGGCTGGTTCTGGGCGTGCCGCTGGCCGCGGTTCTGCTGCATCCGCGCGTGTTCGGGCCGGCGTCGGCATGGGCCCTGCGGCGGGTCCATCGCGAGCCGCTGTCCGCCCTCCTGCCGTTCGGCCGGGTCCTCCTGATGGTGGGGTGGTACCTGGTCACCTCGGCGCTGCTGGGCCTCTCGGTGTGGGCCTTCATGCGCGGCGTGGGCGGGCCGGGCATCGGCGACCCCGTGGGGGTGGCGTCGGGCTTCCTGCTGGCGTTCGTGGTGTCGATGCTGGTGTTCGTGGTGCCCTCGGGGTTGGGCGTGCGCGATGCGCTGCTGGCGCTGGTGCTGGCCCGCCAGGTGCCCGGGGGCGTGGCCGTGGCGCTCAGCGTGGGGTCGCGCCTGTTCCTCATCGCGGTGGAGCTGGTGTTCGTGGCGCTTGCCGCTGCCGCGGGCCGCAGGCGGGGCGCCCCGTGATCCGCCGGCTCAGGGACGACCTGCCGCTGTCGCTGGTGCTGCTGCTGGCCGCGGTGTGGGCCGCGCTGTTCTCGTGGCTGTCGGTGGCGCGGCATGACGCCTGGTGGACCGGCCGGTTCGACCTGGGCAACATGGTGCAGGCCATCTGGAATACCTCGCGCGGCGACATCCTGATGGCCACCAACGCGGCGGGCGAGCAGGTGTCGCGGCTGGGGTCGCACGTGGATCCCCTGCTGCTCGTGCTCACGCCCCTGCAGTGGATCACCCCGTCGGCCGAGCCGCTGCTGGTGGCCCAGGCGATGATCGTGGCCGCGGGCGCGGTGCCGGCGTTCCTCCTGGGGCGGAGGTGGCTGGGCGACGATCGCCTGGCGGTGGCGGGTGCGCTGATGTGGCTGCTCTACGCGCCCATCCAGTGGGCGGTGGTGACCGACCTGCACGCGGTCACCCTGGCGGCCCCGTTGCTGATGCTGGCCATCTGGGCCGCCGAGGCCCGCAACGACTGGGTCCTGGGCATCGCCCTCGCGCTGGCGCTGCTGGGCAAGGAACAGGTGGGCCTGGCGGTGGCCATCCTGGGCGTGTGGATCATCGTCCGCCAGCGCAGGTGGATCGCCGGCGCGGTGGTGTCGGTGGCGGCGCTGGCGTGGAGCCTCATCGCCGTGCTGGTCATCATCCCCGCGGCGGGGTCGGGCCTGCCGGCGCCGTTCGGGGAGCGGTTCGGGCGCTTCGGCGACACGCCGTACGAGGCCCTGGTGGGCGCGCTCACGCAGCCGCTGGAGGTGATCACCACCATCGGCGGG
>Ga0180431_10000945_pt1 | contig 40711 bp, 40 predicted proteins | sample SS_ome_11_FD_132459 | JGI IMG/M metagenome (GOLD analysis project Ga0180431, IMG submission 132459) | Hypersaline lake sediment archaeal communities from the Salton Sea, California, USA - SS_1_MS_1 metaG | ecosystem: Environmental > Aquatic > Non-marine Saline and Alkaline > Hypersaline >... | reverse complement strand
GCCTGGCGGGCCTTCGGAGCCTGGCGGGCCTTCGTGGTCCCTCGGTTCACAGTAGTTTTGGGGGCTAATCTGGGCTTAGGAGCCGTTCTCTGTAAAGTTCGCTTACGCTGAGGATTCCAACGAGTGTACATTTGTTTTTAGAGGTTCTGATTTTTTTACATGATGTTGTTTGATGTGGTGTTCCAGGTCCGCCAAAAATTGCAAGTACTTAGATTCTGTAGTACATCGTCGCAGTTTTCGGCTCCATGATGCAGTTGCCAACAATTTACGTAAACGTTCTGCACATTCTGGACAGGGCAAAATGTCTGGCAAAAGCTTTACTATTTTGTGAAAAAAAGCGGCGCGATGGGGAACAAAAAGGAGACCCAATGTGTTGAAAAAATTCCACACGTAAGGCCCCCATGTTCGCGGACTTTCAATCACATCTGTGGCATCAAACCAAATACGAAACCTGTTTAAAGACATGAGCCATTTCGTCAATGTTTCTTGAGAGCGGGTCATGCTTGGGGACATGCGAGTGAAAAAGTTGACCTTATACCACGTAGGGATATCTTCATGTTGAAGGATGCGACTAAAGTAAGTCAAAAAACGAAACATGGCAGTCTTTTGAGCTGCGGTGGGCTTCGTAGGATATGCTGCAACAAAAATAGAGATACCTTGATTAATGGCTTCAAGGGACATCCCTTTTTTTACAGATGTGCCAAATTTTTAAACTAGCACAGAACGAACCAACCGTGGGTACATGGACGGTCTCTTCACCAACTCAGAAACCATTATAGCTCCAAGATTAAAGGGTGTGCACCCTGCTCCCAGCGAATCACAAGCCTCTCGGGCAGCACAGATGGCTGCAGAAAGGTAAGCAATCCCTTTGCCAAACACAAACGTTGAATTGTTGGTACACTGGCCAATATCTCTGGAATAGCGAATAATTTGAAGAAACAGATAACCAAAACTGTTATAATCACTGGATGAGTAATTAAGTACTTGATCTCTCAGTGAAATCAATTCTGATTCAGAAAGACTCGAGACCTCACAGACTTTTAGGATTTTTTTGATAAAAGCCAGGACAACTCGCTTATTTTTACGATGAGCTCTCGTAAACCTTGGGTCGCCTAATAGTGGTCGAAGCTTAGCTTCTTGATCCTGTCTAAGATCTTGAAAATAATTTAACCAACCTGGCAGAGGCCTTTTTGAGAGTGGATACTCACTGCCACTTATAGTGAATTCCCCACAAAAGCCAGGTGGACGGGTAATTAACGGTAAAAAACTTGTATCGAACCCCGGTAAAAGTAACATCGCGTCAAGTATATGCTCTCGTTCCTGAGAAGAAAGGGTTCCAGATGACCCATAATCAATAATGCAAAGGCAGTACTGAGCTGAAGAGGGACCCATCAAAATGTTACCCGCATGTAAGTCCGCATGTAAAAAACCCCGATTCGGTGGAACCCCCCAAAATATGTTAATAAACCAAATTTTAAAGAAATTGATGAGATTGTTGTATACTTGCCTGACCCCCTGACGATCCCCTTGAGAAACGAGTTCTTCTAAGGCTTCTTTAAGATTACGTTCAGGTCCAGCTGATGTTACTAGAATTGGTAATGGATCCATTTTGAAGGGAGCAACAACTTCCACCGAATACACGTTCTGTCGGGGTTGATTGTAAATATGATAACCACGCACGGTTGACCAATACTCTTGTTCGTAATCAAACTCTTCGGTAAAAAGCACGATTAGGAACATCAACAATTGCCGCGTTTGGTACAGCAGAACATCCGAAACACCTGGTTGACGCAGGTCGTGCCAGACTTGGCTTAACAAGTAATCACATTCACACAAAAAGAAAAACATGTAGAAGGGTTTAACAAATTTGAGAACAGCCCGATCACCATTTGCTAGCCTGGTTTTATAGGCCACGGCGATACTGGCAGATCCCAGAGGCCGCTCAGACATGTTATCAACTAAAACCTTGCGTGACTTGGAAAGCGACCCACGAATCTTGGTCTTCACGACTTTCATCTCTTGCTGGGTGAGTGCTGGTACATTGCTGAAAATATTTTCCACCACCTGATTTACAGTTATTCCGGCGTCTACTTCTTCTTCATTGTTGTTGTTATATTGTTGAAGAAGCTTGAGAACAATGGGACCAGATCCAGCCAAACAAATACTTAAACCAGTTGCGCCATACTCTTTAAAAAACTGGGTAATACTCAAGCTCCTGTTGCGCCCTTGAATACGGCTTTCGGATAATTTATATGCATATTCAATATTGAGTGAAATTGGCCAAAGCTTTTTCGGAGCGCTGTAGTAACTGCGCATGATGGTTGCCATTAATAAGTTTACCTGGGCCGTCATGGTCTTTTTGCTCGCAAACTTTTCAGTAATACGTTCGCCGACAAAAAAGTTTACTGTCGGTGCCACGATTGCCCGGGGCCTAATAAAATAACTGGACCCAGACAACCAAGGGCTGTCTTGTTCCCACCAAGCTTGGACACCTCCTTGGGGACTACCCGACCACAAGTCATCCCGGAGTACGAGATCAGAATCTTGGGACTTAAGGACTTTCTTAAGCCTACCCCTTAGGTCACGGGCTTGTTGCCAATAATGTCCAAAACCTTTACTTAACATTTCTTGTAAAAGCCGATAACGCATAGCTTCCAACTTCTGCTTGCTTGTGATCATTTGTTTTTAACAAAAGCCCAGTATTTTTTGGTGCATGGAAACTACTAAAAACGCCCCTCCCTCCAGAAGCACTGGACCTTCTTGTGGTATTAGGACCGTACCTGGAGACATGGACCCAGAATTCTTAATATTAGTTTTTTCCAGAGCAACAATCAATAATTGACCGCCCTGAAGGCTCAAGGGTTCGCCTTGACGCACCTGTCGGTATATCCAGATTTGATTGGGGCATGCGTACTTTTGATTGGTCAATTTTCGGAAAATCCGAGATAATTCTCCGCACAATTCAGCACCATCCATTTCAGCGGGAACCAAGGCTTTGTCAAAAAAGGCATTATGAGGCAACATGGGAACCAAAGTCAACATTTCACGGGGTATGTTCACTTCCAGCATTGTTCTCACTGTTCTGTTGGGTTTGGTTCGAGCCTTGCGACATGCCAGTTTATCCACTATGTATTTGATGCATAGGGCGAGTACGATGACCGCTAATCCAACCCAGAGACCAATGTTTGGCATGTTCGACTCTTTACATGAAGACCCATTATTTGGCAACATCAACGCAGACTTGAAGGAAACAAAGTTTGTGGCATCCTTTCTCGATGTTAAGGCATCTGGTCCCAGCGACTTACAAGTGGCAACTTCCCGAGAAGTCAAGGAACCTACAAGTTCGGAAGATATCAAAGCGTGCATTCTTAATGCGCTAAACACCTTATCCCCTACTATGGCTTACTGGCAACATGAATCCCTTCAATTTCCGTGCGCCATTTATGGCTTTTTCTTGAAAGGGTTCAAGGTCAAATGTGTTTTCCTGCCCTTGGAGACTTCAGAGACGAATGAGTACTCGACCTTCTTTGCCGATCTGTACCATGTGTTACAAGCTAACAAGGCTCATTTTAGTCAAGAGGATCAGAAGGCAATTGAGACATTGGGACCCCAAATGCAAACCGACCTGCGCCACCTTTACGTGAAGACTTCAGATGGCAAGTATGCTGGGTTGCGACAGCATATCTGGACTACTATTTTGGACTGCAAGTTTAACCAAACAGCTATCAATTGGTTTCACAGTGAGTTTTTGGCTAAGGCGCACGTGGAGGCCCCTCATGACTTTCGACCATTAGTTAAAGAATTAGTTGCAGATTTCAAGTGTCAACCCATCTATGGTGCATACCCCTGTCAGACTCAACAATGTCGATGCGGATATTTGGGTGAGCGACTCGTGTATGAGAAACAAATTGGCCATCGCAGGTCCGATGATGTCCTCACTATCAAGGACGCGCTCGCTGAAATTCGGTCACCCTTTCCGATACGCGCCAAACTGTACTTAGCACCAACCATCCTTCGAATTCAAGAGAGTGTGAACCTCAGGAAGCCTTCCAGGGGAAAAAGGAGCCGGTCGGTCCTTCAAGCTTGTCTCTTGGAATCCAAGAATTGTGAAGGTCAACTTATTGGCGGCTGGAGCGAATGTTGCGCGCACCCCACTGTCTGTGAGTACCACACCGAGGTTCACGAAGCTAAAGGAACTCGCTCGTTCTGCCCCAAACATGGGCGCAAAGGGAATATTATCAAAGGAAAGGTTATTTGAGATAAAAATTCGGCACTACGTATCGCATAAAGGCTCAACGATATATACAAAATAAATTGGGTTTTTAATGATGAGCTCGTACAATTTAAGGGACTTAATACTTTTCTAGTGCTGGTTTAAATGTTAACTGTTTCAGCATCAGCAGTATCGGGGCTCTTAGGTTGTTTTGGGACTTACCGACAATATTCGGCCCTACGTAAACTCACAGATGCCCATTTGCCTCCTTTAGGTACCACTGGGTCCCTTCATGGTGAACACGTTAACTTTTTAGAGATTGGACGGGAATGGGAGCAGTTGCACAGAAGTATTAACACCTGCCAATGGCAATCTGAAATTGTGGATATCTCTGAAAATGGCTTTAAACTCCTCTTCTGGAATAAGCGCATGGATAATCACATACGTTCCTCAAACTTGCAAGATGAAGACCTAGTTCAGCTTCTTCAGGATGTAATCCGATGTCCGCAAAACCATAACAAACACATGAGGCGCTTAAGAGAGCTAAAATCCCGGCTCCCACAAGACTTATTTGCTCGTCTGGAGCTCTCTTCAATGTGCTACCGTTATGTGCACTCTAGTGTGTGTAAAAGGTACGGTATTCAGGGCGAAACCGCACTTATAGACGCCTACAACCGCGTCCATGACTCCCCCATTGTCAAAGTACCACATCGCTTCAAGAAGCAGATCGAGTTACCCGGAGGGCGCCATACCATCATGTTAACTGGGCAAATCGATGGCATGCAAGAGAATGTGGTGATCGAAATTAAGCACAGAAGCTCCAAGATCTTTCAGACTTTACCTGTGTACGAACTCGTACAACTTCATGTGTACATGTTCCTGACTGGTACAAAACGCTGCAAGATGCTTCAGGCCGTCCGTGTACCTCAAACATCTTACGTAGAACAAACTCTGGTGCGATTCTCTTCGACGTTCTGGAACCGGCTTTTGGAGGGGCTTGCCCAAGCTGTGGATTTTCTGGATAACTTGGACGCATCCGAATTTACTCGAGCATGTTTTTGCGCGCTCCCAGAAGCCTCCAAGTTTGAGATGCTCCAAAAGTACATTCCAGAGTTACAGATGACCCCAGGAGAGTATAACTATAGTGTAATCCAATGAATAAAGATGAGTACTGAAGAGCAAACTCTAGCCTATGATGACTTAGAAACATGCATGGTTCCAGTCAGATTTATCCGCGGTGACGAGGTTCTGGTCGACGCTAGAGGTAAATGGGACTTCCTCTATGTGCAAGAGGCGTGTCAGAGACAGTTGGAGCGGGAAGTGACTTCGGAGAATGAGTGGGTCAATTACATGTGTGCGCGTGAGCAAGCGGGAACAACTATAAACCTAGATATACACACCCCTGTCAAGTTTGTGAGGACCAGTAGACTAGATGAGAAGTCTGCACTAAAGTGGACAGCTGGAGTAGTCGGTGTTGGGGTTGGGGCATATGCGGGTTATCGGGGTTACAAATACGTTAGAGATATTCAGAATCGCTTTACGCTGATGCAGGATAAGCTTTTTTTAGTGGACGGAGCTCTTCGGCGAATCAAGCGACGTTCCGCAGACCTCAGAGAAGCCCTTGCCCAACTAGCTCAGTTGCGTCTCGAGACAGACCAAATCTTGAAGGAATTTCGCATTCCTTCGACCTAGAATGCGTTTGAGACACCTTTCACAGAAAAAAAAATTACCTAGCCTGTAAAGATGCCGTTGAGTTGTGCTTACTGTCGTAAGACGCACCCGAACTGCCACAAAGGCCGCTATTCGGAAGCCCAATTATTCCGAGTAATGCCAGCTTACTTTAAGCATGGGGAAAAGCAGTTCTACTGTGATGCGTTTTGCTACATGCGATGGGCCATTGATGCTGAAGTGGTCTATAAACCCATGCGATGGCGTGACATCATCAACTTCTACTTAACCTTGCCCGAAAAGTATCCACCAGCAGAGTGGCCCGACAAATTCAGAGAGTACAAGTACTTGGCTGACCTTGACCCAGAAGTGACTATGGAAGCGCATTCAGCCGAAGATGGGGCCGACATTTCCGCGTATGAAAAATTCTTAAAAACATATCCTCATGCATAAAATGTGGCTGCCGCCGCGAAAAAAAAAATTTTGAAGCACATTTTTGAAATTTTTTAAAAAATCCCAAGTTTATCCCAAAAACCATTTAGGGCACTTTAGTCCCGGGGACTAGATTTAGGATTCTCAACAACCAATAAAAAAAATGGCTGAAGCTTGGGGTGTGCTTCGAGCACGAAATGGTACTGTGACACTTCCTCACACTATTGACATCATTTCCAACTGGCAATCCACGGATTGCAAACACGCTGAAATGTGGATTGATAACCAAAAAATATGGGAAGGTCGGTGCTTGGAAGAGTTGGGGCCCTTGGAGCTTGTGTGTCTCAACGAACCTCCTGAATTACGCCTTCAACCTGACGAACAGTTTGTACAATATTTTGGATGTATTCTGACCCTGGAAAATAAACTGGCCCTAATTAGGAAACCCCATACCTTCGCGAGGGAAGATGGTACAAAATGGACATATGCAGACGGCTGCTTGACAATTATCAAGCCCAAAGAATAAAACCAAAGAATGCTTAACACCTGCTCCATCGGCTTTGGATTTCAAGGAATTAGGACTTATAAAGAACCTAAAGAAAAGCTGCCAGTGCGTGTAAGATCCCGAAGCTTCAGGAGGAGACCGGCCCCACCAAGCAAGTGCCCTTGTAAGCTGGTTCAGACCTCTCCATTGTTGTGAACGTGTCGGATTTTACTGAATTTTTTTCCGTCCTCATAAGATAAAAAAAACAAAAGACTTCATGAGCCTCACTCACGTTCAAGAATACAAATTATCACTTGCTATTAATGAAAGACAACGGATTGTGGCAAAACTTGGTGATGATGGTGAGTATCAGCCTCTCAACAAAGCACTTCGATCTGTTCGAAAAATTTACAAAGATCTAAGGAAACAAGAACAACAAGCTCTTTTGCAACAACAAAAGAAAGCCGAACAAGCAAGTTTGGACGACAAAAGAGCAAAGCGTCAAGAAAGGCGCCAGAAAAAGAAAGACGCCCACGATAAACGTAGAGCAGAACGCGAAGCAGAAAAACGAGCTCTTAATGAAAGCTCGCTCACGTAAAAAAAAGTTTTCTTAATAAAAAAACAAACAACAAAATAATGTCTTCCTCACTTCAAGAATGCAAAACCCTCCGTGTTCGCGGAATTGTTGCGTGTGATGCCAAAGTAGGCTCAATTTCAGACTTACAAGGTAACCCCATCGGGGGCTTCACGGTAGCTGCAAATGGTGGTAGTCAACTTGAAGTAAAATCTGGGGATACTCTTGACTTTAAGAGTGATAGTTTGGATATCGAAGTGACTCCAGGAAGTGTTGTTGTGTCTGTGGAAACCAAAATCCCAGGAGTCTTTTTGGCCCGAGGTGGTATTAATGATGATACACTTGATGCGCTTGGTGGGACTCTATGGAACCCATTTAATGCTAACGAAACCTGGTACATTGAAGAGGATGATATTGATGAAACCTTGGCACCTATTACCTTCCCTCCGTATGGCCTCCAAAGCCACGTACTACCCTTTGACCTGAAAAGAGTGTACATGACTGTCACTGTGGACAGGGACAGTGCTCCAATCGCATTCGGGATTTTGAGGTGCCAAATGTTTGATTCATTTTTCAACAAGGTGGGTTCTCCCGTGGATTTGGACTTTGGCAGCCAACTTATTGGTACCTCAGTTGGAGGATATATCGATATGGTGCTTGACACTCCATGGCCAGCTAATCAAACGTTTTACCTGGCCTTTCAGCAAACCCCAACTGATTCTCTATGGACCATTGCAATCACCGCATACGCCAGCTAATTTGTGTTCAAATGCAACGCCAAATTGTTTGTAGAAAAAAGTAACTGAATAAAAAGTATCATGTCATCCCAACAACAACAATGTCGTTCATGTGGACAAGATCGCAAAGATCTCTTAAATCGTTCGGAAATTGGCGATATCCTCTGTGATCCATGTCTCCAAGTTCAGCTCAATGCTCATCCTATAACATATAGTGATCAGTTTAAGAGTAGTCTTAGTAAGCTTTTACGTAACCAAGGAACTATGGTAGGTTATGGTTGTCTCAAGGTGGTTGCGACATGGTCGGATCTCCTGCGTGCCAATCAGTGCGAAGAGATCAAGCAAGCCCAAGAATGGCTGGTACATGTTTTCCGGGCTTTCCTGATTTGGTGCCAGGAAAAGAAGTCCTTCGACCGTCATGAAGTCGACGAAATTACTGGACTCGTGACTTTACAGGAAACCCTGCAGAAAATGGCCGGGAGTTACATGTATATCCCCGACTTCAAATCGTTCATATGTGCGTTTGGCGAACTCTTAATTATAACAAATCCGCAGTTTAAGGAAAAAGAAAAAGCATGATTCTTTACGATTCTAGCCATTGGCCTCAGGTCACACTCCACTTTCGCAGTTCTGACTGGAATAGAACTGACTACCTAGCTTTCATGAATGCTTTCAAGTTGCTTCTAGACAGGGCTGAAGCTGAAAATGTCAAAATTAAGCTCTTTATTCAGGGCGCCGTGGAAAACAACGTACCCCCGGCTTCATTTTATCCCCTAGTTATTGCGGATGTTGTTAGGCTGTATCCGCGTTTCAAGAATCTTTTGGAAAAAACTAGCATTTACAGTCCGACCAACGACCTCGATGGCTTTTTTAATATGCTATTTAGAGTATACCAACCAGCAAGGCCGGTGCGGCGTTTCAAAGACTTTGAAATGGCCATCAAGTGGCTCTATGCTGATTCAGAATAACATCAAGAAGTGATCTTGGGAATCTCGCCACTCACATTCACTCTTCCGTGATCACCAACCTTTGGCAATGAAACTGACCGGGCCAGGTTTGAATACCACGAGACTGGGGATCAAAACAATATTCATCTCCCCACCATATGCTCGATTCCCTGACATCTAATGCTAATGCATCACTCAATGATGTGGCAGCGATTCCAGCCCGATCCCCTATAGCGCGAATACTTGATCCCGACAGTCGCATGTATAGTTTCTTGTCATCATCATATTCCCATTCAACTGGAGTATCTCCCCAAGACAAATTGAAGTTGTCAAGAGCGGTTAAGTACTTACCATTATACTGAATAGTAAGTTTAGTACCGGGTTGAATCAGTGGATCAACTTGGTCACAATTCTCTCCACGGAAGCCTTTATCACAATAGCAATATGATCTTCCTTGGCAAACTTCGAAGTCGTCGCAGTCGTCGCAGTCGTCGCAGTCTTTACAAGTTGTTTTTATCGCAAAATATGTCACTAAAGCTGCAATTGCGGCTCCAAAAATAAAAAATCCAATCAATAATGCAATTTGTGCTGGAGTCATGTGTTTTTTATAATTAAATGGTGTGAAAATTAATTGTCCTTGAAAGCCGGCATCTTCATCCCAGATGGATCCTGTTCGTCAGTCCAACGGGGGAGCCATCTTGGTAGAGTAAGATGGTACCAAGGGAGCTCGCGTTCCAGTAACTCTCTGTAGTAAGATTCCTCGCGGTCAACAGGACTCAGACCAGGATAAAGATTTCCTGCAACAAGCCAATCCTGTATGATCTTATAAAGCGGACGTTCTACGGGTCCTGTTGAATCCGAAAATCCCGATTTAGTTCTGAACGTGATCTGTGCCGGAAGGAATTCTCGAAAAGCATAGCGGAGAATATACTTTTCATGCCCTCTGACAGGCCGCAACTGAACGTCGGATAGGTTGTGTACAAGATTGAGAACATCCTTGTCTAAGAAGGGCACTCTTAATTCCAGCCCACATGAACTGATGCAGCGATCCGCACGTAGAACATCGTACAAGTGCAATTCATCTTGAAGACGCTGAGATTCCAGACGAGCCGCAGAAGCACAAGGGGCTTCATGAAAGTATAAGTAACCCTGGAAAAGCTCATCACTTCCTTCACCCGAAAAGATAACCGTGTCATCCGTCTTGTTTTCAATATATTTGGCCAGCAAGTACATTCCTATGGAGGCGCGAACGGTGGTAACATCGTAGCTTTCCAGGACGCGCACAACTTCAGGTATGGCTTCTAGAGCATCCACTGGTGTGAATGGGACCTCAGTGTGTATGGTGCCTAAATGATTTGCCACAATCCGCGCCGCCTTAAGGTCTGGAGACCCTTCCATACCAATGGAGTATGTTCTGACATTTTCTGGGCCAATTTCGCGGCAAAGTATGGCCGTGACAATGCTGCTGTCCAGACCACCGGATAAGAGGCATCCAATGGGTCGATCAGTCATCAAACGTTTTCGGACTGCACCAATAAGTACTTCTTGGATCATGTTGGCTGGGCTAGGACCCAGGTGTCGAAGGGGTAACGTGTGAGGCAAGTAATACATCTTACCCTTCCTAACCTGTGCCAGACCAGGTGGGAACTGTTTGATGTCTACGCAAAAATCCAGAGCTGCGGCAAGGGATGCAAAGGCCAATTTCCTATTCTCCGTATAACCAAAGAACAATGGCCTTACTCCTATAGGGTCACGAGCCACGATCCATTCCCCGGCTGATTGGCGAGCCACGAAGGCGAAAACACCATCAAGAGCCCGATAGAACTGGAGGGGCGTAAGCTTACTCAGTAGGGGACCCAGAACCTCACAGTCTGACTTGGATTCGGGCACAATCCGGTAACGAGTCTCTAGCTCCTGATGATTATAAATCTCACCATTACACATGTATATCAAACCAGGTTTCTGGAAAGGTTGCATACCTTCGTTGGAAAGATCAATAATCTTAAGGCGCGTAAATGCTAAGGTATCATCTTCCATCTTTGTAATCTTGGTCATATCTGGACCGCGATCCTGAAGGCGCTCAAGATTCCTTAGCATGGTCTTATGCTCCACCTTCGAGTCGAGAATGGCTAGGATACCACACATGGATACCTTTTACGTAAAGTCCTGGACTTTTTAAGCAATCTTAAAAGAAACATGCCAAAGCCAACCAGCGTGTGAAACGAGAAGCTCAGAGGCGCATACGCGTCTAGGACGCTACAAAGACCCCAAGCGGATTTGCCAAAAAAGGTTCCATATGGGAGACCTAAAACTGGGGAGCGTCCCTATCCAGATGTCGCAAGGTTTATTGAAGTCCACAGGCTTCGGCCACAGTTGGGAATTGTTCTTGAAAAATGAGCTTGGCTTGTAGAGCAACGTCCTGATGCTCCTTCTGAGTCCCATTACCGCATCTAAGATTGATATAGTGTATCCAATCCCTCACAGTCCCCTGCATGTACAACTTGGTATACGAACGCATAGGAAGCACGAATCGTGCGCATTCCTTAGCCACTCCGCGTTCTAGGGCTTCCGAGTATACTTTGAGGGTGGCTTCCTCCAATTGCTTGAGTTCAGCACTCCACCAAGCTTTCGTGTCCCCTGGAAGATCGTTGTGGCTATTTTGGCGGTTCTTGGTATCTTGGCGGCGCGCTGCAACTGGCTCCACCCTCGGAACGGCGGCATAACGCTGGCTGAACTCTTGGAAATGAAAGGAACGATGCCGTAAGATCTGGGCACTTATAGCGCGGGTGGTTTGGATCTCAAGACACATGCAGGCCATTTCAAAGGGACTCCAATGACCCTCTCGAATGCAGTAGCGCAAGAGACCTTTGTATGCGCGGCGATCCTGAGTTTTCAGGTTACTCACACGCGCGCAGAATGCAATTTGACGTTCCGCATCCGGGGTTACCCACACGAGACGGACAGTTGTCGACATTTCCAGGCTTTACCCAAACCTTTACTATTGAACCACTTTTTTGCGCGCAATCAGGGCATGTCAGAACGAAGAGCACAGGTAGTCAAGAAGATATTTGGAATTCCCGGATTATGCAAGTTGGTGTATGATTATGCCTGGGGTCTGGTGGTAGATCGCGATATTCGGACACATGATGTGAGCTGGATGGTCCCACCCATCCCCGTTGACATGCAACTCCTTTATCCCAAGCGCGTATGGATTCCTGGTGAAGACCGCTTTCTTTTGTTAACACTCTACGATATTCAAATGCGGCTCTGTGGGAACTCGGAGGTCGGAATCAGTGTGCCTCGTCACCACGCTCGCGAATGCGTTGTTGTGGTCAAAGATTTTAACAACGTCCTTCTGTACTCGCACAGGATTGGGGTGAAATTGTACAATCTGGAGGCCGAACCTGGCTTCAACCATGTTTGGAGCGCCAAACATACGCTGGCTGCCAACTTTGGACTTCAAAGTAATATTTGCACCATCAGGTCCAATGAAAGAGGACTTTTACAAATTGTACAATATCGCGCGGTCGAAGCTGTCCCCAAGCCTTTCCTGATCAGAATCGTAGTTGACCAACCCTTTCCTGATGTCAAGTTCATTGCGCATGTACAACCCCGGCTCTGGGTTCTCTCAAATACATCCGTCTTGTTGTTTGTCAACCAAGAAGGAAAGTGTGTTCATAGCGAACGCACCAGATATACATGTGGGCTCAGCGCTGGTCCAGCTGGATATTTGCTTCTAAAGATGGTTTATGACCAATGGACCATCTACGATACCAACGAATTTGAAATTGTGGGGACCATCACGTCAGTTGCAGAACCTCAATGGAAGCTTGACTCTCAGGGGAATCCTGAACTTCACGTTTTTGAACTACTTAAATAAAAATGCCATCTAAAACAAAAATACCCTGGCAAGTGTGGTTCAGTGTAGGTCTTGTAAGTGTTGTAATCTTGGGCGCACTCGTGTATCATTTCGTTAGTGCAGCATCGGATGATCTGAAAGAGGATGTACATACCTACAGACTGGCCAGCGCCACAGTAAGCGCACCAAAATCGGCGCATGTTAAGCGTTACTGGGATAACGGGTTACTTGTAATACGCAGAGGACGGTCATACACCATAGAGCTTGATGAAGACCTGCCTCAACTCACAAACGTCATCTTGAATACCTTTAAAGAACAGCACCTTTCCCACGAAGATTTCATGACAGTGAACGTTCGAGGAACAACCTTAACCATAGATACATCTGTGACGGCCCCTTTAAGTAGGTGGGAACTAAGTGCTTCATTTGAAGGTGTGGAGGAAGTCTTAGTGATCAAAGGATATTTAATTTATAATCCGTGGCATACCGACGACCTAACGTATATGCCAAACCCCGAAAACGATAAGAGTAAGCCCAACCCCGACAAATACCTTGCGGAGTATATAGAAAACGAGAACGTCTACATATTTCAAGGATCAGCCAACAACTATTCCGCTAGTCCTTGGCAAATTGGACAATTTAACCCAGAAACCCTAGAGCTCATCTTTCTATTGCTGGATATGGCAACTCTAGACATGTGGGGTAAACCTTTTGATAAGGCAGACCCCACAGTTGTCGTTAGGTTCCTCACTAACCAAATTAATACCATGGTCCTCATGGGCAACTGGTCAGATAGCAAGGACGAAGTAGTGTTCCCGTCTGATCCAGTTAGGTGCAGCACAGACGATGATTGCTTGGTTGCGGCGCCATACTTTGACTGCCGCGAGGCCAAGCTTGACTATGGTGCCTGTTACCTTCCTGGTCTTAATGGCCTCGAGGGATACTGGCCCAATCCAGAGGTACGTTGTACCGCTAGCTCAGAGTGTGCTGGACTCACTGGACCGTCGGGGTGGCAGCTAGGGGATCCCGTATGCACTCAGGCCGAGGGACGTGCATGTGGACAGAATAAGAGCCCTGGTATGTGGACGTCAGTTCCTCAAATCATAGAAAGATGGTTCAAGGACTACAACTATTTCTACGAAGGCACAGCCCCTCTAAACACTGTACAGGGGTCCAATGTGCAAGCCCGTTATGGACAATGTTGGGTATTCAGCGCCATCTTGTTGAGCTTTTGTCGGGCTCTGGGAATTCCTGTCAGAAACACCATAAACTTTGGATCTGGGCATCCATCATGTAGATCGTGGCCATTTCCAGGTTGTGATAGCTTATACCAATCCCCAGATTTTACCGATTATCTTGTGGAGCAAGGGAAGGGTACAGGAAGGTTTTACAATGGCAGCCAATGGAACTACCATTCAATCGATGCAGTATTCATTCAACGCCCAGAACTCGACGAAAAGTACAGCGGTTGGAATGTGGTTGATGCCACAAGACAAGAGCCTTCATATGGTGTTTTTATGATGGGGCCTGCTCCTGTTCGAGCCGTCAAAGACAAGGACATGAACGTGCCTTTTGACACTAGCTTTGCAGTAGGCGAGTATAACTTTCGTATAGTTCATTGGGCTGGCTCCAGTACACCAACACCTTCCACCGATCTGTCTGGTAGTGATGTATCATGGGGGCAAAATCACGTTATAACCTCAAGACCCATCTGGGAGCTTCCAAGCGACTTTGTCTATACGTACACCAATACAAATGATCCAGAAGGTGTGCAGTTGGCTGGCACGTGGATTGACCGCGAGTATAAGGACCCTGAAAACCCTTACAGCTGGCCGCTATCCGCGCAAGGCATGCGTGCCATGAGGGCCTTCGAACAGCAAGATCCACTCATGGTCATTTCAGGCACACAAGGTGAAGACATCAAGGTTTACGTTAAGGAACCAGGTACTTTACAGATCTTCCTGGTTGACTATACAAATGCAGTTTTAGACGATAACCCGCTAATGACTATAGATGTCAGTAGCGAACACACGGTATCTACCAAGCAATTCCCTTACATGAAGACTAGCTATTACAAGTTTGTCCTTCGTGACAAGAAAGGTAAAATCCTCCAAGCCGAGACTGCATTTTTGACTAAGCCTGAGATCGATATTTCATGGGGTCATGGAAAGGTCACATTTACCTTTATAGCACCTTTAGAAATGCGTCAAGTTGTCTTCCAGGTGAAAGGAAAAGGGGAATTTACTAATGAATTCAGGTATACGGGTTTAGCTGACGGGGAGGTTATTGAGATTACTAAACAGTGGTCTAAAAAGAAACCAGCATTCCGGGCAGCCCTGTACTCTGAGACACTACCGCCTATATTTAATTTAGTTACTCCTGCCAGAAGGTAAGTAAATAAAGCTTAAACAAGTCAAGAAGTCAAGAAATCACGAATTTAATGGCGAAATTTGCAGTAGTCTCTCATGCAGCCAGGCCCATTCCAACATCGCTTGGCCTGAACAACAGTTGAACCACGGCGTCGCTTGGCATGGTGCGGGGATGGTGATCTTTGTCGCCGCCGTCGTCGGTTAACAGGCGAGGGAGATTGACGAGGGCGAGTACGATTCTCATCCTCGAGGCGCTTTTTTTCTCCGCGAATCTTAACCAGCTCTTCCTCGAGGCTCTTTTTTTCTTCGCGAAGCTTGGTTAGATCCTCCACAGGCTTCTTCTGCATGTATTTGGCCAAAACACCAATGTTATCGTTGATGGTTGAGACATTGGCCACCGTGGCTTGGTGAGCGTTCTTCATAGTCTCAAGGTTGGCGTCAATGGACTTGGAGGTTGTCACTAAACTGCGGATAGACTTAGTCAGTTTCCCAGTGCTACTTCCAATCCCAGATCCAGTAAAGACCGACTTGGAAAGAGTATCCCTTAGAGCTTGATCCAGTGATTTGGCCTCCTTGTAATCATCATAAGCTTGTAGGGACATTGCCGCAAGTCCAAAGAACCAACGAATTTTTTCTCGCACCTTGTCATCCGCCATCAAACCAGCGCATTGAAATATAGGGTTTCGACAAAGCTTGGCGGTCTCGATAACAAAAGAATTCACCAAGTTTGCGAACTTAGACCGAGGCCACATGAACTGGCGGTGGTCGAAGAAGTGCTGAAGCTCTTGAGCGCGCTTGGTTTGCAGAGGCGTAAGCTCAATCTGCATAGGTTGAACCTCTTGATCGATGGGGGCCTTGACATCAACCTTATTCTCCGCAAGGTCTAGGACTTCATTGCTAATGTAAAGAAGTTGTGCCTTTGCATCACCCATGCCCAGAAGTCGATCAGCACCACAAATTTGACGACGCATGTAAGACCCGGTATGACTCGCTTCGTGTAAGATTGAACTGGTCAAATGGTCGACCAGCACGGGAGGTAATCCCGCACTTGTTGCATATTGACCAACCAAGCTCCTCACACAAATGTAGCGATGTCCATCGGTATGAACGTGGGTTGGGGAAGCCTTGAGAACCTCCAGAAATGCAGGGTTAACCGTCGGAGGGGTTTTTTCATCCTCAGAAGCAGTGTACCAGCAGCGCCCTTTCGAGGGCTTGGGTTTGATTTACCCTTGTTCAGTATTGGGAGTATTTGACATTCTAGGTTTTTCTAAGTTTGTTTAATTATTTCCAATATTAATAAATCAGAGATCATTGCACAAATTCAAGCGCTCGTGCTTATTACTCAAGACATTACTTGGTTGCGGATAGGTTATCGTACAAATCTGTTGACTTCATCAAAAAAGCTATTATTAAAATCAATACTTGACCCCCATACCCTCTAACTAATTAGCCCCCTCCATCCTAAATATCCTAAAAATCCTAAATTTAGGTTTGGTTTAGAAGCCCTAGATTTAGTCCCGACGCCTAAAATTATAAACGTTTAATAGTAAAGGCACAGCACATACTTCCGGAATTTCCCGGAAGCGCGCGGCGCGTAAATTCCGGGAGTTCCGGAAAATGTGTGAAATTAAATTCCGGAATTGAATGTAGCTGTTATTAGAATCAAAGAAGCTATAACCGCAATAACAATAATATACTTTTTGAATTTTTTTTATTTACTTATGTTTATAAACTTGCACTGAATTAATTAGCCAATATGCATCTACAAAAGCAGAATTATTATTAACATCCAATACATACCCATCCGCCGCTTCTTGCCCACCTGGGAATATACCACCAGCCCAATCTCCAGATAATGTAGTGTTGATCACCAGATTCATAGGCTGTAAAGATTCAGTAGATGCGCAAGCATCAAAGTGCGCATCGGGCGTTCCCCATTTTTTAGGGTCTGGGTCCAGATTTGTAATGTCGTCTGGAATTCCATCGGTATTTCTTCTAAAGATCCAAATATCAATTCCACTTTCAGTCCATAACATAGCATATACACCACCATTTTCCCTATTCAAACCCCAACCACAACTGTTAGGCTTAGATACAGCCCAACCACATCCTGTAAATGGACATGGTTCGTTGCCATCACAACCACATGTACCGGTTTGTGGACGAGGTTCATCTGGCTCGACGGTGTTACATGCGATTCGGCGACCATCGGGGGCAGTTTGAGGACATTCCTCTTGAGTGTGTAATGCCACATGATTAAAACTAGTACTTGCATCAACTGAATTCACAGATTCCATGAGATCAATTTCACCACCACATGCCCATTGTCTGGGTGGTTGTTCTGCAGCCGTAAACCACAGTGCTGGCCAAACAGTTTGACCTTCTGGCATATGTTGGATATCAAAAATAAACAATCCGTATTGGTACTGATTCTTTGTGTAAATTCGGGTTGACTTGCGGAAATCCATGAGTCCATTCGTGCCTCGTGAACCTTGATATCCCATGGCCTCCACACCCATTCTCAACTTATTATCAGGGAACGCTATCAACTCATCATGTTGAAGATGGCGCCAATCACCATACCAAACAAGACCATGAGTTGGATCACTGTATGGGCAAATCCACTCTTGCTTGTTTTGATCCCATAATCCTTCACACGTTTCATTGTAAGGATTCCAGAAATACCAAGGATTATTGTTTGGATCAAAAAAGTTACGCCCACTCCAATAATCCATGAGATCATAATCCCCTTTGGTAACATGTCCTGGGTCAGGTCCTGGATCAGGGGCCGGTGTTGGGTCAGAACTTGATGGTGATTTTAAGGCAAAACCCAAAGCAACTGCTGATAAAATTAAGGTAAACACTCCCAGAGCGGCCAAAATAACTATTACAATGTTTGCCATTTTTTAAAATAACCACGAAAATGTTTTGTTAATATTAAAAACCATGTCCACTCAATACGATGAATGTAAGCCCCCTTACACGTCAAGCTATTTGTTGTGGCAGCAATAATCAACCTGTGGGAGGTATTCAAGTCGAAACATCCAGATGCGCTCACAACTAGCCGCAAATTAATCATGATTAAAATATCATTTGACTTCTTTTCGACTTTTTCTGTGAATGTGCATGTGTGTAAGTTTTAAGGTTTATTGAGTATACAAACGGAACGTTGCCGACCAATGTCGATTATGCAGTTGATAGAGGCTTCCATCTGCATTGAGAAGTTGAATGTGTAATTGTGTAACCATTGTAGGTGAGAAAAAATTCATACGAGCATTGTAGAATCTTTGAAAGTTCAAGTTAAAGCTAAAATCGAGGTTCACCTTGGCAATTAAATTTGTGGGAGTCGACCCATTTACATCACAGTGCTCAAAACGTGCGGATCCGATGGGTGATTTTATGGCGACTAACACATAATGGCGGGGGTTTAAGGTAATTGCTCCAGGAGCTGTGTAAGTTCCCTGGAAATCTGGCGCCCACAAATGATCACGGGCCCCAAATCCCCAGATAGCTCCCATAATGTAGTTGCGCTTCCTGGGAGCAAATAGAAGACTAGGAGTGCAACACTCAGTGGCTACTGCGCCTACTGGGGTATTTGGGGCAATCCCACCCAGGTCTAGGGCACCAAGATCCGCTCTAAAGGTTGTCCCTGACACCACCTCAGATACTACTAACGTATATGTGTCCGTTCCGACAGTCACCGACACTAACTGACCCACTTGAAGGCCATGAGCTTGGGTTAAATTGGTGACCGTCACCGTGCTTCCGCTAACGGTCGCTGTGGTGTCTGTCAGAGCTAAAGGAGGCGGCTGAGAAAAGGTGACGACCAGATTATCACCAGACCCAACAAGGAGATCCCAGATACAAGGGAAATACATTCCCTCGTACATGCACTCACTGTAGATAAAGGGTAGATTACTAACATAACAATCATGACATGTAAAGGAGGTGGGTGTGAACCCCAGGCGATACGCTAGAGAGGAATTTTCCATATCCATGTTAAACTTGGTGTCAGATCCAGAACAGATCTGGAAATAGTTAGGATTCTCGTCCTCACAACATGGTTGTTCTTCCTGAAAGTATGTGACCTCCAGGTCCAAATCGGCCCACAAAGTCGCGAAGATAAACTCCAAACTTTGAGCCATGCTCTCTGGAGTATACAGGCCTGGGGGTAAGAGGGCTTCAAACGACTCGCCCGTCAGTGGGTTAACCAGGATTAAGTTTTCCTCAACAGGCAGGTAAAATCTGTTAACCTGGGCCGCGATCTCGGCGGTTAATTGAGCACTTGTGGGATAATTTCCAGGGGTCAGTTGCACCATACACGTTCCAAGGACATCGATGGGCTTGCTACACAAAGGCACACTTTCCCTGATAAGATCTGTACATTCTCTGCCTGCGCACGGATCCGGTACCATCTTGTGAAGCCGGTTTTGACCAATTCCGAACCCCAAAAGATTCAACACAGATCCCTGGGTTACACAGACTGTGGAATTATCAGTCCAGTCTACTTGGGGGTTCTGAGAAATGCAATATTGGGCTTTCTGGCTGTTATAGGTAACCGTGTAGGCACACCCGCTTAGGACATTTTCCTGGACTGACCGCGCTAGGAGCACTTCTAAGATGTTGGCCATTTGTGTGGGTCCCGGGATGGTCGGGAATAAAAGGTAACCAAAGGATGTTGCTCCAGCATTTTGGATCCAATTTGTAGTTCCAGGAAAACCACTGACAGAAAAACTAACATCGTCAATTATGTTAACAGTGGGTAGCAAATTTCCTTTGGAATTGTAGACTGAAAATTCCAGAGCTGTTGAAATGACCCTCACTCGTTCGCCCCAATCCCAGAGACCTTGTAGGGACTCCAAAAGGTGTGGTTGAGACGTGGTAAAGATCGGGTTTGCCGGGTCAGTCGCATCAATAGCCACAATCTCGTTAAGGCGCAAGGGGAGGACCGCTGTGATAAGAGCTGTATCTGTTTCAATGTAAACTGTTCTTAAGCCCTCGTCTTCTGCGCGAAAAAAAATGCCATTTGAATAATATACACGATTCCAGTTGTTTTCTATCAAATACTGGGCTGTCGGAATTTCAAAGGTGGCGGCCTCTAAGCTGTTAAATGCCACGCGATTTGCACTCAAGCATACTGGCACGATTATGTCGTTTGTCGAGTTGCTGTCTGGTTCTTTTTGGTCGGGATTCGGAAGAGTGTTCCATGAATCCATTGAAAATATCCACTCCACAGCCGGCTCTGAGTCGTAGCGGTTCAACATATTTCCTTTTTTTCTACTTGCGAATAATTTACCGTGAGAGATTTGAAAACACAAAATTTCCGGCACACACACACGTTCTAAATTCAGATCAAGCGAGCTGCTTTATTTGAAATCCCTTATTGTACACAACATTCATTGGGATTGTCTGATCTGGGCTTACCTTGACAATTTGCACATTTTCCATTATATTCTAAATCCGTAATGAGTCCACATCTTGCACATCTATTTGCGTAAGTTGATTTTCCAGTACAACTAGTGCATTTCCCATTATACCCAACCACCGTATGGGTTCCGCAGCGTCGACAAGCGGCCCTTGGCATTTTATGATATTCAAAACAAAAAATGATTCTTTTTAACGAGTAATGGGCCAAATAGCTTTAAAAAGATGGTATGCGCACTAAGAGACTACCTAAAGAATTCTCTGGAATTCCAAGGTTTACCAGTTCCCATGTTTAAATCTCAGAATATTAAACGAAGTCGCGCTGCCGCCGCGAAAAAAATAATTCTGGTACACATTTTCGAAAATTTTTGAAAACCGACATATACCCCCAAAAATCATTTAGGGCACTTTAGTCCATGGACCAAATTTAGGATTTTAGGGCATCTCGGAAATACCCAGAAACCCCGAGGTTTATTAACCGCATGTTAAAACCTTGGAAATACTGTGAAATTACCAGGTTTAACATCCCCCATGTTTAAATCTGAGGATATTGAAGGATGGAGCGAGCTGAATTGAATGTAGCTGCCGCCGCGAAAAAAATAATTTCAGTACACATTTTCGAAAATTTTTGAAAAACCCAATAAACCCCCAAAAATCATTTAGGGCAATTTAGTCCCAGCCCTAGATTTAGGATTTTAGGGTCCTGCTTGAACTTCAGAATGTTGAAGGTTCATGCGTAAACCCCGAGTTCGTAGAGTTAGAATCAAATTTCCGCGATTGTTGTCCAATTAAAGTAACGCTGAAAAAACCTTTGAAGGTAGATTCGACCCTGCCGTCTTCTGAGAACCAGATTATCATTGATGCAAAAGAGTTTTGGATGAGAGTGTTCAATTCTCAACAGAGCGTAGTGGAAGTTGAGGGTATCCGTGTAGTTTAGATAATGACCTTTGTTGGTTCCTTTGGCGGCTTGTCTATGATGAATATTCCAATAAATCAAGAACCCCACAAGGTAAACATTGTTGGTATTTCTAAAGCGGGAGGCTGATGTGGTTTCCAGATGGGGCTGAACGTCAGGATGAGCCCAGGCTTGTTCAAAGCTACTTCGCAACATGGCGACTGCTTGATGTGCCGGGTAGGGTCTGGATCGACGAGGTTCAAAAATATAGTTTAACAACTGATTATTGTTAACCCAAGCATGGGCGTGCATTGAAATTAAGGGACGGTGCACCATCTGGGTCTGGCCATGGAGGTAATATCTTGGACGCCCATTTGGAGCAAAAAAATCTAAGGGAGTCACTGTTGATCCCAGGAACATATCATCATTAAAGTATATGAAATGCTCATGCAAGTTGGGTATGCGATGCAAATGCGCCTCGATTGCTTGAGAATTAAAAGTTGGTAAGTGTGCTTCTGGAATGATGTGGCTATGTGGGACGATATGTACCGGTATCGAACAAAGGTGGGAATCTGGGTGCAACCAATCCGGTCTCTGGTCATCATCACACACCACAAATATAGCATGAATCCATGGAGCAAACTTGTAGATGGACCGGATGCTGAATTTTAGTTCATCCTGTGAGGCGTAACGGTTTGTGCCATTATCAGGGGGTGTTCTTCCAAACTCAGCACGCTTTCTGCGGTGCTCCGGGGTGTCTTCGACCCAAGTATATACAACGTCAATGGGGAAGCCCTCGTTCATGTGTCTATTTACAGGTTAAGGCTCTTTTCGTTTAAGATTAAAAAAAAGGTACCAATATGCCGTTTGATACAGAGTCACGCATATCTGAATCAGACCTCAAAATGTTTAATGTCCTGGCACGCAGGGAAGTACCGGAGGCAGATTCCAGTCTCAAGGAGCTGGAGGCCCTCATTGGTGCATCTGTGCCTTCTGGGTCCTCCAGTGCTGCGCCATCGAGCCCATCGCATAGTTTGGACATCAGCCGGAGCCCAAGTCGTGCAAGAAGCCCGGGACCCCCACCACCCCCTCAAAAATCACCCACTCCCCCAAGTTCACCCCCACGTTCAGATCCCCCATCAGATGCAGGTTCAACTGGTCGTTGGCAAGATACGTTTGGGGATGCTCAGTTTAACGAGGAAGACTTTGCTGATGTAGATGTCGACGCAGAGAATCGAGATCCCCGTATTCGCCGAGAAAAACAAGAGATTTTGTTCCAGCTGCTTAAACTGTATAAAGATGAATCGAAAGGTCAATGGAATATGCAAATGCCTCTCTTCGAGCTCAAGTATGAACTTAAGCGCAGAGAAGAGTACAAACAAGAACAAGAACAAATTGTATTCATTAAGGATGTATTGAAAATGGGGTTTGTGGGCATCGAATGGGCTAACCGTAAGTTAGGTCCAGTCCTCGAGCTTGATGGATGGGCCGAGCATATTACTTCAGACATGCAGAAGTTTGACCGATGCATTCTGGCCCTTTACCGCCGTTACTTTAGGCGTAGCAAGATGGATCCCATGGTTGAGTTCTTCTGGTTACTTCTCGGATCCATGGTCATGTTCCATGTACAGAGTAAGTACTTGGGAGGTCCACCCAGACCACCGGCTGGTCAAGCAGGACCCCCTGATCTTGCACCACCCCCGGGTTCCGACGACAGGTTTTCGTTCGGTCAGTCTAAACCTAAGACCGGCTTTAACTTGAATAGTTTGTTTAATTTGTTCGCCCGCGGTCAATAAAACCACACCAAAATTGTCAAAGATGTCTTCCCTTGAAGCTTTTCTTCAACAAACTAACCTCCAATGGTCAAATATTGTTTCGGTTTAAAATAAAACAAAACCTAAGAACAATGGGTGCAGCCAAATCTGTAAATATCACCGATAATACTGTGGAAGCTTTTGTAAATCTTACGACTGATATATACGCGGGAGCAACAGTTAGCGCAGACAGCGTTCAGTTGGTTGACATTAATGGGAACGATATACAGGTGGGTGATATCGGCCAAGACGTCTACATTAAAATTGATATGAAAGCCGTATTTAATCAATTCGCAAGTACAGAAGTTCAACAATCATTGATAATGGATATAACCCAGGAAGCTACTTCAGCGCTTTCAGATCTTAATGTTCTTCAGTTTGCAGACGCTAGTAATTATTTGTACGCATACATGCGATCAGTCATCGATATTTCCACAAGCATGGAAGCTCGTTGTGATGCATCTGTCACAATCACTCAACAAGTAACAGTTAGCGGAAACAACATCACCATTGGTGACATTAACCAAAGTGGGTTGGTGGAAGCTGTTCAAGAATGTGTTGCCGATCAAGTATCCCAAAGTACGGCCATTCAAGATCTTGAAAATTACGTTTCTCAGGCCGCAACCGCTACGGCAGAAGGTCTTAATCTTGACTGGTTGATTGTCATATGTGTATGTGGAGTTGTTGCGCTGGGCATAATTGTTGGAATTCCTACGGTTGTGGCAGGTAGCACTATCGCATCCAACCTTCCCTTCTTCGCAGGAGTAATTCTTCTCATAGTTGGCGGAGTGTTGATGGGATTAGGAGAAGTTTTTCGAGGATACCATGTAAGCACCACTCCGTATGTCAATCAAACCATTACGGAAATGTGCGGTAGAGGGGAAACTGTTGAAAGAACAGACATTTCGTCCGTTACTTTAGCACGCAATGAGCTTGAAGATAATGATGAATATGTTGCGTTTGATTTTCGACCTGTAGCTACCTATAAGTATGGTTTTCCGGTGTTACAATCCCCTCCAATTACCACATTTCACAGAAGCATTACAAGCACATGTCAAGCTTTAGATGCCTCTAATCAAGTCACTTTTAGTGAAACCCCTGATTTAGTGCTCTACAGGTATCCTCACTTTTTTATAGGAGTCACCAATGATCAGGGTACACCCGTGATAGACACCAACACTGAAGTCGTTGATTATGTGGATGGTACATCATTGCCTCAAAATGGTGATATTTTTATTGTCAGGGAAACTCTTCAGTGGTTTTTATATAATGGAAGGACCTGGGATCCCCAAGTGTTACCCACAGACTTTCCGCAAATCCCATCTGACCCTGGAAGACGTATTTACATTAATAGAACACCCGGTGAAGTTGATGAACCAATTAATCCTAACCAGCTCGTGACCTCTGAAAATGACATCGTTATTAATGCGTATACTCCTTCACGGTTGCAAGTGTATGTTCCGAATGGTGAGGTTGGCAGCATGGATTGGGTTATGGCTGATGAACCCATCATTGGTGCTAATTTCGTTGTAGCAGATTGCACTACTGACGAAGAATGTGTTAATTATGCAGGCATTAAGAGAAGGGATGGGTACAATTGGATTTACGGTGTAATTGGTGCTGTTTGTTTGGGAGTTGGGGTAGTATCCATAATTTACGGGTTTATTACAAAGTCAAGGCGAGGCGGGCAAAGCGAACCTCCCAAGAAGTCGACAAAAAAATGATTATTTGCGAAATTTTAATTTATTTTGAAATGTTCTTCTTCGTGCTTTTGTTGCATTTGGGCGTGTTCGTTGGAACAAAACCAATATTCGGAGGCTCTTCCGTTTGAAAAGACAATGATTTTCTTCGGATCACCGTAAAACAACATGCAGCCGCACCATAGGCAATGGTATCCATCATTATTCATGGTGGATGCCTGAAAAACATCTGGCCATCGACATCCATCGCGTAGTATGGTGAATTCTGCTCCGGGATTGAGGAATGATAGAACATTCTCTTGGCAATTGGTTGGCAGGTTTTTGATGTCCATGGATGGTTTGAATTATGAGCTTTTGGGCTTTTGGGCTTTCGGACCTTCGGATTTTAAATTGTGAAGTTTGATTGGATTGTATAACTTTATATGATCGAATAATGATAGTTAGAGGAATTTCACGTCCCTAAACTTAATCTAGGGTTAGGACCAATAGGAAACCGTTCTAGTGTCCGTGATGAAGAAGACGTAGAGGATTGAAGGATCGCCGGTGAATTGGTAGGTACTCTCCTTGCCGCAATCGTTCCATGTGACTCTTTGCACCGTATCCTTTGTGCCCATCGAATCCCCATCCTGGGTAAATCTCATTGTAGCCAAGCATTATGTTGTCCCGGGTGAACTTTGCCACAATCGAAGCTGCGGCAATGCACAGCACCTTACTATCCCCTTTAGGTATAGGATGCCATGGGATCTTAAGGCCCCTTGGACCCGATCCACCATCAATGAGCGCCAAGTTAGGCTTCAACTGTTCACAAACATCTTCCATACCATGCATAGTTGCCCAATAAATATTGAGTGTATCAATCATTTTTGAATCTTGCGCGCTTGTGGCCACTTCACAAATGTCGGTCAAGCGTTCGTACATGTAATGGATGCGGGCAGAACTAAGTTTCTTTGAGTCCCTGACCCATTTTAGGTCGTCGCCAATCTTGGTTTCAAAATCGCGGGGCAGAATGACCCCAGCGACTACTACAGGACCAGCTAGGGCTCCCCTTCCAGCCTCATCAACGCCCACCGTGCGCTCAAACAGTTCCATATGTCGACTGAGCATGCTTGTTGCGTTTGTATTTGGAAATTCGCCCTTTTTTCTAATTTGCAAGGAAAACAGCAGAGGTTATGCCAAGAGCTCGTCGATCAACCAAACGCCCTCGTTACGAGCCGCAACTCGTGGCCCCTTACAAACGCATGCGGAGACCTAGTTATGTACTGGGGACCCGTTGGTTTGATGATGTTATACCGGGTTATACGCCGGGGACGTTTACCACACTATATGCTATCAAAAAATTCCTGGCTTGTAGTTTGGAAGAGGCTGCAAAGCTTGCGAATGACTACCCCACCTGTGGAAATCGATTGGAAATTATTCAATGGCTTTTAGAGTTAAGATGTCCTGAGTCCTGGGAACTGCTCCACAGAGTTTGTGACCAACTTCCCAGCCACCGGATTGAGAACGTCCTTCCACTCGTTAATAATTGCGACGAGGAATACTCAGTTGCGGCTATTTTTAGTACGGTTGGTGCTGATGTTAAGCAAATCAGAAACCCAGCGCGCTTTCGCGTTGAAAACAAAACAATGATGGGGAAACCCAGAGATATTTTACATGCACTGGCATGCGTAGAACGAGCGTATTTGAGAGAAGTGGTACATCAATATACAGACTATGTAGACCTCTTCGAACCCACCCCAGAACACCATGATGAGCCCGCAGTCAGCGAAGAGCTCGAGGACCATGAGGAGCCCGAGGACCATGAGGAGCCCGAGGATCATGAGGAGCCCGAGGACCATGAGGAGCCCGAGGATCATGAGGAGCCCGAGGATCATGAGGAGCCCGAGGATTCGGATTCATCCTCAGATTCCGACTCATCATCAGATTCGGATTCGGATTCGGATTCGGATTCGGATTCGGATTCGGATTCATCCTCAGATTCCGACTCATCATCAGATTCCGACTCAGACACGTCTTGCGATCATGTGGACCGCGTCCTGGACATCATTGAGCACGAATTGACATTGAAGAAGATTGAAGCAGTTCATGCATTTATTAAGGATCTCATTATTTCATAAACTTTTGTTTCTGTTTGACCTTTGGTATACCAACCTGTCTTAACTTCTTCGTTGCTAATTTGAGGTAGTTGGTCTTGTTTTCCAGGACACATGAAGATGAGCCTGAGGGGTTGTGGATTCCATGACTCTAATGTCTCCATGCGCTGACCCATATCATTGGTCCAACCAATATGAGTATGTGTATCGGATTCAACCATGTAGATAAAGCCATCAGATGGGTCTTTGCGATAGCGCTTATTTGGTTTGGAAGCAGACTTGGAATCCTGGAAAGTACGCTTTTTTGGCTTCTTTTGTTCTGCGGTCGGAGGATCCTGCCTTGGTTCCGGTGATTCCGGTGGTGACGGGGCTTGCCTAGGTTTTGGAGGTGACGGGGCCTGCCTTGGTTCCGGTGATTCCGGTGGTTTCGGTGGTGACGGGGCTTGCCTAGGTTTTGGAGATTCCGGTGGTGACGGGACCTGCCTTGGTTTTGGAGGCGACGGGACTTTGCTAGGTTCGAGGGGTGGCAAGGGTTGTCGAGGTTCTGGGGATGGTGGGGCCTGTCTTATGGGGGCTTTAGGTCTCCATTTAAGCATACCGGGGCTAACCATGATGAACGCCGATTCCAGCACATTTACTAATTCTTGGTACACATTTTCCCAATAAACAGCGTCCCAGGCTACTTGTTTTTCGAAACGATGGCATCCAAATGTTTCTACGAATTGGCTTGTGGGGCTATCGGTTAACCACATGTAGACTTGAAGTTGTACATATTCACTTTCCCATATGCGACCAGCTCGTTGCTTAGTTCTGTACTTATACTCAATGACTTGTTTCTTCTCTGGATCATATCCATCTACTCTTCCGTAAATCATGATGAAATCCCCCAAATCCTTACTGAACCGCTTTTGGGAATTGGGGGTATTGTCGATTTGAACCTCTTTTGCTTCGTTTTCTTGACCAGCTAGGCAATTATCCAATGATTTCATTTCGTTCCAATCAGTACGAAGGTCTTTAATGCGTTTCCGCAATTGCTTAATTCGCTTGTTTCGATAGGCCTTGTAATGTTTTGGCTTGTTATGGGACCTCTTTAATTCCATTTGAGCTTGTCTTAATTTAGACTCGTTTTGCTCAATATCTGCTCGAAGGGTGTTGAGTTCCTTGCGTACATTGCATCGGGTTTGGGTATGTCGCGTAGGGGACGGTGGGACACTGGGGGGTTCCCAAGAAAAGCCTGCTGTTGAAGAAGGGGATACTCCCCCTCTATAATTGTGATAGCGCTGATAAATCTTGTCCAAACATTCCTGTTTGCTTACAAAAGGGTTTTTGCCAATCAATGCAGATACCTCTGACGCAAATATACACAGCTTTTTCATGTGCTTTACCAGATATTAACAAAAATACACAACATTCATCTCGAACAAACTATACCCACACGCACTGATACCCCAATGGCTGAAAATATGAATTCCTTCATGTGATATTGGACATTGTACTCGGCCAATAATGTGTATATTTCTCTAGGGGGTTTCATCAATTCTTGCATTCTGCGCAGAGCCAAACATGTGGTGGCTTTAACCTCTTCCAAAGTATTGCATGTAGTCAAGGCTTTAACATGATGTTCTAAATCTTCTTGAACCTTTTCCTTGTTATCCAAATCTTGCGTTATCTTGTAAATTTCAATGTAAAAACTGTTTCCCCAATATTCTGGCCGAAATGTTAACTTAAGATCCTCAACTTTTACAGACATCTCATTCCTCTGTGGATGAGGTTGAACCTCTTTTATAATAGGGGATTGACCTACTTTTTTGTACACAATCAAGTAATGCATGAAGAAAGAGTTTTATTCAAACGATATCGGAATAGCTCGGGTAATTTGTCGATATTGAACGCCCCGAGCGCGCTGCCTTTTCAGGTCTCGAGCGTGTCGTTGATACATCTCGAGGCCTCGGTCGCCGCTCTTCGATGTTGAAAGCACTGTGAAATGATCCAAGGGACAGCTCAGATACACTTCTGGATAGTGAGGACACTGCTGAGACATAATTGATGCAATTTCCACGGTCGACCCAAACCCGTCTAGCCCCAGACTCTTTCCATGTTTGTCCAATACTTTGCAGATCTTCGAATCATCTTCATAAGTACTGTTTCTGTAAACTTGATCATTGCGCAGAGGAAATGCTCGATCAACAGCATCCTTATCCTCTTGTGAACAACAGAGTGACTTTACAAAGTGAACGCTTGCAACTTTGCTCATATCCAGCAGCGTAGCATCTTTGGTAACCTTGAGTACATGCAGGTTTCGGCCAAAATCATGCTGGTGCTCAGGATTGCGAATGCGTTCGTCACCAGCCCAAGCGCCCTTGCCAGTTGTGGTTCCCTTCCAAGGGTTGCGGCCATGAGTTCGGCGGTAGTAAATTTCGCGGTCCAGGAGTTGGAAGGTTGATGGAATAGCGGATTGTTGCATGTTGAATTTTCAAAAAAGTGACCGTTGGAATTTAGGCACATATAACGCGGTGAACCTGACTGAAATTACCAGGTATAACTTTATATGATCCCAGGGCCGCTCAGGTTAAAACTAGCAAGCCAATCAAATTTACCAGGATCAACTGATGATGGTAAACTGGGTGGCGGTGGTAGCGGCTGTGAAGGCAGAGAGGGCTGGAACGTCTAGAGCGGCTGTGAAGGCAGAGAGGGCTGGAACGTCTGGGGCGGCTGTGAAGGCAGAGAGGGCTGGAACGTCTGTAGCGGCTGTGAAGGCAGAGAGGGCTGGAACGTCTGGTGCGGCTGTGAAGGCAGAGAGGACTGGAACGTCTGGGCCGGCTGTGAAGGCAGAGAGGGCTGGAACGTCTGTAGCGGCTGTGAAGGCAGAGAGGGCTGGAACGTCTGGGGCGGCTGTGAAGGCAGATAGGGCTGGGGCGTCTGGGGCGTCTGGGTTTTTAAAGTCTTTTTTGCTTCATCCAGGTACTTCCATGGGACGTGTAAGTATGGTATGGGTCTGCTTGGCTGAATGACCCCAAATGTGATTTGGTTGTCAATTTGCTTAATAATGTTCACAAACATAGTACCTTTTGGCAATTTGTTTAATTAGCCAGAATTTCTTTAAAGTTTTGGGCCATAACAGATGAACTAAAACGCTCTTGAACAAACCGAGCCCCCGATCTTCCCAAGACTTCTAACTCTTCCATACTCAGAGACACCAGGTTTCGCAACAGCAGCCGCAAATTTGAAAGATCCACAGTCGAGTCACCAGTTGGTGCAGGGGCTTGCACTAAAGGACACTCAGACATATCCTGCCTCCAAAGGATTTGTGGAATCATTTGAACAGTACATATAACAATCATACCGTCGGCCATAGCTTCCAAAGAACTCATACCAAGCCCACCAACCATGGATACCTGATCAATGTAAATGTGACAAAGTCTTCTTTCTTGTTGTAGTTGTTGGTGAGGAAGGGATTGTCCTTTGTGGTAAGGTCCACCAATCTGACGATATTCTACCTGAGATCCAAGACCCTTGACCGCAGCCTCGATTATACTACTGCCTTTCAAGGAGTAATTGGTGGGTGAATGACAAACAATGATTTGACCTTGTTTTCTGCGCTGCTCCCAAAGCCGATCAACACGTTTGTTGTCAACCTCTAACACTTTTCCAAACAAAGGGACTGCTTGAGGTAGAGCAAGCCGCCATAGATCTGGGGAAACCAACTGTCCATCGAATGTTTTTTGGTCTAGAGAGTTGTAAAGGACGTGATTTGAGCGGAAACCATGCCCCGCATGGAATATTAACTTCCGTGGTATGTTATCCCATTGCCCAAACGTTATGGTACGTCTGAAGAGACCACTGGGATGATAGCAATCGTAGTATCTACCAGGGTAACCTTCGTTGGCCCAAATGAGCACGTCGACTCCTTGTTCAACCCAGGTGCGCATATGATCTTTCTCCTCTTGGTTGGCCTGATCATAGTCGAGATCGTGCTTTAGAGGGTATTGAAATGGGTGGGGTATACAGCAGACAACCTTAGCTTCCCAGCCTTCCAGGTGCTCGTTGATAGCTGCAGCTAAAGATGTGGATACGTTGGCAAAATCCTGATAACCCACGAAGAGAACCTTCATATTTCTTTATGTAACAACATATAACTTATGCTATATGCACCTCAAAATAAAACAGATCATCCGACAAGGTCGTATTGTCAAACTCATTATAGGTGGGGACCAAGTATTTTCCAGAGCTAGCTAGCTTAAAGGCAACCCTACCTCCATCATATAAATGTTGTTCCAAAGATTCCAGATTCCACGTGGCATCACCATTTGGCGATGATCTCACAAAACCATTGTCATCAACAGCCCACACATATGGATTGCCGCCACCCATGTAAATGAAAACTAAAATTGGAAGGTTTTCATTAGCAGAAATAATGCTTGTTGTATTGTGGTCATATAAGTACCAAATTTCAAAAGTTTTGACGGATTTCTCAGTTGGAACTCCAAAGCGGACATTTGCCCCAGATGTGTATACCTGCAGGGAAGGATTATTGGGGTCATGAAAGCTAATTTTTTGTCTGTAAGTTATGGGTGCTTGACATATACCTCCCAGACATTGGTTTGGCGCACAACAATCCTCAGACTGACACTCTAAACCTGCTTTAAGGCAACACCTTCCACCTTCACAGGTCATTTCTCCACAACATTCACTATCTTTGCTACAGCCCTGGTAACTAGGAAAGCAACAGGTGTCGTTGGGACCACACACAGCTGGCGCTGCACATTGACCCGTCTCACAAGGGCCTTTTTCCAAGGGGATCCAACACTGCCTGCTGTTCACCTGACACTCAAAAGGCGGGCAACACTCACTACTAAAGCTACAACCCTGACCAGGCCGGTTATGGCAAGCAGTGCATACGTCGTCCAGACACCTGGAACCTTCCTCACACTCCTCGTCGTTCTGGCACCCATCACCAACGGGCAGCGCAGACACGCAAGTCCCTTCAGAGCTGCAGAGAAGCCCTTGACAACACGGACGTTCTGGACATCCTTTATCACCATCTGGGAGGCAGCTTACACACTCCCCTTGGCTGGAACAGTATAGCCCCTCCTGACAACAACTTAGATCATTTATACAATTTTCGGGGAGACATGGTAGGCAATCTGGATAAGTACCATACTCGTTATCTTTACAGGTGGGTTCGGGGGGTTGAGGGGCGTTCGGTTCTGGGACCAAAATTAATGTTAATATGGTGGCTCCTAGTGCCACTAAGCTTATAATAAAAAATATCCACTCTCCAGATAATTTAGAAGGCATAAGATGTTTTTTTATTGTTAAGATAGGCGAATTTTCTTCGAAGGTGGTTGGTTTGTGTATCCATCATCCATCCGTTGGCCTATATTCGGAATTGGAATTCGGGGTAAATACCCAGCGTCTATTTCCCGCCATAAAATATCTGGCATGCTGTATATTGGATAGCCGCATCGAAGCACACCATACTTGAGCAAGAGCTGGCACCTCTTTGGGAGTTTCCAAGGTAACCCTTTTCGGGCAAAATGTTTGCGCACGATTGGCAACATTGTGGCATAATCAATAGGTGCGTGATTTACTCTGTGCATATACTCTTTGTGATAAACCATCAGTGGTTTGTAGCAATATAGAGCACGGTCCAGCAAAGCTTGGTATTTTTGTGGAGATATTTTCCATTGTCGCAGATAAGGTGTGGGATTTTTAAAGCATGCCTTTGCGTGTTTCAGATTCCAAACACCCTGCCCTGCGCGTCGGTGACGATAAAAATCCACCATAGCAAAGTATACGTGTAAGCCATCGTTGATATGTCCATAGTCATGGAGTTTACGAAGCGCAAATCGGCGACATTCCACTTGTCGCTTCCGGTACACATGCTTCATGACATTTGTGCATATTTTCTTGGTTGTTGGAAGTAAGGATCGGACCAAGTCAGGAATTTCCAGGTAGGTCAAAAACAGGCCACCAATATCGGGTTGAGAGATGAGATTTTGCATTTTGAATGTCGAACGTTGTGAATTGTGGTGTGATATTGGTGGCCAGAGTTCCCTCTCCAAAATATAATTCAAGACCCATGTATAATTTTATATCCTGGGTTTGCCGCCGCGCATGGGGTCCCATCCATACACACACACACACACACGCTTCTTCATGTTGTCTAGTTGAGGTGTTGGCAAGACTGGGTATGACTCTTGTATTTTCCTCTTTAATAGCAGAGCTCCAAACTTAGTGTAGGTGCATTTGTAGTATGAACCCTTATTCTTGTATTGACGCTGGATATCCCAAATTCTGGCTCGGGTTATCATAATATAAGACTAATGTAATAAAAGATGGCTGAATGCGGTTCTTTTTATCATAAATGTAAAATGCGCCCTTTACTTGTGCGTCTAAACGAGGAACGCCGTATATCTAGAAGCTTAGGGAGGCTTGGTCCTGCACAATTTGAGACTTTGGAGAGGTTCTTTAGGCGTAAGTGTCATCACTTACCCACCCAACTCCCTCTAAAGAGCCGTGTTGTGGCTCTAGGGGACGTACATGGTGATTTAATGGTTCTCCTGGCTGTTCTCTATATGATGAAGGTTGTGGACAAATCTGCAAACTGGATAGGAGGTACTACTGTTGTGGTTCAATGTGGGGACATCTTAGACAGAGATGGACGATCAGATGCTTCTGTGAGCACCACCTCGAACCTGCGTGAAGAAGTGGATATCCTCCAGTACTTACATGCCTTAGATCAACAAGCTCAACGACAAGGTGGGCGTGTGGTGTCAGTCCTAGGTAACCATGAGGCTAGCAATGTTTACATGGATGATGAGTATAGCATGTACATGATGTTTCAGACGTCCCCCCAAGTCGCTGGATGGGGGGGTTTACGTAAAAAGCAAGCTCTTTTTAAGCCTGGGGGCTTGGTAGCTCGTTGGATGGCGCGGCATATGCCGGTGGTACTCCAAGTCGGTAAATTTCTTTTTGTACATGGTGGTTATAAGCAAATCCAAGACCAAAGCCCTTATCAGATTGCGCAGGATACCAGCCGCGCTCTGAGAGAAGGGCGCCGGCTCCCAGATATTGCCAAGTACATTTTAACTGATAGAAGTGGTTCATGTCCCTTAGATTCAAAGTGGGATGGTTTAGTCGTTGGGCACACAGTGGTCTCTGAAGTTAAAGGTACTTGTAAGAACAGAGTATGGCATGTAGATGTGGCTATGTCAGAGGCCTTTGGACGGCCCTTAAGGTTGGGGGCTTTAGAAATACATCCTAATATGATCCGCACGTTTAACTATTCTAAGAAAAAGCTGACTATTCGTAACTATGGGATAGATAAAGAGCTTAGAGACACAGAAGAACTTCATTTTAGTCGAACATGAATTTATTCACACATGTACATGGAAATAAAGCTATTCGAGGACCGCCTTGGTGTATTCGAGGACCAAATGCGCCACGTCAACACTCAGAAGGTTTCGCAAGTAGTTGGTATCAATCTTAGACACCAAAGTAGGTACGGCCGGGGCGTTGAAATATTGCCAGACAAACTCAGTGCATGATTTGCATACTTGATGAAAGTCAATTACATAAGCATTGCCGCCAAACACCAGATTGCGGCCACTTAAAGGCCCCTCGCATGTTTGAATACCATACTGAACTTGGCCATCAGTGAAAAATTTACTAATGGTCACACGAGTACTCATGTTACGCAGCATTTCCACATTGTGACAAATATTACACTCCACATCATCAGTTCCCCATTCAGGATCAATTGGTACCACATCCTCTTCGTCTTCAAGAAACCATTCATCCATGTAGTGGTCCTCCAGGTAGTCGTCCTCCTCTTCCAAATGGCTTTTGTGAGTAACTTGCAAAGAAAGCAGATATTGAACCAAGTCGTTGTTTTGCATGTGACAACAAAATAAAAAGTACTTGTTGATCTTTTCATCATCCTTGGCACAGTGTCGTTTTGGAGATGGGGGAGGAGAACCAGTCAAGTCAATTGGGTTGCGCTTCGACATGTTTGTGAATTGTGAAGAGTGCGTGGGTCAACTAAAGGCACGGTGGGTTGGCCTAACAAAACCAGGTATAACTTTATATGACTGGTTAAACAAAAGTAAAATGAAACCGCTGACGGGCTCCAAGTTTCTTGCTGACGTGTGGTGGAAGGCGTTTTTACTTAATTCCCTGGCTAACATGGTTATTATAGTCTTTAGTATCGCTGTGAAGGACGCCTTTGATAGTGCGTTCGGTTCAGAAAATACCGGGAGCTTACCTTTGACTATGTTGTTTACGTTTGTAGCATCCATGTTAACCTACCTACTGCTAAGGGGGCTCTTTGGATTTGGGGGAGGTATGATGATAACATGAAAAGACAAAGAAAATGCATATGAATCATATTTTAATGATGTCCGCCTTAAGGCCACAGCTTGCAGTCGACATCAGGTTCTTGAAAGTGCAGTTTATGTGCAAGCTGAAAATTATCATGCTTTTGCGCCAGGGTGCCAACCTGCAAGATGTAAGTGCCACAATCAAAACACACGTGAGCGTCGCAGGTCGGGCACTTCACCACATTGCACCCATTCCCAGCTTTGGTTAGCCCATTTCCACACGTCTTGCACTTCGTAACTTTGATCCCAGCTGCCTCAAGTGCTTTGATATCATCTTCAGCTGAAGCGTCCTGGGCCTTTCTTTCTTGCACACACGCTCCAAGGTGGCTCCTTTGGTCGCATCGTGTGCATTGACGCGCATGGCATATTGGACAAACCACATAGTCATCTGCTAATTCATTGACTGTCACAGCATTGATTGCGCCACAAGAGAAGCAAGTCTTGGTTAGAATACCGCTCTCTTTCAGGTTGTTTTGGGCAATTTTCTTTTCCACTGCCTTTTTAAGATCAAGTTGAGCGACATTGATCTTTTGGTCGCAGTTGTACATTGATGGGCATATAAAATCGACGGCCCCATTATCGGCGAGCCCTTCGGCATAAAGGGCCAAACACGGCTTTCCAAACTTGTGGCCAGCGCCACAATCCACCCAGCCCCGAATTCCACATTTGGTATCATAGCATATCCGGCAGTAGTTTTCATCATCGCCGTCGGTGTCTTCGTGGGTGGAGTCGTCGGTAGAGTCGTCTATGTTGATGGTCACCCTCGTTTTTTTGGCCTTTTTGACCTTAATATCGGTCACCTTGTCATCGCCAGCCTTCCGCTTTTTTGGCTTAGCAGGAGCCGCCGGAGCCGCCGGAGCTGCAGGAGTCGCAGGAGTCGCAGGAACCCCAGGACCCACAGGAGTCGCAGGAACTACCAGGAATCCATATGGTTCTATAAACCTGGTGGTAAACCCAGGCCTTGAGTGTTGTTTATAACACCGAGAGCATAGTTTAATGTACGTAGAGTTAATGCCATCTGGTAAACCAACGCGCACATCATAACTTCCACGGGTAATTCCACAGCAAACGATTCCACAGGGCATGCTTGGCAGGTGCGCAACTTTCAAAATGTGAAGAGAGTGTTGGGTCATTTTAGGGCCTTGGGGATTGGGTTCAAAGGGCATGTATAATTTTATATGATAGTATGCCTTGGGTGGTCTATGATTTAATTTGCACAAAGCTCTCACAAGGCTCTCACAAGGCCCTCGCAAGGTTCTCACGGGCTCTCACGCATTCTTAGCGTAAGGGTTGGTTTTATATATATAAAGCTTACACACAAGCTTGCACTGGAGTGAATATGGGGTGGTTACGGCTCTCACAAGGCCCTCGCAAGGTTCTCACGGGCTCTCACGCATTCTTAGCGTAAGGGTTGGTTTTATATATATAAAGCTTACACACAAGCTTGCACTTAGAGCTTGCACTGGAGTGAATATGGGGTGGTTACGGCTCTCACAAGGCCCTCGCAAGGCTCTCACAAAGCTCTCACGCATTCTTAGGGTAAGGGTTGGTTTTATATATAAAGCTTACACACAAGCTTGCACTTTGGGCTTGTACTAGAGTGCATACGGGGTGGTTAAGGTTCTCGCGATTTCCTAGGGTAAAACAACCTTACAAGCTTAATATGGTTTCTGGAACCACGTTAACAGGATCATATAAATTTAGACGGTTTATCATGTTTTATCATTGGGCCGGCTTCGGACTTGCCACGTCATCATCACAATTTTTGATTAACTCCCTCGAACAAGTCAATATGCCTCAAACCCGATCTGGACTATTTGGAGTATTCTCTGCTAAGCGACCTATGGATGATACGCCCACATCCCTTTCAAGTGCCAAAAGAATCATCAAAAGGCTAAAAAAGCAAATCCAGGACTTTGAAGATGAAAACTTCGATGGGCAAATAGCAGACCTGGAAGCGGATCATGAGCATGAAATGAAAAAGGCCCATGAACTCTTTCAGACACAACTCAAAGAAACTATGAAAGCAACAGAAGCGAAGTATATGGAACTGATTGACGAAGCAGAATTCAAAATAAAGGAACTCCAAAAAGCAGCTGACACCTCAAAAGCTGCAGAGGCTAAGGCTGAGGAAGGCCGAAAAGCCGCTGAAATCAAATTCCTTGATGCAGAGAAAATTGCTGATGCGAGGGGAGTCCAGATGTTAAACAGAATACATGATCTACAAAATCAACTGGAAGCTGCTAGAGCCGACGCTGAAGCCGCAGCCGCAGCCGCAGCCGAAGGCATTCCAGCAGCTTCATATGACTCCGATGACCCTGAAGACGAGGGGGACAAACTAGCGCCGATCGAATCACGCTTTGGATCCATGGTGCTTGTTTCCAATGAAGAAGAACAAGCGATGTGGGGGATGCCAGCTTCTCACAGATTTGCATACTTGCATGCACGAGGCTATGGTGAGTTGAAGGAAGATGAAGATGGAAAATATGTCCAGCTTCACTTTTCCAACGTACAAGATTTCAAGACCGCAATCCTTTCTCGTGGGGATCCAAACGCGTGGATTCAAACCCATTGGGCCGATGGTTCAGTAACAGTTGAACCTGTTACAAATTTGGTCCTTGGTCAAGAGGAACCTTTGCGCACAACGCTGGTTCTTCATCATGGCTATCCACAACAATGGGTAGCTGTGTTTTTCGACAAGGTTAAAAATGGAGGATTCCATGACCCAGAATTCACCACCCTTCGATGTGAGCTTGTCACAAAGTTCGGCAAATCAAACTCTGAAGCTCAAAAATTCGCCTTACACCTGCAAGAGCTGCTTGGTTGGGATGGCAGCGACGACGACGAAGATGACAATACTGACTGATTTCACTCATTTTTTCTCATTAAAAATTGATTTGTGTCTTTGGTTCACATAAGGTTCTCACGATTTCCTAGGGTAAAACAACCTTTCACAAAGTCTCCGAGTGGTCTCCGAGTGGTCTTCGAGTGACCTTAGACCTCCATTCATATAAAATTATACCAGGTGGGTCAACCCACTTAAGCTGACTCATAATCAACACAACCCTCCCTTCACTTTTAACATGAACATGCACAAGCGAAGACGATCACCATCACAATCCCCTGATTGCCGACGAGTCAAACAGCGTGAAGAAGAAGCACAATCTGACTTGCCATTGCTACATGGACCACTGCTGCTGATAACGGCATCGTACTTGCAATTTAACGAGCGAATATGGTTTCACGACGTGCTTACAGAAGCAGGAATGCTCATTCCTCAGCTTAATGACGAATGTACGAGGTTCAAGGCATTTAACATTGTACTGAAGAATTGCATTGACACCACTGGTTGGGGGTATCGCCGGCATGCCCACGCAATCTTGCGAAAGTCTTTGGTGTACCTACTATCGCCACAATGCATGATAAACATCATGTTAACATCAAAGTCAATGCGGGATTTGGTAAAGAACTCTGAATTATATGCTCAAGAGAAACGACTGTATGATTTTTGGGAATAAAATTATTCATTCAAGCCTTTTTTGCACTTTAAAACATTTGAAAACCCGCAAAGTATATAAAACTCATTTTTGCACCTTTAAACGCTTTACAAGTCGCAAAGGATTCATTTTTTACATTTAAATGACATCAGGTATCCTTAATCTACAGGTCAAGTAATTAGACCCAAATAGTTCTTTTTTAACGAGACAAAAGGCCAAATAACTTTAAAAGATGGTATGGGTACTCGGAGACTACCCAAGGCAACCTCTGGAAATGACCAATGAACGACTGGCAATGATCATATAATTTTATACAATATTTCTTGCATTGTCATTGGTGCGGCTTCGGACTAACCAAATCATCATCACATTTTGAACCTTTTGGAAAACTAAAACAACCCGAACTATTGATTATGCCTGAAACCCGCTCTACCCGTAAATCAACCAAACGACCCCGCAATGGCCAATCCCTAACCTTAAGCAGAGCAAAAAAGCGTATATTGGAGCTGGAGGAAATTGTGAAGGAGTTCGAAAATCAATGTTTTGACGATCAAATTGCTGAAATGGAAGGAGATCATCTCCAAGAAATGGAGGGTTTGAAGAAACAATTTCAAGAAACCCTGAACACTGATTTATTAATATTGGAAATAATTAAACAAACTTAGAAAATCCTAGAATGTCAAATACTCCCAATACTGAACAAGGGTAAATCAAACCCAAGCCCTCGAAAGGGCGCTGCAGCCAAAACTAAGGATAGTTCTGGGGCGCGGACAAAGATCCTTGACTCGGTTAAAGATTAGAGGGTACCTAAACTTGCGTGTAGTGTGTCGCTTTTGTAAAGTTTTCTTCATCCTTTATTTCTGGCCACATTAAAGCCCATGGACCCACAACCGAACACCAAAAGAAACCCCGGTAGACCTCCAAGCCACATACCATAAGCTCCCTGATTTATTAATATTGGAAATAATTAAACAAACTTAGAAAATCCTAGAATGTCAAATACTCCCAATACTGAATAAGGGTAAATCAAACCCAAGCCCTCGAAAGGGCGCTGCAGTTAGAAGCGCGGAACCAAATTCCTGAGAAGTATGTTTCTCGCTCCATTAATGTCTCTTCCGACCGTTAGATTGCATTGGTGGCACTTGTAAACCTTACTCCCTCCAAGTGTCTGGTGTTGATAACCACACCGACCACATGTTTTGGTAGTGTAAGCCTCGTTGACGATGAGAACCATCTTTCCACGCTGTGGCGCGCATCCACACACTTCTGAGTGAAGGGCAACTCTCACAGGGCGAACTGACTCTGAATTTAGGCCAATGATATAAAGTTATACCCGGCATTTCCATCGGGGGTGCCTCAGTACACAGTGGCCCCACCGCAGTCTTCACATTTTTTCTCACACGTTCATGTCAAGTTCCGCCATGATCCCCAACTTCGTCTTATGTGCTCAGCGCATATATGATCGCCGACAGCTGCTGGAAAAACACAGAGTAGCCAACCCTGTGGAAGCTTTAAAGCGCTTTGCTGGTATTCCAACTGATGTTGGAACCATAATTAATGATTACGCTTGCGTGCAAGCAATGTCCAAGCGTGAGCTTGAGAGGCAGAGGTTTCTCCAATGTGACTG